>Ga0256841_1001948_pt1 | contig 17049 bp, 15 predicted proteins | sample 356308metaG_FD_185971 | JGI IMG/M metagenome (GOLD analysis project Ga0256841, IMG submission 185971) | Hydrothermal vent microbial communities from Mid Atlantic Ridge, Atlantic Ocean - 356-308 | ecosystem: Environmental > Aquatic > Marine > Hydrothermal vents | place: Atlantic Ocean: Mid... | reverse complement strand
GATTTATTCAATATAAAATGAATAAATCCGCTTTCCTCATAACTCTTAATGTTTAACAACCGATTCCCCTTAAGTATTCATTCCTCCGCAGACCTGAATAACCTGGCCGGAGACGTAAGAAGAGAGGTCTGAAGCAAGGAAGGTGGCGACATCGGCAACATCTTCGGGCTTTCCGCCTCTTTTCAAAGGTATTTGGTTAATCCAGTCGGCTCTGACATCATCGGGAAGTTTTGCTGTCATTTCCGTTTCAATAAATCCGGGAGCTATGGCATTGCAACGTATGCTCCTCGAACCGAACTCCTGAGCGATGGACTTTGTAAATCCGATAAGTCCTGCCTTTGATGCGGAATAGTTCGCCTGCCCGGCATTGCCACTGACACCTACAACAGAACTCATATTGATTATGGAGCCGGAACGTTGTTTTAACATTGAGCGCTGGACAGCTTTAGTAAGATTAAAAGCTGATTTCAGATTTATCATCATAACAAGGTCCCAATCCTGTTCACTCATTCTCAACATCAGATTATCCCTTGTAATTCCGGCATTATTGACCAAAATATCAATTTTTCCAAACTCTTTTAAAACCTCGTCAATAAATTTTTGACTATCCTCAAAAGAACCGGCATCCGAAGCATATCCTTTTCCCTTTTGCCCCAATGCAGCTATCTCCTTTTCAAGACTTTCTGCTTGTTCATCATACCTGATATCCGAAAATGCAATATCCGCACCTTCAGATGCAAATTTCAAAGCTATTGCCCTGCCAATGCCTCTTGAGGCTCCTGTTATAACAGCTGTTTTTCCTTCCAGTAATTTCATTTTAACAAATTTTATTGATTCGGCTGCAAAGATATGGAATTTTTCAATGAAAAAAAGAAAGCAATTATCTACCTATAAATTTAACGGCGACAGCCTTAAAACTAACCCAAACATCCTTACCCTCTCTGATATGGAGTTTTTCAACAGACTGCCCTGTAATGAACGAAGATATAAGAATACCAGCATCCACCGTTACTTCCATTCCTCCAACAAACGGAATAATGCTTAATACTTTCCCGGGAAAACTGTTTGTGAGGCTTGAATCAATTTTATCACAAGAAATAACAACATCCTCAGACCTGAAAGATACATACCCGGTTTCATTATATTCAACAGGTGATCCTATAACAATTTCAACTTTATTCTCAAGAAGTGCCTTTTTACTCGAAATTATCTTTGCATTATAAAAATTCCTTATCCCTGTAAGGCTTGCAACAAATCTGGATTTGGGTTTATGAAAAACTTCTTTCGGATTTCCGGTTTGAATTATCTTGCCATTGTGAATAATTCCTACTCTGTGCGCCAGAGCAACAGCCTCCTCATAATCATGTGTTACGTGGATGATTGTCAGTCCTTCTTTATTCAATTTGCGCAACAGATTTCTCATCTCAAGCCTTAGTTCAATATCAAGTGAAGAGAGGGGCTCATCAAGAAGCAAAACCTTAGGATTTATGGTGAGCGTACGGGCAAGCGCCGTTCTTTGAAGTTCGCCACCCGAAAGAGTTGCGGGGTCTCTGTTTAACAGTTCGGAAATCCCCACCTTTTCAACCAAATCCATCACAATCCTTTCCCTTTCGTGCGAAGGAGTTTTGTTTGCTTTTAACGGATAGCAAATATTCTCTTTTACAGAGAGATGAGGAAAAATGGCATAATCCTGAAAAACAATCCCCACTTCCCTTTTCCGTATTGCATTTTCCGTTATATCTTGCCCGTCAAGAACAACTTTGCCCGTATCCGGTTTTACCAATCCCGCTATGATTTCAAGAATCAAGGATTTTCCGGCTCCGGATCTGCCAAGCAACACAAAATACTCACCATCCTTAACACCGAATGAAATATTTTTCAACGAAAAAGTTTCGTAATCCAATGATATGTTTTCCAGTTTTAACAATTGAATCATTTAATCATTATTTTGTATTTACTTTTTCCCGGCAACCATTCTCAATACGACAAAAAAGGCAAGAGAAACAATAACGAAAACAACGGCAACAGGCTGAGCATATTTCAACCCGAATGCCCCAAATCGTTCATAAATCAAAACAGGGGTGATCATCGGATGATAAGCGATGATTACCACAGCACCGAACTCACTCATTCCGCGGGCAAACATCATAATGGCTCCGGAAATAACATTGCGTTTTGCAAGAGGTAGTGAAATTGTAAAAAAGACTCTCAACGGCGAGGCGCCAAGATTAAGAGCTGCCTTTTCAAGTCTTACTGGTACTCCTGCAAAGCCATCGCGGGCAGCATTTAATAAAAACGGTACACTTACGAAAGCCATTGCTATTGAAATACCTAAAGGATTACCCACCAGGTGCAATCCAAATGCACCGGCAGTCTTACCAAGTAAAGTATCGCGCGAGACAACACCAAGTATGGCTATTCCTGCTGCCGTGTGAGGTATCACAACGGGAAGATCAATGATGCCGGAAACTATTTTTTTTAACGGGAATTCTTTCCTTGCAAGCAAATAAGCCAGAGGAATACCTGCTATTGAAAAAACAATTGTTGCAAAAAATGCAGTTGACAAAGTAAGTAAAATACTGTTTTGCACCTCTTTGTCACCAACGGTTTCCACCAATCGGGGTAGTGATGATGAAAACATCAAACCTAACAACGGTGCTACAATGAAAAGAAGCGCCAGTCCGCTTAAAAAAATAATTATCAGTTGAAAGTTGCCTTTATCGTTCATTATTTTTTCGTTGTAAACAATACGGGATCAACGGTAACCATAAAATATGCCCAGCTGTTAAAATAGCTACTGTCTCCCCCCTTTATCACTTCCATACTTTTTGTTGCCAGCAAAAACGAGTATCCTCCTTCAAATTTCAGATATTTTAAGATTTTTGCCTTTACCTTAAGGTCTACCTCATTTCCCAGATTTTTATCCATCAACCTTCCGTTGTTCACATAATCACCGTAAAGCCTGAAAAAGAGATAATCTGCAAATATATCAACATTTTTTGATGCACTGTACTTCAATTTCAGATAAGGATTTATCAATCCTGCCCTTTTTGTTGTTGCCGGAACCGAAAAGTAATCCATTGTCCCGTTGAACTTGTGCCTGCTTCCGTAAAGGATATTGAAAGCATGGTCGGTTGTGCTCAAACTGTCCGTTACATCATTTCCGCTAAAATTTTCAACACCTCCCAATATTTCGAATTCAGGTGATAATTTTGCTCTGAGATTCAAGTTAAGATAATATGCCGAAACATTCTGTCCGGTTTGCAGTTTGCCACCCTGATAAAAAGCTCGGGCTGCAATATTCCATTTTTCAGCTTTATACTTCAAGATTGTACCTCCAGTAAACCGCATATAGACGGTATTTTTCGTTCCTTCCTTCTGATAGCCGTCGGCAATAGCCTGAATGGCGATGTCGGCTTTTCCCGATTTTTTTCTTAACCAGAGAAAATTCAACGTTTTGTAATTCATTATCAATTCCGAATAGTCGGTTCCGAATCTATTGGGATCCGTTTGATTGAAAGCCGCTCCGAAATCCATAATCCATCCGTTATTCCTGTATTTTAACAATACAAGGTCGTGTGAAGCACCTATCTGATTCCAATTCACCTTTGAAAACAACCTGTAATTGTCATATCCCACAGCCTGACGTCCGAACTTAATTAAAAAACTCTTTGTCACGGCAATCTCAACCCACCCTTCGTTGAGCCCTACGGACGAAAGGTCTTTTTTCAACGGTTGGTCGCCCCAAACCCTGAAATCATAGAATGAAATCGCAGTTTTTATAATTCCTTTTGTGAATCTCATATTGAGTCTTGTGCGCTGAGTTACAAATGCGGCATATTCAACCAACGAGTCACGTAATTTGCCGTAACCGTTCCTGTACTCTGCCCTGGGACGGACAACACCCTGAATCTCAAACTGAGAATAGCTGTTTATGCTTAAAAAAAGACCTAATAAAATGGGTATTATTTTTTTCATCAATTTGTAATATTTTGTTTAACAATCCTTTGCATTTAATTCTGATTTTAGATAATATTGATATTCTGTGTTTAATGTTAGCACTAACTTTCAACATCATTACTACAATTACGGTCTATTTTTCAGCATATTTTTTCAAAACACCTGGGATTTTATCATAGCTAACAGTCGGCATAGGAATGGCTGAGGGCTGACCGTTTTTCTCCATTATTTTCATTCCTTTGTCGCTATCCAATAAAAATTCTAAAAATTTCAATGCAACATTTGCATTTGGAGCTTTTTTCAGTATTGTAATGCCGTACACCATCGGTTCGCCCCTTTTTGTTATAAACTCACCCGGCTTTTTCCCGGAGATATTTACCGATACTGAATGATATAGATTTGCAAACTCAGGATTTTTAAGATTGATCTCATCCGGTAAAACAAGATATTTCAGGTTATGTTGTTGTGCCACCGACCTGTATAAAAAGATATAATCAAGATTATGCGATTCGAGAAGAGCAAGAAGGTCGGTCTCCTTCGGTCTGATATACTTCGTGTCTTTTTCAAGCAATGCACTGGAAAATCCCGGCTTATCGTAATACTTTTCAGCAAGCTTCATAGTAAGCACAGCCCTGTATCCGCAAGGGTCGGCATTAGGGTCTGAACGTCCATAAACTACATCATCTTTCATTAATATTTCAAACCAGTTATCTTCGTTAATTTCGTCACAGTATTTTGATTCGGGAGTAAAGACAATAGTCATTTCATTTGTGGCAAATTTAATATTCCAGTTTGCGTATTCGGGAATCAATAAATCATTTATCACTGTATAATCCGCCGAGGCCATTATATCACAATCTCTTTTCAAATCGGTTATTTTTCGTGCACATTTCCGGCTACCCGACGCTTCCCTGATTATGTTCACTTGGGGGTACTCTTTATTAAACGCTTGGGATATCTCCATAAAAGGAAGTGACAGACTTCCGGCGTGAAATATTATTAAATCTCCGGAAATATCATCTCCCCTTTTTGCCTGATTTTCATTTGAGTTGCATCCCAATAAATTTATAATTACAAGTAATCCAACTATTTGTATAATTTTTCTCATAACATCTTTTTTCGATTTGCAGCTACAAACATATCGTAAATTTCAATCGAAAAATATATTTAATTGGTAATTTTGTAATTTATAATAGTTTTAAATAAAATTCGATTGTTTGTTTCGTTTGTTTGTGCGTAAAAAGTTTTCGTGTATATTTGACGAAATTTTTTCTCAAAATATGGATATGACCCTGCGCTTAAACGACAACTAATTTTATAACTTTTTATTTACTCAATTGACTAAACAAATAAGAAATATTGCACTTTTTGCTCACGTTGATGCGGGAAAGACCTCAGTAACGGAGCAGTTTCTTTTTCTGGCGGGAAAAATAAAAGAACCCGGAAGTGTTGACAAGGGTAATTCACAGACCGATTCTCTTGAAGTGGAAAAGGAAAGAGGTATCACAGTCAACTCTGCGGTTTTATCGTTCCTATGGAAAGAAACATTGATAAACCTCATTGACACACCCGGCCATATTGATTTCAGTTCTGAAACCGAAAAAGCCATTGAAGCCGTTGATAGTGCGGTTGTAATAATTTCGGCAATGGAAGGTGTTCAGGCTCAGACTGAGAATATTGTAAATCTTTTACAACAAAACAACAAACCGTTTCTTGTTTTCATCAATAAGATTGACAGGGAAGGAGTGAACATTAAAACTGTCATTGGAGAAATTGAAAAAGAGCTGGGAATACCGTTGTTTGAAATGCAGAGTGTTGTAAATGAAGGCTCGGATAATTCGGATGTCATATTGTTATGGAATAAGGATGATTTTTTAAAGGACGTTGATTTAATTGAAAAGCTGATAGAACAGAACGATACTCTTTTTGAAAAATATCTTGACGGGCAAATGCCTGACTGGAAGGATGTAAACGATGTTTTAAAGGATTGTGTTGCAGACCTGAAACTCACTCCCGCACTTTTCGGTTCTGCAAAATACGGAAAAGGAATTGATACTTTGCTTGACTTTATCGTTAATCTGCTACCTTCACCTCCGGAATTTGATGATAAACTTTTCGGGGTTGTATTCAAAACGTATCATTACAAGGGTCTGGGAAAAATGTCAGCCGTTCGATTGTTCGGTGGAAAAATAGATTCCCGCCAGACAGTTTTAAATGCAACAAAAGACATTGAAGAAAAGGTTAGTCTGATAAAAGATACAAATATTCAAAATCAGAGTATCATTCAGTCGTTTTCAGCGGGTGAAATAGCTTGGATACAGGGTCTTAAACAGGCTGAGCCGGGAGATTTCCTTGGGCATATACCTGTTTCTGAATCTAATAAAAATAAAAACAAAAGCAAACCATTGCTTACTGTTCAGATAATACCGGAAAACAATGCGGAAATAAATTCATTAATTGATGCTATGCTCATCCTGAACAATGAAGACCCTGATCTTCAGTTCAGGTTTCTTAAGGATGAACGTGAACTGCATATAAATATCAGGGGGGAGATACAGAAAGAGATTTTGCAATCGGTATTGGATATTCGTTTCGGATTAAAGGTAAACTTTACAAAACCAACCGTTATTTACAAAGAAACTCCCACAATTGCTTGCGAAGGATATGTCAGATACTGGATGCCCAAACCATGTTGGGCAATAATGAAATTCAAAATAGAACCGGGCGAAAGAGGTTCGGGAGTCAAGTACTCTTCGGAGGTTAGTGTAAACGATATCAAACAACGATATCAAAATGATGTTGAGAAAGCTATCCCATTTGCTTTGCAACAGGGTATCCTCGGCTGGCAGGTTGACGATATAAAAATTACTCTTATCGAAGGAGAAGACCATGAAATGCATACAAAAAGTAATGATTTCACAATAGCCACACCAATGGGAATAATGGATGGATTATCACGATCCTCCCCTACTCTTTTGGAGCCTGTTCTTAGCTTTAAAATCTCTGCTCCCGAAGAGTCCTTAGGCATTATAATCAGCGAGTTACTTAGATTAAGAGCGGAATTTGACAATCCGGAAATAGAAAATTCAAAGTGCAGAATAACAGGGGAAATACCTCTTGCAACCTCTATTGATCTCCCTGTAAAACTCAGCTCTATAACAGGAGGAAAAGGAAAGATAATCACAAAATTTTCATCCTACAAAACCTGCGATGTAAGCCTCGGACAAACACGGGAATACAAAGGGATAAGTCCGCTTGATACCGCCAAATATATTTTGAAAGCACGAAAAGCTTTGGGGCAATCCTGAATATCGGTGGGTAGTGATTTACCAGTATAATAAAAAAATGCCTACCTTTGCAACCTAAGGTAACGAAGTGAATAAAAACAAAAAAATGAGATATTTCAATACATCGGGACCCAATATCCCTTCACAGCACTACACCCTTCAAAGGGAAGCCATAATCAAACAAGGGCTTGAACTCGTCCGGAACGAACGCTACTTTACGATATGGGCTCCCCGCCAAACGGGTAAAAGCACCTATTTCAGGCAATTAGCCGGACGGCTGGAAGGAAAAGGATATAAGGTTGCGCATATCAACTTTGAAAATTATCGCAACGCTTCCTTGGAATCTTTTCTTTTTAGTTTTACCAGACATTTAAAGGAAAAGTGGCATCAGGATTATTCTAATGAAAAAGATATTTCAAAGATTTTTGAAAGAATACAATTACAGAACGACCATAAATGTGTCCTAATCATAGACGAAGTGGAGGGCATCAACAAAGAATATTTCGGTGATTTCCTGCATTCCATCCGCAATGCTTACCATTCTCGTGATAGTCATTGTTTGAAAAGTGTGGTTTTAGTTGGCGTCTCCAATATCCTCGGCGTGGTGCAAGACAATGCCAGCCCTTTTAACATAGCCGATAATTTATTGGTGCCCTATTTCACTGAAAAGGAGGTTTTTGAACTGTTGCACCAGCACGAGGAAGAGAGCGGACAACTGTTTGAGGAAAAGGTAAAAGCTAAGATTTATCAAATTACCGCCGGACAGCCTGGTTTGGTTAACGGTTTTGCCAAAGTATTGGTGGATAGAAATAAAAATAAAGATATACTGAACTATGATGATTATCTTGTTGTTGAAGACTGGTATCTCACGGAAGCCATTGATAAAAACTTTGCCAATATTCTGAATCAGGCACGCAAGGAGAGAACATTTGTGGAAAGGTTGCTATTTACCGAAGATAAAATACCGTTTGACATTGACAGAGAAAGCATTAAATTGCTTCACACCAACGGACTGATAAAAAAGGACATTGATGGAAACGTTGTTTTTTGGGTGCCGTTTTACAAAAAGCGGCTCTATAAAGCATTTTATCCGTACTCAAACGGTGAGAAAAGTGAAATTGCAGCCGATATTTATGCTCCCGAATTTTTCGACGCTAAAGGAAAATTTAACTTAAAGAAGCTTATAGGTACATATAAGAATTATGTAAAACGCAGGGGCTTTAAACCCTTCCTTGAGAAAGACGATAACGGAAACATTACGGGCATAAGAGAAAGTGCATTGATATACAGCTTTGAAACATTTATCACAGCCTCTGTGGAAGAACTTAGCGGAAAAATATACCGTGAAGCGGATACCGGATTGGGCAAAAGTGATATGATAATAAACATTTCCGGTTTTGAATTTTTAATTGAAACAAAAATTTATTACAGTCCGAAGAAATTTATACAAGGCAAAGAGCAATTGGCATACTATTGTAAAAGTTTGGGATTGAAAACCGGCATCTATTTAGTATTTATCAAAACAGGTAAGAAATTTCCCGAAGCCGTTAAAGAGCAAAAAGAAAAGATTGAAGACGTCGAAATTTCAACCTATTTGGTTGAATACGACGAAACAAAATGGTAACCCTTCAGATTTTTTTATCGAAAAAACAAATAGAGCGATAAGGAAGTCTATAAAATCAGACCTCATAGTAACGGTGTTTTCCATAAAAAGTCGTGAACAGTTGTAACATCCCCTTTTTTATTTAGTCATATAACTATACAGAAAGAAAAGCAATTGCAAAGAAAGACACAGGACATACACGGGGAGTTGATTGAAAAGTGCCGCAAAAACGATGGTGTAGCACAAATGGAAATTTACAAATACTATTATAAAAAGATGTATAACACAAGCCTCAGAATATTAAACGACCCTCAGGAAGCAGAAGATGTGATGCAGGATTCGTTTATTGATGCTTTTCGCAAAATCACCGGCTATAACGGCAGTGGCAGTTTCGGAGGTTGGTTGCGAAGAATAGTTGTGAATAACTCCCTGAATGCACTTAAGAAAAAGAGAAATGAATTCTCTTTTGAAGAGCAAAGATTTGATGTAGCTGAAGATGAAAATAATATTTACGATGATAACATCGAATACAGAATTGAGGAGGTAAAAAAAGCTATTGGCAAACTTCAGGAATCTGACAGAATAATTATCTCACTTTTTCTTTTTGAAGGATATGATCATGATGAAATTTCACAGATTTTAAATATTTCAAACAATACGTCAAGAACGAGATACTCAAGAGCAAAAAGCAGATTGTTACACATTTTAACAGTTAGTCGTGCAGAAAGTATTTTTAACCTTAATTGATATAAAATGAAAGGAATAGAAGACATAATACATTCCAACAAAGAGGCTTTCGACAGCGAGAGTCCTTCTGCCGCTCATTTCGACAAGTTCAGAGGAAAACTTGATGAGTTTCACAAGGAAACCAACAGGAGCTTTTTCAGACGGAATAACATATTGGTTAAGATTGCCGCTGTCATTGTGATTTTTTTGGTAGTTTCTTCGGTATTTTACAGTGATCCTCTCGGTAATCTTAAATTCATTTTCTCACAAAGCGTTGCCGCTTCGGATCTTTCGCCGGAGTTGAAAGAAGTTATGAACTATTATAATCTGATAACCAATGACAAACTGGCTCAAATAGATAAAATAGCAGTGTCGCAAGAGGAATCCCACAAGATTAAAAATATGGCTGAGACGCAAATAAGTGATATTGATAAAAACATTGAGGAGCTGAAACAAGAGCTTGCAAATAATCCCGATAATCAACGTATTACAGACGCCATAATATTGAATCAGAAGAAAAAAGCCGAGTTAATGAACAAAATATTAGTAGTAATGAATGAATGTCATATTGAAAAATCACAATAAATATATAATTATGAAAACAGTTAAAACAAGTTTCGTATTGTTGCTGTCAATATTTCTTTCCGTGCAACTTTATGCCCGAAAAGACAACTTCACGAAAACAGTAAGCAAATCCTTCGATGTGAACAGCGATGCAAGCATTTTTATCAAGAACAAATTCGGAAAAGTGAATTTCATTAACTGGGATAAAAATACCGTTTACATTGAAGTTACTATAACCGTTGAAGCATCCGGCGAAGATAAGGCTCAAAAATTTTTTGACAAGATTGACATATCCATATCCGGTAACAGCAACAGGGTTACGGCTATCACAAATTTTAGCCAAAAATCAAACAACAATAATAATGATTTTTCCATTGATTATATTGTGAAGCTGCCCAAAAGCCTTAACATAGAGGTGGAAAACAAATTCGGTGATATAATAATTAACGAAGTGGACGGAAAGTGTAACGTTGAGCTCGGCTATGGGAAAATAGAAGCCAAACGACTTATGAATCAAGATAATAACCTTGTTATAAAGTTCAGTTCGGGATTTATAGGATACGTTGAAAGCAGTGACCTTGAACTTAAATATTCGGAGCTTGATATAGATGAAGCCGGAACAATGACAGCCGAAACGAAATTTTCGGAATTTAAAGTCGGAAATATCAGGACACTGACCCTTGAAACAGGCTATGATGACGACTATATCGGAAATGTTAACGACATTGACATTGAATCGGGATTTTCCGATATCGAAATCAGAAGTCTTGAAAAACGGTTAACAGCCGATTGCGAGTACGGTGGTCTTACGGTAAAACAAGTAGGAAAAGACTTTAGCCTCATTGACATTACCAACAGTTTCGCAGACGCTACAATCGGACTTTATCCCGGTGTAGGGTTTAAAATTGTTGCTAATGTCAAAATGGGAGATTTGGATTTCCCTGAAGATAATGCCAGATTATCGGTGGTTGACCTTTCAGGCTCTTCAAAAAAATATGAAGGAGTTGTGGGAGACGGAGACGGGACAATGGCAAAGATTTTGGTAAAAGCAAAATATTCGGATATTACACTTCGGTATAGATAAACAGTATAAAATCATTAATAATCAATTTTTTACAACTATGAAAAAAATATCATTTACAGGATTATCAGTTTTACTTGCACTTTTTTTGATGATTCAAACAGGACGTACGTATGCCTTTAGAGGTATTAAAGGAAACGGAAACGTTGTAAAACAGGAACGTAATGTATCCGACTTCTCAGGAGTTGAAGTCGGCGGTGCTTTCAGAGTTTTCCTGACTCAAGGAGATGAAGAGAAACTTATTGTTGAAGCCGACGAAAATCTTCTTGCGGTAATTGAAACAAAGGTAAAGGGCGGAACACTGGTTATCCGCACTAATGAAACCATCAAGGATTTCAAGGAGTTGAACATCTATCTGACATTCAAAAAGCTTGATGAGATGGAAATAAACGGAGCGTGCCATCTCACGGGAGAGAACAAATTCAGGTTTGATGATCTGGAGTTTGATTGCAGCGGTGCTTCTAAAGTAGAGTTGAAACTATCCGCCTCATCCCTTGAAGCCGATATTAGCGGTGCAAGTAAAGTGCAGCTATTCGGCAGTACGGAAAAGACAAATATGGATGTTTCGGGTGCATCCGTACTGGATGCATATGAATTTGAAATTGCTTCTTGCAATATTGAAGTGAGTGGTGCTGCAATAGCAAAAATAATAGTCGGTGATGAACTTTCGGCAGAAGTTTCGGGTGCCGCAAAATTAAGATATAAAGGTAATCCAAAGCTTATCAGTCATGAAGTATCGGGTGCGGGAAGTATGAAAAAGGTAGAATAAAACAATTGCAAAGCCTAATTTCAAAATAATTAGAGAAATTAATTTGAAGTTTTATTATTTTTGCAAAAAAAAAGCATAATGGAAGCACCGGTTTTGGATAAAAACAAACGGTACTCTTATCAAGATTATTTATCCTGGATAGATGATAAAAGAAGGGAGCTAATTAACGGATTCGTTAAATTAATGACTCCTGCTCCATCCCGAATTCATCAAAAAATCTCAATGAACCTTTTGTATTTCTTTCACCATTTTTTAATGGGAAAAAAATGTGAAGTCTATCCGGCACCTTTTGATGTAAGACTACCTATAAACGGAAAAAAGGAAGATAAGGAGATTTATGATGTTGTTCAGCCTGACATTTCCGTGATATGTGACCACAAAAAACTGGACGATAGAGGCTGTCTCGGTGCTCCCGACCTCATTGTTGAGATTTTGTCGAAAGCAACAAGTGAGAAAGACCTGAAAGAGAAATTCCAACTTTATGAACGTTCGGGAGTCAGGGAGTATTGGATTGCAGATCCCGTATATAACACAATTCAGGTATTTATATTAAACTCAGGCCACAAATATGAACTTAGAAATATTTATGTTAAAGGCGACACACTCTCACCGTCCATTTTCCCCGAGTTGACAATAACAATTGATGATGTGTTCGACTCTTAAACTACTTACTTTGATATTCTTTCCAAACCAAAGCACTTGCTCCGAGAATAGCTGCATCGCCCGGAGGCAGTTTTGAAGGTAAGAGTTTGACCTTGTTTTTATAAATATTCAATAGCGATTCTTCCATATACCTTTTTGTCGGTTCAAAAATCAATTTCCCGGCCTGTGCAAGACCTCCAAAGAGGAATATTGCTTCAGGACTTGTATGAGCAACGGCATCGGCAAGTTTTTCCCCTAAAATTTTTCCGGTATAATCAAAAGCCCTATTTGCTATCACGTCGCCTCTTTTTGCAGCGTCATCAATCATTTTAGCAGTAAGATCATCGTAACCGATGTTTCTTAATCCGCTTGGTTCCAATCTATCGGCAAGTAGTTCAAAAACAGTCCTTTTGATGCCGTTAGCCGAAGTGTAAGTTTCAAGACAGCCTCTGCGTCCGCAGCCACAATAGCGTCCTTGGGGAACTGCAATTACGTGCCCCAATTCACCGGCGAATCCGTCGTGACCGTAAACCATCTCTCCATTGACGACAATCCCGCTCCCAACACCTGTTCCAAGAGTTATCATTATAAAATCGCGCATCCCTTTTGCACCGCCATATATCATTTCACCCATTGCGGCAGCATTGGCATCATTAGTCAGAACGGTAATTTCAAATCCGAAATGGTTTCTCATAAAATCAACAACAGGAACAACACCCTTGAAATTAAGATTTGGTGCAAACTCAATGGTTCCGTTATAATAATTTCCGTTTGGCGCCCCCACTCCTATTCCTACAATTTTAATTTTTTCCTTGCTCTCTTTTATTAAACTCCCGACGGAATTACACAAAGCAGACAAAAAAATCGTATGGTCGGGATGGGTCTCCGTTTTTATTGAACCACGCGAGATAAATTCACCCTGTTCATCAACAATCCCGAAAATAGTATTTGTTCCGCCGATATCTATTCCAATAGCAACCTGTTTCATAATAAATCGGTTTTAATTTTATAACCTTTCCAGCCGTAAAAAGCAATATACAAATAGGGTATCAAAGGAACGACAAAGGAATAATGAACGCCCATTGCATCTGCCACACTTCCCTGAACAAGAGGGATAATAGCCCCGCCGAGGATCATCATAACCAGCAATGAAGAACCCTGGCTTGTATATTTCCCAAGCTTGTCAATAGCCAAAGTGAAAATATTAGACCACATTATAGAATTAAACAATCCTATTGAGAGCAGAGCCCATAAAACAAGGTGTCCGGCATTTGTAAGAGCAATAGTAAGCAACACGACATTTACCAAAGCAAAAACCGATAATGTCTTGGCCGGCATCGAATTACCCAGTCTGAAAGCGAGAAGATTCAGCAGCATAAATCCTGTAAAGGGTAATATACTCACAAATTGGAAAGTAAAATCACTTTCAATCCACACCACCCCGAAAATCACAAAGAAAACCGCAATGGAAACCGTGAGCATCAGTAAATATTTTTTTACGGTTTTTTTTATCTCCCCCATTGAGATAGCTCCGAGAAACCGTCCAATCATTGCTCCACCCCAGTAGAAAGCCAGATATGATTTAGCCTGCATCTCTCCGATGGAAAAAGTATCGTTCATAAAATTTATCAAAATACTTCCTATACTCACCTCTGCACCAACATACATAAAGATTGCGATCATACCGAAAACAAGATGAGGATACTTCAAAGCCCCCATTCCCTTTGGAAGTTCATGTTCAACATTAATTGCAGGCAAGTGCGAAACCTTAATTATAACAGCCATCAGTACAAAAACAAGTGCAAAGATAAGATACGGCAATTGCACACCATAAGCCGAAACAGCCTCACCCGAATTCAATGTAATGGGATTTCCCGCAGCATTCAAAAAGGGTTTTCCCCATTTTATAAAATAGTGAAAAACAAAATATCCTCCAATAACAGGAGCAATGGTTGTCCCGAAAGAATTAAATGCCTGCGAAAGATTAAGCCTTGAAGAAGCAGTCTCCGGTCTTCCAAGCCTTGCCACATACGGATTGGCGGCTATTTGCAAAAGTGTAAAACCAAGACCGAGAATAAACAAAGCGGAAAGAAAAATGCCGTAAACTTTCATTGAAGCGGCCGGATAAAAAAGTAACAATCCGAAAGCGGACAAAAGCAATCCTGCAATTATCCCGTTTTTATATCCTATTTTCATTATGGGGTCGCCTCTACCGGCGGAAATTATAAAATATACTACCGAACCGATAAAATAGGCGCCGAAAAAGGCGAACTGAACAAGCATTGCCTCAAAATAATTCAGTTCAAAGACCTTTTTAAGGTATGGAATTAAAATATCATTCATTGAGGTAATAAAACCCCACATAAAGAATAATCCCGTGACTACTATCAACGGCCCGGTAAACTCATTCTTCTTCATAACGGAAGTATTAAAAATGAACCGCTAAAGTATTAAGAAAAAAATATAAATCGTAAAAAACAGCAGGAAATTATTCACAATTTGTTAAAGATTACCTGATAAGCGTAACAGTACCTGAAGTAACCGGTTCCTTAGTCTGCAAAGTTGTACCTGTCCAGCCGGTTCCGTCGCGAAAAACGCCATAGGCTTTCCACACATAAGTACCTTCGGGTTGAAGAATACCGTTATAATAACCGCCCCACTTTTCAGCCGGGCTTCCAAGTTCGTCGAGTTTATCGGATTCCCATACCTGATTTCCTTTCATATCGTAAACATAAACGTGATACTCAATCAGGTTAACGCCCTTGGGTTCAAAATATCTGATATCTTCATTGGGGTTATTGGGTGAAAAAGCAGACGGAAAATATAGCCCTTTAAACAATACATTAACTTCGTGCCGGCTTGTATCGGAACAACCGTATTCATTATATGAAATAAGTGTTACAGTATAAAGACTATCCTCTTCGTAAACTTCAATCGGATTTTCAATTGTGGATGTATTTCCGTTTCCGAAATCCCAGAGATATGTCTTTGCATAAATTGATTCGTTTGTAAATGTTGTTTTCCCCTGCACTCCATCATAATTCTCCGATAACTCAAATTCACTGAAAGGTATCGGATAAACAAGAAACGATTTATTTATGGTTTTCGGACAACCATAAGATGCTGCTGTCATTGTCACATTATAACTTGATATTACGGAGTATATGTGTGACGGTGACGCATCTGTTGAAGTGTTCGGATTTGCAGTATCGGATATGGGATCTCCAAAATTCCATTCCCAGGAAGTTATCTTTGTAAATGTACTGTCGTAATCAGGTATAAAATATGTAGGTGAATTAAGACAGTTGTTCACTACCTGAAAAGTTACTATAGGGGCATAACTTACTACACAATGTCTTGTAGTTGTGTCTTCGCAACCGAATTGTGTGTTTACGGTAAGTGTCACATTATATATTCCGGTATCCGCATAAAGATGTGTCGGATCCTGATTTGTTGATGTGGTGCCATCTCCGAAATCCCAAAACCAGGACGAGAGCGTATCAACACTCGTTGAGAGGTCAAAAAACTGCATTTGAACTCCTTTACAGGCATTTACACTGTCGAATACAGCTATAGGCAAGTGATGTACATAAATAGTGTTTGTCGTTGTATCTCTTATAGTATCTCCCCAGTAAATAGTTGTTATCACAAGGCTTACTGAATAGGCTCCTGTTGTATCATAATAATGACTTATATAATCCAAAGTGTCGTAATATGTTGTGTCATAACCATCTCCAAAATCCCAATGCCAATTTTGTATGCTTGCTTCAACGGGACTGTATGACTGGTCATAGAAGAAGGCAGAATCTCCAAAACAGATATCATTGTTAAAGAATTTTGCTATAACTGCACTACCTATATAAATTTGCTTTGTAGTATCCTTAACTCCTCCGTTTGAGTCGGTCACCTGTAAATAAACGTTGTAATATCCCGTGTCGGGGTATGAATAAAATGGATTTTGCAAATGGGATGTATCGTCATCAACCGTTAAATCTCCAAAATCCCAATACCAGTCTTTTAATCCCACACCAACGGGAGCAACCGATACATCGGTAAACTGTGCCTGATTCAAGGTCATACTGAATGAATAATCGAAATCGGCAAAGGGACGATCGGTTATCCTTATAGTATCACATTTGGTATTTGAACATCCGTTAAATTGAGTAACCGTAAGACAAACAATATATGTCCCCGTGTCGGTATAAGTATGGGGAACATCGGGATATATATTTGATGCTGTATTCCCGTCTCCAAAATCCCATTGCCTGTCAACTATGGGAGAACCATGATAAACAGACATATCATGAAAAACAGCTTCGTTTCCGATTGATACATCTTCAAAAGTAAAGATGGGTTCAGGCAACGAATCAACAGTAACGGAATATGTTACCATATCACTACAACCTCTTTTATTTGT
>Ga0256841_1001947_pt1 | contig 17072 bp, 17 predicted proteins | sample 356308metaG_FD_185971 | JGI IMG/M metagenome (GOLD analysis project Ga0256841, IMG submission 185971) | Hydrothermal vent microbial communities from Mid Atlantic Ridge, Atlantic Ocean - 356-308 | ecosystem: Environmental > Aquatic > Marine > Hydrothermal vents | place: Atlantic Ocean: Mid... | reverse complement strand
GGGGGCGGTCGCAACCTGCTTGGTAAACGCTTCGGCGGAGGGCGGGGTTCCTTGCATCAGCGCGTGGGGCACGGGGTACCTCCGGATCGGGGGGAAGGCCTCGTCGGCCTCGGCGACCTTGACGAAGGCCGCATGGAAGATGGGCCTCGACTGATCGAGCCACTTCAGAGCGTACTTGGTGCGCAGCGTTTCAGGCGGGGGCGGACCTGGACGCACCTCGAAGAGACCGCTGGCGCGGCCCTCGCTCACCGCGAACTCGAAGTAGTCGGGGTGGTCGCTGGTGAGCCAGAGCGCCCCGCCCGCGGCCAGGCGGGTGGAAAGCAGGCGGAAGAAGGGGGTCTGCAGCAGGCGGCGGCCCGCATGCTTCTTCTTGGGCCAGGGGTCGGGAAAGTTGACGTAGACGCGCGCGAGCGCCCGCGGGCCCACCAGGTTGCGCAGCAGGAAGCGCGCGTCGCCGCGGAAGAGGCGCGCCTGGCGCACCCCTTCGCGCCTCAAGCGCCGCAGCGCCCGGCTCACGCTGGCCGGCGCCACCTCGGCGCCGAGCAGGTTCCAGTCGGGGTGGAGGCGTGCGAGCTCCACCAGGAAGCGGCCGTCGCCGAAGCCGATCTCCAGCGCGAGCGGCGCGCGGCGGCCGTAGAGGTCCTGGGGGTCCGCGGGGAAGGGCAGGTCGGCGGGGTTGAGCAGCACGCACCGGTTATACCACCGCGGGACGCACCGCCGCTGCAAAGCGCGTATACTGGTGTCCTGGACACCGCGGAGCGCGCATTCATGGAACCGTATCTTGGCTGGATTCTACTCTTCGTGGCGGCGGCGCTCGTGCTGGGGTTTTTGGGAGCCTGGCGCCGGCGCCGGTCCGCCATGGTGGCCGGCCTCGGCCTGGCCTTGACCGGGCTTGGGCTGGCGGTAAGCGGTGCCGTCGGTCCGGTCGTGGGGGCCCTGGGGCTCGGGCTGGTCGTTTGGGCCCTGGCCGTGGGCCGCCCGCAGGGGGGAAGCCGCACCCTCGAGCTGGAGGTGGACGATGCCGGCCGGCTTCTGCGATCGCGCAACCTGGAAACGATGCTCGGGTGGGCGGCCGAAGAGGCCCACGGTGCGCCGCTCACCGGTATCCTTTACCCCGAAGACCACCCGCTTTGGGAGAAAGCGCTCGAGCAGGGGCTCGAAACGGGCGAGTCCTCCACCCTGGAGCTGCGCGCCGTGCACGCGGCGGGCCGGCTCGTCTGGTTGCGCACCTTCATCGAGCCGTTGGGGGACGGCCTTCGCCTCGAAGCCTTCGAGGTCACGCCTTACAAGCTGGCCGAACAAACCCTGCGCCGACAGGAACGCCTGCTGAAGGGCGTTTCCGACGCTACCCGGACGATGCTGGCCGCGACCGACGACCTGGGCTGGCCCCTCAACAAGGCGATGGCCACGCTGGCCATGAGCCTGGGAGCGGGGCGGGCCTACCTGTATAAGGTCGAGCGCCATCCGCAAACGGGCCGTCGCCGTGCCACCTTGCAGGTGGAGTGGGTGCGCGACGTGCTCAAGACCCGGATCGACAGCCCGCTTTCGGGTGAGCTGGTGGAGAACGATCCGCGCTTCGCGCGCTGGTTCCGCGAGCTCGAGCACGGCCAGGTGATCGCGGGCCCGGTGGCGCAGCTTCCGGGCGAGGAACGGCTGATGCTCGAGGCCAGCGGGGTGGGTTCGATCCTGCTGCTGCCGCTCCTGATCGGCGGCGCCTTCTGGGGCTTCGCCGGGTTCGAGCTGCCCGAGACGGGCCGCCGCTTCGGCCACGAGATGATCCGGGTGCTGCGCACCGCCGCGGCCTCGCTGGCCGCGGGGATCGAGCGGGTCGAGCGCACCCGCGAGCTCTCGGTGCAGCGTTCGCTGCTCGAGCGCATTCACGAAGCCGCCGGAGACGGCATCCTGGCCGTGGACGCGCAATGGCGTCCGCTGTTCTACAACAAGCGCTTTCTCGAAATCTGGGGTTTGAACGAAGAAGAACTGGCCTTCGAAGGCGGCGCGGGGCTTTCGGCGCTCACCCGCCGCACCAAGAACCCCAAGCGCTTCGCCGAGGTGCTGCTGGAGTTGCACGAGCGCCCCGACCGCAACGTGCACATCGAGCTGCGCCTGGCGGACGGCCGCGTCCTGCAGGCTTCTTCCTCGCCGCTGGGTGAAGCCGGAGACGGCGGCCGCGTCTGGTTCATGCGCGACGTCACCGAAGCACGGCGGTTGGAACAGGCGCTCGCCCGCAGCGAGGAGCGGTTCCGCACCATCCTTCAGAACACCTCGGACATCACCGCCGTCCTCGACGAGGCGATGCGCATCCGCTACATCAGCCCGGCGGTGGAGGCGGTGCTGGGGCACAAGGTGCGCGACCTGGTCGGCCTCACCCTGGGGAAGAGCATCCACCCGGAAGACCGCCCCGCCGCCGAACGCTCCCTGCGCGAGGCCCTCAAGGACCCCTCCCGGCCCATCCACGTGACCTTCCGGATTCGTTCGGCTGCGGGCGAAACCCGCTGGCTCGAGGTGCGCGGGCGTAACCTGCTGGCCAACCCCGCGGTGCGCGGCGTTTTGGTCAGCGCCCGCGACATCACCGAGCACAAGGTCTACGAGGCGCAGATCGAGCAGATGGCGTACTTCGACGCCCTCACCGGCCTGGCCAACCGGCGCAGGCTGCGCGAGCGCGTGGAGGAGGCGATCCACGAGCTCGGCGAAGGAGGCGGCTTCGCCTTCGTCTACATCGACCTGGACCGTTTCAAGAACGTCAACGACACCCTGGGGCACGACATCGGCGACGCCCTGCTGGTGCAGGTGGCGCGGCGGCTCGAAGAGCAGACCGGACCCGGCGACGTGCTGGCCCGCCTGGGGGGCGACGAGTTCGGCCTCTTGATCCGCAGCGACGATCAGGAGAACGTGCTCGACGCGACCCAACGCCTCATGCATGCGCTGCGTCCCCCCTTCAACGTCGAGGGGCACCACATCCACGTCTCCGGTAGCGCGGGCATCGCCCTCTACCCCAGCGACGGCGCGACCTTCGAGCAGCTCCTGCGCCACGCCGACATCGCCATGTACCGGGCCAAGGACGACAAGGTGCACCTGCAGTTCTACTCGCCCCACCTCAACGTGTACACCCACGAGCGGTTCCAGCTCGAAGCCGACCTACGCACCGCCATGCAGTCGGGTAGCCTCACCCTTTACTACCAGCCCATTCAGAGCGTCCAGGGGGACGTGCGCGGTCTCGAGGCGCTGGTGCGCTGGGAGCACCCGACCCGCGGGCAGATCTTCCCCGAGGAGTTCCTCCCGCTCATCGAAGAGGCCGGTCTGGCGGTGAGCTTCGACCGCCAGATCCTTACCCAGGCGGTGCGTCAGATCGCCCGCTGGCGCGGGACCGAACCCCCCGTTTGGGTTAGCGTCAACGTCGGCTACGCCTCACTCCTCGACCCGGGCTTCCTCGACTTCCTGAAGGAGCGCCTGCGCGAGGAGGGCGTACCCCCCGAGCGCCTTCTGATCGAGGTTACCGAAACCCAGGCTTCGCGCGACCCCACGCGCACCAAGCGGGTGCTCGGTCAGCTCAAGGAGCTGGGAGTGCAGCTCGCCCTGGACGACTTCGGTCAGGGCTACTCCTCCCTAAGCTACCTCTCCGACTTTCCCATCGACCTGATCAAGATCGACCGCGCCTTCATCAGCGGCGTGCCCTTCCGCACCAAGGACGCCGGCATCGTGCGCATGATCGTGGCGCTGGCGAGCCAGCTGGGCATCGACGTGCTGGCCGAGGGTGTCGAGACCGAGACCCAGCGCGAGTGGTTGCAGCACGTAGGGGTGCACTACCTGCAGGGTTACGCGATCAGCGAGGCCCTGCCCCCGACGGAGCTGCCCTTCGGCGAGGCCTCCTGATTCACCAAACGTTCACGGGGCCTTCGGCCCCGGTTCACCGCCCCCGCGCCAGGATGGGCGCGGGGGTGAGCGACGATGAAAAAGCTCACGGCAACGGCCCTCTTCCTGGCCCTGACCCTCGGCGCTGCGTCGGCGGCGGACGGGGAGGCTCTACGCCGGGTACGGCCAGGCCTGCCACCAGGCGGACGGTGAGGGTCTTCCCGGCACCTACCCGTTCATCGGCGGTCCGGTCAGGAACCTGTCCACGTTCGATGAGGGGCGCGTGTTCCTGATGGCCATCACCACCCTCTTCGGGCTGCAGGGGGCTGTGGTGCAGCGCGGCGCCGCCTACGACGGCTTCATGCCCGGCTACGCGGGGGCGATGAGCAACGCGGAGGCGGCCGGCCTGTTGAACTGGATCCTCGAGCAGGCCAGCTGGAAACGGCCGAGGGCCGGACGGTCGCAGCCGGCTACACGCCCGACGAGGTGGGGCGGGAGCATACAATGGAAGCCATGACCGAAAAGCGCATCCTGGTCGTCGAAGACGAGGCCCGTATCGCCGACGTGCTCGAGCGTTACCTGCGGGCCGAGGGGTTCGTGACCGAGCGCGCGGCCACGGGCAAGCGGGCGCTCGAGCTGTGGCGGGCCTTCCAACCCGACCTGATCCTGCTCGACCTGATGCTTCCCGAGGTCGGGGGACTCGAGGTGGCCCGCACCATCCGCGCCCGCTCGGACGTGCCCATCCTGATGGTCACGGCCAAGGCCGAGGAGGTGGACCGGCTCGTAGGCCTGGAGCTCGGCGCCGACGACTACATCACCAAGCCCTTCAGCCCGCGCGAGGTGGTGGCGCGGGTGCGGGCGGTGCTCCGCCGTACGGGCGGCGGTGCGCGGCCCACCCAGCGCTACCGCGTGGGCGCGATCGAGGTGGACACGGGCGCCTTCGAGGTCCGCTGCGGCGGTGCGCCGGTGTCGCTCAGCCCCACCCAGCTGCGCCTGCTGGCGGCGCTGGCCCGGGCCGAGGGCCGGGCGCTCGCGCGCCACGAGCTCCTCGACCAGCTGGGCGACGCCTACGTGGACACGCGCACCGTGGACGCCCACGTCAAGAACCTGCGGCGCCGGCTCGGGCCCTGCGGCGCGCAGATCGAGACCGTGCGCGGTGTGGGCTACCGCCTGCGCGCGGGTGCGTCTTAACACCCTTTTTGCGCCCAACCCTTAACATGGGGCCATGCCGTGGGTAAACGTCCAGACGCTGGCCGACCTGTTGCGTACGATCCGGCCCCACCTGGGTCAGCCCAACTTCCCGCACGCCCTCTACCAGGCCCTGCAGCAACACGTCAGCCAACACAGCGCCGTGGCCGTAGGCGAGCTGCGCTTTCCCGAGACCCTGCCGGACGGCAGCCCCCGCCTTGCCGAGGCCGAGTTCCGGCTCTGGTGGCCCAGCGGCCAGCCCGCGGCCCTCGAAGAACTGCTGCGTACCCTGATCCGGGCGCACGTTACGATCGGCGACCTGCGCGGCGAGCTGCTGGCCATCGAGGACCAGTCCTCGCGCAGTGCGCGGATGCTCAGCGTACTGGCGCACGAGATTAAGAACCCGCTCTTTGCGGTCCTGGGCAGCCTGGAGTTGCTGACCCAGCGCGGCCTCGACGGCGAGGTGCAGAAGCTGATCGAAACCGCCCACGCCAGCGCCGAGCGCATGCACGCCTTGGTCAACGACTCGCTGCAGCTGGTGGCGCTCGAACAGGAGGGCGTGCGCCTCAAGGCCGAGCGGCTCTCGATCAACGGGCTGCTCGAGGAGCTGGCCGGCGAGGTCGAACCCGTGGCCCTGGCCTCGAAGGTGCACCTGCGGTTGGTCCCCTTGCGGGGCGACGCCGAACTGCTCGGCGACCGGCGCTGGTTGCTGCAGGCGCTGCTCAACCTGGCCCTCAACGCCGTCAAGTACACCCCCGAGGGCGGCCGCGTCACCTTGCGCGCTTTTCGCGACGGCCCCCGCACCGGCCTGCTGGTGGAGGACACCGGCCCCGGCATCGCGCCGGACGATCTGGAGCGCATCTTTGAACCCTTTCAACGGGCCGACCACCGGAAGGAGGGCAGCGGTCTGGGGCTCACCATCGTCAAACGGGTCGTCGAGGCGCACGGCGGCGAGATCGGGGTCGAGAGCCAGCCCGGCCGGGGCAGCCGCTTCCGGGTGGAGCTGCCGCGGCTGCAGCCGGGGCGGCGCGGCGGTACGGGATGGGGGCTCAGGGTGCTCGTGCTTACCGCGGTGGCCGGGCTGGTGCTGGCCCGCCTGCCGCTGTTCCCCGTGGACGTGCGCGCCGACACCCCGTCCGGCGCAGTGGACCTGGCTCAGGAAGCGGACCTCCCGCAGGGGGGTGCGGTGGCGCTGGGTTCCGCACGCATGAACTTCGACCCCGGAAGCCGGGTGCAGCTCTCCGCCCGGCGCAGCCTCTGGGGCGGGGCGGTTTCGGCCTCGCTGCGGGTGGTTTCCGGAGGCGTGGCCGTCGAGCGCAGCGGCGCCACGCCGCGCCTCGACGTGACCTTGCAGAACGCCGTTTTGCGCCCGCGCGGGACCGAGTTCCTGGCCCAGAGCGGCGAAAACGACCGCGTCAGCCTCTTTGGGGGCGTGCTGGCCCTCACCGGCCCCGGTTTCCAGGGGGAGCTGGGTGCGGGCGAGGGCGCGGTCGTGAGCGCGACGGGCGTGGAAAAGCGCGAGCTTCTGCCTCCTCCGCAGGTGCGGGCGCGCGCCCTCGAGGACGGGCGCCTCGAGCTTCGCTGGCTGCCCGTGGAGGGCGCGGCGGCCTACCGCGTCGAGCTGAACCAGGACGACCGAACCGTCGTGGTGGCCCGAACGGACGCGACCCGTTGGATCTACACCCCCGAGCAGAACCGCGACCTCGAGGTGCGGGTGCGCGCACTGGACGATCTGGGGCTCGCCGGCGCGGCGTCGCGGCCGCAGCCCTATCAGGAGCGCGGCGCCTACTACCAGGGCCACCGCAGCTTCCTGGCGGGCGACTTCGCCCAGGCGGCGCGCTGGCTCAAGCAGGCCCTCGAGGTCGATCCTACGCTGCCTGAAGCCTGGTACGAATACGGTCGGGCGCAGCTCGAGTTGGGCGACATCCAGGAGGCGCGCAAGGCGCTGGAACGGGCGGTACGGCTCGACCCCGACTACGAAGATCGGGTGCTGCTGCCGCTGGCGCGGGCGCTGGAGCAGCAGGGCGACGCCAAGGCGGCCGCCGCCTACTACGACCGCGCCCGCGGCCGGCAGGAGTGGAGCCGCGACGCGACGCTGGGCCTGGTGAGGGTCGCGCTGAAGCAGGGCCGGCCGGAGCGGGCCGAGGAGCTGGCCTGCGCGCTGCTGGCTGCGCAGCCCGGCGACGCGGAAGCGAAGGCCCTGCTGCGCAAGGCGCTGGACGCGGCGGGCAGGCAGTACGCGCGTCCGGGATGCCCTGAGTTCCAGCCCCCTCCCGCGCCTCCCCCCCAGCCCAAGCCCAGCCCCAAGCCGCCGGCACCCAAGCCGGCACCCAAGCCGCCGGCACCCAAATGCGATCCGTTCTGTAATTGAGGTTTACCTTACGCGCCGCCAGGAAGGGGCGTATAATCGCTGGTAAGGTATGCCGAAGATCCTATTGATCGAAGACGATCCTCAGGTGGCGCAGCTGCTGCAGATCGCTCTGGAGCAGAAGGGCCACAAAGTGTATTGGGCGACCAGCGGCGAGGAGGCCATGCGTTTCCTGCCCAAGACCGATTTGCTGGCCCTGGACCTGGGCCTTCCCGATGTGGACGGTGTGGAGCTGCTCAAGCGGGCCCGCGCGTTGCGGGCGCGGCTTCCGGTTCTGGTGCTCACGGCCAAGGACGACGAGTACACCAAGGTCTACTGCCTCGAGATCGGCGCCGACGACTACATGACCAAGCCCTTCTCGGTGCTCGAGTTCAGCGCCCGTGTTCAGGCGCTGCTCAGGCGCAGCTACGGCAGCCCCAAAATGCGCGTCGGCCCCCTGGAGCTCGACGCAGAGGGCTACCGTGCCACCCTCGAGGGCCGCGAGCTGAAGCTGTCCAAGACCGAGTTCGCGCTGCTGCGTACGCTGGCGAGCGCGCCAGGCCGGGTCTGGAGCCGCAGCGAACTGCTCGAGGCGGTCTGGGGCCTGACCTTCGACGGCACCGACCGTGTGGTCGACGTGTACATCAACATGCTGCGCAAGAAGCTGGGCGACGACCCGCGCGACCCCCACTTCATCGAGACGATGGTGGGGGTGGGCTACCGGCTGCTCGACCTCAAGCGCGAGAACCCTACGGTTTTTTAACAAGGCTTTTACAGTTTTTGAGCCTTTCCACGCTTCCCCCAAAAGGGGGATGGCAAACCCGTAGACGTTTTATATCCTGGAGTGCAGGAGGCTGAGAACCGTCTTCCGCAATGCGGGCGCCTGGAAGGCGGGGAGCCAGTGGCGCGACCGGCCTGGACCGCGCTTACGAGCCGCGAGAAGGGTAGACATGGCCATTTTCGGTAACCTGAACCACATGTCCCTGGGCGACCTGCTCCCGCTCCTTTCGGTGCAGGACGGCGCTCTGGAGATCTTCAACCTGGATCAGCACCCCCGCGTTACCCTCTACTTCGGCAGCGGCCTGCTGCAATGCCTGTACGTCGGCGGCCGCCCCGCCGACCCGCTGAAGGCGCGCAGCACCGTGAGCCGGCTGGTTTCCGCCAAGCGGGGCAGCTTCGAGTTCGTTCCTGGAGCGCGCCCGCACCGTTGCCTGCAACCCCTGGGCTGGGCCCTGGACCAACTGCTGCTGACCACGGTGACCGTGCAGGACGAGATCGAGGAGCTCGAGCGAAGCCTTCCCCACCCGGAGACCATCTTCCGCCGGGTGCGGGAGGAGGTTCCTGCGGACGAGCGCCTCTCCGATTTCTGGCGGCGCGCCCACGACCACCTGGAGGTGGGCGCTTCGGCGCGCGAGCTCTCCGAAAAGCTGGGCACGTCGTTGCAGCACACCCAGTACTACCTGCTCAAGCTGCGCCAGTCCGGCTTGCTCGAGCCGGTGCGCGCCCGCGCGCGCCGTTCCCGCGGATCGGTGGCGGCCCGCCTGCTCAGCTCGTTGAAGCAGCACTTCTTCGGAGGGCGTCAGGCATGGAACCACTGAAGGTCGTCGTCTCCGGCCCCGTGGGCTCTGGAAAGAGCACCCTCATCCGCACCCTCTCCGAAACCGAGATCGTCGATACCGACGCCCTCGCCAGCGAGGCGATCGGCAAGGACCTGACCACCGTGGCCATGGACTACGGTACGCTGCGGTTGGACGACCAGCTCGTCTACCTCTTTGGCACCCCCGGCCAGGAGCGCTTCGACTTCATGTGGGACGTGCTCACCGAAGGCGCGCTGGGCATGCTGCTGCTCGTTCGCGGCGACCGCCCCCAGGACTTTCCCGCGGCGCGCCGCCAGCTCGACTACCTGCTCTCCCGCCGTCCAGTCCCGTACGTCGTCGGCGTGACGCGGCAGGACCGGCCCCCGGTCTGGGGGCCCGACGAGGTCGCCCTCTACCTGGGGCAGCCCGCCGAACGGGTGGTGGGCCTCAACGCCACCGAACCCCAAAGCGCCGCCTCGCCGCTCGTGCGTTTGTTGGAGCTTATGATGCAAGAGGAAACCCGCTAGGTTGTAAACCGGTTACCGGTTGAACAGGAAGAGCAAGGAGTGACGTAAAGATGACCAAGCAGGAACAGCTTCAGCAGATCCTCCGTGAACTCAAGCAGGCCCTACCCGAACTGCGCAGCGTGGTGGTGGCCTCCACCGACGGCCTGCCGATCGTGCACGACTCCGCGGACGCGCCCCGGGTCGCGGCCATGGCGGCCACGGCGCTGGGCCTCGGTAAGCGCATCAGCCAGACCACCGAGCTGGGCAGCCTCGAGGAAACCATCGTGCGCGGCAACCAGGGCTACTTCGTCGTCTACGCCGCCGGCGACAAGGGCGTGCTCGCCCTCGCCGCCCCCGCAGGGGCCAACCTGGGCCTCATCCACCTGGAAGCCCGCGAGTTCGCCACCCGCCTGGCGCAGGTGCTCTAGGAGGAAGGCCATGGACTTTCACGAAGTGGCCCAGCGGGCCCTCAACGACATGCCGCCGCAGACCCGGTTCCGACCCGAGGACGCCAAGGTCATCCGAGCCCACGCCGCGGCGATCCTGCCCCTCGCCGACGAGTTCGTGAAGGGTTTCTACGACATGCTCTTCGCGCACGATCCCACCCGGGCCGTCTTCGAGGAGGGCGAGCGCCCCGAGCGTGAAAAAACGCTGGGCGAGTTCCTCGCCCACGTGGTAAACGGCCCCCACGACGACAAGTTCTTCGCCTGGCTGGCCTTCGTGGGACCCGTGCACGTGGTGCGCCGGGTGAGCAACCCAATGATGCTCGCCATGCTCGACTACCTGGTCCTCTTCGTCATGCGAAAGTTTCAGGGGCACGAGAACGCCGCGGCCGTCACCGAGGCCTTCGTGCGCCTCGCCGCCACCCTGGGCGCGATCATCAGCTACGGCTACGAGGTGGCCTGGCAGGAGGCGCTGCAGAACGTCGTGGGCATGCCGCCCGCGCTGGTGCAGCGGATGGTGCACGAGGAAGCGCAGCGGATGTTCCCGCTGCGCAGCCACGGCGGCGCTGCCTAGAAGGCTTTCCGTTGGAGCCCAGGGCGCCCGTGGGCGCCCTTTTTCGGTCACTTCTTCTCGATCCACTCCGCGTCCGGTGGGAAGGCGACCAGGTCGTCCTTGGCGAAGCGGGTGCGCTGGAAGGAGGTCCAGACCAGGTCGGAGAGCACCCGCCCGCCTGTGCCCAAGAAGGTGAGGCGCAGCGGCCGCTCCTCCTCACGGTCGATCCAGACCTCCACGCGCGCGAAGCCCGCGCCGTCGGGGTCGGCCGCCTTGCCGACCGTGTGCCAGGCCTTCCGATTCTGGAAGGTCACGCTTTCCAGCGCGCCCCAGACGACCTCGCCCTGCTCGCCGAGCTTGCGTAGGTCGCCCATGCGCGAGAGGTCGAAGCCCAGGCCCTCGATGCGCGCCTTGGCGCGGGGGTAGACGACGACCTGGTTGGTGAGGAAGAGGTAGTTGTACACCTTCTCCGGGGTGATCACCACGTAGTTGTCGGCGAGCGCGTCGGGCTTTTGGAACTCGATGCGCACGACCTGCTCCGCGGGCAGCGTCTTGACGATCAGGTCGGCCTCCTGGGCGTCGCCGTTCGGGGTGACGATGCGGCCCTGCAGCCGCGCCTCCCAGGGCCCCTGGTCGAGCACCTGCGCCACCCGCTCGAAGAGCTCGTCGGCGCTCAACGCCAGGGCGGGGAGCGCGAACATCAGCAGCAGGGGGAGGAGCCTGCGCATCACAGGCCCTCCAGAGGCAGGGTGTAGCGCAGGTAGAACTCGTAGCCGGCCTGGTCCACTTCGGCGTCGAGCGCCCAGGCGCTCCAGGCCACGCCCGCCTGCGCCCGTGCCGGGTAGGCCAGGGTGAGGTGCGCCTTGTAGCTGCGATCGGCGTAGTCGAGGCGGAACTCGTTAAGGCTGCCCAGACGCAGCCTGCCCTCGACGACCGCGCCGGCGTAGGGCGTCTTGTACCCCAGCACCGCGTAGGCGTTGCTGGCGCGGTCCACGCCGCCGGCCCCCAGCGTGAAGGTCCGCCGCTCGACCCTCCACGAGAGCGCCGCTTCGGCCTGACCGCCCCCGCGGTAGAAGTAGCCGCGGGCGAGCAGGGTCAGGCGGCGGTCGATCCTGAACTTGCCGCCCAGCCGGGCGTAGGTGCCCAGGGTCTCGCCCTGTAGCGGCCAGAAGTGGCTGGGGGTGCGGTTGTAGGTGTGCCCGACGCTCAGGTCGAGCGCCGTCTTGCCGAGGGCGACGCTTCCGAACCCCTCCACCCAGTAGTGCGCGTCCATGCCGATGAAGCCGCGCGCGCCGACCTCGCCGCGCCCGGCGGGGCCGGCCTCGAAGGCGCGGCGCGCGCCCAGCCCGAACGAGATCTCGTCGGTGTTGGGCAGGTAGGCGCGCAGGTAGGCGTCGAAGGTCCAGTCGCCGCTGGGCAGGTTGAGGTTGACCGTGGGGCCGACCGAAAGCCCCGGACCGCCGGCCCAGACGCCGAACTCGAGGGATTGGGCCGCGGCCGCCGGCGCCAGCAAGAGCAGGATCGCAAACCAGAGTTTCTTCATACCGACTCCTTTATACCCGCGCTCGGTGAGCGCCGCCTAAAGCAGGCGTTTGCGGAAGCTTAAGGTGGCGAGCAGCAGCATCAGCACGGTAAAGACCAAGAGCGCCAGGAACGGGGCGTAGAGGACGTCGAGGCCCACCCCGCGCAGCATGAGGCCGCGGGCCGCCTCGAGGAAGTAGCGCAACGGGATCAGGTAGGTGACCGCCTGCAGGACCCGCGGCATCCCCTCGATGGGGAAGAAGAGGCCGGAGAGGAAGATCGAGGGTAGGTAGTAGATCAGGGTGCCGAAGATCGCCTGGATCTGGGTGCGGGCGCGTGCGGAAACGACGATGCCCACCGCCAGCGAGCCCAGCACGAAGAGGAAGATGAGCAGGAGCAGCAGGGCCCAGGAGCCGCGCATGGGGACTCCGAAGACCGCCTGCCCCACCGCGAGCACGAGCAGGGTGTCGGCGGATGCGATGACCAGGTAGGGGAGCACCTTGCCGATGACGAGCTCGCCGGGGCGCACCGGGGTGGCGATCAGCGACTCGAGCATGCGCGTCTCCTTCTCGCGAACGATGGCCAGCCCCGTGAGGATGACCGCGATCTGGGTGAGGATGATGCCTACGATCCCCGGCACCATGAAGGCGGCGGTATTGCCCTCGGGGTTGTAGAGCAGCTCGGTCTCGAGCTCGAGCGGCAGCGGCTGGGCCTCCCCCGCGAGCATGCGGGCGGCGATCAGGCGGGCGTTCAGCCGGCCGATCGCCTTCTGCAGCCCCACCTGGGCCTGGAAGGCGAAGGTGGGGTCGGAGCCGTCGACGAGGGCGCGCATCCTCACGCCCTGGCCGGCGCGGATCCGCTCGACCAGCCGGGGCGGGATCTCGAGGCCCACGCGCGCGCTCTGGCGGTCGATGAGGCGCTTAAGCTCCGCCTCGGCGTCCACCCGGGCGACGACGTCGAACTTGCCGTCCCGGCCCAGCTCGCGCACCAGGGTTTGGGCGATGCGGTCGTCCGCCCGGTCCCAGACCGCGAGCGGGATGTGCTTCAGGTTGAAGTTCACCGCGTAACCGAAGAGCAGCAGCATGGCGACCGGCAGCACGACGATGACCCGCAGCAGGATGGGGTCGCGCCGCAGCTCGAGCATCTCCTTCTTGGCCACCGCGGCGATCCTAGACCGGCGCATGGGCGTCCTCCTCGCGGATCTGCAGTACGAAGACGTCTTCCATCGTGGGTTCCTCGGCCTCGGCTCCCGGAGGGGGCGGCGCGTCGGGCCGCAGCACCAGCCGCAGGGCCGCTCCCCGCTGCCAGGCGTCGAGCACCCCAGCGCGGCCGCGCCAGGCGCCGGCGTCGGCTGCGGGCAGCCGGTAGAAACGGTAGCGTTCGCGCACGGCCTCCTTGAGCTCCTGGGGCGTCCCCAGCGCCACCAGCCGCCCGCGGTAGACCAGGCCCACGCGGTGGCAGCGTTCGGCCTCGTCCATGTAGTGGGTGGTCACCACGGCGCTCATCCCCCGTGCGGCCTCGGCGTAGACCAGCTCCCAGACCGCGCGCCGCGCCAGCGGGTCGAGGCCGGTGGTGGGTTCGTCCAGGAAGGCCACCCGCGGCCGGTGCACCACCGCCTGGGCGATCGAGAGCCGCTGCTTCCAGCCTCCCGAGAGCTCGCCCGCCCGGCGCCCGGCCATCCCCTCGAGCCCGAAGCGCGCCAGCGCGTCCTCCACCGCAGAGCGCACTGCGGGCGCGCCCAGGTACATGGCGGCGCGGAACTCCAGGTTTTCGCGCACCGTCAGGAAGGGGTAGACGCTCGCCTCCTGGGTGGCGTAGCCGATGCGCGCCTTGACCCGCTCGGGATCGCGCACCACGCTGGCCCCGTCCACCACCGCGTCGCCGGCCGTGGGGGCGAGCACGCCGCTGAGCAGGCGCACCAGCGTGGTCTTGCCCGCCCCGTTGGGGCCGAGCAGGCCAAAGACCTCGCCCTCGGCGACCTCGAAGCTCACCCCCGCTACGGCGAGCAGGTGGCCGAAGCGGCGCTCGAGCCCCCGGGCCGCGACCTTCGCGTTCACGCGGCCCACCCCCCGAGAAAGCCCTCGACGTGGGCTTCGAGGTCGAGGCCGGGCGCCCCCTCGAGCGCCGCTCCGAAGAGCGCGGCGGAGACCAGGGGGCCGAAAAAGGCGTGGATCAGCGAGCCTGCCGGTGCCGACCGCAGCCGGCCCTGCTGCTGGTAGTGCTCGAAGAAAGCGCGCACGGTCGCGAGCCGGCCCGCCAGCGCCTCCTCGAGCGCCCGGCGCAGCTCCGGTTCGCGCGCGGCCGCTCCGGCCACCACGAAGGGGAACGTGCCCGCGCGCTGCCACTGCCCCAGGTAGCGTCCGGCGAGGGCGCGCAGGTCGGCTTTCAGGTCGCCGCTGGGCCGGGCCGCCACCTCCTCGAAGGCCGCCCCCGCGCGCCGCACCGCCGCGGCCAGGAGCCGCGCCTTGGAGCCGAAGCGGCGGAAGAGGGTGACCTCGGCCACGCCGGCGCGTTCGGCGATCCGGCGCGTGGTCGCCCCCTCGTACCCGCGTTCGCCGAGCAGCTCCAGGGCCGCCTCGAGCAGGCGGTCGTCGGTGGAGCGAGATGAATGTAAGCGCATACTAACAGGTTACGCCCGCCCCCGCCGGCCGCGCAAGCGGAGCAGGCGCTAGACTGGGGGCATGCCCAACTTTCTGGTGCGCTGGATCCTGAACACGGTCGCGCTCTGGGTGGTGGCCCAGCTCTACCGCGGCGTGAACTTCGCTCCCGGCAGCACGCTCGCCGACTACATGGTCGCCGGCTTGGTGCTGGGGCTGGCCAACGCCTTGGTGCGCCCGCTGCTGCTCCTTTTTACCCTGCCCCTCAACCTGCTCACCCTGGGGCTGTTTACCCTGGTGGTCAACGCCGTGGTGCTGCTGCTCGTGGCCCAGGCGACGGCGCTCGAGGTGGCGGGCTTCGCCGGCGCTTTCTGGGGCGCCCTGCTGCTTTCCATCGTCTCCTGGTTCCTCGACGTCGCCTTCGGCGACGGATGAAGGTAGAATGAGCGGGTCATGACGAAACCTGTACGCACCCTCATCCTTACGGCCCTCCTCTTTGCCCTCCCGGCCCTCGCCGCCTCCGACCCGGTGGGTTCCACCGACGCCCGCCAGGTGTCCGCGGTCCTTTCCGATCTGGGCTACAGCTTCACCCTCGACCAGGACGACGAGGGGATGCCGCTCTTCCGGATCGAGTTGAAAAGCGGCTACAACGCGGTGCTCTTCTTCTACGACGACATCGCCGAGCGGCCCGGCTACGAGAGCCTGCAGCTCTACGCCGCCTTCAGCACCGACGGCAAGGTGCCGCTGCAAAAGGTCAACGACTGGAACTACAGCTACCGTTTCGCCAAGGCCTACCTCGACGACGAACTCGACCCGGTGCTGGAAAGCGACCTCGACCTGGCCGGGGGCGTGGACCTGCCGGGGGTGCTCGCGGTCTTCCTGGAGAACTTCGAGGCCTCCTTCGAGACCTTCGCTCGCGAGGTCGTGGGGGAGTAGCGCTCGTCTCATTTATTTTCGGCGCGGTTGTGGTTGACTGGCCCCGAGATGGCGACCCGACCCGTTCCCACCGCGACCCTCAAGAGCCTGGCCGTCCCCAACGAGCACGGGGGTTGGGGCTTCACGCTCGAGCCCGTGATCCTGGGGCTGCTCGTCGCCCCCAGCCCCGCCGGCTGGGGGCTGGGGCTGATGGCGCTGGCCAGCTTCTTCGCCCGCCACCCCACCAAGCTGGCCGCGGGGGACCTGCGCCGCGGCCACGTCTACCCGCGCACCCGGCTGGCCCTCTTCTTCGCCCTGCTCTACGGTGGGCTGGCGCTCGCGGGCCTCGCCGCAGCCTGGTTCACCGGGGAGCGCGGGTTCCTGGTGCCGCTGCTCGCGGCGCTGCCGCTGGTGGTGGTGCAGGTGGTCTACGATGCGCTCGGCAAGGGGCGCACGCTGATCGGTGAGCTCTCGGGCTCGCTCGCCATGGGCGGCGTGGCCACGGCCATCGTCCTCGCCGGCGGCGGCGACGCGCGGCTGGCCTGGGGGGCCTGGCTGGTCCTGGCCATGCGCGGCCTGGTGGCCATCCGCTACGCGCGCGCCCAGGTGCGCCGCGCCTACGGCAGACCGGTGAGCAAGATCTCCACCTTCGCCACCGCGCTGCTCGCGGTCTTCGTCCTCTTTCTGGGGGCGGTCTGGGGCCTGAGCCCCTGGCTGGGGATGTGGGCGGTGCTGGCGCTCGCGGTCTACGCGGTCTACATGCTCGAGCGTCCCCCGGTCACGGCCCGGCACGTGGGCTGGAGCCAGATGTTCTTCGGCTGGCTGGTGGCGCTGCTTACCGCACTGGGCATCCGCGCGGGCTGGTAGCGCGCCGCAGCCGTCAGCGCGCGTAGACCAGGACCCGTCCCCAGGGGGCGGGACGGCCGGTGACCTCGTCCCAAACAGGTTCAACGGCAACTTCGAGCCTCCCCGCCGCGGCCTCGAGCCAGGTGTTGGCGTAGAGGTCGTAGATCCGGCCGGACCGGATGCAGGGCGACGCCAGCGCGACCGTGCCCGAAAGCGCCCCCTCGCCCACCACCACGATGCCGTTCTCGTAGCAGCGCAGCAGGTGGTTCCCGTGGTCCTCGTAGTTCTCGCCCAGGGGCGCGCCCAGGTCGGCGAAGTACAGGTTCACCCCCCGCTCGAGGGCGTGGTCCCAGGGGGTTTCGGTGTAGCCGGTCCAGCCCTTGAGCAGGGGCAGGGCGTAGCCGTAGAAGATCGCCGCCCGCGGCGTACGCGGTTCGTAGACCGGGGTGCCGTTTGCGAGCGCGCCTGCGCGCACGAAGTCGGGGGCGGCGTAGTTCATGTAGACGAAGCCCCGGAAACGCGGCCCGGCCCAGGCCCGCGCCCGCGCGTCGAGCTCGTCGAGCCAGGCCAGGGTGTCGCGCAGCGAGCCCCGGCGGAAGTCCTCGCTGACCGGGTAGTAGAGGGTGCTGGGCACCTCGGTCCAGCCCCGTCCTTCCAGGTAGAGGCGCCTTCCCAGGTCTTCCACGCCGGTCCCGTAGCTTTCGGTCATGTCGAGGTCCACGTGGGG
>Ga0256841_1001946_pt1 | contig 17072 bp, 8 predicted proteins | sample 356308metaG_FD_185971 | JGI IMG/M metagenome (GOLD analysis project Ga0256841, IMG submission 185971) | Hydrothermal vent microbial communities from Mid Atlantic Ridge, Atlantic Ocean - 356-308 | ecosystem: Environmental > Aquatic > Marine > Hydrothermal vents | place: Atlantic Ocean: Mid... | reverse complement strand
CCTAAAAAACACCTTACCCGACTCGGAAGAAAACACCATGGTACTCTCGGAGTTAGAGAAAGATGTCGGGCGTTTAAACCTAATTGCTGATAGATTTTCAAAGATCGGCTCCGATCCCGAGTTAGAAACGCATTCCGTCCAAAAAGTACTGAGCGAGGTCGTTCGATATATGGAAAAAAGAGCACCGAAAAGAGTAGCCTTTTATCTAAACGATAGTCCTGAACACGCAAAACTCCTTGTTCGGATTAACAAACACCTCTTTGCCTGGGTAGTAGAGAACTTATTGCGCAATGCGCTAGACGCCATGCAGGGGGAAGGTCAGATTAGCATTAACATTAAAGAAGAACCTAAAACCATTCATATCGATGTATCAGATACAGGACATGGAATACCACAAAATAAATTTAAAACAGTGTTTGAACCGGGTTACTCGACTAAAAAAAGAGGATGGGGCCTTGGACTTTCATTGGCTAAGCGCATTATCGAAGATTATCACGGAGGAAAAATATTTGTTAAAGAATCTAAACCGGACGATGGCACCACCTTCTCAGTTGTCTTGCCTAAAGTGGCTTAATTTAGTTCTTCTGACTTTATCTTCATTCTTCCTTTCAGCTCAGAATCTCTTGGATATTCAGGTATTTAATGAAGACCAACAGCCTATTTCTTTCATTCATATTGTCAATAAAACCACTCCATCCATTGAGATCACAGATGACAACGGTCGTGCATCCATTGGATTTTCCTCTATTTATGATTCAATAGAAGTCAGGTGTATAGGGTATGAAATGGTCAACACCACCATCCGGAATTTACAATTTCATAATGGAAAAATACACCTGCAACCTTTCACATATTTCAATCAAACAGCGACGGTAATCGGTCGCATGGGTCTTAAACAAGAAGAACTACCGTATGAAATTATCAATATAACCAAACAAAAAATCAATACCGTAGCTTCTTCCAATACCGCCGATGTCCTATCTCAATCCGCTGACATTTTCATACAGAAAAGTCAAGGAGGAGGCGGAAGTCCCATTCTACGGGGATTTGAAGCCAATAAATTATTATTAGTTGTAGACGGTACACGACTAAACAACACCATTTATCGCTCCGGACATCTTCATAATGTACTCTCTGTCGATCCTTCCACTATCGATAGAATAGAGGTCATTCTAGGTCCCAATGCCTTGCTATATGGTAGTGATGCCCTTGGAGGAGTAATTCACTTCAAGACAAAAACGCCTTTGGTCCCCCTAGATAGTTCTAGGAAAGAATGGAATACAACTGCACGCATCACATCTGCAACAAGAGAAAAAACCTTACATTTTGATGGAAGTTGGGCACGTGGAAAAAACAGCTTCATTACCGGATTATCCTACAGTTCTTTTGGCGATATTCTATCGGGCAAAAGCAGTAGGGATAAATATAAAGAATGGGGTAAAAGAGCGTTCTATGTCAAAAATATAGATGGAAAAGACAGTATCATTGAAAATCCCAACCCCTATTTACAAAGAGGAACTGCATATCAGCAATGGCATTTTCTTCAAAAATGGAAGTATTTCCTATCCCAGAAAGCCCAAATAACTACAAACGTTCAATACACCTCCAGCAGTGATATCCCGAGGTATGATCAACTCAATTTACTTAAAAACAATCTACCTAAATGGGCTGACTGGCATTATGGACCACTTGCCCGAGGACTAGCTTCTATTACTTATACATCTCATCAATCTCATCTTTTTTCAGATAAAATGAAAATAATCGCGGCCTACCAAAAAGTATCAGAAGAGCGTGTCAAGCGTAAATTATTTCATACCAATGAATCCCATAATTTAGAAAATCTACATATTTTCTCCTTCACAGGAGATTTTCAAAAACAATTTAACCAATTGCTGGAATCTGAACTATCCTACGGGGTAGATCTTCAATATGAAAAACTCAATTCTACTGCTTTTTCCAAAGATATTACAAATCAGGTAACCTCATCAGATATTCTTACGCGCTACCCGGACGGCAACAATACTGCACTCAATGGAGGAATCTACGCCTTAATGAATGCCTCCCTGAATAATCAATTAAAAATACAGGGAGGACTCCGTTGGAGCTATAGCAAAATCAACATTTCATACGAAAACCAAAATCTGATTCGATGGCCCATAATCTATTATCAAGGTATTGTCAATACCAACGATGCACTAACAGGCTCCATTGGCATGAATTGGCTACCGGACTCCTCTTGGGTTATTCGTATGCTTCTCGGCACAGCTTATCGCACACCTAACATCGATGACATTGCAAAAATCCGTATTAAAAACGGGGAAATATTAATCCCTAATCCTGATTTGAAACCCGAATGGACACAAAATCTTGAACTCGGTATAACAAAAAATATACATCCTTCTGACCAAATCGTTTGTACAATAGGAGTGACCGGCTTCTTTACTCGGCTTAGAGATGCTATAGTGAGAAGAGACTTCCAGCTTCCCAATGGTCAAAATACATGGTTAATAGATGGGGATAACTATATTGTTAGAAGCAATATTAATGCATCTCAAGGACAAATAAAAGGAGGGTCCCTTGTATTTAAAGCAAATTATGGTGATAGATGGTCACTGGAGTCCGGATTTAATAAAATAGTAGGTGATGCATTATCCACTTTAAATGTGTCAAAACAACCCCTTGCACACATCCCGCCTACTTATGGTAGTATCTTGATAGATTACTCTAACCCTATTAAATACCATGATCTCCATCTTAATGCGTCCCTGAGATTCCGCTTTAATAGTCCAAAACCCATCGAAGACTATGCTCCGGATTCTTCTGACAACCCACAATACGCTACTTCTGATGGGACACCTGCTTGGCAAACATGGGACCTTGGTATTATAATAAAGAAAAACAAAATCTGGCAGGTACAATTAGGGGTCAACAACTTACTAGACACCCAATATCGACCTTTTGCTTCCGGTGTAAACGCCCCCGGAAGAAATTTCTATCTAGGGATCCAACATCATTTAGTAGATTAAAAAAAGCATCTCCTTGAGATGCTTTTTTTATCTATTAATTCTAGCGTAAAATTAATCTATTGCTGTAAACCACAAGTTTTTTATATTTTTACACTCAATGTAAGATTATGTGTACCTGAAAAAGGATTAGAGGTTCGGTATGCATAATCAACAGCCATCTTAGTAATCGAAGTAACATTGCCCTCATCATCCTCATTCTTAAGGACATCAAACTGAAATGTAGCACCAAAACTCAAACCTGTATAGGCATTATTAACTTTTCCCTTGATCGCATCAACGCCAAATCTATTATCGTACTTATATGCACCGCGAAGCATAAATCTATCATTGAATGAATATTCTAACCCACCTCCTATTTCATCTCTGGAATAGGAATTAGCTGTAAAATTACCGAGTAAAGTAATACGATGTAAATCCGCAAAGTAAAAATCATACGAGGCTCCTATATTGAGGAGAGAAGGCATATCAAAACTGGCTGCTTGTACATCCTTTCTAATCTCACCCGCATTTACAAGTCCCAGTCCCGAACCTGAAAATTTCATTTTAGAGCCCAGATTTCTAAGGCTGACTCCAAACTTAAATTCTCCCCTGTCACCAGAGACATACTGTACACCAGCATCCAGACCAACCCCTGTAGCTGAAGCATCACTTATAGCTTCTGTCACAGTACGGACAAGAACACCTACTCGAATTCTATTCTCCGGTGCATCTTTGTCTGTGATAAAATCATGTGCATAGGATACACCGATGTTAAGTAAAGTGGGTTTATAAGTCGCCCCTGTCCCTTCCGGGGATTCAGTTGTCGTACGACGAATTTCACCGGTATTAACACTCATAAGGGAAATGCCCATAACACCATGCGAAGATAATCTCTTCGCCAATCCCAATCCACTAAAACTAACTCCACTAGGAATAAGGTAACGAGCACTGCCCAATGCTACTTCAAGTGAATTAATATTACCCAGACCTGCAGGGTTTATACGCAGAGCATTAACCCCACTTACTAAAGAGGTAGACATCGTATGCCACCCGGCACTACGCGCCCAAGGGTTCATCAATAATTCATATGCACCGGCTTCCCCTTGTCTGTCCGGATTGCCGGCAAACAAAAAACTAGAGGAACACATCAGTACAGTTAAAATAAATGTAAAAATTAATTTCATATCTTCTAAGTTTGATTTTCCAGAGAAATCAAATTGTGATTTCTCTGGAAAATTATTAATAGATTTAATCTTAATACAAGGTTTCAAACAGGATTTACTTTAAAATCTGAATCAGCTAATTCTTATCTTAATGTCGAAGGATCAAACTTACGCATGATACCAAACCACTTTATAACACACTCTGCGCCCGTATCCTTATCCTTAATATGTATGAGATAAACACCACTAGAAATTGGGATACCGCTATCGTTCTTGAGGTCCCAAATCACATCCGGTTTAGTTTGTTTAGCGAGAATTCCCGTACCTTTAGGGGGGCGAGGAGCTTCATTTCTATCGTATTTTCGAATAAAACGTCCATCCATAGAATAAATCGTAATCTCTGAACGATCCGGTAAATTGGTAATCTTAACCGCATTCTCCAATGGGCTATTTTCATATGAAGAATTACCATAATATGGATTAGGTACTACGTTAGCATCACAAATGATTTCATGAATTTCACTCTTCTCCTCTACTGGCCCAGGTGTAATATCTTTAAATGTAATCTGATAGGCATTCAGTCCGTTATTGACATTCGTACCTACGCTATAATTATATGGATTATCCACCCTTAGACTAATTTTAACATCATTAGGGATTAGACCATCTGCATAGGAGAGCATATCCTGGCCAGATTGAACAGCAACTATGGCAGCCCATGTTACATCAGAAACACCACGGGTCCTTCTTCTTGCATTTGACTCTGTAAGAAATCTCTTCTGGAATTTACAGGAATCGTACTTCGTTCTAGTAACATAGATCTTATGCTGCCCCCCGGTATAGAAGGACAATGCCGGTGGCAACTGGTTATCAATAAGCATAGAGGGATAAAGAAGTTCATCCGTTGGGTTGAACATCATATCGCCACCATTCCAATGTCCTCCCTTGGGAGATAACTCTAATCCAATGTCATCAATTGTCTCATCTCTTAATACAGAGTTCTCCCCAAAGAAGATATTTAACCTTTCTCCTGTTTCTACATCAATGGCGTATCCTGGGAACCAACCCATACCTTCACCGGTACCATCCGGTATCGGCAACCCATTCTCATCCGCTTCCTTACCCACAGATGGAGATTTCCTGAGTTGAAACTCTGCGGCTCCTCCGATCGCAAGAAGTCCTTGATCTGTTAGCGCTTTTGGAGCAGTCTCAACAATCACACATCTCGACCATTTTGATTTATCAGAAGTCAAAACAATGTCTACATTGTTCAGTTTTCCTAAATTACCTCTATTGAGATCTTTTTTGTTAGCACTTAAAATCTGCAAATCTCTCCATCCCGGAGTAATGTTTCTAAGACCGTCTCCGGGTGAAGCATCACACAGTAAGAAAGGAGAAAAACCTTGGTTATCCATATTGGCCAACAAGCCATTTGGGTCAAAAGTCTGAAGGATATTATCTTCACTCTTAATGTAGTCGTAAGCACTTAGAACAACATCTCGACCTCCTAGACTAAAAGGGATAGAATAGCCATCTGTTATTGATAAAAACCAAGGATCCTTATCTGCATCCTTATAAGTATACTCAGCACCCAATGCTCCATTCGTATCATCTTCCCTAGCGCCCGGTTCTTTTGTTTGACCAACGGAAAGAGTGAAGCCATATTTAGAAACAATCTGCTCATTAAGAACATCAATGGTACTTTCAGAGATGATCGTATCATTATTGTCTTTGTTAACCATCATCCACCAAGCTCCTCTATCGAGTTTGGCATTACTAAAACTATCCCTGAAGAAAAGCATAAAGTTACCATCCTGACATCGAAGCGGATCATAAACCTTGGCATCTATAGGGCCAAAACCCTTTTCATACTCTATCGTTCCGTCAAAAGAACCGTCATTAATTTTATTAAACATACCCTCTTTGATTTTCAAGAAGGTCCCTCCTGCTCCAACTCCATCAAATCGGGTAATCTCAGGACCATCTCCATACTTGGCATTCAGTTTTTGGTATAAAATTGGCCTAGGTGTTGCCTTGTATGGGAATCCATCCTCATTACCTACATTCAGACGACCTTCGATATAGGAGACCGGGATAGTTGATGTTGGTTTATCCGGATTAAAGGGAGCAGCAGTATTTTGTGCATAGGCTAAGACAAGATAATAATAGTTCTTATGATTAATCAAATTCCCATTTCCACCGGTAGCAAATTGATCCGTTGTAATACGTAAAGTATGTCTTACTCCACCATCAAGTCCCTCTACTTTTAATTCGGGAATCCAAACCAAGGTGGGCTGAGCAGGATCCGGATTGGGAACTGCGTGCCAGTTGTACATTTTCTTAACGCCATTCTTAATATCAAAGGTTGCAATCTCCTTAGCTTTATTGATATCATTTAAATCTGCTTTACTGACATCCGGACCACTCACTTGAAAAATTCTATACCCTTCAAAGTGATACTTATTATCTGCTACCGTGGGTGGAGCCCCTATGATTTTTTCATTATACTTTTCTTTATAATTATTGGAAGAAGGGGGGTTTGTCAATACCATAACGAGTTCCTGATCCATCTCAATAAAATCTACATCCGGAGCAGCAGGTCCATCCGTTATATCAAAGCAATTATCAAACAAATCTTGAGCCTTTTTATCAGCGCCTAAAATTTCGTCTAAAGAGGGACAAGGATATTCCTGGTCCGGAACCCAAACTGCACCTACTATTAATTCGTTAATTACTCCAGGATCCAAACGAAATGGACCTGAAGCTTGTACGGTTCTAAAATCTCCATTGTCTAAGCCTTCTGAACAATTACTCCAACCAGCTGGATCTTCGGGAGCTCCAGGAAATGCATAATTTGTATAATTTGTACTACCCGGATTGTATCCTGATCCTCCTAAAGTCAATGGAGTACCATCCAACCAAGTGTGGTTCATATAATTATATACCCCCTGAATAGTTCTTGGATCACTTTGGGCAGGATTTGGCGCAGGATCAGATCCAGGATTTATAAAATACATAAAAGAAGACATACCCAATTCAATAATTGTATCATCAATTACTAAATCATTAGAATCATATAAAAGTTTCCTTGGGCCTCTAAAGTAATCGATACCTACAATTGGGACTTTTGCTCCATATGTTGAAACAGCCCCCCCACCATTGCTAGAACACTTATCTCCTTCTGTTCCATCAATTTCATCTTTATTATAAGTAAAGGCAAAATCTCTACTCCGAAACTTTATGAAATTCCCTAAACTATCTAACACTATTTCCTTAGTAGTATCACATCCAGAGTAATCATCAAATGGACATCCAAGGTCTGCATCAACCCAAATAGCAAAAGAAGTACTATCTATTCGTTGAGTGGCTCTATTTATAAGTTTATAGCGATAAAAACTCATATCATTAATCTCATCTGCTGTCTGATATGCAAAAGACTGTACTTGTACCTCCATTCCAATCGGTACTGCATCTGGAAAAATAGTACTTGGAGCTCCTTTATCATTGTATATCCAAAATATCATTTGGTCAGGAACTTGTTGGATCGTCAAAACACACCCTCGAATCTCAATGGTCGGAAAATCACCGAATTGGGGCTCATATATTCCATTTTTATTTATGTCGTTAAACCCCGCTAATCCCCTTTTAATATCAACGGGTAAATCAAAACCATATTTATCAGCAAAAAATTCATTCCCGGCTGAAGGCCAATACTTCACACCGTCCGGGATTTCAGCAGGAGGAATCGGCAAGGTCCCTTCTTCTTCATGTTTTCGATAATTGGCAAAGTGTTTACGGACATCTGCCCCCAATACTTCAAAATGTCGGTCCCAACGGGCACAAATCGGGGCATCCGTTGTTCCATCATTGGGATCCAATGGTCCAGGGAACCAAGAATGACCTTGTGTACGATATGTTAATCCTGAAGCTTTTAGACTTCCACCTTGGTATCCCCCTATCCATACAGATGATGCAAATAATGAAGATACTTCCTTTAAGCCAGAAGTTGGATCAACCTTAGGTATTACATATCGTGCTTTTGAATTTCCATCCCACCACATGTCCCCGCCTCCCAAGAGCCTTGCCCGAACATTATTAATATCCATTTCAATGGAAGACTTTGAAGGTTTACAAACTTCTCTTAAATTAATTCGAGTATTGGTTCGTTTAGCATTTTTCTTTTTTGGCGATATATAAGTATATCCGGGAATAGACCAGATCAAGCCTACAAGTACAATTAGGATTCTTACAATAATTCTCATCTTTAAATAATTTGTATGAAATGGTATTATGATTTTTGAATAGTTGGTATTATTTTTCAAACCATAAAGTTTAATTTCATCAGTTTATAAAATTTATTTCGTTCGACTATAATATTTTTTGTGAATAGCTTATATAGTAGCTGTTATTTACTATCTTTTATAAATTCACAATAGCACCTAAGAATATTCTGCGTGGCAATGTGAAGTGATTAGGGTTATATTTCCTCCAGTTATATATCTCAATATAATTATCAAAATCATCCGGACGAGTTGACCTTACATTTCGCAATACTTGTTGACCCTGAATAGATTGAAAATAACCGTCATCGGTAGGAGAACCACTTGCCGAATACACACTGATAACATTTCGTGTATCCAGTAAATTATTAACTCTCAAATACACCGTAACATTGAGCCCCTTGCGATTCTCCCCTTTAAACAACTTCATCCTCCTATCTATTTTCATATCAATATTAAAGTTGGAAGGAAGTCTAGCGCCATTTATTTGTCCATCGATTCCTTGTCCTCCAAATTTCGATGCGAATCTTCTCTTTGTATAAGGTCTTCCGGTCACAGAGATGGCCTGTAGATTCAATCCTGTATTCTCAAACAATGGATATCCCATCAAAGAAGGTCCATTGTAATACTTTCCTGATCGATAGCGATAATCAAATGTTGCTGCAATTCGATGTCGCTCATCATAAGAGAGTGGTGATAAGGTTCGGATATTGAACCCTCGTGATATTAAGTCTCTTTGTGAATTTTCATCAGAACCGGTACCTTCTGCAAATCCCAAAGTATAGGAGATGTTCATCATCACGTTGCCCGTCCTTCGCAAATCGTATTGGATGGTAAAACCCTTAGATGTACCAAAGTCAATGTTGTCATACAGTTGGTAGGAACTAATGGGCTCCGGAGCGGTAAATAGCAAATTCCTTCTTTGGATTTGATCTCTAAATTCTCGATAGTACATCGATAATTTGATGGCAGAGGTGTTGGATACTTTTTGTTGAAATCCGACTTCGTAATCCACCGTTTTCTCCGGCTTGAGGTTAGGGTTACTAATCGTTGTCCTATTCGGATCTGTCCAGTAATAATAGTCATAAGCTGTAGCTATGTTTCCGGTATAAGGACGGGAGACAAGTACATCGTAATGCGCATAAAAATTAGCATCATCAGAGATGGGAAATGAAAATCCCAATCTAGGCATTACATTAATCTGTGGTTTGTAATCTTCAAATGCCAAATCCGGATTAAATGCAGCACTCTCTAAATTATATACCGTATCTTGCCCTGCAAATTTAGGTGTAACTAACCCCCCATCTCCAAACAACTGACGTCCACTGTTCAATTGACGTCCACCGGCATCATACCATGTATCTCCATCTCTAAAACCTAAAACCTTATTGCTCTCTGAACCCTCAGTATAAACTTTAAAATTTTCCCCTACTCCATCTGGACGTGTTCCATTGTCCGGATCACTATAAAAATCTGCCGCTGACATAATGGGATACAAGGAGTATTTATCCTTCAACACCTTCTGATTGGCATCAAAATAATCTACCCGAACACCAAACTTAAAAATAATATCATTAATATTAAATCTATCTTGTAGATACAAGGCGCTGTAAATCGGTTTGTATGGGGCTACTGTAAATGTTTGACGTCCATCTGCATCTCGCTTAAAAAAATCTGCAAATGTTGCATTATTCGCTACTTTCTTACCCAAATAATCATAACCATAAAAGTAAACCACACGATTATCCGATAATTCCCTAGGGGAAAACATTTCCAAAGACAATTGATCCGGTGATAAGGCATCCGTATTGACAAAATTATACATCGTCCCATTTTGATCATCTCCGTATAAGGACGCTCCAGGGAACATTAACTTCCTCACCTCTTCATTAAACTTATTACTCTTATCTATTTGAATTTTGTTGCCGAATATAGGAGTACCATCGGGTAGAATAGTGACTATGTGATTAGTATCTAATGATCCAATATGAGCATTGGCCAATTGTCGGGCTGTTCGCCACAGCTGACTCGGGGATATTCTCCAAAATCGTTCAATTCTCTGCTCATACTGTCCACCTATCACTATATTATGCGTTCCAGCCTTCGAACCAAAGGGGGTCAAATCAAACTGTACTTTCAAATTGGCACTATAGCGCTCAAAGTCCGTCTTTTGATTGCGGTCATATACACCGGATACATTGCTATAGACATTCCATATAGTGTTGTATAACGGATTCAACTCTCCATTATATGCCACATAATCAGTATATTGATTCGGAGTCTTTTCAATGTACTGATTGTAAGCCTCCCAGATAGGATTTACCCCTCCCGGTGTATATCCCTTTAACCGCTCGGCATAACCAAAATGTTGACCTCCTGCAGCAATAGTATCCCATTGTCTGTCTAATTTGCCTACATATCCGTAATCAAAATAATTGTCCTTATGGTTGATGTCTTGCCATTTTCGCTGTCGTCTTTCATATCCTCCTTGTATAGTATAGGAAGCATTACTAATTACAGAAGCTTTCTTGGACTTCTCTTCATCTGTCGCTTCTGCTCCCGTGTACACAGATCCTATCTTATGTCGAAATCGGGCATTCAATCGATATACATTATCAAAATTCTCGGGATTATTTACCCAGTTGAGGAGTCTCCAACTTCCAGCCCCTCTATAGGAGTTAAATCGACTGTCAGAACCTACCGTTCCGGGTTGAAATCGATTGTACATATCTCCATATGTACCTGAAAGCATCAAATCAATGGCGGGAGTCAATTGAAAATCCAACTTTCCTGTCAAATCCAGGTTTTTCCTTTGTTCATTGGGTCTATAGTCCATATGAGATACACCCTGACCTTCAGATAAGAATTCTCCCTTGGCGAGTAGCACTCCATTTCTTTTAAACAATGGATCTTTCTGAAGCTCTTTTATTTTATCTTCATCTGCTACATATATTCCACCGGCAGGAGGGTCATCATCGAGTCGATATCGGTATTGTCCCGAAACTCTAAATCCAATGATGGATTTACCATTTTTCTTCCATACCGGACCACTTAGGTTACCACTAATCAAACTAGCACCAAATGCATCTAAATATTGTGAGGTCTCCATCTCCATTCCTCCGGAAAACTTAGGGGATGGTCCTTTGGAAGTTAAAGATATAGCTCCTCCGGTCAAATCCCCATATTCCGCTCCTAATCCACCGGTCAACACTTGTAGCTGATCAATCTCAGAAGAGGGAATCAAACTAGCATCCGTAACCCGTATACCATCCAAAAAATAGACGGTCTGAGCATCTCTGGATCCTTTGATATTAATCTTTCCCCCGTCTTGTGATGCTATTCCAGCCGTCGTCGCGGCTATGGCATTAATCCCTCGATTGGGTAAGTTGGCTATCGCTTCTCCTGTAATCGTCTGTCCGGACTCAGGAGATCCCTTATCAATAAGTGGCACCTTATATGAAATCACTTCCGCCGCTTTGAGCATCACTCCTTCTGCCGCTAAATTGAAATTGACCCTTGTAATTTTATTATTAATTACCACCACGCCGGTTACCTTTTGTGTCTGCATCCCTACATAAGACGCTTCGATGTCATAGGTTCCCGGATCGATGTTGGATATTCGATAATTTCCATCAAAATCCGTTTGACCACCGGTGACAAGGTTATCCCCTTTCTTTACAGCTATATTGGCAAATAATACCGGATCTCCTCCGTCCTTTTCTTTAACAGACCCCACTATGACGGTTTGAGCTTGGATGGCAGATCCTGTCATAATCACACCTAACAATAAGAATAGTATACGCTTAAACATATATAATAATTTTTATGTATAAAAATATTTTATCATATAATTTGCAACATGAAAACAGGGAAAATCCAAGCACAACTTATTATATCCTGTAATCTATTCCAAGAATAGTATAAATGAATTAGTAAAATAAAAAATTACAGTTTTATATTTCGTTTTGAACACGCCCTGCCTCCTTCACAAAGACGCTGCAATGTTAACAATTTCTTAAAATCTGACAAAGCTTCTGACCAAATTAATCTCTATCCTTGTTTTTAATCCTCTCTATTTTCTTTAGTAGTACTTCCGCTATTTTTTGCTTGGATTCTACTGTCCAACCTGCTATATGGGGTGTCAAAATTACATTCTCTCTCCGATAAAGATTACGGTACATTTTTTTTTCTGCAACGGTCATCTGATCCGGTTTTTCATTCTCAAAGACATCTAAACACGCCCCTCTTACCTTCCCCATATCCATCGCTTCCAACAAATCCATTAAATGTACGACCTTCCCCCTTGAACTATTTATAATACACACGCCTGGCTTACACATTTCCAAAGTCTCCCTCCGAAGCATATACTTCGTTTCCAAAGTTAGTGGAACATGGAAGCTGATATAATCTGCTCCCTTCAGTATCTCTTCAAATTCCTTCTCTTCCACAAATGGGAATTGTGTCGTTATTTGTTGCCGGTATTTATCATAAACCCAAATTTTAACATTTAACCCTTTTAGTTTTTCCGCCAACTTACTGCCGGTATGCCCAAATCCAATAATACCTACTGTACTATTTTCCAACTCTTTACCTCTATTCTTTTCTCTATCCCAGATAAATTGTCTCAACCCTCGGTCTCCTTGCATGATTTTATGATTCAAAGCAAGTATCATCCCCAACACATGTTCTGCTACCGCATTGGCATTCCCCTCCGGTGAGCGCAACACCTGTATTCCTAATTCCGCAGCGGTCTCCAGGTCAATAATATCCAACCCTGACCCTAACCTGGCAATAAACTTAAGTCGTGTTCCCCTTCTTAACATTCCTTCATCCATCCTCGTTTTAGTATTTACTACAATCCCCTCAAAGCTCTCGATAATACCTCTAACCTCCTCAAGTGTAATTTCTGGAGAATACTGTACCTGATACCCGAGACGCTCTAGTCCTTCCATTAAGACCGGGTGAACATGGTCCGTAATTAAAACCTTTTGAATCTCTATCATTGAAATAATTTATTCTGTGAGCAAGTATATATTGAAGAATTAACAGATGTCCCTTCTTCCTTCCCTGCTAAGTACATTCCTAAGTATCCAAATTAAGGGCGAAGATAATGAGAATTGGGGGGAAATGTACATGAATTTTATCCTTCAGCTCTATTTGTGAATCTATGATTAAAAAATCATGTTAGCGCACCGCTAGTCCATAGATGCATACAATTTGCATTACCTCTAATCTACTACAAAATTTTAAGACTATAAAATTGGGATTGTAGCCTAAAAGGTCTTTTGCTGGGTTTTTGGGCAGAAGGTAATCTATTTTACACTTCTCCATTCCGGCAATGATAAGCGGATGTCTGGCCGACAGGGAGGATTCTGTTTTATCTAATGTTATCTTTTCGACTTTTTCATCTGTTTCATATCTTTAAAATTTTCTAAAAAGTGAAAATATCGCAAAAAGATACGCTTTCAGCATGAATGATTTTATGGACAGATACTATCTGCATCTTTTCTATTTTCCACCCCTCCCTAAGACCTTAGCCCTTTCCAATGCTGCCTTGGCTCCAGCCTGTAGTTTCTCAAGAACGCCGGATGATTTCATTTCATACAATGCGGCTTCCGTAGTTCCACCCTTCGAGCAGACCCTACGAATCCATTCTTTCAGATCAAGTTGATCGGCATTGTACAACTGAACTGCTCCAAGAAAGGTTTGACTCACTAACAATTCAGCTTCAGATTGTGTAAAACCCATCTCTATTCCGGATTCTACTAAACCTCTCATGAGATACCAGACATAAGCAGGGCCGCTGCCACTTATGGCTGTAGTCGCATCTATCATTGATTCATCACTTACATAAAGACTCTTACCTGTCGTATTAATCAAGTTTTGTACCATGGCGAGTTCTATTCTTGTAACAGCATCTGAAGCAGTGAATACCGTCATTCCTCTACCAATTTTAGCAGGCAAATTGGGCATCGCGCGTACGATTTTGTCAATACCCAGCTGGGCCTGTATTGCATTTATCGTCACTCCTGCCATTATAGACAAATAGACCTGTTGTGGTTCAGCAAAAGCTTGAATACTCTTAAACAACCCTTCCGTATCCTGTGGCTTGACCGCCAATATAATAAGATCTGCCTTGGGAATACAGGTCTCGGGGGTACCATAAACTGTCCCTATTTTCCTTTTTCTGAGCTCTATTGCTTTTTCGTGAGATTTCTCTAATATCATCATCCCTTTAGGATCAACGATATGAGACTTCAAAAATCCTTCTGCATAAGTCATCCCCATGTTGCCCCCACCAATGATTAAAATTTTCATGTCTTTAAAATTTTCTAATAAATTGATAATAAAATTATTATAAAATTTCTACAGCTATGGAACCGCTTCGCTCTCAATAGAATTTATTTCCCTATTTTTCTGCATCACGATCGAGGCTCGTTCTTGACTTCTCTACTATTGAGTGTGATTTTTATATCAAGGCAAAGATATAATCTCTTCGATCATTTTTTTATATTGGATAACTTTTATCACCTTTGCAAATAATATCTAAATAACAACTGTATTTATGAACCTTCGGATTTTACTTATTTTCATAACTTTTTTACCATTTCATACCATAAAATCACAAGTATTTCAAGACTTGTCGGCCCTTCAATGTGATAGCCTTATTAAAGCGAACACCAACAATCCTAATTTTGTGATTTTGGATGTAAGAACGCCGGGGGAGTACATTCCAGATCATCTCATCCATGCGATAGAGCGCAATTATTACGATGCTGATTTCGACCAACAACTGGATACTCTTATCAAAGACAAAATTTACTTAATCCACTGCAAATCCGGTGGAAGAAGTGGCAATACAATACCCATTATGAAAAAATTGGGTTTCAAAGAGGTCTACAATATGCTGGGTGGAATGAATGCGTGGAAACGCCATAATTATCCTACAACCGCAGCCTTTTCAGAGGTCCCTAGATGGGTATCCGACTCCGTATCCCCTCTTAAGAGCATTCGTATAGGACAAGTAGATACTGTCACATTCGTAATAACCAATCGAGGAAACGCGCCGTTAAACCTCCAAAGTTTGCATCCCTTACCTATGCCTTTCTCTACTGATTTTTATCCGGATACTACGATAAAAGGAGCCATGGATTATACCTTTCATATCTACTATCAACCTAGTTCTGAAGGGAAGGATTCATTATATTCAGCTGTATCCACCTCGGCGGGGGATCTACATCTTCAGTTCGTTCGTAAAGCAGTCTCCTCTACCTCTACCTCCAGACCTTTCCCCATATCCATTGAGTGTTTTCCAAATCCATCTGCTCATTTTATTCATCTCCGTGGGATTCCTTCATATGTAATAAACATAACTATCTCTACACTAAACGGTATACGAATTAAAAATTATCCCATCCAAATGAGCTCAATCGATCTCGATATATCCTCGTTGCCCAAGGGATATTATCTCATCACAATTGGACTTCAAGAACGGATACTACTCAAGGAGTAAAATAATTTACACGGTTTCATTTTCTATTCTTTGAATCAAGGTAAAGAGTAATAAACAAAACTCATTTCTCCTAAATGCTATACTTACTCATGAAATTCAATCTCCCAAGAGCCTTCATAAAAATTCATTTTACAATTCATAAAACAATCTTAAACAGTCAACGTTTACTATTCTAGTTATAAAATAATTAATTCACAACAAAAAGAAAGAGGACTATGTCAGTAATGAAAGTAATCGAAATTATGGGTTGCTCATCCACTGGATGGGAAGATGCTACCAAAAAGGCAGTAGCTACTGCTTCCAAATCCATAAAAGGTATCAAATCTGCCTGGGTAAAAGATCAAAGTGTTACCATTAAAAATGGCGTCGTTAAGGAGTTTAGAGTTACCCTTAAGTTGACTTTTGCCGTCAAGTAAAAGCTCATAATCGCTAAAAATAAAACCGCAAGGGTCTTATAACCTTTTGCGGTTTTCTTTTAATCTGTACACATGGTCGGATCAATAATTGTCAAGATTCTTCTTTTTCCTTTCTCACTTCTCTATGGAGCTGTCATCGCCATACGCAATCTTCTTTATAGGTTAAAACTGCTCAACAGTATTCGATTTAGCATTCCTGTAATAGGCGTAGGCAATCTTGCCATTGGAGGAACAGGTAAGACACCGCATGTGGAATATCTCACTCAATTGCTAAATCATTACATCTCCGTCGCCATACTCAGTCGTGGATACAAACGAAAGACCAAAGGATATCTTGAAGTACTCCCTTCCAACAATGCGGAAGAAGTAGGAGATGAACCCCTACAATACAAACTCAAATTTCCGGAAGTAAAAGTCGCTGTATCCGAAAGTCGTGTTTTCGGGATACCTAAACTCATCGGGGATTATCCGGAATTACAGGTCATATTGCTCGATGATGCCTTTCAACACAGAGAAGTAAAGCCAGCACTTAATCTATTATTATCTGAGTATGCGCGCCCTTATACTCGGGACTTCCTCCTCCCCTCCGGCCGATTGCGAGAATGGCCTTCAGGAGCAGCCAGAGCAGATGCGGTGATTATAACCAAATGCCCATATGATCTCACTCCCACAGATGCTGAAAAGATGACTAATAC
>Ga0256841_1001945_pt1 | contig 17075 bp, 12 predicted proteins | sample 356308metaG_FD_185971 | JGI IMG/M metagenome (GOLD analysis project Ga0256841, IMG submission 185971) | Hydrothermal vent microbial communities from Mid Atlantic Ridge, Atlantic Ocean - 356-308 | ecosystem: Environmental > Aquatic > Marine > Hydrothermal vents | place: Atlantic Ocean: Mid... | reverse complement strand
AGCCTTCGCGCGCGTTGAAGGCGCGGAGCATGTTCAAGCGCCGTTCGCCCAACTTCTGCAGCTCAAAGAGCGTCACCGGCCACCCCGTGACCGCACGCGCCACTTGAGCGGTCTGCTCCAAGCTGAAAAGTTGCCAGTCCGGCCCGAAGACGAATTGGCACAAATCGAGCGTGTCCATCGCGCTGTAGCTGCATTCCGTATAAAAAGCGAAACGCACCTTTTCCGCATTGAGCACTTCGCGCGGTTGTGGGTTGAAAAGCCCCAACTCGGCCACGCGCTCGTTATACTTTTCGTAACTTCCGTCGTGCTCGCTGGACTCGTGATCCGCGCCGAAGGGGTTCACGCCGTAGATCAGCGCCAAGCTACGCTTGACCTGCGGCATATGCGCGGGCAGCTCTTGCCCCTTGACCGCCACGACCAAATCCATCGCCGCTTGGCCGAAACGCTCCGCCGCGCGCGCCGAACCTTCCGCCAACACGTCGCCGAAGCCCTCGCGCCGCGCGATCATCTCCACCATGCGGGTCATGGCCTCGGCGTTGCCGAAGCGCAACTCGATCCCGCCGGTATCCTCTTGGGTGATAATCCCCTGCTCGTAGCAGTCCATCGCCCAAGCAATGGTCGCGCCGCAAGAGATCGTGTCCATGCCGTACATATTGCAAATTTGGTTGGCGTAAGCGACCGCCTGCAAATCGTCCACGCCGCAATACGAGCCGAAGGTGCTCACCGTCTCGTACTCCGGCCCGCCGTAGACCTCGTCCACCTTATAGCGGTCGTCCACCTCGACCACCCGCTTACAGCGCACCGAGCAAGCGTAGCAGGTATCGTTGCTCTTGAGGATCGTCTCGCGCATGGTGGGGCCAGAGATCGCCTGGAAGCCTTCAAAAACGCCGCTGGAATAGTTGCGCGTGGGCAGTCCGCCGCGTTTTTGTTGCGAGCCGACAATGCCGGACGTGCCGAAAAGCGTCATGCCCTCCATGCGCTCTTTGGTGTGCTCAGTGCCCCACTTCGCCAGCGCCTTAAAGGCCTCTGGGTCGGCGATCTCGGGGCGCTGCTTGCCGCGCACCACAATCGCCTTGAGGTTTTTGCTGCCCATCACCGCGCCCATGCCGGTACGCCCGTTGGCGCGGTTGGACATATTGATCAACGCGGCGAAGCGCACGCCTTTTTCTCCGGCGGGGCCGCATTGGAGCACCTGGGCGCGTTTGTCGCCCACCTCTTCCCAAAGCGTTTGTTCCACCTCGTGCGTCACGCGCCCCCAAAGGTGGCTTGCGTCGCGTAGCTCGGCCTCGCCGTTGTGTATCCACAGGTAGACGGGTTTTTCCGCGCGCCCGTGAACCACGATGCCGTCAAAGCCCGCAAACTTCAGCTCGGCAGGGAAAAAGCCGCCCGCTTGTGAGTCGCCCACCAAGCCGGTCAGCGGAGAGCGCGCCACCGCCGTAATGCGGCTCTGGCCGGCAATCGGTGTGCCGGTCAGCGGGCTGAGCATCAACGCGAGCGTGTTTTCCGGCGCGAGCGGGTCTGTGCCGCGCGGGGTGTGCTTCAGCAGATAGTACAGCCCCATTGCGCTCCCACCGAAGTAGGTGCGGTAGAAGATTTCGTCCGGCTCTTCGACTTTCAACTCGCCGCTGGTCAAGTACACGTGTAGGATTTTGCCGTGATAACCGTAGGGCATGGTCTAACCTTCCTTATGGTATGCTCAAAAAATGCTGCTTGTTCGGCGTTTTGTCACGAAAGCTAGAAATTTCCGCACGTTCGATCTAGCATAAGGGCGATCCGCTCGCCTCGGCTAGTGTCACGTGATATACGTTCGGCGGGCGGGTTGCCATAACATCGGTTCTTCCCATCGCTTAAGGATGAAAACGCTCATGCACAAAGATTTGCAACTTTCAATCGCCATTCTCAACGGCTACCCCCGCGAAAGCCGCGCTCGCTTCGACGAGGCGGACGTCGGGCATCCGCACGATATGTACCTGGACTTTTTGCGCAGTTACGTTCCCGCCGCGCACGTGGATATTCTCTTCATTGCGGACCCGGACAACGCGCTGCCCGGCGGGGCCAATTTGCGCTCCTACGACGCTTATATTTGGACCGGCTCCGACCTGACGATCTACCACGCCGACGACCCGCGCGTCACGCGCCAGATCGAGCTGGCCCGCGCGATCTACGAGGCGGGCGTGCCGCAATACGGCAGTTGCTGGGGTATCCAAATGGCCGCCGTTGCGGCGGGCGGCGAAGTGAAAAAGAACCCGCGCGGACGCGAGTGGAGCATCGCGCGCAACATCCGCCGCACCGAGGCAGGCAAACGCCATCCGCTGTTGCGCGGCAAACCGGATGTTTACAACGGCTTCATCATGCATTTGGACGAGATCACCTCGCTGCCCAGCGGGGCAACCTTGCTGGCGACCAACGAGCATACGCCCGTTCAGGCGCTCGAAGTCAAGTATAAAAACGGCACATTTTGGGCCACGCAGTATCACCCGGAATACACTTTTTACGAAATGGCGCGCCTGATCAATGCACGCGCCGGCGCGCTGGTAAAGGAAGGCTTTTTCGAGCGCGAAGAGGACGTGCTCGCTTACGCGCGCGATATGTTCGCGCTGGCCGAAAACCCCGACGACCCCAAACTGCGCGCCCGCTTTGAGGTGGGCGACGACTTGCTCGACCCGCAAATCCGCCAGGCCGAGCTGCGCAACTGGATTGACGAGCTGGTTATCCCCTCGCGCCGCGCTTAGTGTTGCTTTTTGTTGGCGGCCAGCCCCCCGAACACGGCTGGCCGCCGTCTCCCCTTGCGCAGCACGTCACAAAATTTGCCAATTATGTTTATTTGAACATAATTCAACACAGAACGCGCGTTATTGTGTGCGTATTATAACATTAATTTGAGGGACGAAAAGCGGTGCGGCGATGATGAATGCTCACGAACGCCAAAAAATTATTTTGCAACTGATCGCAGAAAAAGGCTCGGTGACGGTATCCGAACTTTGCGAACGCTTTGGCGTCTCGGATATGACCATTCGGCGCGATCTGTCGCTGTTGGAAAAGGCGAGCTTGCTGCGGCGCATTCATGGGGGGGCGGTCAGCGCACGCGGGCGCAGCTACGAGCCGCCGGTGCTCGCGCGCATCCAGGAAGCACGCCCGGCCAAACAAGCGATCGGGCGCTTTGCGGCGCGTTTGGTGCACGAAGGCAACAGCATCGCGCTGGATATCGGCACAACGACGCTGGAGTTGGCACGCCAGCTCACCCGAATGCGCGACATCACCGTATTGACCAACAGCCTACCCATTGCTAACATCCTCACCGACCAGCCCGGCATCCGTCTGATGCTTTGCGGAGGCATCGTGCGCCCGGGCGAACACTCGATGATCGGGCCGGTGGCCGAATACACGTTCAGCCGCTTTTATGTGGATACCGCCTTTATCGGCATCGGCGGTGTGGACGTGGAAGCCGGCCTAACCGAGTACAACTTGGAGGACGCCGAGGTCAAACGCCACATGATCCACAACAGCCAGCGCTGTATCTTGCTCACCGACAGCCGCAAATTTGGGCTGAAGACGTTTGCCAGCGTGGCGCCGCTTTCGGTAGTGGACGAGATCGTCACCGACGACAGGCTAGACCCGGCGTTCCGCCAGCGTTTGGAAAAGATGGGGATCACCGTGCATATTGTCAGCGTAGAGGAGACAGACTAAGCGATGCCTATTGTACGTACCTCGCCCGTACACCCGCCCGAAGAACGCCCCCCCTGGGAAATGCTGCGCCCGATGCCCGCTTCGCGCATCTCCCAACGTCACCCGATCTTGGTGGGGCATCGCGGCATGAAAGGCAGCGCGCCGGAAAATACGTTGGCCGCCTTCCGCGCCGCCGCTCAAGCGGGCATAGACGGCGTGGAGTTCGACGTGCAGCGTACCAAAGACGGCTGCTTGATTGTGTACCACGACGAAAACGTCGAGCGCCTGACCGGCCAAAAAGGGCAGATCGAGGATTTGACTTGGGACGAGATCAAAGATTTGGACGTGGGGAGCGACTTTTCGGAAGAGTTTTGCGGCGAGCATATCCCGACGTTGCGCCAAGCCTTTGACTATTTGCGCCAAACGGATTTGTTGCTCTTTATCGAGCTGAAAGAACCCTGGCGCTACCCGGGGATCGAAGAGGCGCTCGTCGCCCTGATCCGCGAATATGACCTTGTGCCGCGCGTGCAGGTGCGCTCGTTTTACCACGATTCGCTCTACGAGGTTTACCATCTGGCGCCGGAAATTTCGCTTTCCGGCCTGTGGCTCTATGGCTTGCCGGAAGACGACGAGGTGACCTTCAAGACGGTAAACGCCTTCTACCCGCTGTTGACGCCCGAGAAGATCGCGCATATTCACGAGCGCGGCCAACAGGTGACCGCTTGGGTGGTGGACGACTTGGACGCCGCCCGTGCGCTGATCGCGGCGGGGGTCAACGGCATCACGAGCGACTATCCGGAACAACTGATCGCGTTGGTGAACGGGGAGGCGCGCTAGAACGCCGAGAAGAAGCGACAAAAAGCGCCTGCCCTCGGGGTTGGGGGCAGGCGTTTTGCGTGTTAGAAGAACTTGACCACGATATCGTCTATGGTGTCCGCCGCGTCGCCGATACGCCCGCCTGCGTGGAAGAGGTGGCGATAAATTTCGCGCAGCTTGAGCATCATGATCACGTTATCTAAGTCTTTGGGCTTGCGGAAAAGATCGGCCAACGCTTTGGCATACAGCGTTTCCAAGTCATTTTTGACCGCGCGCGCGCGGATCGCGTGCTGGCTGGCAACGCCCGGGTTGCGTTCCAGGCGGTCAATCGCCAATTTGATCTCTTCGGCGCCCACGTTCAACCGCGCTGCCATTTCGCGCAGATGCTGGTTTGGCTCTACCTCCAAAATATCCATCTCGTTGATGGTGAACCAGGTGTCGTCCAGGATATCGTCAATGGCGCGGGAAAGGATGTAAATATCCTCGCGGTCAATCGGCGTGACAAAGGTGCGGTTCAGGTCGTCGATCAAGATGCGGCGCACCTCGTCGGCGTCCTTTTCCAATTGGCGCACTCGACGCGCGTTTTTCTTGTTGGGCTTGCTCATATAGTCAATGAGCGCCAAGGTCGCCTCGATCCCCAGCTCTGATTGTTGGCGCAGATACTCGATGAAGCGGTTCGGCTTGCGCGTAAAACGCTCGCGGATGCGCTGGATCGAGCCTTTGAAGAAGTGCAGAATACGGTCTACCATGTTTTCGTCCCTGATATATGGCAAAAAAGAAAGTCCGCTTAATGTAGGTAAAGGGATTTTAACGTTTTTTCGTCATTTGTGCTATGCTTAAACGGCGTGTGCGAAAGACCGTTTTTTCGGCGGTTTTTGCAAGCGCCGCAAAAGGCAAAACGCCGCACGACAAGTCACCAACACAGCAGGGATAGGCGCGTATGTTACCCATTTCTCTTGAAGGCTTACTTTTTGTCTCGATTGCGCTGGTTTTCGGCTTTTTTAACGGGCTGCACGACTCTTCGAACGTGGTGGCGACCGTGATCTCCACCCGTGCGCTCAGCCCGCGTCGCGCGTTGTGGATGGCCGCCATCGCCAACGGAATCGGGCCGTTGGTTTTCGGCGTGGCGGTGGCGCACACCATCGGCGACGAGGTGGTGGCGGCGGAAGCGGTCACTTTGCCGGTGGTGTATGCATCGCTGTTGGCCGCCATCGGGTGGAACGTGATTACGCTGCTTTTCGGCATTCCTTCCAGCACCTCGCACGCGCTGATCGGCGGGATTATGGGCGCGGTCTGGGCAGCTTACGGCTTTGGCGCGCTGGAGCTGGCCGGCTTGGAAAAAGTGTTGGCGGCGCTTTTCTTTTCCCCGCTGATCGGCATGGTGGCGGGTTATCTGATTGTCAAGGTGCTGCTTTTTTTGGCGCGTCCGGCCACGCCGCATATCAACGTGTGGTTTAAGCGCGGGCAAATTCTGACGGCGGCCACGCTTGCGCTTTCGCACGGCTCTAACGACGGGCAAAAGACCATCGGCATCATCGCGTTGGGGTTGGTGGCAACGGGCGACTTGAAGACGTTTTCCATTCCGGACTGGGTAATCGGGGCCAGCGCGTTGGCGATGGGGCTGGGCACGTTTTTCGGCGGCTGGAGCTTGATCCGCACGCTGGGGGCCAAATTCTACCGTGTGCGGCCCATTCACGGCTTCAGCGTGCAAATGGCCTCCAGCGGGGTAATTTTGGGCGCGGCGTTGCTGGGCGGGCCGGTGAGCACGACGCACGTGGTCAGCTCGGCGATTGTGGGCGCGGGCAGTGCGGAGCGTTTGCAGAAGGTGCGCTGGGGCGTTTTTAACAACATCGTGATCTCGTGGATATTGACCATTCCGGCGGCGGGGACGCTGGGCGCGCTGCTGTATACGCTCATTCACCGCTTTGTCTGAGCGCGCGCACGGACGGCGCGGCGCGCGGCCCGTGATTTACGACCTGGGCCGCGCGCCGCGCCTGCGTTTCCCCGCAGCCTCCCTCAAGCCCTAAAAATTCGTAAATTTCCTCGCTTTTCATTGTCCCTTCTCTCCGTCTCGTGATAGGATCAACGTCAGCGTACCCAGGCCGCCCACCATCCACATAGGCAACCACTATGAGCGAACGTACCAAATCTCCGCAAGAATACGAGCAGGAAATCCGCCGCCTCAACCGGCTGGTAGAGATCAGCCTGGCGATCAACTCCACGATGGACGTGCGCGCGTTGCTTTCGTTGATTATGCAACACGCCGCCGAGATCACCGAAGCCGAATCCGCCTCGATTATGCTCTATGACCGCAACGCCAACGAGCTACGCTTTGTGGCAACCAGCGCCAGCCCGATCGAAAACGAGTTGCGCAATATCCCCGTCCCGTTGGAAGGCAGTTTGGCGGGCGCGATTTTGCAAGAAAATCGCCCGATTGTGTTGGACGACGTTTCCAGCGATCCACGCTGGTATCGCATCGCCGACGCCCAAACGGGCTTCTTGACGCGCTCGTTGTTGGGCGTGCCGATGCGCTATAAGGACGAGCCGATCGGCGTCTTGGAGGCGGTCAACAAACGCAAAGGCGGGTGGACGGCGGACGACCGACGCAACATGTTGGTGTTGGCGGCGCTTTCGGCTATCGCGATCAAAAATGCGCAGATGTTGGAACAATTGCGCCGCACCTATGATGAGCTGGACCAGCTCGACAAGCTCAAGAACGATTTCATCTCGATCGCGTCGCACGAGCTGCGCACCCCCCTTAGTGTGATTCTCGGCTATGCCACTTTCCTCAAGGAAGAAGCGCAAGGAGAAGCCAGTGCCCACGCCGGAGCAGTGCTCAACAGCGCGCTGCGGATGCGCAACTTGATCGAGGATATGACCAATTTACGCTATCTGAAGCTGGGGCAAGCCGAACTGGTGCGCGAATATATCCCACTGGCCGCGCTCTTCAAAGCAACGCAAACCGACGTGCAGAGCATGGCCCAAGCCAAAGGGCACACGCTGGAAGTGGACTGGCCGGAGATGAGCTTGGTGGTGTGGGTAGACCGCACCAAGTTCGCTATGGCGCTCACCAACTTACTCAACAACGCGATCAAATTCACGCCCAGCGGCGGGCATATTCGCCTCACCTATCGGCGCAAACCCGGGGCCGTGTGGATTGTGGTGGAGGACAACGGCGTCGGCATCCCCGCCGACCAACTTACGCGCATCTTCGAGGAGTTTCACCAGGTGGAAGACCACATGACCCGCCGACACGGGGGCATGGGCTTGGGGTTGGCAATTGCCAAAGCGCTGGTGGAAGCACACGGGGGGCGTATCTGGGCCGAAAGCCCTGGCCCGGGCCAGGGCAGCACGTTTATTATCAACTTGCCCCTGCCGAGCTGAGCGCGCGCCCGCGCTTAAAGCGTTGGATAGTCCAGCAGCAACACTTCCAGCGCCAAACGCGCGTTGACGTTGCGCCCCAGATAGTCCAGCGTGCGGCGGGTGGCGCGCAAAGCCGCTTCCGCGCCCACCACGCCAACGCGCCGCGCCAGCGCGCTCACGTCCGCTTGCAAATCCACGTTGCTCAACGGCGCGGGGTTTTCCGCCGCCGCCAACAGCACATCGCGCCAAAAGCCCTGCCAGGTATCCAACACGTCGGCGAGCGCGCCTTTTTCTCGCGCGAGCTGCTCGGCCAAGGCGAAGCGCGCGCGCAACGGCGCGCCGAGCGCTTCCAACAGCGCCGCCAACGCACTTTCGCGCAGCTCCAACACGGCGGGGTCTTCCAACGCACGGATCGCCCAGCCTATGCGCCCGCCGGAAAGGTGCGCCAGCCGTCGCGCTTGTTCGGGTGGCGCGCCGAAACGCGCTTCGAGCGCCTGTTGCACCTGCGCGAGGGGCAACAAGCGCAAGTTTAACACTTGGCAGCGCGAAAGGATGGTCGGCAGCAAGCGGTCGGGCGCGTCGGCGGTCAGGATCAGCACGGCGTTGGGCGCGGGTTCTTCCAACGTCTTGAGCAGCGCGTCTTGCGCCACAGGGCGCGCCTGGTCAAAGCGGCGCAAGATCGCCACGCGATAGCGCGCTTCATACGGGCGCAACGAAAGCGTTTGTTGCAAAGCGCGCACTTGGTCGATCTTGATCGCCCCGCCTTCACGCTCCGGCGCCACAAGCATCAGGTCGGGGTGCGCGCTCTTGAGCGTGAGCGTGCAGGCGCGGCACTGCCCGCAAGGGCGCGTCTCTGCGTCGGTGCAGTTCAGCGCGGCGGCAAAAGCGCGCGCCAGCGTGGTTTTGCCCACCTGACGCGGCCCGCTGAGCAAATAGGCATGGCGCACGCGCCCATTGCGTAGCGCGCGCGCCAAGTGCGCCACTGCCCACTCATGCCCGATAACCGGCCAATCCGTTTCCAATGCGCGCTCCTAAAAGCCGATCCAGTTTTGCGGGTTGAGCACGTTGAAGTTGGCGTCGCGGACCTCAAAGTGCAAATGTGGGCCGGAGCTGTTGCCGGTGTTGCCCACCGCGCCGATCACTTGACCGGCGCTCACTTGTTGCCCGCAGCGCACGTTGATCGAACTCATATGGCCGTAGAGGGTAAAAGCCGCCCCGTGTGCGATCACCACCACGTTACCGTAGCCGGTGTCGTTCCAACCCGCGTAAACGACCGTGCCGGCCCCAGCAGCAAGCACCGGTTCGCCGATATCCGCCGCCAAATCTACGCCGGTGTGACCTCCAGGCACATAACCCCGTATCCACGTGTAATGGGCCAGTGGACGCCCATAAGGCAGCGTGCCGCCTTGCACGTTCGCCGTGCAACCCCAAAGGTTGTACGTGCCGCTGACGTAGTCCGCCGTGCCACTGCTGCCTGTGCCGCCAGTGGGACGCTGCAAGAAGAGTTCGCGCTCGGCCTCACCGCCAGGGACAACCACCCACATCCCCGCAGGCAGCAAAGTGTCCGGCGTTGAGCCGAAAAGGTCGTTGTACTCCGCGTCTATGATCGCGTAGGGGTCTACGCCGTATTTTTCGGCCAACTCCCCGATGGTGATCGGCTCGGTGACCTCGTGGTAAACGCCGTCTTCCGGCAAAATGTTGAGCTGCACGCCCGGGCGCAATGGGTTGTACTTGCTGCTCTTGTTAGACCAAATCAGCGTGTAGAAGTCCTGCAAGCCGAACTTTTCCGCGATGCTTTGCAGCGTGTCGCCCTCTTGCACGGTGTATTGGATCACGTGGGAGCGGGCGGTGCTGCGGCGCGTGGTAAAAGGCGCGCTCTGACGCACGATGGCGCGCCCGTCCGGTTCTAGGGCGGGCGGCTCGTAAAGCGCGGCGGCGATCTCGTCGGCGGCGGCGGTCGGGCGCGCGTAGCTGATGCCCTGATAGGCGGGCTGTTGCGGCGCAACCTGAGCGACCGTCGGCGGGGTCGGCGTGGCGGTGAGCTGCTCTTGCGCGGGGACGCCTAGCGGCGGCACGTTGCGGTCGGCGGCCTCGGCAGGCGTGCCGCTGACGCGGCGCGTGTCCGCGTTCATCCACAAATAGGCGGCTGCTGCCATCAGCAACCCCGCGCTCGCCAGCAACAAAAACGCCAGCGTGCGCACCCAACGCTTGCGGGCGGGGCGTGGGGGCCAACTTTCGCTCAACGCCCGCCGCGAGATCAGCGAGGGGCGCGTGTCCTCTTCGGCGAGCGGGGGTTCTTCCGCGCGCAGCCATGCCTCCAGCGTGCGCGGGTCGGTGTGTGTATGTTTGGACGATGTGCTCATCGCGTGCCTCCGCTTACTGCTTCGGCGCAGCTTCTAACAGCTTGAACGCGGGCCGCAAGGGGTCTTCTCCGCCGCGTAACAACGAATACGCCGGTCGAGGATCGCCTTGTTCGACCAAGATCGGGTTGTAGTAGTTCAAGCTCCAAAGGATCATCGGCCCCATGTAGGGCAAGCTCTGGGCGATCTCAAAGGCGCGCAGGATGTAGTTGGCCTGCGTTTGCTGGTCGAGCCAGCTCAGGTAGGGCGGGTCAGTGGGCGGAGGAGCGGGGCGACCGTCCTCCAACGTGAAGCCCTCATACGTGCCCCAGCCGAACTCGGTCGCCCAAAGCTGGCGGCCCGTGTCGCCGTTTTCCAGCATGATCTGGTGATAGTCTTCGATGGTGTCCAGAAAAAACCAAGACGGATGATTGTTATACCCGGGCGGGCCGCAGTCCGCTTGGCCGCACCAACGCGCGTCCGGCGGGTTGGCCGCGCCGTAGGGATGGATGCCGATAGCAACGTTCTCATAAGCGGGGTTCGCCAGCCCTGCGGCGTACATCTGGCGCAAAAACTCGCGGTCGTCTACCGCCGTCACGCCGTCGTTGATGCCGGTGGGCGCAAGCCCTGCCGTGACCACCACCACGCTATGCCCGCCTTCGCCCGCGCGGATGGCGCGATAGGCTGCGTCAAAGAGCCGCATATACTCCGCGCCGCTGATCGTCGCGCCGTTCCACTCACGGCGTAGGTTCGGCTCGTTCCACACCTCAATCGCGTTGAAGTAGGAGTTGCCGTAAAGGTCGGTGCGGACTTCGGCCATCAGCCGCGTGATGAAGTTTGCCAGATCGTTCGGGTCACGTGGCGGCCCCTCTTCTTCCAGCGAGGCGCGCGCCCAGTCCGGCGCGCTCACAACGCTGATCATCACCTTGAAGCCCTGCTGGTTGGCGCGCTGAACAAACATGCGATAGGCGTACATGCGGTCGCTGAAAACGCCGCGTTGTGGCTCTAGGATGTCCCAGGCAAATTGCAGCTTGATCCACTTGACGCCCAAACGCCCCGCCAGCCAGAGCATGAAATCGTAATCCTCCAAGCTCACGTCCGGGTTGATCTGCACGCCCATCAGTTCCGAGCGCAACGTCGGCAACGGTGTTTCCGGTGCAGCGGGCGTAGCGGGGGCAACGGTGGCGGAGATCGTCGTCGGGACGGGCGTAGCGGGAGCAGGCGGCGCAACGGTGGGCGGTGTGACCCCGGGCGGCAGCGTGATAATCGGGCCGAATTGTGGCGTGGGCGTGCTTTGCAACGCCGAGGGCGCGGCCACCGTTACAGCAGGAGCGGGGCGCGCGGCTCGGGCCTGGGCTACCAGGCCTAGCGCGGCTAACAACGCCGCACCCAGCACGGCCACACCCACAACGCGCCACACGCGATGATGGTATACGGTACGAAACAAGACGAGCATAACGCTACAGCCCTCAATTTCTCAAGTGATACGTGCAAAAGGTGAACACACCTCAACTTTAACGACGCCTACCTCACCATGCGTGACGTTCGCCCTACGGCTGGCGCACGGTTGCGGCGGCTCTCTGGGCTAGATATTACGGAAAGCCGACCTATTCGGCAAGGTCGGTATATAAAACCCATAAAGAACCCGCAAAAGCCCTCTTCTAATCACGTTGTGGTCACGCCGCGCCATATACTCGATAACATACATGCATCGTGCACCGACCAAAACGAGGAGGAAATAAACGATGAGCATCAAACGCATCTTTGGGATGAGCGCTCACGCCATCCTGATCGTTGTCCTGGGGCTAACCGTGTTCGTGCCCGCACGTGCCCACGCCGCCCCCCCAGCGCAAAACGGCGCTATCACCTGCGGAGATAACCTTTACGGCGGCCCGATCAACGACGGGCTTTACGCCGAAATGTGGGATATTTACCTTTCGGCCAACACCACGATCACCGTTTCGATGTACCACACCTCTGACGATCTGGACGCCTATTTGCTTTTGCACGCGCCGGACGGCTCGCTGGTGGGCGAAGACGACGACAGCGGCGGGAACTACGACGCCTGGCTTTCGGTCACTGCTCCCGTTGACGGCACTTACACGATCACCGCCACGCGCGCGGGCTTCGCCGACGGCACAACATTCGGCAGCTATCAATTGAGCGTGGACTGCCAGCAAAGCGGGGGTAGCCAGTCGGGGAGCGGTCAACAGGGCATCGGCGCGACGGTAGACAGTGGCCCGGTGTACTGCAACACCCCGATCACCAATTCCGCCGACCCAAACGCCTCTTTTGACGTGTGGAGCTTCACCGCTCAGGGCGGCGAGGCGCTCACGATCACGATGAGCGTGCTCAGCGGCGATCTCGATCCTTATCTGGCCGTAACCGACCCGAACGGCCAATCGTTCACCGACGACGACAGTGGCGGGGGCTACGACGCTCTGGTCTCCATCCCCTCCGCCGTAGCGGGGACGTACACCATCGAGGCCAACAGCATCAGCGGCCAGGGAGAATATCTGCTTCAGGTGACGTGTGCAGCTTCCTCTGCGCCCCCCGCCCTCCCCGCCGCGACCATTGACAGCGGCAACCTCGCTTGCAACACCCCGCTCACCAACTCGATTGACGACAACGCCACTTACGATACGTGGTATTTTGTGGCACAAGGTGGCGAGGCGCTCACCTTCACCATGCGCCAGCAAAGCGGCGACCTCGATCCGTATCTGACCGTGTACGCGCCGGACGGCACGCCCTATTTTGATGATGATGCCGCCGGTGGGGTGGACGCCCAGGTGAATTTTGCCCAGGCGAGCGCCGGAACGTACACGGTCACAGCTACGCGCAGCTCTGGCGCGGGGGACTACACCTTGACGGTAGATTGCGTAGCGGCGAGCGCGCCGCCCGCGCAAGGCGGCGTTGGGCAACAGCAATCGTTGCTTTGCGGCGCTTCGGTCGGTTCTACGATCAACGACGCCACTTGGTACGATGAATGGTACTTTAGCTTACAAGCTGGCGAAACGCTCGACGTGACTATGCGCGCCACGTCCGGCAACCTTGATCCGTACATCGCCCTGTACGACGGCAACGGAAACTCGGTGGCTGTTGACAACAACGGCGGTGGCGGCACGACCGCCCACCTGGTTTACACCGCGCCTACCGACGGCTGGTACACAGTCACAGCAACGCGCGTAGGTGGCCCTAAGGGGGGGACCAGCGGCGAGTACGCGATGACCAGCGATTGCTCCGCCGTCGGCCAACCGCCCGCAGGCCCCGGAGGGTGGCAACCCGGCCCCATCACCTACCCCGGCCCGGGTTTCCCCAATTGGGTGGTCGCGCAAGGGTTAATCTTCTGCCAAGAGACACAGCTTGCCGGTATCGGCAACGATGCTTGGTATCTGGAATGGCAATTCGACGGCGTCGCCACCCAGCAAGTCAGTATCAGCATGACCGCCACATCCGGCAATCTGGACCCGTACCTGGTGCTGATCTATCCGGACGGCACAACATGGACGGATAACGACGATTTCAACAGTTTGGACGCCCAAATTGACCTCACTTTGCCGCAAAGCGGCACTTACACCATCCAAACCTCGCGTTCCGGCGCGCAGTTCGGCACAAGCGAGGGGAGCTTTCGGCTAGACGTGGCGTGCCTCAGCGGCGGCGGTCAAATCCCCAGTGGACAGGGGCAGCAAGGCCAGCCAGGGCAACAAAACCAATCCGGTGGGCAAAGCGCGCCCGCAGCCTCTGCGACCACTTCCGGCTGGGTGCTCGACCGCTGGAACGCCCGCATCCCGCTTTGGACGACGTACAACCTCAACGTATACACGCCTTCTTGGGGCGGCGCCGATCTGCTGGAAGCGGCCACCGACTCCGCGATCACGTTTTGGTCTGGGAGCACGGCCTTCATCTTTACCGCCGTCACCGACCCCGCCCAAGCTGACATCGTGGTCAATTGGGCGCAGGGCAGCGCCACAAACGAGCTGGCGAACGCTTATGTCACCTACCAGCCGACCCGCCAATTGCCCCAAGTGTACATTGACCTCTACCAGCCGCCGACGGTTAACGGCGCGCCGGATCGGGACGCGGCGTTCTACGCGATGACGCACGCCTTTGGGCACGCGCTGGGCATGGAACACAGCGCCGACCCCGCCGCGTTGATGTATCCCCATCGGCACGGGCAAGCGCCACAGTTAGGCACGGACGACCGCGAGCAACTTTTGGCGCTTTACGGCGCGGGCGTTTTCCCGAGCGGCAACGTTTCGATGGGCGCGCGTCCGTTCATCAGCCGTCCATTTATGCTCTGGGCGGGGCAAACGCTCAGCTTCACACTGCCCTATCCGGCGGGCGTGACGACGGCGGGCACAGTAGGGCTGAACCCGAACCTCTATGCCCTCTGCCCGATTGACTACTACCTGCCCGGGGCTGGCTCCGGCTTGGCGTGGGATTGCACTTGGAGCTGGGACGACACGGCCCACCAAGTGCGCTTCACCGTCACGGCCAACACCACCGCCGCAGCCGGTAGCGGCATTGTCGCGGGGCGCGCCATCGTGCTCAGCAACCAAGCCTTTGAACTGGTGGACACCATAGGGCTAAGCGTGCACCCGAACCAACCGGCCACCTTCCCGCTCAACGCACCGGCGGGCACGGTCGTTGTGGAATCTGTCGAGCGTTTCGATCCCGCTGGCGCAACCGACTTCGGCCTTAGCATCACGCCCAGCAGCGCCAACACCTACATCGCCACCGCCAGCGGCGGCAACGCCAACAGCGTCGCAGACGTGGCGCTTTACGTCATCCGCCCGCGCACCGGCTCGTACTCGGCCACGCTGATCCAAACGAGCGGCGGCAACGTTCCCGCATTTGACCAGGCCACCATCACGGCCAACAAGCGCGCGCTGGCTTTTATGACGCTGAGCGCCTACCAGCCCAACAACGCCACCGACTTCGGCGTCATTTCCACCAGCCAGATCGCCGCGCTTTCCGCCGATCCGAACGCGGCTTGTTCCACCGCCAACCCGATGGCCGTCGGCGCGCTCTGCGTGGACGCGCAAGCCTTCGGCGTGCAGGGCACGGGGCAAAGCCAAGCGCAATGGGGGCTGTACGTGCTGCAAGAGAACTAGCACCCCCAACCGGCAAGCGTTCCGCCTGTGGGGCGGCGCGCGCGAGGTCGCCGACCCGCCGCAACGTGGCGAGGTCGGCGGGCGACGTGCGCGCCGCCTTCTTTGCGCACACGCGCGCTATACTAAGCGCTCAAGAGCCGCGCACACACACGAAAGGGGACGCTCCATGACCGCACACGCTCCACAAGCCGCGCCCACACCCGACTACTCGCGCAAGTGGTGGGCTATGCTCGGCGTGGCGATGGGCGTTTTTATGTCCACGATAGACGGAAGCATCGTCAACGTCGCACTGCCCACGCTCCAACAGGCGCTCCACACCAGCTTTGCCACCGTGCAATGGGTCGCCGTGAGCTATCTGTTGGTTTCGGCCTCGCTGGTGTTGGGCATCACACGCCTGGCCGACATGATCGGCAAGAAGCGCATCTACCAAATCGGCATGGTCATCTTCACGCTGGGGTCGCTGCTCTGCGGCCTTGCGCCCTCGGTTGGCTTTCTGATCGCCTTCCGCGTGTTGCAAGGCACGGGCGCGGTGATGCTCCAGGGGCTGGGGATCGCGATCATCACGGAGAACTTCCCCGCCAGCGAACGCGGGCGCGCGCTCGGTATCATCGGCACAGTCGTTTCCATCGGCATCAGCGTTGGCCCGACCCTGGGCGGCGTGCTGCTGGACGCGGTCGGTTGGCGCGCAATCTTCCTGGTCAACCTGCCGGTAGGGGTGCTCGGCGTGCTGATCGTGCATCGGCATGTGCCCGCCCGTCCACCGATAGGCAAGCAGCGTTTTGACCTGGCCGGCGCGCTGATCGTGCTGTTGACGTTGCTGGCGTTGGCGCTGGGGTTGACCTTCGCGCCGACCAAAGGCTGGGTACACCCGGCGATCTTGGCCTTGCTCGGTGGCGCGGCGGTGGGATTGGTGGTTTTCGTGTGGGTGGAGCTGCACCATCCGCATCCGATGCTCGCACCCTCGCTTTTTCGCCGTTTGCCTTTTGATATCAGCTTGATCAACGGCTGGCTGGTTTTTGTGATCATCGGCGCGATGTTCGTGCTGCCCTTCTATCTGGACCTGGTCAAGGGCTACGATCCGCGTGAGATCGGCTTGTTCCTCACCGTTGTTCCGGCGGCGCTGGGGATCACCGCACCGATTGCCGGCGCGCTTTCCGACCGCTACGGCTCGCGGGGCATCTCGTTTTTGGGGCTGGTCGTGGTGAGCGGCGCGTGCTTGGCCGTCGCGACTCTGGATGAGGGAACAACCGTTTGGGGCTACATCGTGCGGCTTTTTCCGCTCGGCGTGGGGATGGGGCTTTTTCAGTCGCCGAACAACAGCGCCATCATGGGAGACGCGCCGCCGGATCGGTTGGGCGTGGTCTCGGGGTTGCTGGCGCTCACGCGCACGCTGGGGCAAGTGGTCGGCATTCCGTTGGCGGGCGCGATCTTCGCCAGCCGCGTGTTCGCCGTCGCCAATCTGAGCAGCAACGCCACCGACGCGCCCGCTTGGGCCATTGTGGTCGGCGTCCAAGCGGTTTTCTTGGCAGCGGCGGGCTTGGCGCTGTGGGGAGCGCTACTTTCGGCGTATGCGTGGCACATTGCGCGTTCGGGCGGGAGCTTTGCCCCCGCGCCCCCAGCAGGGGACGCCGTCCCCTGCACTCCCCGCGAGCCGAACTAACACGCGGCTCGCGGAGCATACCGTCCGCCGGTCTGAGTGAGCGTTTGCGGTCATCGCGCCATACGGCGCACGGGCGACGCGCCACCGACAGCAAACGCTCACTGGCGGCGAACGCTC
>Ga0256841_1001944_pt1 | contig 17078 bp, 12 predicted proteins | sample 356308metaG_FD_185971 | JGI IMG/M metagenome (GOLD analysis project Ga0256841, IMG submission 185971) | Hydrothermal vent microbial communities from Mid Atlantic Ridge, Atlantic Ocean - 356-308 | ecosystem: Environmental > Aquatic > Marine > Hydrothermal vents | place: Atlantic Ocean: Mid... | reverse complement strand
AAATTGCCAGGCTCCGGTGGGTGAAAAACTCCTTGACCGGAGCGGCGTAAAGTCATCATGATCCGGACCCTTTCTAAATTGGTGATAGGCATAAACGTTCGTGCTCTTCGTAAACCTTCCGGCCACTTCCTGTGCAAACGTTTCATTCCCGCCATTATTGGGGCGCACGTCAATGATCAACGCTTTAAAATCCCTGTACCCGTTCATCCGCTCGTGAAACCGAGCGACGTCTTCGGAGATCTCACCGCTCCAGCTTTCGATCAAAATGTAGCCGATCGCATCGCCCACGTCGCCAAACCGAAAGACGGCGTTCGGGGAAGAAGTCACATTCCCCTGAAAGTACCTGTCGAAAAAACCATTTTTATAATTGTAATTGATCTCGATTTCACGAGTATACAGCCTAACCTCTCTTCCCATTTTATCCGTAAGCCCCACGTGCCAATCCTTCAATTCTTTCAACATGGGCGCAACAGCATTATCTATGAAATACAAATAGGTTACTTCATTCATCAATCGCGATTCGTATTTCCGCTTCAGGGCATTCCAGTCTATATTTTTCTGACTGAAATACGAATAATGAAGGTCAAAATCCCGCCATATTTCATTGAACGAATCGAGGTAATCCTCGGGCCGGTCACTCCGGCTGTCCTCTGAACAGCTTGCCGGGACGCACATCGCCACAAGAATACCTATCAAACGGATCCGATACATGGCCCTTCCGAAAATTTTGCTCCTTCCACCCCGGATCGGGGAGTCCATCCGATTCCGCTTACCGATGCCGGGACCGTTCCTCCGTAGTGCGTATTTCGCAAAAAGAGGCGCCGGCGTACGTCAAAGCCGACCTTGCGCCCTACGCGCTGCGAAGATCGAATGCCGATAAACGGCTCCGCGCCATACGGACATTCCCGAACCGAATCCGTATAAACTCCTCTCCTTGCCGGTCCCCTTTGGAACCCGGGCTTTCCCGGGAAAAGCGACGCCCGGGGTTCGATCCGGAGATAGCAATCGACCCCAAAACGCCCGGCGCATTTCCGCGCACGATTTTCTGTTATGAGAGGTGACCTCCGGGAGTTCCTGTTCTTGCGAACGGGCGCCCGTGGGATCGAAGCGGCGGTTGTTATCCTGACGCGGCATGCGTACTATTCCTCCACGTGGATGCACCCTCGGAGCAAACGGCTTATGCGGACCGTCACACCGTCCCTTCCTTCCTCACGCACGCTTCTCCTCGCCGCGGTGGTGTCGGCGCTGATCCTCGCGGCGTGCGGCACGGACGAGCCGGCCTCCAAAGCGCCGCTCCCCACACCCGCCGTCGCGCCCGACACGCTCGTCGCGCCCGCCGCCGACACGACCGCCGCCGACACGACCGCCGGAGGCGCGACCGCCGGAGGCGCGAGGCTCGCCCCTCCGCCCGAGGACGCCGAGCTCGACAGTTTGCGTCGTGAGATCGAAGCGTTGCGCGCGCTCGTCACGGCGCGCCCCCCCGCCCCGCCCTCGGACACGGCCCGCGCCGCCGCCGACACCCTCTCCGTGACCGAACGCCTGCGCGACACGGCGCAGGGACTCCAGTTCGTCGGGTTCCGCATCTTCTGGGCCGCGCTCGTGCTCGTGCTCACGTTCTTCGTCATCAAGGGAATCGTGCGGCTTCTCGAAACGCTCTCTGAGCAAAGCGCCACGCGGCGGCTCTTCTTCAAAAAGCTCATCCCCATCGTCCGCCTGCTCACGTGGACCGCGGCGATCTATTACGTCATCGCAGGCGTCTTCCGGGTCAATCAGGGGCAGTTGCTGGCCGCCTCGGCGGCGATCGGCGTGGCGGTGGGGTTCGCCGCGCAGGACGTGCTCAAGAACATCTTCGGCGGGCTGCTCATCATCCTCGACCAGCCGTTCCAGGTGGGCGACAAGATCCGCGTGGGCGGCACGTACGGCGAGGTCGTCTCCATCGGTCTCCGCTCGACCCGCATCGTCACGCTCGACGACAACCTCGTCTCGGTGCCGAACGCGCAGGTCGTCGACGGGCAGGTGGCCAACGCCAACGCGGGCGCGCTCGACTGTCAGGTGGTGACGGACCTCTATCTGCCGGGATGGATCGATGTGAAGGCCGCCAAAGCCATCGCCTATCAGGCCGCCGCCATGTCGCGCTACGTATATCTCAACAAGCCGGTGGTGGTGCTGGTCAAGGACGAGTTCAAAGAGACGTTTCTGACGCACCTCGTGGTGAAGGCGTACGTCCTCGACACGCGGTACGAATCCGTCTTCGCGAGTGAGGTGACCGAGACGGCCAAAGCCGAGTTTCTCCGCCGGGGGATGCTCCGGCCCGCCGGTCGAGACGTCTTCACCGAGCCCTTCGAAATCGCCGCAGAGCCGCCTCCCGACCGTCCGTCCGACGAAGCGCCGCGCACGGAGGAGGGAGCGACATGACCGCGAACCCGACGCCTCCCGTGGCGGAGCCGACGGCGACGTCTCCCTCCACGACGCCCCGCACGCCGACGCCCCGGCCCTGGCTCGAAGCCGCCGAGACGACCGCGCGGCTGGTGGAGCGCCTCGACGCGGCCGAGGCCGAACTGCGGCGGCAGTGGATCGAGCGGGTGGAGGGCGAATTGCTGACGCCCCTGCGCAAAGCCGTGCGCGCGGCGGCGGAAGAGCACCGGCGGCTCGTCGAAGCGGCGGCCTTCGAGACGGAGCCTGCCGCCGATGTGGAAGAAGCGTGGGCGCGGCTGGAGACGTACCGGCAGGCCGTCACGGAGCGTGTGCTCACGCCGGTGTACGAGCGGCTGACCACGCTCGCCCCCGGCCGGACCCTCGGCGAGACGTTTCAGGAGATGCTCGAAGCGCTGGCCGCGCGCTCCGCCGAAGCGCCCGAGTGGATCACCCTGCCCGAGCCGCCCGACCTCTTCGCGCCCGCACCGGGCGACCCGCCGGCGACACGCCTCAAAAAAGCCTCTTTTCGCCTCCGTCGCCGTCTCTCCCACGCGCGTCTTCGTGGGGCCAACACCCTCCGGCGACTCTTCCGGCGGCCCCTCCGCCCGCTCCCCCCGCACGGACACAGCCTGCCCCTGCGCATGCTCTTCGAGTATCACCTGCGCTATCGACTGCCGCTGCGATACGTCCCCGCGCACGAGGCCGCACAACAGGCGGCGGCGCAGGCCGTGGCGCGGCTCGAGGACGCCTTCACGGCATGGAAAGACGCGCTCTTCGACGCCGAACTCGTCCTCGACCGCCCGCGCCTTCGTCATCCGGTGGCGCTCCGGTGGCCCGCGTTCCTAAGGCCGGAAGACACGGCGGAAGATGCGGCGGAAGATGCGGCGGAGACGCCCGCTTCGAACGACGTTTTTGCGCATACGCCGCCGGCCGAGGGCGCCCTTCAGCACGCCCTCGACGCCGTGGCCGACCTCCCGCCCCTCGAGGCGCCTTTCGACGAGGAGCGGATCCGCTATGCCGCGCAACTGCTCGCGCTCGACATCCGCTATGCCGGTCCGCCCCTTTTCGACCTGGATCGGCGCGCGCTCCCTCCGCCCGAGCGTCTGCCCGCCGCCCGGGTGCAGGCACGGCAACGCGTGTGGGCCGCCTGGCATGCGCAGGCCCGCAACCGGCTGCGGCTCGACCGCCGCATGATGACCCTCCGCACCGAGTTGCTCGACCTCGAAACGACGTTCCTCCGGGAGACCGCCGCCGCGACGCTCGCCCCCGTCTTCGACACGTTCGGCCGGATGCTCGATGACCTCCACGAGACGCGCGCACGGGCCGACGAGGCCTGCAACGCCGCGTCCGGCGAGCCCGACCGCCTCGCCGAGAGGCTCGGCGACCTCCACGCCGTTATCACCGCCCGCCTCGACGAGGCCCTGCGCAACCTCCCCGGCCTCGTCTCCTCCGATCAGGCGCTGGCCCGGCCCGGGCAGGAGACATGGGCGGAGATCCTCCGGCTCCTCTCTGCGCTCCCCGCCACGCTGACGATCCACCCGCCGCAACCCGACGGGCAGACCCGCATCGACCCGGAGAGACGCGCTTTCGACCTGAAACTTCGCGACCTCGCGTTGAACACGCTCACCGTTCCTCTTCCGGAACGTCTCCGCCCGGCGGCCGACCCTTTCCGCCGGAAGGTCGTCCACGTGTGGGCCGAGACGGAACAGGCGCTCCACATCGTGCAATACAACCTCAACGCTGCCCTCGAGGAGCTGGCGGAGCCGCACGCGGACCGGGCCGAGACGTCCGGCGAGCCGGAGAGACCGCACGATCCGGAGGCCGCCGCCTGTGAGCTGACCACCGGCGGCCTGACGCGCGCCGCCCAATTGCTCACCGGGCTGGCCCGCTCGCTCCGGGAACCGTGGGAGACCTTCGAAAGCAACGTCGTCCGGGTCTTTTCCGAAGACTGGGCGGCGCTGCACCGTCAGGTGCGCGCGCGGGGCGCGATGGCCGAGCAATGGATGGGCATCCGGGCGCAACTCAAGCGCCGTACGGCGTCGCTCCGCCGCATGCTCGACGCCGGGCTCGAACGGGTCGGGGATCGGCTCCGGCGTCTCTTCCGCCTCGGTCGGCGACGGGCGCAGGAACTCATCCGTCAGGGCCAGTCGGCCGTCGGCGTCTCCGACGAAGACGCCGACGCCGCGCTTCAGACGCTCGACGCCCTGAACAGCGTCGAGGCCCTGCAGCAACGCCTCCCCCTCATCTACCGCCGCCTCTTCTCCTTCGAGCCGCTCACGGAACCCTCACTGCTGGAGAACCGCACGCGCGACCTCGTCCGGGTGCGCCGCCACTTCGAGCGCTGGCGGGAGGGACGCCAGAGCAACGCGTTGATCTTCACGGCCCTCCCGGGCGCGGGCCGAACGAGCTTTTTGAACGCCGTACGCGCCGCGGCCCTCGAAAACGTCGACGCGCGCCTCCTGTCTCTGCACGAACGCATCATGGACGAGACGGCGCTGGCCGGCCGCCTCGCCGGCGCCCTCGACGTCGCCCTCGACGCGCCGCCCTCGCTCGCCGCCCTCGAAGCCGCCCTGGCGCAGACGCCCCGACCCGACCCGCCGCGCGCCTGCCTGCTCGACAATCTCGAAGAGCTGATGCTCCGCGCGCCCGACGGCCTGGCGCTCATCGAACGGCTGCTCCTCACCTTCTCCCGCACGGACGCGCACGTCTACTGGCTGGCCGGCATCAATGCGTACGCCTGGCGCCTGCTTCAGCAAACCCTCCCCGCAGCCGCGGACCTGACCTCGGTGCAGGCGCTCCCCCCCATCGACGCCTCCGCGCTCGAAACGCTCATCCTCAGTCGTCACCGGCGCAGCGGGATGCCCCTCCGCTTCGAAGCCCCGCCGGGGCTGCCCACGCTCCAACGCCCCCGCCTCCGACGCGGGAAAACGGAAGAGGAACTCCAGGCAACCTATCGACAGCATTACTTCAATCGGCTCTTCAGGCTCAGCGGACAAAACATCCGGCTCGCGCTTTTCTACTGGCTCCGGTCCGCCGACTTCGAGGCCCACGACGACGCGCTCGTCATCCACCCCATCAAGCCCCTCGACTTCAGCTTTTTCAATGCCTTTGATCTGGCGCGCGCCTTCACCCTGAACGCCTTCCTGCGCCATGGCACGCTGTCGCTCGAAGAACACAACCGCATCTTCCGGCTCGCAGAGGAGGAAGGCGCGCAGCTCCTCGAAGCGCTCCTCAACCAGCGCATCATCCAGCCGCTGCGAAGCGCCCCGGACGCCCCCGGCGGTGTTCCCCCGGAGGCGCGCTGTCGCCTCCACCCCCTGCTCCTTCATCCCCTCACCGAGTTCCTCCGCAACCGGCACATCGTGTACTGAGGCGAAGCGCCCGGCGTCCGCATGCGCCCCGCCCCGGCGACCCGCGCGCCGTCAGAACGTCCGGCCGATGCTCAGATGAAGGTTGAAACGGTTGAGGAAACGTTTGGGCGGCGGGTCCGCGCGAGCCCCGATGTCGTACAAAAACCGCTCTTCGGGACGCTGGAGGTCTTCATCGGAGGGATTGAGCTTGAACGCGACGTCGAAGCGCACCGGCCCGACGGGCGTCCGATAACGCACCCCCGCGCCGACGCCATACTTGATCTTCCGGAAATCGAAGAGGTCCTCTTTTCCCAGGATGGGGTTGCCGTTCGCGTCTCGGAGGACGCGGCCCTGCTCGTCGCGGAGCAAGGTCCCCGAGACCTGTCCGGCGTCGAGGAACGTAGCCAGCCCCCACCTCGAGCCGAGGCCCGGAAACGGCCACCGCACCTCGACGCTGCCGACCATGCGCCCCTCACCGCCGACGGCTTCGTAGATGAAGCGCGTGGAGTCCCGTCCGACGGGACGCGCGTACTTCTCTCCGAGCAACTGCAGCGCCCAACCCCGCACGTCCCCGCTGCCGCCCGCGTAGAACCGCACCGGATCAAAGCGGAACTCGACCTGCTGGTCGTTCTGTGCGCGGCTGCTTCCGAAGGGCCGAAGCCGTCCGACCGAGACCCGCGCGCTCATGCTGACGCGGTCGGTCAGCGGCAGATAGCCGACCGCTTCGAGCGCCGCCTTGAAATACGCCACCCCCGAGTTCAGGAGGCCGGCGCCTTCGACGGAGGGGCGAATCAGGAAACCGCGCCGGGGGTTCTGGAAATTGTTCACCCGGCCCATGGTCGCTCCGGCAAAGAGGACGTTGCGGTTGTACACGTTGAGCGTGTCGGCGAGGGGGCTTCCGCCGAGGGGAACGGCGCGCGCGAAGGTGTGCTGGAGCGTGAGCGTCCGGAACGAGAGCAGTTCGTAGACGAACGTGGTGTTCACCCCGAACTCGTAGAACCGGGCGCCGAGCTGGTTCTGGTCGTCGTACCAGGAGAGGAACGGCGCGAAGAAGGCCGACAGACGCGTGGTGAAGAGATACGGTTGCCGCAGGGAGGCCGAGACATTGAAGCTCCGGACGGCCTGGCGATCGGTCTGGGGCAGGGAAAGCCATCCCGTCCGCCATCGCGCCGAGAGGGTGAACTGACGGGCGCTCCCGAGGAAGTTCCGGTGTTGCCCGTCGGTCTGAAGGAGCAGACCGTCCTCGCGCGCCCATCCGGTTTCCGCCGTCACGTAGCGGGGCCGGGCCTCCCGCACACGCACGCGCACCGTGACGGTGCTGTCGCGGGGCTGCGCCTCCGGAGCGGGCGGGACCTCCACCAGCGCCACCCGGAACAGGTTCAACCCGAAGAGCTCCCGCTGACCCCGCACGAGCCGGCTGTTGGAGAAACGCATCCCTTTCCTGAACGGCAATTCCCGACGCACCACCTGCGCGCTCACCGACCGGTTGCCCTCCACGATCACCTCGTCGAAATACGCCATCGGCCCGGCATCGACGGTGAAGTGGAGATCGACCTTGTGCGCCGCCGAGTCGGTCTGAGCCTCCGCATCGACGCGGGCGAACGCATAGCCGCGATCCTGGAGCCATTTCAGCACCTCGCTCCGGAGGATCACGAGTTGCGCCTCCGTGAAACGCTGCCCGATCCGCCGACGCGTCTGATCCCGAAGCTTGCGCCAACGCGGCTTCAGGTCCTCGGGAAACTGGTAGATCGCGAACCGCCCGTCGGGGCCGGTATAGAGGACGTCCTCGATGACGAGCGGCGGCCCTTCCTTCACGTTGAAGATGACGTGGATGGTGTTCCGGGTGGTGTCGAGCTGGGAAGCGGGGTAGTCGATGAAGGGGTTGAGGAAACCGTTCCTCCGGTAAAAGAGGCGAAGCCGGACGACGTCTTTCTGCAGTTCGACGGGGTCGAGGCGGTACTTGTCCCGGTCGTATGAGAGCAACGGAAGCGCGCGCCGGAGCTTGTCCCAGAAGCCGGGCGCGCGCGTCACGATCTGCGCTTTCAACTGGTCGGGATCGAAGGTCCGGGTGTCGAAGAACTTGAAGGAGATTTTGCTGACGGTCGTCGAGTCGTTGCTGAGGAAGAGGTCGGTCGTCTTCTGCCCGAGGGCCGTTCCGGCAAGCGCCCACAGGAACGCCGCCGAAAGGCTCGCCACCCGCACGAGGCCGAGGCGGGATCGGCGGTGGGATGTGCGCGGGTCCGTCATGGTTGCGTCATCTTTTCGCCGCCTCTCCGTTGCGCCGCCTCCGGCACATGCGTGAGCGAGTATGCGTCCGTCTCGGCCTCTTCCGGCTCCGGGCGCTGCATCGGACGGGCGCGGTACCGCGTCTCGTGGAGCAACGTCACGAGTGCGCCGAGGATGAGCACGATCCCGGAATAATACGCCCAGAACACCATCGCGATGACGAAGCCGAACGTGCCCGCTGCAATCCCTACGCCCCCGAAACGACCGACCTTGGCGACGTACACGGCGAAGGCCACCTTGGCCACCTCCCACAGCACCGCCGTCACGAAGGCGCCGAGAAAGGCGCTCCGACGCGGCGGTCGCGGTTTCGGGTTGAAATAGAGCAGTTGAAAGAACATCGCCGTGCTGAGCAGAAACGGCAGCACCAGACCCGTCCACTGGAACACGTGCCGCCATCCCGTGCGCAACCATACGTAGTCGAGTCCGAACCTGTGGAGAAACTCGATCCCCGACGCATTCAACGCCTGAAGGGCGAACGACAGGGCCATCGAGAGGAAGAAGAACAACCCGACCTGCACCACCATGCGCATGTCGAAAAGATACCCGCGCAGGATCGAGCGCTGATCGTGCCATTCTTCTTTGAAGACGTTGGCGAGCACGGCGCGCAGCGTCGAAAAGAGGGTCATCGCGGAGAAGAAGAGGGTCACGGCTCCGATGAAGGTCAGCGTGCCGCTGGCGTTCTGATACTGTTCCAGAAAAGCGATGACCTGCCGGCTTTGCGTGGGCGGAAGGAAGTCCCGGATGAAGCGAGAGACGGCGGCAAAAGCGGCTTCCCCCCGGAGGATCTGCCCGAGCAGTCCGGTGATCAGGATCACCATGGGGACGGTGGTGACCAGCACCTTGAATGCGATGGCCTGCGCCCAAAGGAAGATGTCTTTTTGATGCAAGAGCTGAAAGAGCCCCCCCAGATAATACTTCAGGGTATCCTTTGCACGGGACCAACGCTCTGAGAGACCGGCCATAGGCGCACGCTTTTCGATGCTCGGCGGAAAGGTACTACGCGCATCCACACCTCCCCGGATCCCTCTCCCCTCCGCTGCCGGGCGAGTTCCGTTTTCGATGCTCATCCCAACATAAAAAAACGCCTTTTCCCGAAAAAAAAGGCGTTGCGAAAAATTGACTCGTTTCGAGCCGGAGGGACCGGTGCGCGCTCAGCGGCGGCTCAAGCGCTGGCCTTGCGCTCTTCGTAGATCGGCTGGTCGCCGAAGAGGACCGTGGCCCGGGTGATCCGGCAGGCGGCGATGTCGGGATGGGAATGGATGTCGAACATGATGTCGAGCATCGTATCCTCCATCACGGCGCGGAGGCCGCGCGCGCCGGTGCCGAGCGCCCGCGCCCGTTCGACGATCACGTCGAGCGCGTCGTCGTCGACGTACAGGTCGATGCCGTCCATCGCGAAGAGCTTCTGGTATTGCTTCAGGAGCGCGTTTTTCGGCTGCGTGAGGATGTTTTTCAGGGCCTCGTCCGAGAGTTCGTTGAGCGCGGCGATGACGGGCATCCGGCCGATGAGCTCGGGGATCAGGCCGAAGCGGAGCAGGTCGTCCGGCTCCACGTGCTGGAAGATGGCCGGATCGTTCCTGTTGATCCGCTTCGCGTCGTCGGCCATGAAGCCGATGGAGCCGGCCGAGAGCCGGTGCGAGATGATCTCGCCGAGGCCGTCGAAGGCGCCGCCGCAGATGAACAGGATGTTGGTCGTGTCGATGTTGATGAGGCTTTGCTCGGGGTGCTTGCGCCCGCCCTTGGGCGGCACGCCGGCGATGGTGCCTTCGAGGATCTTGAGCAGCGCCTGTTGCACCCCTTCTCCCGAGACGTCGCGCGTGATGGAGGCGTTGTCGCTCTTGCGCGCCACCTTGTCGATCTCGTCGATGTAGATGATGCCTCGCTCGGCCCGCTCCACGTTGAAGTCGGCGGCGTGCAGCAGGTGCGCGAGGATGCTCTCGACGTCTTCCCCCACGTATCCGGCTTCGGTCAGCGCGGTGGCGTCGGAGATGGAGAACGGCACGTCGAGGATGCGCGCGAGCGTGCGGGCGAGAAGCGTCTTGCCCGTGCCCGTCGGACCAATGAGCAGGATGTTCGACTTTTCGAGCTCCACGTCGTCGAAATCGTGGAGGTAGTCCTGCGCGTCGATGCGTTTATAATGGTTGTAGACGGCGACCGAAAGGGCCTTTTTCGCGCGTTCCTGACCGATCACGTATTCGTCGAGGGCCTGTTTGATCTCGAAGGGCGTCAGCCGGGGATGGTGGGGCGTGGCGCGGCGCGGGTTCGCCGGACTCGGGCCGCCATGGTAGGCGGCCAGGTCGCTCCGCACGATGCCCGCCGCGTCGTTGATACACCGGTCGCAGATGTACACGTCGGGACCCGCCACCATCGAGGTCACCTCATGGGCCGTCCGCCCGCAAAAGGAACAGCGAATCACGTCGTCCCCGCGTCGATTGCTCATATGCTCTTGATCGCCCTGAGTGGAATCTGATAATGCCTCAACCCTCATGCACCTCGCGCGGGGTCATGGTACATATATCGCTCGTTTTCCGCAACCACTTAAACCCGAAGGAGCGATTGACCCATGTGAAATCCCGGAGCAGCCGCCCGCACCCTTCGGAACCTCACGCAAACTCCTGATCCTTCGAGACTTATCCCCTGCATCGCCGCGTCTTGCCGGCCTCCGATCCCTGCGCCGGGTTCCCCATCTCCCGGAAACCCGACACCGACCGGAGGATTCATACGGTTTCGGCCGGGCCTTTTTTTCGATTCCGTCTACCCGGCGCCCTTCGCACGCAGCAAAACGCCCGCATCCCCCATGGCTCTTCCGGAGCGCCTCCTCCCCTTTCCCGAGCCTTTTCTCGAGCGTCTCGCGGCCATCGTTCCACCGGAGCGACTCGACGCCGTGCTCGACGCGTTCCTCACGCCGCGCGACGCCGGGTTCCGCATCAATACGCTCCGGGCCGAGCCGGAGGTCGTCGTCGAACCCCTGAGGGCGGCGGGGCTGACGCTTCACGGCGTCCCCTGGAAGGCCGACGCCTTCCGCGTTCCGGCGCACGAACGGGCGGCTCTTCTGGCCTCGGACGCCTACGCACGCGGGTGGATCTATCTGCAAAACCTGGCGAGCATGATCCCGGTGGAGGCACTCGCGCCGGAGCCGGGCGAGCGCGTACTCGACCTCGCTGCCGCGCCGGGAAGCAAGACGCTGCAGATCGCCTGCCGGATGCAGAATACGGGCGAGGTGGCGGCGGTGGAGGCCGTCAAGAGCCGTTTCTTCCGCCTCCGCGCCAACCTCGAGGCACAGGGCGCGACGCGTGTGCGCACCTTCCTCCGCGACGGCGCGACGGTCTGGCGGCGCCGCCCCGAGCACTTCGACCGCGTCCTGCTCGACGCCCCGTGTTCGAGCGAAGGACGTTTCCACACGAGCGCCCCGGAATCGTACGCCTACTGGAGCCCGCGCAAGATCAAGGAGATGGCGCGCAAGCAGCGCCGCCTGCTCTTCTCCGCCGTGCAGTCTCTCCGCCCCGGCGGGGTGCTCGTCTACGCGACGTGCTCCCTGGCGCCGGAGGAGAACGAAGCCGCGATCCACCGCCTCTTCAGAACCTTCGGCGACGCCCTTCGCGTCGAGCCGCTCGGCCTCGCGCTCGACGACGCGCAGCCGCCCCTCGAAGCCTGGCGCGGCCGACGCTTCGATGCCCGCCTCGCCCACGCCCGACGCCTGCTCCCCTCGCCGATCATGGAAGGCTTCTTCGTGTGCAAAATTCGGAAGCTCGAAAGCACGCTCCGATAGCCGACGTCAGTGAAAGGCGGCCTTGATGCGTCCCTCGTGCTTGAGCACGTCCGCGATGGAAACCCACGCATGGTCGTCGCCCGGGTGGAGCTTGAAGGTGGCATCGAATACGGGGAACGTTCCGTCGTCCGGCGCGGCGAACCAGATCGACGCCACGAAGCGGCCGAACGTGGTGGCGTCTTTGTACGTCTTGAGCAGCACGGGCTGATCGAGCAGCAGCTCCCGGACGCGGGCTTTGGCGGCGAAGGCGGCCTCCCGTTCGGCGCCCCTCGTGCCGCGCAGTTCGGGCGTGTCCACGTCGTAAAAACGCACGGTCACGTATCCGTATTGCATCCATCCGAGGTCGACGAAGAAATCTGCCGTGTCGCCGTCGACCACGTAGCGACACACGGCGCGGTTGAGTCCCCGGTCGTTGGCGTCTGCATAGCCGGCCGGGTGCGCATCGAATTCAGGGGGAGTGCGGGACATGGGCGTTGCCTCTTTGATTCGGTCATCCGTTAAACGTTCAAACGCCCGGACGCATCACGCCTCAAGCCATTCGACGAGGAAGCCTACCCAGGCCAGGGTGCTTCCGAGCGCGAGTGTGGCGACATATCCGGTGAACAGCCGGGGGCTGATGCGCCCATCCCGGCGCTGACGCCAGGCCCGGTACACGCCGTCGGCACTGATGAGCGAGATCACCACGGCGATGAGCAAGAGACGTTCAGGAGTGAAATACATGCCGGAAAGATCGGACCGATGAGACCACTCCGGTTATAATGCGCCGCGACGCAAACGTTTCGGGAGCGGTTCATCCGCCCGCGAGGCAGGCCTTCACGTACTCGCGCCGCATGCGGGCGATGGCCGAGATCGAGATCCCTTTGGGGCAGACGGCTTCGCACTCGGCGTGGTTCGAGCAGTCCCCGAAGCCCTCGACCTGCATCTGCGAGACCATGCGTTCCACCCGGAGTTGACGCTCGGGCGAACCCTGCGGCAAAAGGGCCAGGTGCGCGATCTTCGCCGCCGTGAAGAGCGACGCCGAAGCGTTCGGACACGCCGCCACGCACGCGCCGCACCCGATGCAGGCGGCATAGTCGAACGCCTGATCCGCATTCGGCTTCGGGACCGGCAGGTTGTTCGCGTCCTGCGCGCTGCCCGTATTGACGGAGACATATCCGCCCGCGGAGATGATCCGGTCGAAGGCGCCGCGATCGACGACGAGGTCGCGAATGACGGGGAAGGCCTCGGCGCGCCAGGGCTCGACGACGATGGTGTCGCCGTCGCGGTAGTGGCGCATGTGCAGCTGGCACACCGCCGTGCGGTGCTGGGGGCCGTGCGCGATGCCGTCGACGACCACCCCGCACGAGCCGCAGATGCCCTCCCGGCAGTCGTAGTCGAACTCCACCGGCTCCTCCCCCTTCTTGATGAGGTCCTCGTTGAGCACGTCGAGCATTTCGAGGAACGACATGTGGGGGTTCGCTTCGACCGTATAGTCGACCAGCCGCCCCGACGCATCGGGACCGGCTTGCCGCCAGATCTTCAGGTGAATGGTCATCGTCTTCTTTGCCATACCGAGATTCGTTCTTTAGTCAAACGGAAGAGCCGTGAAACGCGCGTCGGCTGCCGTGCCCCGATGCGCCCTCGCGCGATCCGATGCTCCGTCCCGTTTCACACATGAGACTTTCCCTGTTCGTTCGGAAGCGACTATTTATAGCTTCGCGTCGTCAGCTTCACGTTCTCGAACTTGAGTTCCTCCTTGTGCAGCCGGGGATGCGCCGGATCTCCGGTGTACTCCCACGCCGCGACGTAGGCGAACTTGTCGTCCCGGCGAAGCGCTTCGCCGTCGGGCGTCTGGTACTCCTCGCGGAAGTGCCCGCCGCACGACTCTTCGCGGTGGAGGGCGTCCTGGGCCATGAGTTGACCGAGTTCGAGGAAATCGGCCACACGCCCGGCGAACTCGAGGTATTTGTTGTACATCGCCTCCTCGCCCGGCACCTTCACGCGTTGCCAGTATTCTTCTCGCAGCTTCGCGATGGCCCCGATGGCGTACTCGAGCCCTTCCCGGTTCCGCGACATCCCGACGTAGTCCCACATGATCTTGCCGAGTTCACGGTGAAACTCCACCACGGTCTTGTCGCCGTTGATGCTCAGGAGCTTTTCGAGGCGCGCGCGGGCTTTGTCTTCCGCTTCGGCAAAGGCTTCGTGGTCGGTCCCGACGCCGTCGAGGCCCCCCTGTGCGATGTAGTTTCCGAGGGTGGCGGGCACGACGAAGTAGCCGTCGGCGAGGCCCTGCATGAGGGCGCTCGCGCCGAGGCGGTTCGCGCCGTGGTCGGAGAAGTTGGCCTCGCCGAGCACGTAGAGGCCGGGGATGGTGCTCATGAGCTCGTAATCGACCCAGAGGCCGCCCATGGTGTAGTGGGGCGCGGGATAGATGCGCATGGGCGTCTCATACGGGTTCTCTCCCGTGATGCGCTCGTACATTTCGAAGAGGTTGCCGTAGCGCTCCTCGATGGCCTTGCGTCCCAGACGCCGGATGGCGTCGCGGAAGTCGAGGTAGACGGCCTGCCCCGTCTCGCCGACGCCCCGGCCCTCGTCGCACACCTGTTTGGCGTTGCGGGAGGCGACGTCGCGGGGGACGAGGTTGCCGAAGCTCGGATAACGGCGTTCGAGGTAATAGTCGCGCTCGTCTTCGGGGATCTCGTTCGGCGGGCGTTTGTCGCCTTTTTTCTTCGGCACCCACACGCGACCGTCGTTGCGGAGGCTTTCGCTCATCAGCGTGAGCTTCGACTGATAGTCGCCCGAGACGGGGATGCACGTGGGATGGATCTGGGTGAAGCACGGATTGGCGAAGTACGCGCCGCGCTTGTAGCACCGCCACGCCGCCGTGACGTTCGAGTTCTTGGCGTTCGTCGAGAGGTAGTAGACGTTGCTGTAGCCGCCGGTGGAGAGCAGCACCGCATCGCCCACGTGACGCTCGATCCGGCCGGTGACGAGGTCGCGTGTGATGATGCCGCGCGCGCGTCCGTCGATGACGACGAGGTCGAGCATCTCCCGGCGTTCGTGCATCCGGACCTGCCCCTGTTCGATCTGTCGGCTCAGGGCCTGATACGCGCCGAGGAGGAGTTGTTGCCCCGTCTGCCCGCGCGCATAGAACGTGCGGGAGACCTGCGCGCCGCCGAAGGAGCGGTTCGCCAGCAGGCCGCCGTACTCCCGGGCGAACGGCACCCCCTGCGCCACGCACTGGTCGATGATGTTGTTCGAGACCTGCGCCAGGCGATAGACGTTGCCCTCACGCGAGCGGTAGTCGCCGCCCTTGATCGTGTCGTAGAACAGCCGCCAGACGTTGTCGCCGTCGTTGGGATAGTTTTTCGCCGCGTTGATGCCGCCCTGCGCCGCGATGGAGTGCGCCCGGCGCGGAGAATCCTGAATGCAGAAGCTCTCGACGTTATAGCCGAGTTCGGCCAGCGAGGCGGCCGCCGAGCCGCCGGCAAGCCCCGTGCCCACCACGAGGATCGTGTGCTTCCGCTTGTTGGCCGGACTGACGAGTTTGCAGATCTCCTTGTAATGCTCCCACTTCTCCCGCAACGGCCCGTCCGGGATTTTAGCGTCAAGCTTCTTGGTGGTCGTTTCGGTATTCATCACGCGGCGCCTCCGAAGTAGATCCATAAGGGAAGAACCAGAAAGCCGAGGGCGATCAGCAGAGCAAGCAATCCACCGAGGGCGTAGAGCCCGGGCGTCAGGCGCGGGTTCGTCGCGCCGAGCGACTGAAAAGCGCTCCAGATGCCGTGCCTCAGATGCACCCCCAGCAAGAGCATCACGATCGGATAGCCGAATGCATACGCCGGATGGTGAAACTTCTCGAGCACCAGCTTCGAGAGGTCCCGCATCACTTCCCCCTTGACCGTGGTCACGTAGGCCGGATCGGCATGCAACGGTCCGCCCGGCCCGAATTTGAACGAGACCAGATGGATGACCAGAAACACCAGCAGGATCCCTCCCGTGATGATCATGCTCCGCGAACTCGGCGATTGCATGCTCGGTTTGCCCGCGCTCCGGTACTTCACGTATCGATGCGTGCGCGCCCGGCGTTTGCCCAGCCAGATGTTGATCCCGAGCACGATGTGAAAGACGAAGAAAGCCAGCAGTCCCAGTTCGAGCAGATACAGAATCGGGCCGAGACCCTCCAGAAAATGGGCGTACGCGTTGTACGCATCGGAGCCCTCCAGCATCAGGATCAGGTTCCCCGACATGTGCTCGATCACGAAGATCACGAGCCCCAGCCCGGTAATGCCGGTCAGGATTTTTTTCCCAACCGGCGATTTAATAAAGGATTGGCGTTTGGTCGTGTTCATAGCATCCCGGTTCAGGTTTGCAAACCGCCCCTAAGGTAAACCAAACGGGCAAAGAATGACACCGCCTCCCCCTGTTCCCCCCAAAGATTTTCGGCTTTCATCCCTTCCTGAAAAAGGCCTCTTGCAGGGCGAGGAGATAGGCGTGGGTGCGCCATCGGGAGCGGGAGTTACGCCCCCGCGCGGCCCCCTGCCGCCCCGAGCAGGCGCGTTCAGACGAGGCGGCTCGGCGGCGGAGCGGGCGCCGATGTCGTCGGCGTCTCGGACGTCTGCGCCTCGGTCGAGACGCCGCCGTGCGGATCGAAGCAACGGCGGCACCGGGGCTCGTAGGACTCCTTCGCGCCGAGCAGCAGGCGATGCCCGTCGCGGACGAGGCGTTGCGAGTGGTTGGCGGGCGCGCCGCAGACCACGCAGATGGCGTGGAGCTTCGTCACGTACTCGGCCACGGCCATGAGCTGCGGGATCGGCTCGAACGGCGCGCCGAGGTAGTCTTGATCGAGCCCGGTGACGATGACGCGCCTGCCGTCGCGGGCGAGCCGTTCGCAAACCTCGACGAGGGCCGCGTCGAAGAACTGCGCCTCGTCGATGCCGACGACGTCGGCCCCGCCGGCGAGCAGAAGGATCTGCGCCGCCGCGTCGACGGGCGTGGAAGGAATGGCATTCTCATCGTGGGAGACGACCTCCGACTCGGCGAACCGGTTGTCGAGCGCCGGCTTGAAGATCTCCACCTGCTGACGGGCGATGCGCGCCCGTTTCAACCGGCGGATCAACTCCTCCGTTTTCCCGCTGAACATGGATCCACAGATGACCTCGATCCATCCCGGCTTCTTGTCCCGGTGAAAGACGTGGGGTTCCATAAGACGAATACTGCAGTGGGAGGGATGCCGGAAGCGCCGGCATGCTCGAACATGGCTCCGGGCGTCGTTCGCA
>Ga0256841_1001943_pt1 | contig 17079 bp, 17 predicted proteins | sample 356308metaG_FD_185971 | JGI IMG/M metagenome (GOLD analysis project Ga0256841, IMG submission 185971) | Hydrothermal vent microbial communities from Mid Atlantic Ridge, Atlantic Ocean - 356-308 | ecosystem: Environmental > Aquatic > Marine > Hydrothermal vents | place: Atlantic Ocean: Mid... | reverse complement strand
CGGAGGTGACTTTTATGATTATGTTCAAATCGGTCGTGATGAAGAAAGGCTCGGCATTGTTTTGGGCGATGCGGCGTCTAAAGGATTAAGCGCTGCCGCAGAAGCAATGTATATTTCGGGAGCTGTGAGAATGGCAGCTACTTTTCAATTGAAAATTTCGCCGATGATGAACAGAATTAATAAACTTGTAAATAAAATTTTTAGCGACGATAAATTCACAACGCTTTTTTACGGAGAAATTTCCAACGATACTCGCGGATTATTTTTGTACGCAAATGCGGGGCATAATCCACCGGTTTTTGTTGATTACGAATCGAAACAATTAATTTATTTGCAGCCCACGGGACCTTTATTAGGACCTGCTCCTAACTCAAAATATGAAACGGATAGTTTAAATTTTAACTTGAATGATAGTTTGGTTATTTATTCGGATGGAATTGTTGAGGCGGCAAATTCAAATTTTGAGTTCTATGGAGAAAAAAGACTGGAAAAGATTATTTTGGCAAATCATGATAAGTCGCCCGAAGAGATTGTTTACACAATTTTAGACGATGTTGTAAAATTTTCCACTGACGACAGTAAATATCAAGACGATAAAACAATTGTAGTGTTAAAACGGGTAAAGTAAATGGACCTTGTTGAAAAAATATTTAATGCAGGAGTTGTAGGAGCCGGCGGCGCGGGCTTTCCTACACACATTAAAGCAAAATCCAAAGTGGAATACATGATTGCAAACGGTGCGGAATGCGAACCTTTAATCCACAAAGATTACGAAATTATGCTACATCATTCCTCCGGAATTGTTGAAGGACTTGAATTGATGATTCGTCAAACGGATGCAAAAAAAGGGGTTTTCGGAATAAAATCTAAAAACGCTCTTGCAATTGAAGCTATTGAAAAATCGTACTCAAATGGTATGATAAGAACATTACAATTGGGCGATTTTTATCCAACCGGCGATGAATACGAATTGGTTTATGAAGCAACCGGTAAATTAATACCGCCGCATGGAATCCCTCTGGATATTGGTGCAGTTGTAGATAACGTGGAAACTCTCTACAACATTTCCAGAGCGGCTAAAGGTATTCCCGTTACGGATAAATTTGTTTGTGTTACCGGTGAAGTTAAAACCCCTTCTACTTTTTTTGCCCCAATCGGAATTACTTTCGGTGAACTGATTGAACACTGCGGAGGAACAACCGTAAAAGATTTCGGAATATTCATCGGTGGTCTATTAATGGGAACTCTTACTTTTGATCTCAATGAAGTTGTTACAAAAACAACTACAGGTATTATCATTCTTCCTAAAGATCATTATATGATTAACCGAATGAACAGACCGATTGAAAGTATGAACAGAATTGGTAAATCTGCTTGTGATCAATGCAGTTACTGTACTGAGTTTTGTCCAAGATACTTGTTGGGTTACGATGTTCAACCGCACAAAGTCATGCGTTCTTTGGAATTTACAACTACCGGAAAAGCAGTTTGGAATCAATATGCCGATTTATGCAGCTCTTGCGGTTTGTGTTCGTTGTATTCATGTCCCGAGGACCTATATCCAAGGGAAGCTTGCAATCAAGGGAAAGCCGAACTGAAAAATCAAGGGGTTAAATATGAACAGCTTAAACCCGTTAAAGTTCATCCTATAAGAGACGGTAGGAAAGTACCGTTAAAACAGTTAATGAAGAAATTAAATGTTAGTAATTACAATGTTCCAACACCTTTCAGGGATGAAGAACTTTCACCTGCTACAGTGAAAATTCCATTAAAACAGCATATTGGCGTACCGGCTGAGCCAATTGTAAAATCAGGAGATTTAGTCAATAAAGGAGATTTAATTGGGAAAGTGGATTTTAAAAATCTTGGTGCAAATGTTCATTCTTCAATACGCGGTATCGTAAAGGAAATTAATAATAACACTGTAATTATTGAGCGGAATGGTTAAACTGTATTATGAATTTTAACTTTTCATTCTCACTCAGCTAAAAAAGAGGATACAATTATGCAAATGAATTCAATTGGATTGGTAGAATTAACAAGTATTGCTGCCGGGATGCAGGCAGCTGATATAATGCTAAAAACTTCCGAGGTGGAATTGCTATTATCAAGGACAATTTGTTCGGGTAAATATATGGTCTTGGTCGGCGGTGATGTTGCCGAAGTTCAAACTTCAGTCGATGCGGTTACAAATTCATTGGATTTTGCAATTATTGATACATTCGTTATCCCGAATGTTCATCCCGATATATTTCCCGCTCTTTCAGGGCATTCCAAAATCGAAGCGCTTGAATCACTTGGTATTATTGAATCTTTTTCGGTTGCTTCTTTAATTGAAGGCGCCGATGCTGCGGTTAAAGCAGCCAGCGTTAAACTGATAGAAATACGCTTGGCAATGGCTTTAGGCGGAAAAGCGTTTTGTACATTAACCGGCGAAGTTGCCGCCGTTACTAGCGCGGTTGATTCAGGCTCACGAGTAATTGCAGAAAAGGGATTGTTAGTTAACAAAGTTGTAATTGCACAACCGAGAAAAGAATTGCTGAGTGAAATGATATAATGATTATGAAATTGTTAGTATTTACTTTAATTAATTAAGTACTCCATCGTAAAAAATAATTTGATTTGGCTTGAGTAAACTTGGGGTTTAAATAAGCCCAACTATTTTAAAGAAGTGAAGTTACTATCGTACTGCGAACGGTACAACAGGTAAGTTTAAGTTTTTAAAATCACTTAAAATAAATCGGAAATTATTTGATAGGCACCTACATAAGTCCCGATAGCGCTTCCGATTCCCGTTAGAATAAAAACAAGAAATATTTTCAATAATTTATTTTTCCACCACATTTTAATATGATTAAAATCTTCGCTAAGAGTTTCAAACTCTTTTACAACCGGAGGACGAAAATACGCTTGAACAAAAGCCGCAACATATCCGGCTCCAATTAAAGGAGACAAGCTAGTAAGCGGGGCAGCAAGGAAAACGGAAATTATTGTAAGAGGATGCGCCAATGCAATAATTCCGCCAATTGCGCTTGGTATTCCGTTAGCTAGAATCCAGAATAAAACATTATATTGGGCTGTTGCCATTCCTTTGGAATATCCGATATAAATAAGGGATAAAATTATAATTACCGGGATGCTCCAACCAATCCATTTCCAAACCGGCGAAACCGGGGGAATAGTTTCAATCTGTTTTAAGTCAACTGTTTCTTGAATATTTAACTTCTCTACAATTCCCGTTACATGTCCGGCACCAACAACCGCAACAACATTTTTACCCGGCGACCTTTTCATTTTTTCGGAAATATACGTATCCCGTTCATCTATTAGAACTTCTTTAACAACAGGCATAACCCGCCCTAACTCGTTCATAAGTTCCGTTAAAACATCCTTTTCTTTAAGTTTTTCTAACTCTGCTTCGGTTAATTCCTTTTTTTCGAAAATGCCTGCTAATCCAGCCGTCATAAATTTAAGTTTTTGAAAAAACGACATTTTATTCCACGCGCGTTTTAGGGTAATTTTAACGTCTCTGTCTACTAATTCAATATGAATATTATTTTCATGAGCAACTTTTGTGGCTTCCAACAATTCTGTGCCCGGCATAACGCCCAACTTTTTGCCTAATTTCTTTTGATAAGAAGCGAGTAATAAATTTACAAGCAATGTAGTAAGTTGTTTATTTCTGATAATCGATTTTAAATCGAGTTGTTCCCATTTCTTTTTGTTTGAAAGCGCATTAAATCTTTGTTGATCCAATTCAACGCACACCGTATCCGGCTTTTCGCACTCGATAACTTCACGTACCAAATCGGTCGATTTTTTAGATACATGAGCGGTTCCTACGATAGTAAAAATTTTAGAGTTAATCTCAACTTTTGTTACATCCGGATTTTCTATGCAGTCCTTATTGTTTTCTATTTGATTCAATTTGTATCTCTTTTATTCATTGATTTTTCAATTTCCAAAATTCTTGTTTTAAATGCGACCGGAGTAGCTGCCTTTATATTCTTTTGATAATCATAAAAAAGTATTCCTGTCTTTGCATTAACAACCGGAGATTTGTCGGACTTTTTCGTTATACGATAGAAAAAGTCACAACCTCTTTCATCAAAATTACTAACAGATATATCAATTATTAGCACATCACCGTAAAAACATTCTCTTAAATAATTAATTAAAGAATCCACCATAATTATTCCAACGCCTTCAATATCTATTTCCGTGTAACCGAGAGACTTTAAAAACCTTACTCTGGCTTCTTGAATAATTGATAAAAACGAATCGTTGCCAACATGTCCGCCATAATTTAAATCGTTTATACGCACCGGTATTTCGGTGGTAAAATGAAAAAACTCAGGTAATTTAATTTTTATTCTTGACATTTTATTCAGACATTAAGCTTTACGTTTCCAAGTGCTTGGAAGGAAGAAAATAATTAAACCGTAAATTTCCAATCTGCCAAGCAGCATAGTTAATGAATAAACCCATTTAGCGGCAGCGGGTAAAGAAGAGTAATTTTCCAGTGACCCGAGGAAACCCAAACCGGGACCGACATTTCCCATAGTAGCGGCGGCACCCGAATAAGCCGAAACCATATCCACACCCATTGCACTAACTAAAAGTCCGGCAACCGCTACAATAACCACATAAATCACAATATATAAAATTGCCGAATAAACTAAGTCCTCTTCCAATTTTTTCCCATCCATTATAATATTTATAATCGCATTCGGATGAAGATTTTGTTTTATTTCCCTTGCGATTGCTTTCAGAAAAACAACTATCCTATCCACTTTGATTCCGCCGGAAGTGGAACCGGCAGATGCGCATTGTAAAGTCATAAGAACCAATGCCATTTGCGCAAACGGAGGCCACACGGAAGAATCTGCATTTGCAAAACCCGTTGAGGTGCCGACCGATAATACTTGGAAGGCAGAATATCTTAACGATTGCCAAAACGTGTGATAATTATGTCCCCATATGTTTAATGCTACCAGAAGAATAACAACAATATTTGCGCCCACGTAATATTTCAAAACCGAAGAAGCTTTAACTTCCTTAAATCTTCCCGTTACCGCGGCAAAAAGCAAAGCAAAGTTCATTCCCGAAAGCAGCATAAAAACCATAATAATAATTTCGATTGAAAGTGAATGGAAAGCCGCTACGCTTGCATTTTTAGTTGAAAAACCTCCGGTTGCAACTGTAGAAAAAGCATGTGTAACTGCATCGAATAAATTCATACCAGCAAACATCAATAAAATTGTTTCGATAGTAGTTAAACCGACATAAACCCATAAAATTATACGGACTGCGTCTCTGCTGCGCATTTTAAATTGCCTAAGGGCAGTCGGCGACATTTCCGAACGGTATAATACCAATCCCGCAGAACCTAAAGACGGCATAACGGAAAGGACAAAAACTATTATTCCCATTCCGCCAATCCAATGTGTAGAAGCCCTCCAAAATAAAATTCCAAGCGGCAAACTTTCAATTTGATTTAGAATTGTTGAGCCGGTTGTTGTGTATCCGGAAACACTTTCGAATATTGCATTCGTAAAAGAAAATTCTCCGCCCCACATTACATACGGAATTGTTCCGATAAACACCGATAGAATCCAAGCGCCTACAACAATCAGAAGACCTTCGGTATACGTAATATCATCGATAGAAGGTACAAATATTATCGGAAATACTCCGAAAAGTATTGTAATTATAGTTGAATATAAAAGTGGATAGAACGAACTCTCATGATAAAAGAAAGAGATTAACGTTGATATCAATAAAAAAAATGAGTTCAGTAATATTACAAAACCAACATACCTGAAAATTACATATAATCTCATTTATGCTGCTCGTCTAAATTTGTATATGAACTGAGCAAATAAATGGATTCGGAAAGTTTGGCTATTTCGTCATCCATAATTGGTTGAAACCTGATCGGTTTGCCTTTTGAAATAAAATCATCAATTTGTGTTTTAATGGTATTAAGCGGTTTAACAATATAATGATTGATGAAATAATTAAATAATAACGTAAAAACAATTGCAGCTATAATAGCAACAATACCGGGAATTATTGCCCTTCGTGCTCTGCCGCGTATTTCAACTATTGTTTTTTTCAACGATATTTGATTATAATCTATAAGTTTATCTATCTTTTTTAAACTTTGGTTAAAAGCCGGAACAATTTTACTTTTATATAATTCCAATTTATTTGTTTTACCGGTTAATATTAAAATTTCCTTCCATTTATTTTCATAAACATTAACGGAAGAGATAAGAGGAGTTAAAATTTTATTTTCATCTTTATCGGAGTATTTTTGTTTATAATTTTTAATCTCCGATATAAATTCTGACATGTTTGCGTTTATATTAACGTTGGTTCCGGACATATATAACAATATATTTTCCCTGTCTTTCCGTTCCATAATTTCGCGAAATGTTTTAGAAACTTCTATTTTCTGGTACTTGTCACCAATAATTTTTTCCAAACGTTCCCCGAAAAATTTGACTTGTATAATTGACCAAGCGCCTGCAATAAATAACATAACTGCCAAAATTGCAAAACCGGCTAATATCTTATATTGTAGTTTCATAATTCAACCAGATAAAATTTCTAATTATTGAGACAAAATATAAGAAAATCTTAGTCATTTTTAGAGAATGAAAAATTAATTTTATTAAATGCCGGGCACTTTATAATTTCAGTTAACTAAATTACGCGGGATGCCGTTTGGAAAAACTTTTTGAATGGTCTCTTTTATCTTTTCTATTCTATGTGCCGGATTTGGATGTGTACTGAAAAATTCGGCTTGAGAACCTCCGCCCACGGATTGTAAAATTTTCATCACTCCAATCATCGAATCCGGATTATAACCGCTTTGAGACATTAATTTAACTCCGAGTCTATCGGCTTGCAATTCATCGTCCCTCCCGAATTTAAGATTTATTAATTTACCTAAATATGCCGCCATTTGTCCGGATTGGGAAGCAGGATCGCTGGCAATTAAAATTCCGTTTAATATGCCATTAGTCAAATTTTGTTTTGCCATTTGTTGAGCCGAATGCCGGGCAACCACATGTCCTATTTCATGACCGAGAACGCCGGCAAGTTGACCTTCAGTTTTTAATTTTCTAAGTAACGCAACCGTAATAAAAACTTGACCGCCGGGCAATGCAAATGCGTTAATTGTCCGACCGTCATTCAATAAATGAAAGTCAAACTTATACGGAGTTTTGGAAGCTTGACTATTTCTAACAATTTTTTCTCCAACTTTTTTTACCAAATTTTGATATCTCGGGTCGGGATAAATTCCACCGTATTGCCTAATCATTCTTGGCGCAGCTTGCAATCCAAGGGTAATTTCCTGCCGGGGAGTAATACTTATATACTGGTTTTCCCCGGTAACAGGATTATATTCTTTAGATCCTAAATAAGAAATTAAAGAAAAAACGACAAAAACCAGCGCTATAATTAATCTGCTTTTGCCATAAGACCTTGTTCTTGTAAATGTTCTGCTCATAAAAAAAATGTTAATCTTCAGGTACTAGTTTTTCAACTTCAAGCAATTCGTAAATACCGCCTGCAACTGCACCGAATATGATATGGGTTAAAACAAAGGACCAACTTCCCAACGGGAAAAACCACGGGAAAAAATAACTAACGGAATAAAAATTAATTAAATATATCGAAAGACCCAAAACTGCGCCGCCGAGAATTCCGACTAACAGTCCCCACCTGTGTAAAATAAAAGCAATTAACATTGTAAATAACATCGAAAAAACAAAAACGGAAGCAATGCCGAATATTAAAGCCTGAAAATCAAATGTTGCCGGCGGGGCTAAAATATTTTCGCCTAAAAATACGGATGCATATAATCTGATAATAACCCAAGAATTTGTATACAAAATAACAGGAAGCACAAAAAAATTAATAACAGCAAAAACCACCGAGTTAATTATACCAGCCCAAAAAGCGGCCCGCCAATCCATAACTTGAACTAATTTTTTATTCTTTATTTTCATACCAAACTTTTATTAATTATCCGCCGTAAATTTCTTCGTAATCATCAATAGATGCCTTAACCACTTTAAGAGCATGTTCCCGGTCATAAACCATTTCTATAGATGTCAAAGACTCTTCCCCGTGAATTAACTTATAAGTTAAAAAATAATGTCTTAATCTTTCCACCAAAGCTTTCGGTAAATCGTTAATTGATTCCGCTTTTCCCCAGATATTATCATTTTCCAAAACACCGATAATTTTATCGTCGGCTTCGCCATGATCCACCATTTGAAATCCGCCCACAACGCGAGCGTGTAAAATAACCTCGGATTTATTAATAGGTCTTTCGCTTATTACGCAAATATCCAACGGATCGCCGTCTCCCTTAACTGCTTTTGGAGAAAGTTTGGAAAGTCTTTCCCCGCAAAATGTTCTCGGAATAAAACCGTAGAGCGAAGGCGGTTGCGATGATGTACGTTGAGGTCTGTCAACTCTTAAATAACCGGTTTGTTTATCCACTTCATACTTAACCAAATCGAATGGTGTTATTTCTATATATGCATTTACAAAAATCGGAGGTTCCTTACCAACTTCCAGTCCGTGCCACGGGTGAGGCCTCCATTTATAAAAAGGTTTGGGAAATTTCATTTACATTTAATCCTTTCTAAATTATTAAAATTTGTGAAATAAGTTAAGCATTTTTAAATTTTATTTCTAAAAATTCGATGATGTCCGGAGCGGAAAATATAAAAAAAATCTTGTAAATCTCATTTTAAATCATTTAATTGCATTTTGTACTTAAATTTTGATAACCGTCACAATTAATTAGTGTAGCAATCAATAATTTCTTAATAAAAAATTAATATAAGATGAACAGCGAATTTAGAAAAAAAGAAGTGAAAAATTTAACGATGGAGGCAATTTCCAAAGGGATTTATAAGGAAACCGCCCAGTTTGGTTTTTCCACACAAGATTATATTAAACTTGTAAACAGCTTGTTAGATTTAACAATGACAAACTCAATTAAAAATAACTCCTCAAACGGAGGGCAAACCGTAAAGGAAAAAGTTAAGAAAATAGAATTGCCTATTCAAGGGGAAAACGTTATTGTTAGATTGTTCGATGAAAAAAAAGATAAAAAAACAGTAACTAAATGGTTAAACGATGAAAAGGGCAGACTGTTCTTACTTTCCAGGCTTACATCCAAAAGATGCGATTTTGATGAATTAATTCATAATAAAGATAATGAATTCGGCATTGTAACAACGCTCAATTCAGATCCTATCGGGTTGCTCGGATTTTTAAACATCGATCAAAAGCAAAGAAAAGCCGAACTAAGAAAATTAATAGGAGTAGACGAATACAGGGGCAGAGGATACGCAAAAGAAGCTACTAAATTATGGATAGATTATGGAATTCATCATCTTAATTTAAGAAAAATATATTTACATACAATAGGCACAAATATTGCTAATATTAGATTGAATAAAGATTTAGGATTCAAGATAGAAGGTATTTTGCGCCAAGAAACATTAATAGATAACGAATTTCAAGATGTTTTAAGAATGGCACTTATTGTAGATCATCAATAGAAAGGATGTTTTTCCGGATTAAAAATTTGCTTATATACTTGTTTTATTGATTAAATTATATGATGTTTACAATTGTGAATTAATAAATTTTACAAACATCTAATTATGATTTTACTGCGGAATTTTAAGAAAAAAGTCAATTTACTTCTATTCAGACATTGTCCGGATCATTAACAACCTTTCCTTTCTTTAAGTTTTAATTTTAACATAGGAGAACTAATATGTGCGGCATAGTAGGTTATATCGGAGATAAAAATTCCGTTCCAATTATAATTGAAGGACTTAAAAGATTAGAATACCGCGGTTACGATTCAGCCGGTGTGGGTATTTTGGAAAATTCCCATGTTAACGTTGTAAAAAAAGTCGGAAAGGTAAGTATATTAGAATCCGAAATGACTGACAGACCAATAAATTCAACCGTTGGAATTGGTCATACCCGTTGGGCCACGCACGGCGCTCCAACCGAAGAAAATGCCCATCCTCATTTTAATAACGATAAAACTTTATGCCTTATTCACAACGGCATAATTGAAAACTACAGTGTACTAAAAAAAGATTTATTGAAAAAAGGATATGAATTTTATTCCGAAACCGATACCGAGGTATTGGTTCATTTAATCGACAGCTTCCTCAAAAAAGGAAACGGTTTGCTTAAAAGCGTGCGCAAAGCTTTGGTAGAAGTTGAAGGGACATACGGAATTGCCGTAATATCTTCGTTGGAACCGGATAAAATTATAGCAGCGCGCAGAGGTTCTCCGTTGGTTATTGGCGTGGGAAATAACGAAAATTTTATCGCTTCCGATGTAACCGCATTAATTACGCATACAAGTCAAGTTGTATATTTAGACGATAACGAGGTGGTTGAAGTATACAAAGACAAATTTAAAGCTAAAAATATTAAAGATGAAGATATAATTAAAGAAGTTCACGAAGTTACCATAGCGTTGGATGAAATCAGTAAAGGCGGATATCCTCACTTTATGCTGAAGGAAATTATGGAACAACCCGAATCCATAACAAATTCTATGCGCGGAAGATTAATTCAAGAAGACGGAATTTCCAGACTTGGAGGAATACGCAATCAGATTGACAGAATAGCCAATTCAAAAAGGATAATAATTAGTGCATGCGGAACATCTTGGCATGCCGGATTGGTTGGCGAATATATGTTGGAGCAATATACGGGAATTCCGGTTGAAGTTGAATATGCTTCCGAGTTTAGATACAGAAATCCCGTTATTAATAAAGACGATACTCTCATTTTTATTTCCCAAAGCGGTGAAACCGCCGATACACTGGCGGCAATGAAAGAAGCTAAAAAGAAAGGCGCGCTTATTCTTGGCGTTTGTAATGTTGTAGGCAGTTCCATTGCGCGGGAAAGCGATGCGGGAGTTTATATACATGCCGGACCCGAAATTGGAGTTGCTTCTACAAAAGCGTTTACTTCCCAATTGATTGTGCTGGCTTTAATAACTTTGCTGATTGCACGAAGAAAAAATTTAAGCCTTGTTGACGGGCAAAATATTATAAAAGAATTGGAATCAATTCCCGGTAAAGTCCAACGTATTCTTGAACTAAACAAAGAAATCGAAAAAATTGCAGAAGATTTTGTTGATGCAAAAAACTTTTTGTATTTGGGAAGGGGATATAACTTTCCGGTTGCACTGGAAGGCGCTTTGAAATTAAAAGAGATTTCATACATTCATGCCGAAGGTTACCCGGCTGCCGAAATGAAACACGGTCCTATTGCCTTGATTGATGAAAATATGCCGACGGTATTTTTAGCCCCGCACGATTCGGTTTATGATAAAATAGTTAGTAACATAGAAGAGGTAAAAGCACGAAAAGGAAAAATAATTGCAATAGCAAGCGAAAATGATAACACTATTGATAACCTTGCCGATTATTCAATTAAAATTCCCGAAACTATTAGAATGCTGATGCCTGTTTTAAATGTTATTCCTCTGCAATTACTATCATATCATATAGCGGTTAAAAAAGGATTGGATGTTGACCAACCCCGCAATTTGGCTAAAAGCGTAACTGTGGAATAAAACTTAAAATACGGTTTATCCATTTTAAAACATAGATTGAGAAAATTTTAGAATTACATAAATAATCAGTATTACAGAATAACTTAAGGAGAAAAACGATGTCTAAGAAAAATGTTTTAATCATGGGCGCTGCCGGACGTGACTTTCACAATTTTAACGTTTATTTCAGAGATAACGAAAATTACAACGTAGTGGCTTTTACCGCAACTCAAATCCCGAATATCGAAGGAAGATTGTATCCACCGGAACTTGCCGGAAAATTATATCCCGAAGGTATTAAAATATATCAAGAGTCCGAATTAGTGGATTTAATAAATAATTTAAAAGTAGACGAAGTTGTTTTTTCGTATTCCGATGTACCGTTTAATTATGTTATGACGAAAGCCTCAATCGTTAATGCGGCGGGAGCATCTTTCCGCCTGATGGGAGCTAATGAAACAATGTTGGAAAGTTCTAAACCCGTTATTTCCGTACTGGCTGTCAGAACCGGATGCGGGAAATCTCAAACTTCAAGAAAAATTGTTAAAATTTTAAGAGAAAACGGTAAAAAAGTTGTAGCTATCCGTCACCCTATGCCGTACGGGGATTTGGTTAAACAAAAAGTTCAAAGATTTGCCGCTTTAGAAGATTTGAAAAAACATGAATGCACAATTGAAGAAATTGAAGAATATGAACCCCATATTGCGCTTGGCGGAATAATTTACGCCGGAGTTGATTATGAAGCAATTTTAAGAGAAGCCGAAAAAGAAGCCGATATAATTTTATGGGACGGCGGAAATAACGATACTTCGTTTTATAAAGCCGATCTTACTTTTACCGTTGTTGATCCGCACCGTCCCGGGCATGAATTGATGTATTATCCGGGAAATACGTCGTTAAGAATGGCAGATGTTGCTATAATTAATAAAATTGATTCTGCCGACGAGAAAAACATTTTAACCGTTATGAATAATGTTAGAAGCGTAAATCCCACTGCTACTATTATAGAAGGCGCTTCACCTTTAATTGTTGGCAAACCTGAAATTATAAAAGGCAAAAGAGTTTTGGTAATTGAAGACGGACCCACATTAACCCATGGTGAAATGAAATACGGCGCCGGGACTGTTGCCGCTCAAAAATTAGGCGCTTCGGAAATTGTTGACCCTCGTCCGTACACCGTCGGAACAATTACCGACACTTTCAAAAAGTACCCGGATATCGGAATTTTGCTTCCTGCAATGGGCTACGGCGAACAACAGATGAAAGACCTTGAAGCCACTATTAACAAAGTCGATTGCGACGCGGTTGTTATCGGCACACCAATTGACCTCGGAAGAATTTTAAATATTAACAAACCAAGCACGCGCGTAATGTATGAACTTCAAGAAATCGGTAATACTACATTGGAATCCGTATTGAAAGAAAAGGGAATTATATGAAAAAGTTAGCCGTTGTTGCCTTTGGTGGAAATGCTCTTTTGCAAGGTAACGAGGTTGGTACAATTGAACAACAAGAAAAACATACATTCGATACGTGCGAACAGCTTATTGGGCTGATTAAAAACGGTTATAATATAATAATTACCCACGGAAACGGTCCGCAAGTCGGAAATATTTTATTACGAAACGAAGCCGGCTGGAAAGAATATAAAATTCCCAAAATGCCTTTGGATATTTGTGTGGCAGATTCTCAAGGAGGAATCGGTTACATGATTGAACGGCAGATGCGGAATGTACTGGCAAAACATAAAATCAGAAAAAACGTAATAACATTAATTACCGAAGTGCTGGTGGATATTAAGGATCCTGCTTTCGATAATCCGACAAAACCGATCGGTCCTTTCTATCTAAAAGAAGAAGCCGACCTTTTGGCAAAAGCCAATAAGTGGATATTTAAAGAAGATCCACGGAAACGGGGTTGGCGTAAAGTTGTGGCTTCTCCTAAACCAATCGATATATTGAACAAACGTGTGATTGGCAGTCTGGCTAGAAAAGGAAATATCGTTATTGCTGTCGGCGGCGGCGGCGTTCCGGTTTATAAACATAAAGACAAACATCTTGAAGCAATTGAAGCGGTAATTGATAAAGACCGGGCTTCGGCACTTCTTGCCAAAGAGATAAAAGCCGACTCATTTTATATAATTACCGACGTTCCGAAAGTATATATTAACTTTAATACCAAACAGCAAAAAGCGCTTAATAAACTAAATGTTAAAAGAGCCAGATATTATTTAAGTAAAGGTGAATTTGCAGCCGGAAGTATGCAGCCGAAAATAGAAGCTTCTTTGGACTTTGTTGAAAACGGCGGCAGGGAAGCCGTAATTACCAATACTGAAAGTTTACCGAAGAAAAATTGCGGAACCAGAATAGTAAAGGAATCATAATTCAGTTAATAAAGTACAAATATTTTTATTAGCGCTTTGCGTTTTACTACAAAATTATTTGGAGATGAAATTATGGCAATAAATATGAAAGGGAAGAGTTTAGTATCAATAAATGATCTTACTCTCGAAGAAATTTATCAAATTTTTGACGTTAGCAAAACTCTCAAAGAGAAAAAATTAACAGGAGAACCGCATAGAATTCTTGAGGGAAAAACTCTAGGAATGATTTTCTCAAAACCTTCTACAAGAACACGGATTTCTTTTCAAACGGGAATCTATCAACTCGGCGGGACGGGAATGTATTTTGGTCCTAATGATTTACAACTTGGGAAAAGCGAAAATATTCACGACACTGCAAAAGTACTTTCCAGATATTTGGACGGAATAATGATCCGTACTTTTGCCCATCAAGATGTTGTTGATTTAGCCAGATTCGGTTCTATTCCGGTTATTAACGGTTTAACCGATCTTTTACATCCGTGTCAGGTATTAACGGATTTGTTCACAATTTTAGAGAAAAAAAGAACATTCAAAGGATTGAAATTAGCTTATCTTGGTGACGGTAATAATATGGCGCACAGTTTGTTGCACGGATGCTCAAAAGTAGGAATAGATATAACTCTGGCAACGCCGTCTAACTACGAACCGGATAAAGACATTGTTGAAAATGCCAAGAATAACGCTAAAATAATGGGCAGCCAAATAAATATAATTAATGATCCGGTTGAAGCAGTAAAAGATGCTGATGTTATTTATACCGATGTTTGGGCAAGTATGGGTCAGGAAGCCGAAGCCGAAGAACGGAGGAAACATTTTGTTAAATATCAAGTAAATCCTGATTTAGTTAAAAATGCAAAAGACGATTATATTTTCATGCATTGTTTACCTGCTCATCGCGGAGACGAAGTGGTTGACGAAGTAATCGATTCTAATAATTCGGTAGTATTTGACGAAGCGGAAAACCGTTTGCACGTTCAAAAAGCTATAATGGCATTAGTGATGTAATATTAAAAGCAGTGCAAAAAGATATTTGAACTTTTGGAATAAATTGTTATTTTTGTGCTTCATTTTTAGGGCGGATAGCTCAGTTGGTAGAGCAAAGGACTGAAAATCCTTGTGTCGGCGGTTCAATTCCGTCTCCGCCCACAACCTGATTTTTGCCAGGTTTCTTTGGCCGTGAATACCAACCGCGGCTTTTTTATTTACCGGCAAATCATCATTCCCCAATCCATTTTAAACCTCTTAATAAAATTGAATTAAATTATTTAAAAATATTCTTGAATGATGGTAATAATTTTCATAATATTTATAAAGGATAAACAAAATTTCGCAAACACATACAATCAATTCGTCCTTTATTAATAATAGTTATGTGGTTAAGAATAGGAATTATATATTTTTACATAATAATTTAGTGATAAATTGTAGTTTAATAGCAATATAGATGTTTTCCAATGTTTGTCAGCAGATTGGAAGTACTTGTAACCAATAAATTGAGGTCAAAGAAATGAAATATTTTAGTTGTTTTGTATTTTTTGTCCTAATTATTTTAGTTTCATCTTGTGATGATGAACCAACTAAAGTTCAAACCGGAGTAATTTATGTTACGGTAGTAGATGAGGGCAACTCTCCAGTCCCAAATGAAAAAATTATAATCCTGCCAGATAGCTTAGTTAAATATACAGATGCAAATGGAATATGTAAATTTGAAGTTGAACCTGGTGATTATTATGTCAACGCAAATCTTCCGGGACCGGGTCCTGCTGGTTATTATTATCATAAACTAGTTGTGGTTAAAAGTAATGAAACAATAAAAGTAAAGCTATTGGCTTGTCTATCTTGTGTGTAACTAATCTACATAAATTAACAGTTCATTTTTTTAATCAACAAATAATTGACAAAAAGAGTTGAAAAACATTTGCCATATAACCAGCTTTTTCACCCGACCGCCGCATCTGTGCGGGTTTTCCCGACTTCGACCAAAAAGCGGGCTGCGTCGAAAAGATTTAGTGTTTTTTTTTGGTTTTGTGTTGTAGGTTAAAGTTTGTAGTTTAAAAATATTTGAGTAATAAAAGATATTTCAATAAACAAAAAGTTATCGGTAAAAGTTAGTCTGCAGTTCAAAGAGGACCCTCCTTCGCTTCGGAGGAAAACGGGTGAAAAGCAACGCCGTTATGTGGCGTATTTAATATCGATAAAGTCATAATATATGACCTATATTTTGTATGTTATTTTGTTATTATAAAAAGGTCCTAATATGAAAAAGATTTCAATTTCTAATGATATAATTCCAGTTGGTCAATTTAAAGCTAGTCTAGCCAAATATCTTAGGGATATTCAAGTTCATAACAATTCTCTTATTATTACTCAGAATGGAAAACCAGCCGGAGTTTTAATCTCCCCGAAAGAATTTGATAAACTTAGAGAAAACAAATTATTTTTAGAATCTATTTCACGTGGATTATCAGACTCTGAACAAGGTAATCTTTTTACTACAAAACAATTAAAAAATCAGCTAAGCAAACGTAGAGCTAAAAAAGTATTATGAAAATTAAATGGACCAAAGAAGCTCTTTTCAATATTCAAGAAATAGAAAATTATATTTCCCAAGATAATCCAACTGCAGCAATTGAACTTACTGACAAATTAATTTCTATTGTTGAGTCTCTTTTATAATTTTCCCTAAAAAAGGCAGAGTGGTTCCAGAACTTTCTTTTGAACAAATCAGAGAATTAATTTATAAAAATTATAGAATCGTTTATTTAGTTAAGAAAAATTCCATTGAAGTACTGACTATATTCGAAGGCCACCAATTATTAGATAAAGAATATATCGTTAAGACAAAAAATAATTAATACATAACCAGCAAATCTTCATAGAAGTCCTTCGGACAACTTGGCTCAGCCAAGGGCGGACAAGCTGAGAAAACGGTTATGGTTTTCTGTCCAAAAGATAACGGACAAGTGTTAATATTTTTTTAGGGCAGTAGGTTATTTGCAATGTTGTTATATTACAAATAATGATAAATACTTATACTAATTAAAAATATACGAAAGGTAATAAATTG
>Ga0256841_1001942_pt1 | contig 17079 bp, 19 predicted proteins | sample 356308metaG_FD_185971 | JGI IMG/M metagenome (GOLD analysis project Ga0256841, IMG submission 185971) | Hydrothermal vent microbial communities from Mid Atlantic Ridge, Atlantic Ocean - 356-308 | ecosystem: Environmental > Aquatic > Marine > Hydrothermal vents | place: Atlantic Ocean: Mid... | reverse complement strand
CAGGCCGATCCCGCCCCCTCCCTGGCCGCCCGTTTCGCCGCCAAGGAGGCCTTCGTTAAGGCCTTCCCCGGCCGCGCGTGGATCACCGAGGTGGGGGTGGTCGGGGCGGCGCCGCCCCGGCTCGTCTTCCGCCCGGCGCTCGCCGATCGGGTGCGGACGCTCGGGCTCACCGCCCACCTGACCCTCAGCCACGAACGCGGCCAGGCGGTGGCGGTGGTGGTCCTCGAGGCCCCCTAGCGCCCCTCGGTGAGGCGCCACTCCCGCTTCAGGATCCAGCGCACCATGGCTCGGAGCTCGGCGTCCGAGATCTTCTTGCGGTCCTGGGCCGGCATCACCCGGCGGATCCCGTAGGTGGTGGTCGAGCGGGGGTCGTACCACTTCCCCTGGCTGCCGCGCCGGACGCTCTCGAAGAGCTTTTGCTCGGCGGCGGGGTCGTCCTGGTAACGCCGGGCGATCGCCTCGAACGGGGGCCCGACCAGGGGGTTTCGGATGTCGTGGCAGTTGGTGCAGCCCTTCTTGAGAAAGAGCCCCTGGACCGCCTCGGGGCTCAGCGCCGGCTCCCCGGACCCGCCCCGGAGCCAGAGGAAGCCGGCGTAGGCGAGGGCCAGGACCAAGACCGCCAGCGCCAGGTAGCGGGGGTTCGCCGCTTTCAGCATCAGAAGTCCCTCCGGGCGAAGACCCGCTGGGCCCGCCAGGCGGGCACCGCCACCCAAACGACCAGGGCCAGGAAGGCGAGCAACAGCCCCAGGTTGGAGCCCAGGAACTTGTTGAAGACCGCCCCGGTGTAGCCCATCAGGGCGGCGGTGTCGAGCTTGAGGAGTACCATCACCCGGGCCAGGTCCACCGGGTTCACCATCGAGAGCCCGATCACCCAGGGATCGATGGGGTAGGCCTCGGCCAGCACGATGAGGAGGAGGAGGAGGCTGTCGTAGATCATGGTCAGGGCGAACCAGATCCCGATCGCGAGGCCCAGCGCCCTGACCCGTTCGTCCTGGGCCACCCCGATGTAGAGGGCGAGGGCGGTGAACACCAGGCTGACCAGGGTACCGGCCAGCAGCACCAGCCCCACCTGGGCCCAGTCGACCGGGTTGGCGATCGCGTAGAGGGCGAAGGGGACCCCGGCCCCCACCAGGTAGGCGAGCACCAGCGCCAGCGAGAGGCCGAAGAACTGACCCCGGAAGACGCTGGCCCGGTGCACCGGCTGGGTCAGCACCAATAGGGCGAAGTCGCGGTTGGCGTAGTGGTACATGAGGCCGAGGACCAGGCTCACCAGCGGGACCACCAGGATCACCAGGTTCAAAACGCTGACCACCGCCTGGGTGGGCTGGTCCCCGAGGTAGAGGATGCCCCCGGCGACGGCGGCAAAAAGCAGGGCGTAGCCGAGGATCCAGCGGCTCCGCAGGAGGTCGGAAAGGGTGTACTTGAAGATCTTGTAGGTGGTGCCCCTCATGCCCCCTCCATCAGGCGGGCCACCGCCCGCTCGAGCTTGGCCTCGCCGGTCCGCTCCCGGAGCTCCTCGAGGCCCCCCGAGAAGATCACCGTGCCCTCGAGGAGAAAGAGCACCCGGTCGGCCAGCTCCTCCAGCTCGCTCATCACGTGCGAGGTCATGATGATCGTCTTACCGGCGTCCCTCGAGGCCGCCACCAGGTCCTTGAACCGGCTGGAGGCCAGGGGGTCGAGCCCGGCGGTGGGCTCGTCGAGGATCAAGACCGGGGGGTCGAAGAGGAAGGCGAGCAGGGCCGAGAGCTTCTGGCGGGTGCCGCCGGAGAGCACCCGGGTGGGTTGGGATAGCGCCGCCTCCAGACCGAACCGCTCGATCAGGGATTCGAGGTCGCGGCCCCGGCTCCCCCGGAGCTCCTGGATCCAGGCGACCACCTCGCGGCCGGTGATGTTCTCGGGGAAACGGGGGTCCTGGGGCATGTAGCCGATCTTGGCCCGCACCGCGGGGTTGCCGAGGGCGTTCTCGCCGTGCACCCGAACCGCGCCACCGTCGGGGACCACCAGCCCCAGGATGCACTTCATCAGGGTGGTCTTCCCCGAGGCGTTGGGCCCCACCACCGCGGTGACGCGCCCGGGCTCGAACCGGGCGCTCACCCCCTTCAGGACCTCTAGGGTGCCGTATCGCTTGGTAAGGGCTTCGACTTCGACCATAGGATTCGGAACATCATCGGTTGATCGTCCTCGATCGCCTTGGGCGTGAACACGGGGAAGACCCGCTCCGCCTGGTTCAGTAACTGTACCAAAGGGCTGTGGAGCAGAACGAGGGCCTGGGGGTAGTTCTCGGACATCATGGCGAAAAGGCTCACCGGGCGGTAGGGCACGTCGCCGATCCCGTTCTTGTCGAGGTCGTAGCCCTGGTACTTGTCCCAGTAGTTTTTGAGGTAGGAGTTATACGACTTGGTGGAGTTGGTGGTGACGTCGAAGGTGTTGCCGAGGAAGTTGTTGTACATGAAGATCATGCCCATCGAGTTGGCGAAGATTCGGAGGGCGTAGCCGTTCTGCACGAAGTCGTTGGCGTAGACCGAGGTGCGGTTGGAGCCGTCGGCGTAGATCCCCACCGTGTTGCGGTAGAAGACGTTGCGGCGGATGTCGGAGTCGTCGATGTCCTTGAGCAAGAGGCCGTAGGACGCCCCGCCCCAGTTGTACTCGAAGCGGTTGTCGACCATCAGGGTGTGCTTGGAGTACATCACCGCCACCCCGGCCCCCGAGTGGCGGAAGACGTTGTGCCGGAAGACGTTGTGCTCGCTGAACATGAAGTGGAGGCCGTAGCGGACCTGGTCCTCGCTGACGTTGTTGACGATGCGGCTGTCCCGGACGAACTCGAGGTAGATCCCGTCGCGGTGGTGGGCGACGTAGTTGCCCTCGATGTCGACGTCGTAGGAGTTCCAGAGGTGGATCCCGTTGCCGGAGTAGAGCTCGTTCTCGGCGTTGGAGACGATGTAGTTGTCGAGGATCCGGCAGTGGCGGGAGCGCTGCAGGTAGATCGCGAAGAAGTTGTCGACGAAGCGGTTTTTCTGCACCAGGCAGCGCTCGGCGTCGACGAACTTCACCGCCGCCTGGTCCTCGACGAAGTTGACCCCCGCCCCCCGGAACTCGAACCCCTCGATCGAGACCCCGTTGGCCTTGACCGTGAGGATCTCGACCTTGCCCTCGCCGTCGATCACCGGCAGGTGCTTGCCGACCAGACGGAGGCTTTTTTCGAGCACCAGGTGGCCCTCGGCGTAGTGCCCCCCGTCCACCACCACGGTGTCGTCGTCGTCGGCGGCGGCGAAGGCCGCCTTGAGGGTTTTGAGCGGACAGGTCGGACAGACGGTGAGGGTCCGCCCCCAGGCGGGGGCGAACGCAAGCAGCAAAAGGAGCAGAAGGCGGCTAGGGGACATTGCGCGGCCGGATGAACTTGGAGACGTTCTCGGGGCTGAAGCCGGATTCGCGGATCACGTTGGGGAGGTCCTTCCAGAGCAGCTCGAGCCCGTCGAAGCGCTCTTTGAAGGCCTCCAGGTCGGTCTTGCTGGCGAACGCGGTGATCCCCAGGCTCATCGGGCTCCTGAGCCCCACGCTCTGAAGGTAGTAGGCGCGCTCCGCCGGGATCAGCTTCCTGGGGTGGGCGAAGTCGGTGACGTAGACCGCCCCCACCTCGTCGGGCTTTAGGTCGTAGATCATGTAGGCGACCATGCACTCGACCGAGTCGAACTTGTAGACCTTGCCCTTCTTGGTGATCAGCTCGGCGCCGTAGCGGGGGTCGGCGATGATCATTTTGCAAAACGCGCAGATGTCCTGCCCGTAGTCGATGGGCACAGGCCCTTTCGGCCTGCACCCCGCGAGCAAGAGGACGACCAGCAGAATCCAGGCGAGCCGGACGCGCATGGGGCCAGTTTACCCCCGGGCCGCGGCCCGCGCCGCCTGGGCCCTGGGCCAGGCGGCCAAGAGCGCCAGCACCGCCACGACGAACCCCGCCAACAGCACCCAGAACCCCGCCGCCGGCAGCGAGGAGATGGTGAAGTTCATGAAGTGCTTGGTGCCGAACATCGGCGGCACGTAGCCGGTGATCCGGATCGGGGCGTGGGGGTCAACGGTGTGGCCGAACTGCCAGAGCCGGTAGTAGAAGTCGGCGAGGGAGAACACCGCGAACACCGCGTAGTAGCCGAGCCACCAGTAGAAGGCCCGCCGGGTCCCCACCAGCGCGACCCAAAGCCCCCAGAGGATCAGGATCCCGGTCAGGACCGGGAGCACCTTGAACTCCCAGAACATGCTCTCGGTCAGCTTCATGAACCCCACGTAGTGGTTGAGGTCGTTGATGATGTCGACCTTGCCGGTGAGCTTGTAGAGCCAGATCCACATGTCGAGGCCCTCGGGGTACTGGGGGGCCTGGAGGTGGTAGCCCCAGAGCGGGAAGAAGTACGCCGCGATCCCGATCACCGCGCTCACCGCCACCAACACCCGGGCAAGGATGGGGATTTTCTCTGCCTTGGCCATAGCCTCCTCCTCCCTTCCCATTACTTGCGAAAGGGGCCGGGGCAGGTGTCCCGCCCGGCCCCCCTCGGTCGAGTCAGGCTACTGCTCGACGATCCACTTCCCTTCGCGGCCGCCGCCGCGCCAGATCATCGGCGGGTTGGCGTCGGCCGGCGAGACCCGCACGTAGCCCTGCATCTCCTGGTGGAGCGCGGAGCAGAAGTCGGTGCAGTAGAAGGGGTAGACGCCGGGCTTTTCGGGCTTCCAGACCAGGGTCTTGGTCTCGCCGGGCATGATCAGGTTGTTCGAGGTCGGCGCCCCGAAGACCGCGAAGCCGTGCGGGATGTCCCAGTCCTGCTCGAGGTTGGTCACGTGGAAGTAGACGGTGTCCCCCACCTTCACGCCCTCGATGTTGTCGGGCACGAAGTGGGAGCGGATCGCGGTCATGTAGACGTGGACCTCGTGGCCCTTGCGCACCACCTTGACGTTCTTCTCGCTCTTGGTGGCGTAGGGGTGCTCGTTCTCCTTGAGGTTGTAGATCCGGGCCTGCTTGTCCTTGATCATGCTGGCCGGCAGGGCCTGGGCGTAGTGGGGCTCACCGACGGTGGGGAAGTCGAGCAGGAGCTTCATCTTGTCGCCGGTGATGTCGATCAGCTGGGCCGACTGGTTGAGCTCGGGGCCGGTGGGCAGGTAGCGGTCCTTGGTGATCTTGTTCATCGCCAGGAGGTACTTGCCCCAGGGCTTCGCCGAGTCGCCGCCCGGGATCATCAGGTGGCCGATCGAGTAGTAGACCGGGATGCGGTCGACGATCTCGCCGGTCGACCACTTCCACTTGACGACCTCGGAGCTGATGAAGCAGGAAGTGTAGGCGTAGCCCTTGCCGTCGGACTCGGTGTGGAGCGGCCCCAGGCAGACGTTCTTCACGTAGTGGTCGAGCACCGACTCGAAGTCGAGGATGGGGATGCCGTAGGCGTCGCCGGCGAACTTCTTCTCCTTGATCGCCTTGATCATCTTGTCGAAGGAGAAGACCGCCATCGTCGCCGAGAGCTTCCCGTCACCCAGGATGTACTTGCCGTCGGGGCTCACGTCCACCCCGTGGGGCGACTTGGGGGTGGGGATGAAGTAGACGACGCCGGGGCACTGGTCGGGCTTGATGACCTTCTCCTCCTTCTTGATCTCGGAGAAGGCCATGTGCTTCTTCTCGTCGAACCAGTTGTGGGCGTAGGGGGTGTGCCAGGTCTCGTACTTACCCTCCTTGACGCACTCCTCGGCCCGCTTCCAGTTGACCGCGGCGATGAAGTCCTTGTCGTGCTGGGAGGCGTTGATCTCCAGGAGGGTGTGGGCCTCCTCGGTGTTGTAGGAGGTGAAGAAGCACCAGTCGTGCGAGGGGCCCTTGCCGCAGTGGGCGAGGTCGTAGTCGAAGCCGGGCACCAGGATCTGGAAGGCGACGTCCATCTTCCCGGTCTTGGGGTCGATGGAGATGAACGAGAGGGTGCCCTTGAAGTTGCCCTTGTACTGGTCGATGGGGATGTCCTTCTGCGGGATCGGGACCGAGAAGCGGGTGCCGGCGGTCAGGTACTCGGAGTTCTCGGTGATGAACGAGCTGGGGTGGTTGCCGGCCGAGTTGGGGATCTCGATGATCTCCTCGGTCTCCATGTACTTGAGCCCGATGCGGGCGATCCGCGGGGTGTTGTTGGCGTTCACGAAGAGCCAGCGCCCGTCGGGCACCCCGTTGGTCTGGGAGAGCTCGGGGTGGTGGGTGTCGTCCCAGGGGATGAACCCATGGGAGGTCATCAGCATGGGCCGGGTCTCGGGGTTGTAGCCGTAGCCGTTCCGCGGGTTCTGGGAGAAGACCCCGATGATCTTGAGGAGCCGGCCCGAGGGCAGCCCGTAGACCCCAATCTGGCCGTTGAAGCCCCCGGAGAGGAAGGCGTAGAACTCGTCGTACTCCCCGGGCGGCACGTAGACCTTCTGGGCGGCGTCCTGGGCCAGCTTCATCGCGGTCTTGCGGGCGCCGACCGCCACGAAGGCCAGCACCGCCACCAGGGCGAGCGCCAACGCGACCTTAATCCTGCCTTTGTTCATGGTCCGCCTCACCTCCTTGACCCGACCCGGCACGGAAAAAGCCCCAGCCGTGCCGGCGCCGGTTCAACCTCAATGTAGGCACCCGCGAATAGGGCGTATGTCCCAGCCCTACGGCTTTTTCTTACGACAAATACCCGCCCCGGGTTTCCCCGGGGCGGGCCCAAGCGCGACCGCTACTTGACCTCGGTCTTGCCGGTGGCGTCGATGTAACGGAGGTACTCGTAGATCGCCCGGAAGTCCTTCTCGGTGGCATCGGCCGGGGGCCGCATCACGGTGAGGTATTGCTGCAAGAGGGCCTTGGCGATGGGGTCGTTCCAGACCATCTCCTGGGTGTTCAAGAAGAGGTTCATGATCCACTCGGGGCTGCGGGCGATCGTCACCCCCTTCAAGGGCGGACCGACGTAGCGCTGGGTGATCTTGTGGCAGCCCGAGCAGTACTGCTCGAAGAGCTGCTCCCCCTTCTTGGCGAGCTCCTTGTCGACGCAAGGCGAGAGCTCAAGGGTCTTGTTGGCGTAGGGGCCAAGCCCCTTGGGAAGCCCCTTGGGGGGCAGCTTGGCCTGGATCGCACACTTGGGCTGGGCCGCCTGAACCCCGGTAGCGGCCCCCAGGGCGAAGGCCACCCCGGCCGCGAGCAAAAGAGCTTTTACCCAACGCAAACCGCTCACCTCCTCCAGGGTCAAGATAGCACCCCGATTGCGCACGGGAACAGGTTCACTTGTCCCGCGCCGGGTAAGCTAGAGGGGCCGATGCTGGAGCGGCTCGAGGTCCAAAACCTGGCGGTCTTCCCCGCCGCCGAGCTCGAGCTCGGCCCCGGCCTCAACGTGCTCACCGGCGAGACCGGGGCGGGGAAGTCGCTTTTGGTGGACGCCCTGGCCCTCCTGCTGGGGGGGCGCCCCGGGCCGGGCCTGGTGCGGCCCGGAGCCGAGGCCGCCCTGGTCGCCGCCTGGATCGACGGCCGGGTCTATAGCCGCCGGATCGGGGCACGGAGCACCCCCCGGATCGAGGGCGAGGTGGTGACCCTGGAGGAGCTCGCCGAGGCGGTGGGGGCCCGGGTCGCCCTCTACGCCCAGCACGCCGCCCAGAGCCTGGCCCGCCCCCAGGCCCAGCGGGCGATGCTCGACGCCCTGGTGCCCGGCGAGCTGGTGGACGGCTACCGCCGGGCCTACCGCCGCCGCCAGGCCCTGCGGGATGAGGTCGCGCGCCTCCGGCGCGCCACCCGGGAGCGGGAGCAGCGGCTCGACCTCCTCCGCTTCCAGGTCGCCGAGATCCAAGAGGCCGCCCCCGACCCGGAGGAGGAGGCCGAGCTCCTCCGGACCCGGGAGCGGCTCCTGCACCTGGAGACCCTAAGGGAGCGGCTCGGCGAGGCGCTCGGCTGGCTGACCGGCGAGGCCGACGCGGTGGGCGGGGTCGGCCGGGCGGCCCGGGCGGTGGAGGCGGCGGCCCGCCACGACCCCGAGCTCGCCCCCCTGGCCGAGGAGCTGACCGGGGCCGAGGCCGCCCTTTCGGCCCTGGCCCGGGAGCTGGAGGACCGGCTCCTCGGCCTCGAGGCCGACCCCGAGGCCCTCGCCGCCGCCGAGGAGCGGCTCGCGGTCTACCGACGCCTCCGGCGAAAGTACGGCGACACGGTGGAGGCGGTCCTCGCCCACCTCGCCGCCGCCCTGGAGGAGCTCGCCGAGCTCGAGGCCGCCGAGGACCGCCTGGAGGAGGCCGAGGCCGCCCTCGCCGAGGCCGAGCGGAACCTGGCCGAGGCCGCCGCCGCCCTCACCCAGGCCCGGAAGCGGGCGGCCGGGCGCCTCGAGGCCGGAACCCGGCGGGAGCTCGCCGGCCTGGGGCTCGCCGGGGCGGTCCTCGAGGTCGCCCTGACGCCCCTCCCCGAGCCCGGACCCCACGGCGCCGAGGAGGTCCGCTTCCGGTTCTCGGCCAACCCCGGCCTCCCCCCCGCCCCGCTGGAGAAGGCCGCCTCCGGCGGCGAGCTCTCCCGCACCCTCCTGGCCCTGCTGCTGGCCAGCGGGCTGGACGCCGAGACCGTGGTCCTCGACGAGATCGACGCCGGGGTCGGGGGCGAGGCCGCCCGGGCCCTGGCCGAGCGCCTCGCCCGTCTGGCCCGGCGGCACCAGGTGATCGTGGTCACCCACCTGCCCCAGATCGCCGCCCTCGCCCAGGTCCACTACCGGGTCCGAAAGGACGCCCGCGGGGCGGTCGCCGAGCGGGTCGTCGGCGAGGCCCGGGTCCGCGAGCTCGCCCGCATGCTCTCGGGAACCTACAGCGCCGAGGCCCTTCGCCACGCCGAAGCGCTGCTAGCGGTCGCGGCGGGCGAAGACCCAGGCGGCCAGGCCGAAGAGGATCAGGAAGGCGAGAAGAAAGCTCGCCGCTAGGGGGGCGTAGCCCACCCGACCGAGGAGCCGGTCGAGCAGGTAGCCGACCGGCCCCACCAGCACCGGCGCGTGGAGGGCCTTTAAAAGGCTCACCCGCAGGATCTCTAGGGGGTTCGCGAAGATCACCGCGAGGAGGAAGCCCTCTAAGGGGTAGTCGCGGAAGACCACCGAGAGGGCGACCACCACCGGGTCGTAGGCGAGCACCAAAAGCCCCCAGAGGAGGAGGCCGATCCCCAGCGCCCGCCCCGGCTCCAGCGCCAGCGCCCCGGAAAGCGCCGCCACCCCCACCCAGAAGGCGATCACCAGCACCAGGGCGAAAAGCAGCCAGAGGCCGGTGGGCACCGAGAGCCCGAGCAGGCTGGCGGCGATCCCCCCGCCCAGGAGAAAGGGGAAGAGGAACCCGAGCCCCACCCCCGCCGCCGCCGCCAGGTACAACCGGCCCGCCCCCCGGGGCATCGCCGACCAGAACGCCCACTCCTCGCGGCCGGCCAGCAGCGGGGCCGAGAGCGCCAGCACCGCCGGGGGAACGAAGAGCAGCACCAGGCCGTAGACGCTGAGCACCGCCACCCCCTCGGGCCGGCCCCGGAAGGCCAGGGCCAAGAGGGCCAGGCCGAGCCCCAGCACCCAGGCCCAGGGGTTCCGAAGCACCTCGCGGAGGTAGAGGAGGAGGAAGCCGCCCATCAGACCGGGGGGACCCAGGGGTGGCGTTTCCCCTCTTCCAGGATCGCCCGCCAGGTGTAAAACCGCGCCCCTTCGAGCCGATGGGCCTGGACGAAGGCCTCGGCCGCCGCCCGGGAGGCGAAGGCGGCGAGCCCCCCGCCCATCGGGGTGCGGATCCGGGGGTGGTGGACGACGACCATCCTCTCGGCGTCCCGGAGCACCGCCTTCCGCCCGCTGGAGGCGGCGTAGTCGGCGAGGTACCACTCCTTCGGTTTGACCCGCACGGTGGGGCCGTAGGCGGCGTAGCCGTTGACGTGGTCGGCCAGGCACTCGATCGAGTCGTAGTTGTAGTACTTGCCGGTCTCCACCACCACCTGGGCCACGAACCGCCCGTCGACCACCGTCATGAAGCAGTAGGGGCAGATATCCACCCCGATCCGGACCGGCCTCGGATGGGCCAGGGCCCGGAAGGCGTAGGGCACCCCGAAAAACGCCAGGGCCTTGATGAGATCGCGGCGCGTCATCGTCTAAAGCCTACCTTCTGAAAAGGGGGGCCGGCGTCCCGGCCCCCCCAGGGGCTAGAGCAGCCCGGTGTGCTTGGCCAAAAGGGGCACCAGGTTCACTTCCGGCAGGGGCTTTAAGTCCCAGAGCTCGGAGAAGGAGAGGATGTGGAACCGGCCGATCTTCCCGGCCCGTTTGCGGACCAGCCGGGCGGCGTCGGCCGGGGAGCGGGTCGCCACCAGGTGGGCCTTCATCGTGGTCTTGAGGTTCTGCCCAAAGACGTAGGTGGCGTCCCGGGCCGGCACCAGCCCGAGGGGCTTGCAGGGCATCGCGTCGGGATCCACCGCCATCACGTAGAAGCTGGCGTCGGCCCCGTCCTCGATCTGGTGGGCGTAGGCGTAGTTGAACAGGCAGGCGATCGACTCGAAGTGGAGGGCCTTGCCGTTTTTAAAGGCGATCTGGGCGTAGGTCCGCTCGAAGAAGCCGGGCGGGAACTTCTTGCCCTTCATCCCCCCCGGCGGGGTCCGGATCGGCATGCGGCAGAAGCTGCAGTGCCCGGTGTCCCAGGGGATCTTGGCCGGCGGCACCTTTCCGGTGGCGATCGGGGCCGGAACCGGCACCGACTGCCCCAGCGCCTCTCCGAAGGCGGCCAGCCCGGCGGCCGCCCCTAAAACCTTGAGCGCCTCACGCCTGGTCTTCCTCATAGAGCACCTCCCTCAAAACGTCCACCGGCTCGCGGACCACCCGCACGCCGGGAAGGACCTCGGAAAGCCGGCGCCCGTCGGGCAGCCGGTAGGTGTAGAGCCGCTCCACCGGCCCCCGCCACCGCACCCGCCCGGCCGAGAGCAGGAGGGCCTCGTCGGCGAAGGCCTCGACCTCGTCGGGGCGGTGGGCGCTCACGATCAAAAGCCCGCCCCGGGCCTTGTGCTCCCGGGTCCACTCGACCAGCCGGGAAAACCCCCCGGGGTCGAGGGCGCTGGCGGGCTCGTCCAGCAACCAAAGGGGCTTTTCGCCCATGAGCCCGGCGGCCAGCGCCAGCCGCTGGCGGTAGCCGCCGGAGAGGCGGGCGACGTAGGCGTCCCGGAAGGGGAGGAGCCCCATCCGCTCGGCGGCGGCCTCGGCCTCGGCCTCGCCGGCCCCGGTGAGCCCCCGGGCGGCGGCCAGCACCTCGCGGACCCTGAGGTGGAGGGGGAAGGCGATCTGCTGGGGGACGTAGGCCCGCAGGCGGGCGGCCTCGAGGCTCCGCGCCGGGTACCCCCCGACCCGAACCTCGCCGGCGTCGGGCTTGATCCGGCCCACGATCAGGTTCAAAAGGGTGGTCTTCCCCGCCCCGTTCGGCCCCACCAGGGCCAGGGCGCCGGCCTCGAGGGCGAAGCTCACCCCCGCCACCCTTCCCCGCTTGGTCGCCCCTACGACCTCAACCATAGCCCCCCCAAGAGCACCCCGCCGGCCACCAGCAGCGGCAGGAGCGCGGGCCGCCCCGGCGGCACCCGGAGGATCCGGGGCTTGGGGTCGGCGAGGGTCATCAGCCGGAGCCCCGGCACCTTCTTCTCGGCCTCCTCCCAGAGCGTGATCCCCGGGCTAAAGGCAAACAGCGAGAGGTCGAGCTGGCGGGAAGCGAGCAGGGCGTAGCTGGAGGACGGCAGGTAGGGCAGGTCGGCGACCCCGTCGCCGTCGAGGTCGAGGCGGGAGGCCCGGTCGTAGGCGTTCCCCAAAAGCGTGACCTTGGCCTCGGGGTCGTCGACCGCCAGGTCGTAGACGTTGGCGAGGAAGCGGTTTCCGGTGAAACGGGCGGCGCTGGAGACCTTGTTCTTCTCCCTGAGGACCAGCACCCCGAAGCCGTTCCGCTCGATCGCGTTGTCCCGGAAGACGTCGTTCACCGCCGAGACGATCAGGATCCCCACGTTGTTGCCCCGGAGCCGATTGCGCTCGAACCGGCTGTCGTGCTGCTCCTGGGAGAGCAGCCCGAAGGCCAAGGGCCCCACGTGGTCCTCGAAGACGTTGTCGTGGAGGTAGACCCGCCGGCCGTACATCACCGCCGAACCCACCCGCCCGCGGTAGGCGTGGTTGTGGTCGATCTCGACTTCCTTGGAGAACATCAGGTGGAGCCCGTAGCGGAACGAGCGTAAGAGCTCGTTCCCCCGGATCACCGCCCCGTTGGAGCGCTCGACGTAGAGGTTGTCGAGAAAGCCCTCCAGCCGGTTTCCCTCGACCCGGGCCCCAGGGCACCGGTAGAGGGTGACCCCGGGCCCCCGCCGGTTGCCCACCGCCCGCACCCCCCGCACCAAGAGCCCCGGCGAGGTCTCGGCCCGCACCGCGGTCACCACTCCCCGGGCGCGAAGCCCCTCCAGGGCGCAGTCCTGGCAGTTGACGAAGTAAACCGCGCTGTCGGGGTCGTAGAAGTCGTAGCTGGGGCCGGTGTTCCGGACGGCGAGGCCCTGAACCCGGATCCGCTCGCCCTCGACCACCAGGCCGTGGCCCTTACCCCCGGCGTCGATCACCGCCCCGGGGGCGGCCCGGACGGTAAGGTCCCGGCCCTTGACGGTAAGGCTTTGGTGGACCCCCGGGGCCAGCACCAGCGTGCTCCCCGGGGGGAGCTCCGGCGCCGGTTGCCCGGGCATCAGGGTGAGCAGGGCGAGGACGGCCCACACGCCGGCCTTTCTACCTTAGGGGGGGATGAGAATCCAACTACGAAAAGTTCTTACTCGCGTTCTTGGGGCAGGCTCGCATGGTAGAGGGCGGCGAAGCGGATCAGGTCGCTGGCGTTCTTGAGCCCGAGCTTGTACATCAGGTGCCGCCGGTGGGTGTAGACGGTCTTCTCCTCGACCCCCAGCCGACGGGCGACCTCGGCGTTGGAAAGGCCCTGGCCGAGGAGCAAAAGCACCGTCCGCTCGGTGGGCGAGAGCCGGTCCACCGGGGGGGCGGCGATCGTGCCCAGGCCCCGGAGGGCCTCGACCAGCCGCTCAGGGGGCGCGTTCTTGGAGAGGAAGGCGGAGGCCCCCAGCTCCTCGGCCCGGGCCATGAAGGCGGGCTCGTCGTAGGCGGTGAGGACCACCACCGGGAGGTCGGGGTGGCTCTCGGCCACCTCGGCCAGGAAGGCGAGCCCCGGCACCCCCGGCAGCGAGAGGTCCAGGAGGACCCGCTCGGCCCAGCCCAGCCAGCCCCGGGCCTCCTCGGCGGTGCCCACCGCCCGAACCTCGGCGCCCGGAAGGACCTCCCTCAAAATCCGCACCAGCCCCTCACGCACCAGCGTGTGGTCTTCCACCACCAGTATCCGCATCGCTCCGCTCCTTAAGCGGCCACCAGGCGACCAGCCGGGCGCCCCCGCGGGTCCCAGGCGCGAGCTCGAGGTGCCCCCCCCGAAGCCTTAGCCGCGCCCGCAGGATACCAAGCCCCTGGCCCTCCTGGGGCCCGTCGGCGAGGCCCCGGCCGTCGTCCTCGACCTCCACCCGCACCCCCTCGCCGACCTCGACCCGCACCCAGGCCCGCCCTGCCCTGCCGTGGCGGCGAGCGTTCTCCAGGGCGTGCTGGACGATGCGGTAGACCTCCAGGCGTTCCCCCTCGGGCAGGCGGTCGGGGACCTCGACCCCGAGCTTGAGCCCGGTGCGCCGGCCCAGCGCCCGCAGCACCTCGGCGAGCGGCAGGTGGGCGAGCTCGGGCGGCGCCAGCCGCTGGATCGCCCGCCGCAGGGCCGCTTCGGCCGAGGCGATCGCCCGGTCGGCCTCCTCCACCCGCCCCTGCCGCAGGGCCCAGCGGGCGGCGATCAGGTTCTGCACCGCGCCGTCGTGGATCTCCTGGGCCACCGCGTTCTTGGAGAGCTCCTCCAGCTCCTGGAAGTCGCGCTGCAGGTCGAGCAAGCGGTTGATCCGCTCGACCACCCGGTCGGCGTGCTCTTCGCCGACCTTGGCCAGCCGGCCCCGACCCCGGATCATCGCCTGCAGCTGCTCCTCCAGCCGGGCCCAGGGGGCGAGCAGGGAGCGGAGCATGAGGTAGGCGGTGGCCCCGGTGGCCATGCCGGCGAGGGCGGTGAAGGCGACGTCGAAGAGGTAGTGGAAGCGGTAGTAGAACCGGGCCAGGGCGGGGACCTCCCGGAAGGCGAGCAGCCAAAACCCCACCAAAAGGGGCACCAGGTAGGCCACCAGGGCAACCACCAGGATGACCCGCCGTACCCGCACGCCCCCAGCTTACTCACAAGGTTAAAGGGGTTTTCGGTAGACTCCCAGTTGTGTACGCCCTCCGCGAGGCGCTGCTGGCGCTTTGGCGCCACCCGGTCAGCAGCCTGGCCACGCTCACGACCGCCGCGGTCTCGTTCACCCTGCTGCTTTTGGTGGGGCTCTTCCTCTGGAACCTCGACCGGGTGATCGGCGCCGCCGAGGGCGAGCTCGAGGTGGCCGTCTTCCTAAAGCCCGGGGCCGACCTCGCCGCCCTTCAGGAGGCGGCCCGCCGGCTGCCCGGGGTGGCCCGGGTGCGGGCGATCCCCAAGGACGAGGCGCTAAAGGAGCTCACCGCCGCCGACCCCTACCTGAAGGGCGCCGCCGAGCTCCTGGAAAACCCCCTCCCCGACACCCTGATCGTGACCCCCCGCGACGCCGTCGCCCTTCCCGAGCTGGCGCGCGCGCTCGGGCGGCTCCCCGGGGTCGACGGGGTCGAGTACGGCGGGCGGCTCACCCTGGAGCTGCTCCGGGTCGCCCGGGGGGTGCGCCTCGGGGCGCTGGCGCTGATCCTGATGTTGATCCTCAACACCTTCTTCAGCGTGATGGGCACCATCCGCCTCTCGATCGAGAACCGCAAGGACGAGCTCGAGGTCATGCAGCTGGTGGGGGCGAGCCGGGGCACGATCCTCCTGCCGTTCGTGCTGGAGGGCCTCCTGCTCACCCTCCTCGCCGCCTTGGTGGCGCTGGCCATCGCGATTCCCGGCTACCGCTACCTGGCCGGCGCGCTCGCCCGCTTCCTCGCCTTCCTCCCCACCCTGGGTCCGGCCGACCTGGCCACCGCCGCCTACGCCCTCCTGTTGCTCGCCTTCTTCCTGGGCACGGTGGGGGGCTGGCTCTCCAGCCGGGCCCACCTTAAGGAGGTGGCGGGGTGAGGCGCCTCCTCCCCTGGCTGCCCCTGCTGCTCGTGCTGGCGCTGGGCCAGGGCCTCGAGGCCCAGCTCAAGCGGGCCGAGGACCTGAAGGCCCAGCGGGCCCGCGAGGCCGCCCGCCTGGAGGCCGAGCTCAAAACCCTGGACCAAAAGGGCCGCGCCCTGGTGAAGGAGCTCCGCGGACTGGAGGCCGAGCTCGCCCGGCTGGGGCGGGAGCTCCGCACCCTGGACCGGCGCCGGACCGCGCTCCAGAAGGAAATCGCCCGGCTCGCCGCCGACCAGGCCCGGCGGGAAGCCGAGCTCGCCGGGCTAAAAACGCGCCTCGCCGCCCTTTTGGTGCGGCTCTGGAAGACCCGGGCCGGGCACTGGCTGCCGGTCCTCTCGGCGGGATCGTTCACCGAGCTGGCGGTCAAGACCCGCTGGCTCGCCGACTGGAGCCGGGCCGATCTGGCCCTGGCGGAGAAGACGCGGCGGGCGGCCGAGGCCCTCGGGCGCACCCGGGCGGCCCGGCGGGCGCTCCTCGCCGAACTCGAGCGGACCCGGGCCGCCCGGGCCCAGGCCGCCGCCCGCCTGGCCCGAAAGCGGGCCCGTCTCAAGGCCACCCTGGCCCAGCTGGAGAGGACCCAGAAGGCCCGCAAGGTGCGGCTGGCCGAGCTCTACCGCAGCCAGAAGGCGCTCGACCAGGAGATCGCCAAGCTCAAGAAGGCCCTCGAGGCCCAAAAGGCCCGGGCCGCCCTGGCGGTCCCCAAGGCGCTGGTCGGCCGGCTGCTCTTCCCGGTCGCCGGCGGGCGCGTCCTCGCCCGCTACGGCCAGGACGGCCACGACTTCGAGTGGATCGGGGCCCCCCGGGCCGGCGCCCCGGTACGGGCGGCGGGGAACGGGCAGGTCTTCGCGGTCCTCTACTACGGCAACGTGGGCTGGACGGTGATGCTGCAGCACTCCGAGCGGCTGTTCACCCAGTACGTCAACCTCCAGGAGCCCCCGGTGGCCACCGGCGACCACGTCCGCCAGGGCGAGGTGATCGGCTACCTCGGGGGCGGGGCGCTGATCCCGCCCAACGTGCTCTGGTTCCGGGTCGCCCTCTGGAAAAACGGCCGCTTTTACTACGTCAACCCCGACCCCTACTTCTAAAAAGGCTCCCCGGACCGGACGGGTCCGGGGAGCCCATGAGGGCCGCTAGTGCCCCCGCCGGGGGAACCCCTTCCCCCGGCCCCTCGGGATCCGCCGGGCGCGGGGGTGGAAGGCCCGGCCGGGGCGGGCCGAAACCGGAGCGCTCAAAAACCGCTCGGCGCGCCTTTCCAGCCCGGCGAGCAACCGCCCTTTCTCCCGCGGGCTGAGGAGGCCGAGCCGGTAGCGGGCCTCGATCTCCGAGCGCCAAACGGCCACCAGCGCCTCTTTGAGCTTGGCGAGGTCACCCCCGCTCTTTTGGACCAGCTCGGCCAGCGTGGGGGCGGCCAGCGCCCGGCGGCGGGCCTCGAGGCGGGCCTTGAGCGCCTGGTAGCGAAGCTTGGAGATCCGACCGGCGGCGTAGGCCTCCTCCAGCCGCTTAAGGGCACGATCGAGGAGCCTCTCCTGGAAGGCCTTGGGGCTCCATCCCTTCTTCGCCAACAGGGCGGGGAGCCCCCCCTGACGGAGCGCCTGCTTGAGCGCCTCCGGGCGCATCCCCAGGGTCTCGGCCATCCGCTCAAGCCGGGGGCCCTCGCCCCGCAGACCGGGGGCCCGCCGCGGCCCCTGCGCGGGGCCCTGGGCGAAGCCGGTCAAGGCCAGCACCACTGCGGAAACCAGCATCCACCTTGCCTTCATCCTCTCGCCTCCCTTTCCCGGTATGAGGCTAGCCCCCGGGGCTGAGGGCGACCCCGGGGGAAGATGAAGGCGGCTTCATCCCCTAACGGGTGTAGGTCCCCATCCATTCCGCTTCGCCGAGCAC
>Ga0256841_1001941_pt1 | contig 17081 bp, 16 predicted proteins | sample 356308metaG_FD_185971 | JGI IMG/M metagenome (GOLD analysis project Ga0256841, IMG submission 185971) | Hydrothermal vent microbial communities from Mid Atlantic Ridge, Atlantic Ocean - 356-308 | ecosystem: Environmental > Aquatic > Marine > Hydrothermal vents | place: Atlantic Ocean: Mid... | reverse complement strand
TTCTTTGGAGAAACCTTCGATGGAGAAATTCTCTGTGGAGATTTCTTCTGTTGAAGGATCTCTCGTTGAAGGACTCCTCGTTGAAGGACTCCTCGGTGAAGGATTGCTCGGTGAGAAATTTTCAGTGGGGATATCCGTGGCAAAGAGCCGGGAATGCCCGACAATAGCTTTCTTCTCGATGCTTTTTGCTTGGCCCAATTGCTTAGAGCAACCCTAAGACCATCTTAGGGTTGTGTTAGGTTAGGTCTTTGGCCGGTTCTGTCAAGCCTACAAATGGATTTTTGAAATGGAATTCGATGATTTCTAAGAAGGTGTTCCAACTGGATTTTTTTGAGGAAGAGCGTTTTCTCATTCCGTTTTATTCCCGCTACCTCCCTACTTATGCATGGCCCGTTGTTGTTTTAGGAGCCGGTGCGGCCGGGGCTTCCGCAGCTTTGTCTGCAGCGCAAATGGGGCGAGAGGTCTTAGTTTTGAGAAAGGGGGGCGGAGACGATTCTAATACCTTTCAAGCCCAAGGCGGGATTGCCGCTGTTCTTTCTGATGGAGATCATTTTGATCTGCATATTCGAGATACCCTCAAGGTGGGATGTGGCCTCTGTGAGCCGGAGGTTGTTTCTTTTATTGTCAAAGAAGGGCCTGGGGGGATCAGCCGGTTAAGAGAGTTGGGCGTAAAATTTGATCAGCCTTCGGGGGATGATGGAGGCAATGGCTCCTCTCTTTCTCGCGAGGGGGGCCATAGTCGTTCTCGAGTGTTTAGTGCTGGTGGGGATTCAACGGGAAAGGCTGTCCAGGCAAGCTTGAATCAGGCTTTGCAGAATCATCCTCGGATCACAGTCATGGATCATTTTCGGGCCGTGGATCTCCTGGTTTCCGAGGGGAGATGCACCGGGGTCTTAGGTTTAGATGAAAATGGGAGACCCGTCCAAGTCCTGGGGGGGGCCTTTGTTCTCGCGACTGGGGCTTCCGGACAGATCTATCGGGAGACCACCAATCCGGATATTGCAACTGCCGACGGTCTTGCCATGGCGTTTCGTGCAGGTGCTTCGGTTCGAGATATGGAGTTTTTTCAGTTCCATCCGACGACTCTCTATATCGCGGGAGCTGCCAGGGTTCTGATCAGCGAAGCGGTGCGAGGAGCCGGCGCTGTCCTTCGGGATCGCAAAGGAGAACCCGTGATGGAGGGGGTGCATCCCCAAGGAGACCTGGCACCGAGAGATATTGTCTCCAGGGCCATTCTCGCCCGCATGGTTTCTATTGGGGATACCAATGTTTTTCTTGATGCCACCGGGATTCCGGAAGTCGAAAAACACTTTCCTCAAATCGCCCGCATGTGCGCCAGCTTTGGGATTGATATTTGTAAGGATCCGATCCCTGTTCGCCCTGGAGCCCACTATATGGTCGGGGGCGTCCAGACGGATCTCCAAGCTCGCTCCGATCTTCCGGGACTTTTTGCCTGTGGTGAGGTGGCCTCTTCCGGACTCCATGGTGCGAATCGCCTGGCTTCCAATTCCTTGCTGGAAGCTGTCGTCTTGGGAGAGGTTGCTGGAAAAGAAGCTGCGGAAGAAGCAACAGAACCCTCCCTTTTACGAGCGGATCCTCATCTCAAGTTTTCGTCAAAGGCCAGTCATGATCCTGTGGCCCCACTCAACCTTGGGGATATGTTGTATTCCATGAAAAGTTTGATGTGGCGGGACGCAGGCCTCATTCGTGAGGGATCCCAACTTAAAGATTCGCTGGAGAAGCTCCGGTTTTGGGAAAAGGTGCTTCTCCGGCGCGAAGGCCATTCTCCGGGTCTCTTGGATTTGCGGAACATGCTGCTTACCTCACGACTCCTTTGCTTTTCAGCTTTCTCTCGAGAGGAAAGTCGCGGGACTCATTTTCGGCGGGATTTCCCTGAAGAATCGCAGGAAAAGGGGCTTTTTCATACCGTTGTTCGGAGAGAGTTGCAGGCGTGAAGCTCCAGGAAACGGCAGTGCTCTTCGCAGTTCTTTCTTCCAAGCCTGAAAAAGGCGAAGAACCCCTAAAAGAGTTGGAAGCCCTTTGCGATACAGCAGGCGTTCTGGTCAAGGGTCACTTGTTGCAGGTTCGCAGGAACCCTGTGGGGGCCAGCTATTTAGGGAAGGGTAAGGTGCTAGAGCTAAAGGAGTTGATCGAAGAGAGGGAGGCCACCCTGGCAATTTGTGACGCAGAACTGAGTCCGGTTCAAGGCCGGAATCTTGAAAGGGCTTTGGGGGTCCGCATTGTGGATCGGAGCGAGCTTATTTTGGCCATTTTTGCCGATCATGCCCAAACCAAACAGGCTCGTCTCCAGGTCGAATTGGCGAGGCGCCAATATGAGCTTCCCCGGCTTAAAAGAATGTGGACCCACCTTCATCGTGAGCGAGGAGGAACCGGGACCATGGGGGGAATGGGTGAAAAACAAATCGAAGTCGACCGGCGCTTGATGAAAGGGCAGATCTCCACCCTCAAAAAACGACTCAAAGAAATTGAAAAGAGGCGAGCTCGCGAAGTGCGCTCTCGAGGGAAACAGTTTCGTGTTTCTCTGGTGGGATACACAAATGCCGGGAAATCCAGCTTGATGAATCGTCTGACAGGGGCCGGAGTTCTTGCGGAGGATCAGCTCTTTGCCACCTTGGATACAAGGACACGTCGCTGGGATTTGGGGGAAGGCCGCGAGGTCCTCTTGTCCGATACTGTTGGGTTTATCCGAAAGATTCCCCACCACCTGGTCGCTAGTTTTCACGCGACCCTTTCCGAAGCCTTGGAAGCGGATCTTCTCCTGGTTGTCGCGGATGCCTCGGACCCGGATGTTGAGCTAAAACTCGATTCCGTCCACGATGTCCTCGAATCCATTGGAGCTGGGGCCAAGGATCAAATTCTGGTCTTCAACAAAATGGATTTGCTGAAGACCCGGCAGCATCTTCCTCTCTTGAAGGGGCCCCATCCCCGAGCCATTCCCGTCTCGGCCTATAATGGTGAAGGCTTGGACGAACTTTCCAAAAAGGTCCGTAGTGCTGCCGATGCATTTTCCAAGGACCTCTGGATTGAAATCCCCTACGAAGAGGGCCAGCTCCTCGCCCTTTTGCGCGAAAAAGCCACAGTTTTAGAAGAGAAGTTTGAGAACCAAGGCGTTCGAATGAAGGTACGGATTAGCCCTGCTTTGATGGCGACGATTGAAAGTCGTGGAGTGCGTCGCCTTCCCGCTTGAGGGCGCCATGTTCGGGGTGAGGTTTCTGGCTTAGTTTCTTTTTGCGCTTCTTCGGCCCTTCGGGATTTGGGGGAGGGGAGGAAGAATGACTCGAGTTCCCGGCTTGAGGCTTTTCGCGTCCCCCTCCGTCCAACCATTGAGTTTCAAGACTTGCTCCAACCGGGTGGGGTCTTTGAGAACTTCTTTACAGATCCCATAGAGAGTTTGACCTTTTTGAAGCTGGATCCATCTCTTTGTGGAGGCAGGCTTGGGAGATGGCACCGAGCGTGGGTTGGGTGAAGGGGAGAGGGAAAGGGTCTTGGGGGCTGAGGAGGGTTTTTGGGCCGGTTTTGGGCTTGGGGCTGGGGTGGAGAGTTGGAGCAGAGGGGCGTCCCCGCCAACAAGGAGGTCAAGCCGGTTCTTTGCCGGGATTTTAGGGGTTGCCCTGACTTCCTTGCGGCTGATGCCGCTTTGGAGAAGGAAGGCAGCCCCAAACATCCCGAAAAGGAGAAAGAGGAAGAGCCACGTCCGTGCTTTCATTTGAGAGACTATAACGGACAAGGCCCTTTCGATGCTCGTTAACTCGTAACGACCTGAGGTTTTCCGGACTGGTGTTCCTTGGAGCCTTTGGGAGTCTTATTTTTCTCGAGTTTGGTAAGCCAAACGACCAGGGGATTTGCGACCCAGATGGAGGAGTAGGTTCCCACAATGATGCCGGCCATCATCGCGAAGGAGAAGCCCTCCAGGACACTACCCGCACCCCGGTTGAAGATGAACTGACATGCCACCACGATAAAGGTCGTTAAGGATGTCAGAACGGTTCGGGAGAGGGTTTGGTCCACAGAAGAATCTACGGTCTCAATGAAGGACTCATGGCCCCCAAGCTTATTTTTGAGATCCAAGTTTTCTCGAATTCGGTCGAAGACCACAATCGTGTCATTGAGGGAATATCCAATGATGGTCAAGAAGGCAGCGATCATGGGGAGGTCCAATTCGGCGTGGATCAACCCCAAAGAGTGAAACAAGACGGTGAGCCCTAGAGTAATGGAGACATCGTGGACCAGCGCCAAGGAAGCGGCGATCCCATATTTGAACTCATGGAATCGAACCCGAATGTACAGGATGATAACCAGGAGAGAGAGAAGGATTGCTCCAATCGCAGCGTCCCGGAGTTCTCCTACAGCCCTCGAGCCAATAAGAGATTCTTCCGGAAACGGAGAGGACAGGTGGAGGGGTTTTCCCTCTACGTCCTTTAAATCCTTGATGGCATCTCGGATCCGGAAGGGGATGACCGCTTTGGAAACCCCTGCTTCCATATCCAGGTCGAGCTTAATGGAACGACCCTCTTTCGCATCTTTCAGGATTTTTCCTGTTTGATGATCAATGGCTGTGATGCTGTTGACTGAATATTGGTTGAGGCTCTTTTTAAGTGCAGCGAGGGAGATGGGGCGAGAAGCATTAAGGGTAACCTCCACAATGGTGCCTGTTCCATCGGGGTTCTCGGCAACCTTGATGTCGGAGAAGGGGTCCTCTGCAAGCCTGTTCCCCAAGATCCTGCGGAGATCCTCGGTATAGGGAAGCGTGAAGACCTTCCCTTTGGCCTTGGCTTCATCCTGTTTTTTGACAAGATCTTCCCTTTGCTTGGGGGTGAGCTTGAGTTTGATGGAAAACTCGAGGGCCTTTTTGTCCTTGGTGGTTTTCCCAATGGTGGTGACTTGTGGGTTAGGGAACTGCTTGTGGAACTGGGCATCCTTGTCCATCAGGTTCAGGATGGACTTCTGTGTCATCGGATTTTTCAACGCGACCCTGATTGCGGCACCACCGGTGAAGTCCAGCCCGAACTTATCCTTTGGCGGGGTCATGAAGAAAACCGCGAGCATCCCGATGACCATCAGAATGCTTATGACCGAAGTGAATTTCCGGAAGCGGAGGAGATGGAGGTTGGGTTTGGTGAAAAGCCTGAGCATCGTCAGCTTGCTGACCCACTTCTTGACGAGGAGGTAGTGGAACATGAGTTTGCCGCCATAGATGGCGATAAACACTGAGGTCACGATACCCAGCATAAGGGTGACAGCGAAACCGCGGATCGGGCCGATCCCAACATTGTAGAGGATCATTCCCGTCAGGAAGGTTGTGATATTTGCGTCCAGAATCGTGGACATCGCTTTTTCGAAACCAGCTTCAATGGAACGTTTCAGGTCCTTCCCGATATCGATTTCTTCGCGTATTCGTTCGAAGATCAGGATGTTGGCATCCACCGCCATCCCGACGGTCAGGACGATCCCGGCAAGGCCAGGGAGGGTAAGCGTTGCCCGCATGAAGGAGAGGCCTCCCGCAATGAGCGCCAGGTTGATCAGGAGCCCGATGGCAGCGATGACCCCTGCCGCTCGGTAGTAGACGAGCATGAAGGCAAAGACCAGGATGGACGAGACGATGATGGAGATCCCACCCCGTTTAATCGCGAGGTCACCAAGAGTGGCTCCAATGGATGCCTTGCTCTGGAGTTCGGGGAGGACCTTGAGGGAGCCGGTCTTTAGTGTAAGGACGAGCTTCTGGACTTCCTGAACCGTGAAACCGCCGCTGATTTGTCCTTGCCCATCAATCCGCCCCTGGAATACAGGTGCGATCCGGACATAGCCATTCAAAATGATGGCGGAGCATTTTCCCTTGTTGCGCTCGGACCAGTCAGCGTAGATCCCTGCTTTGGCCGGGACAATAGCATAGCTCACCGCAGGAGAGTTGTCCCTTGGATCCACCGTTTGCCCAATGCTCTTTGCATCCAGGTCTTCTCCGGTGAAGAAGGGCTCGTCCTTATAGACATTGATCGGCAAGAAGTGGCGTTCCGCGAGGCTGTGGGGCGCCCAAATCCATTTGGGTTCCGCCGACCCGGGTTTCCACTTGGGATTGGGCTCTCGGAACATGGGTACCCACCGGAGCCATTTACTCTTGGGTCCTTCCGCTGTGCCACGTTTGATGTTAAAGCGGCGGATCGCGAGGGGGTCATCTTCGATGAGCTTCTTGTTGGCATCCAGCCATTTGTCGAGGCGTTTCCGTTCGGTGGGGAGGTCGAAGCGAGTGCCTGGGTAGTCATCATAGGCCACCATCCGCATCTCGAGGCGCCCCAGATCGGTGATCAGGTTTTCTACTTGTTCCGCCTCCTCCTGGCTCATTCCCGGAAGCTCAATCAGGAGCCTGTCGCGGCCCGCCTTGGTCAGGCTGGCCTCTCGGATCCCATTGGGGTCGATCCTTTGGGAGACGACGGTAATCGTCTCTTCCATGATCTTATTGTCATCAAGATCCTTGGGGACCAAGCCTCGGTTCTTGGCATCTTGGATGTCGACCCTGTAAACCAGGCGTGTTCCTCCCTGGAGGTCGAGCCCGAGCCGGAAACCTTGGGTTCCGATGAAGTATGCCCCAAGGGCAGTGAGGAAAACGAGTAGGAAGAGCCTACGAAGGGGATTCTCAACCATGAGTCCAACCGGGCATCAAGGGCTTTGCTCCTCGGGATAAGTGATTCCCCAAGGAGCCATTCGAATCGGAAGAGTGTTTACTCTTCCATCAATCATTCTGCAGAATCGCTGGATTCCGAATTCTTATTCTTATCGTCGACGGCAAGGGAGGGGTCGATGTCGAGGGAGCCTCTGAGTTTGGGATCAACCCGCACCTTAGTGAACTCCTGTCGGACCCTGGTGGCCTTGCCGATTCGATCGCGCAGGTAATAGAGTTTTGCTCTCCTTACTTTACCTCGCTGCACCACCTCGACATCACTGAGTTTGGGGGAGTGGAGGGGGAAGGTCCTCTCGACCCCTTCGCCCGCCACGATGCGCCGGACTTTCATGGTCTGACCCGTGCCTCCACCTTTGATCGCAATCACGGTCCCCTGGAAAACCTGGATGCGTTCTTTTTTGCCTTCGCGGATCTTATAGCTGACCCGGACGGTATCGCCGATGGCAAACGCAGGGAGCTTTGTCTTCATGTGCTCCAACTCAATCCTACGGATCAGGTCCATTTTTCTACTTCCTTCAATGTAAGGGAGGAAGGGTGATCCCTCCTGCCTATTGGTTTCCGGCTTCTGATGCTCCGGTGAATGACTTGTCTCTAAATTCTATGCTTAACGATGTTTGAATTTCTTTTTTGTTCAGACTCCATCCAAAAGGATTGAGCTTCTTTCTTTTTATTTTCTTCTTTTTTCCTCTGTCAGCCTCTCGCGTTGCAAGAGCCTCCAACGATCAATCTCTTTGTGGTTCCCGGATCTGAGAACTTCAGGAACCCGCATCCCATGGAAATCCAAGGGCCGCGTGTAATGAGGATGGTCCAGCAGGTCTCCTGATTGAAAGGAGTCTTGCAAGGCCGATTCCTCGCTCCCGAGGACGCCAGGAATCAGCCTGGAGACGGCCTCTATAATCGTGAGAGCGGGAATTTCTCCTCCGGAGAGAATGAAGTCGCCGAGGGAGATCTCATCCCACTCGAGTCCTTGGCGGACTCGCTCGTCGAAGCCTTCGTATCTCCCACAGAGCAGCAATATCCGTTGCTTCTTCGCGAGTTCAGCGGCTTTCTCCTGGTCGAAGGTGCGTCCCCTCGGGCTCAAGAGTATTCGATGGTGGGGACCAAAGCGGCCTTCCACCTCCTCAATAGCATCAAAGATCGGTCCAGGTTTGAGCACCATCCCCGGCCCTCCACCAAAGGGGCGGTCATCCACCTTGAAGTGGCGATCCCCAGTGAATTGCCGGAAGTCTACGAGCTGAAACCGGATATGCCCTGCGGCCTGTGCCTTTCCCAGGATGCTATCATCCAAATAAGCCCGAATGGCATCCGGAAACAGCGTAAGAACCGAGAAAAACATGAGGCCCCACAAGGCAGAAAGGGCAGATAAGTTACGCACCCTTTAGGCTTGCGTCAAGCATTGGAGAACCTGAGATTGTCTCTTCTTGTGCAAGGTCTGGGGATTCGCTACGAAGGAGGCTGTTACAGGGGGCCTTGCCCCCTTTTCAAGGGAGGATTTGCCGATGTTTACGGGCCTTGTGGAGGCAAAGGGACGCATTCTTTTTGTGCGGAGGCAGGGAGAAGGCATGGACCTTGCCATCGAGCTTGGGGCGCTGGAGGGGGATCTTGCCATTGGGGATTCTTTGGCTCTTTCTGGTTGCTGCACGACGATTACCCGCCTTTCGGGGGGACAGGGAGCCGGTCGGAAGGGAGAGGTTCATTTGACAAAGGAGACCCTTTCCTTGACTTGGTTCGGAGGGGTTTCGGCGGGGAGAGAGGTCAACTTGGAGCGGGCCTTGACGCCCACAAGCCGGATGGGGGGTCATTTTGTGCAAGGCCATGTGGATGGCCTGGGAAAGGTTCTTGGGATGGAGAAGCGGCCCGATGGCTGCGATCTTGTGTTGGACCTACCCGAGGAGGTGGCAAAATATTGTGTTCACAAGGGCTCCATCACCGTGGATGGAGTCTCCTTGACCCTTGCCCAAGTGGACCAGGGGCGAGGGAGAATCGCCTTGATTCCGCATACCATGAAAACGACAACGCTGGGAGAGCTTCGAGCGGGGATGCAGGTCCACCTGGAGGCGGACCTTTTGGGAAAATATGTTGCGCAGTTTCTTGGGGAGCGGGGGGTGCTGTAACCGAAGGATCCTGGCCTTATTGGAAAACCCCGGCGAACACCGAGAAGAAGGTTTGGACGGGCGCAGCTTCACGGACATCCTCGATGGAACGGGAGATCTGTTTGACGATGCGTTCGATGTCGTCCGCCAAGGCCCCATCATTGATCAGGCGGCCGAGGGTCGACTCCTTTCCAGCGAGGTTTGTGGAGATTTTCTTGAGGTTGCTCATGAAAGCGGAAGCCTGGTCCGTGATTTTTTTGTCATGCAATAGGGCGGCCACGACCCCGTCCCCCTTGTTGAGGGCGGCTGTGGCTTCATCCACATTCCCCAGAATTTTGTCAAAACGTTTGGCTGTATCAGGGTCCGAGATCAGTTTGCCTGCGAGGCCGGTACCCTTGCGGAGGTCTTCACTGCTCCTTTCCAGGTTGTCGACGGTGTTTTTGACCTTCTTCTTGAAATCGCTATCGCTCAGAAGCATGGCGATGGTCCCATCCCCCTTTTGAGCCTTGTCGACCGCTTCCTTGGCGGATGCGAAAAACCCTTGGGCATCGTTGTAAAGTTTTTCATCGACAATGAATTTGCCGAGGGATCCCTTGCCCTTTCGGGCGTCTTGGATGGTCTTTTTTAAGCTCTCTAAAAAGTCTTTTGCGTTGTCATACAGAGCATTGTCTTTGATCAATTTTCCTAAAGAGCCATTACCCGAGCGAACATCGTTGACGATTTGCGCGAGCCCTTCGAGGATGGCCGTCAGGCTTTCCTTGGTTGATCCTTTGGAAAACCATTCTCCCAGGGCCTCAAGGGGTGAAGCTGGTGCTTCACCTTTGATTAGTGCGCTGCCAAGTCGGAAGATTTTTTCTGATTTTCCGGGTTCGATTTGGATGATTTTTCCACCCAAAAGAGATGCAGCTGTAATCCGAATGCTATAGTCCGAACGGAGGGTTAATTCCTTGTTGAGTTGCACTTTGACCTTAATTCGCCGGACGATGTTCGCAGGTTCAAAGCGGACGTCTGAGACGATGCCATAGGGTGTGCCGAGCACAAAAACCTGGTCGCCGACTTTGAGACCCCGTGCGTCGGGAAAGTAGACCTCAAGGACTTGCTTGGGTTTGAGCGAGAAGTTCGAGAGGACAGCCGTCGCATAGAGTAAAAGGATCAAGCCTCCGAAGAAGACCAGACCCAGGACAGTGTCTTGTTTGATTTTTACCATGACGTTCCTCCCGAAACCTCGGGTTAATCCACCACGCCTCCAAGGAAGCGACGGACCAAGGGTAGTTCCGAATTGCGCATTTCACCCGGAGGGCCTTCGGCCAGGATCTTACCCTGGTCGAAGATCGCGATGATGTCTCCCACGGTGAATGCGCAAGCTCTTTTGTGGGTGACGACGACACTCGTGACGCCAAAACGGTCCTGGACATCCTTGATGAGACGATTGATGGTCTCGCTCATAATGGGATCCAACCCGGCATTGGGTTCATCGTAGAGGATGATCTTAGGATCGTTGATCAGTGCCCGGGCCAGGCTGGCCCGCTTGATCATCCCGCCGGAAATGCTGTCGGGGAGCAAATCCACCGCATGCTCTAATTCCACCAGCCGAATCACATCCATAACCTTGTCTCGGATTTCCGCCTCGGTCAGCTTGGAATTTTCTCGGAGGGGGAGGGCGATATTGTCGAAGACGGTCATCCAATTGATCAGAGCCCCGTCCTGAAAGAGATAGCCCATGTCCCTTCGAAGGCGCATCAGGCCCTGGCGATCCAAAGCGGGGACCTCTTGTCCCTCTACGCGGACCGAGCCCGAGTCCGGCTTAAGCATCCCAATGATGGTCTTGAGGGTTACGCTCTTGCCGGTTCCCGAACCGCCCATGATGACGTAGCTCTGTCCCTCTTGGACCTGGAAGCTGATTCCTTGCAGGATCTTTTTGGCTCCAAAGGCTTTGTAGACGTTTTCGAGGACGATGAAAGGTTTGCTCATCCTCAACTCCCCAGTAGCCGGTAAAAGATCCAGGTGACGATGTAGCCCAGGATGATGATCAGAAGAAAGGCAGTTTTGACTGCTTGCCGAACTGCGTTACCTACGCCGATCGCCCCTCCTCGTGCCCGGAGGCCGCAGGAGCAGCCGATGACCGAGATCGTGATCCCGAAAATCCAGGCCTTAAAGATTCCCACATAGACATCCTTGGGGAGGCCTTGCCCTAAGCTTGTCAGCGATTCTCGGGCACTGTTGAGATAATAAGGAAAGCTGATTCCCAATTGGGTTGTGGCGACGATCCCTCCCCCTGCGATTCCCACGAGGTCGGTAAGGATTGTAAGGATCGGACACATCAGGGTCAGGGCGACGACTCGAGGAAGTACGAGGAATCGGATCGGGTCAATGGACATTACCTCAAGGGCCATGATCTCTTCGCTGACATTCATGGTTCCTAGTTCAGCTGCCATGGCGGAGCCCACCGTGGCAGCCAGGATCAATGCCGTTATGAAGGGGCCCATCTCTCGGCACATGGAGATGGCAACGATATTGCCGATCAAGGTGTGTTGGCCGTACTTCTGCAGTTCCAATCCCGTCTGCAGGGAGAGAATCATCCCCGCGAAAACAGCGACAACCAGAGTCACGGGGATTGTCTTGATCCCCGCTGCGAACATTTGGTCCAGGGTGAAGCGAACCTTGAAGGGAAGGTGGGGGAGGGCTGCGATGGTCCGAAAAAGCAGGGTGAGGGAGTAGCCTGCTCCTTGGCAGGAATCCAAGACCAGTTTGCCCGCATCGTTGATAACGCCCAAAACTATCTCCGCTCCGTTCCGCCCAAAGCCTCCCTGCCCTTCTTGGGTGCGGAAGGTTTCAATGGACCCCAAGTAAAAGGGAAGAATTGAAAGAGTCGAAATACTCCGGATCCATCCTCATTCTTCTCGAGGTTGAAGAGGAATGGTACCGAAGCTTGGTATCTGCGGCCAGCGAAGTTACGGCTGGAAAACAAATGAGCGAAACTCCGGAAACGTGAGTTCCCTCTTCGGTCCTCTTCTCTTGTCGCGAGCGTCCAGATCCAATCATAGGCTGGGTCGACCCCAGCCGCGAATGAACCGTCATAGGGCCAAGGAGCTAGGATCCTCCAACGTTTGCGGCCTTCTTCTTTCTTTCGTTTGAAGAGAGGGAAGAGCCGGGTATGTCTAAGAATTTGTCTTCCTTTTGTTCCGTCCTTCTTTTTGGCGTGAACGGAGATGTCCCAAAAGAAGGGAAGAACCCAGAAGTCATCCCGCGTGCGTCTTTGGTCTTCGAAGTGCCTGCTCCAGATCAAGGGGTAGAGTAGAAGGAGGCTGCGTTGGGTTTTGGTCATGGTGGAAGCGACGAGAGGGAGGATCCACCATTGTTTGAGGTTCTTTCCATCCCAGCTGTTTTTTAAGTACCGAACCAAAGGCCAGGGAAAATCCCAGAAATTGTAGTCTCCTTCCTTCTCGCTGGATTGTCTGGCATGGCCGTGTTTGAAAAAGGGCCACAAAAAGGTCCAGGAGAGGAAGGCTGCGCTGGATTTGTATCCAAATAGGGGGAAAAAGAAAAAGCTCGAGGCTGGGGATTCTGTGTGAAGTCTTTCCCGCCCCCAGTGGAAAAAGGGCCATAGGGCCGTGTAGCGCTCATAGCGTCCTGGATAGACGCTTTCCCCGTAAAAGGGGAGAACCCGCCACCAATAAGGGCGATCGGGCTCAGAGCTGCTGCCCCAACCGATGAAAGGCCAGAGGTAATAGCTTGCCTTGGTTTTTCCTCGTTTCGTCCAGAGATGGAGAGGGAAAAGGGCAAAACTGATCTTGTCGTAGGTGAGGAAATTCTTGAGGGTTCCGTAGAAGGGAATAAAAGCGAAGTAATTTTCGCCTGCGGTGGAGCTTCCGCCCCAAATCAGGGGTGTGGCCATCCAGTCCCGGTCATAGGCTCCTTTTTTTCCTTCATGGAGATGTTCTCGGTATTGGAAGAGAGGCATGAAGCGTAGTGAAGTCTCTTCCTCGTCCTCGTAGCTGAGTCCGAGAGGGGCTATGAATTCGTTGCGCACCTTTCTTCGGTCTTTGGAGGTGACACGCCGCCAGAAGGGGCGGATACGGAAGTCATGAGCACCGTCCTCTCTTCTTTCCCAATGAAAAAGAGGCCAAAGGATGTCCAATTCCGCCAATTGTCCATCCGGCGCCACCCGGTGCCGGTACAGAGGGGAGAAATTCAGCTCGTCCGGAAAGACACCGCAGGAGGTGAACAGAGTCAGTAAGAGCAGAAAAAACCTTTGTTTCATCCCATATTCCTGGAGGAACGGCCTGGGGATCCTTGGCGGAACTTGTGACCAGAAGAAAAGATAGCGGGGATGTTCTCGGGATCCATTTGGAATTTTGAGAAGGCCCGCGTTCAATATCCAAAAAACGGGGCTACGCTTTTTTCGGAAACAATCTCCAAAAACAATAAGGGGTCATTTTGTGAAGCGCATTTTTTCTGGTATTCAACCGACGACCGACGGCTTCCATTTGGGCAATTATCTTGGTGCAGTGCGAAATTGGGTCGAGCTGCAGGACGAGTATGAATGCTTCTTTTGTGTGGTGGATCTGCATGCCTTGACCATTCGGCCCGATCCGAAAACCCTTCGGAGCAATGTCCAAAAATTGGCCATCGCCCTCCTGGCTTCGGGAGTGGATCCCAAGCGTTCCTTGCTCTTTGTTCAATCTGAGGTGCATGAGCACGCTGAGCTTGCCTGGATTTTGGATTGCGTAACCCAACTGGGGGATCTCAATCGGATGACTCAGTTCAAGGACAAGAGCGAACAGAACCAGGGAAATGTCAATGCCGGCCTCTATACTTATCCTGTGCTTCAGACCGCCGATATCGCTCTGTATCGAGCCACCCATGTTCCTGTAGGTGAAGATCAGGTGCAGCATCTTGAGTTGGCCCGCGAGATTGTGCGGCGTTTCCATTTTGTTTATGGGAAGACCTTCCCCGAGCCGCAGGTCCTCCTTTCCAAAGCGCCTCGCGTTTTGGGCCTGGACGGAAAAAGCAAGATGTCCAAGAGCAAGGACAATTACATCGGGATCAATGAGGATCCGGATGCGATCATGAAAAAACTTCGCTCAGCGGTGACGGATCCTCAGCGCCTGCGCCGGAGTGACCCGGGAGATCCCAAGGTCTGCAATATCTGGAATCTCCACCAATTTTTCACATCCGAGGAGAAACGGAAGGAGATTTACGAAGGCTGTGTCAGCGCGGGCATTGGCTGTGTGGATTGTAAAAAAATTCTTTGGGAGGGGATCACCAAGGTGACGGAGCCGATTCGAAAACGTTCGGCTGAGCTGGAGGAAGACCCGGACTATGTGCAGGATGTTTTGCGGGAGAGTGCTTCAAAGGCCCGCGAGATCGCGAAAAACACCATGCGGGATGTCCGCCAAGCGATTGGGTTGACTCGGGGGGAAGAATGAAGCTAAGAAAGATTCTGAGGAAGCTCCATGTCTTTATCTGGGCCTTGGCTCTTTGTGGAGGACTTTTGTCCTGTGTGAGTTCAGGTGGTCGAGGCAGCAAAAAGGACTCTCAAGCAAAAGAAGCGCCCAAGCATTTTGTGAGCAAAGCTTATATGGAGAAGCTGGGAAAGCTGTTTGCTCCCATGGAGAAAAAGGATGCCATCCTTGCGGACCGCCTGGAGGTCACGATGAGTGCCTCTCTTTGGGATCAGGTCACTCATCCTGCAGGTAGTGATTTTCATCAAATCAAGCGCCTGAAAAAGCGTGGGAGTCTCGATTCGGAGTATCGCTTTTTGAATCTTCGAGGAGGAACAAGCCTCCCCTTGAAGTTTAAAGTGGGAAAGGTGACCCTAATCATCATCCAAACGGCGGTGTTTCATATCCTTGGGGGAGGAGAGCCCGTTTTCCGGCTCAAGGCAGAGGGCAATGCAGCGTATTCTACAAAGGGAAGGACCGAAGATGGGCTGGAGAGTCTCCTGGTCCAAAAGGGCAAGGTCCAGTTGATTCGCGAATGATTCTTGCAATGCGGGAGGTCAGGCTTGGGGGGCTTCGCTTCTGGGGGATCCTTTTCCTGGCCCTCCTGGGGGGCTGTGGGGTCCAGGCCGGCCCTTCGAGCGAGTTGTCCCAGGTCTTGGAATCTTGCGCAGCCCAAAGGGATAGGGAGAGCTTGGCTCTGGCCTCAGAGGAGATTATCGCCGGGCGCATGAACGAGGCCTTGGAGAGGCTCCGGGCCTTGGCCCCCAAGAACTTGGGGAACGCCCGCATTCCTTTAATGGCGGTTCGGGCCTTGCATCGCCTCTCTTTGGAGCCCCATCCGGGGAGAATCCAAACACCTGAGGAGCTTGAGCGGGAACAACGAAAAAAATGGGAGGCTCTCTACAAGGGGCGGAGTTCAAAAGATCCGGTGGTACGCAGCAACCTTCTCTTTGCCCGGGCTCTCTTTACCGACGATCGGGACCAGCGGGCGGACCTGATCCATAAGGCCCTCAAAGCCAACCCAAAGCACTATTTCGCCATTGTTCTGCAAGCGGAAGAACTCTGGCGCCGCGGGGAAACCCGCAAGGCTTCTAACCTTCTAAAAACCTCGGTGGCTCTCTCGCCTACTCTCGCAGAGTCTTGGCTCCTCCTTGCGAGGCTCTCCCTTGAGCGCGGAAGCGTCCGGCTTCCCAGGAAACATTTGGAGACCTATCTTTCCCTGCGTCCCCTGGATCGGAATGTCCGAAAAAACCTAGTTCGCCTCCTCGTCCATGAGTTGAACGATGGGGATGCGGCCCTTGGGCATCTCAAAGACCTGTTGGCCGCCGATCCCAAAGACATTGAATCCTTAATGCATCTTGGGGCTGCGAGATGGCGCAAAGGCCAATATGCAAAAGCGGCGGCTATCTATCTGCGGATTCTCAGGCTCAACCCTGGGGAAACACGTGCAGCCCTCAACCTCGGCAATCTCTATTTTGAGGCCTATAAAAAGCCGGTTTTGGCCTGGAAAGCCTATCAATATCTTCTGGGCTTGCCTCCCTCTGACGACCCCTTTGCCATCATGAGCCAAAAACTCTTTGTTCCGACCCGGCTGAAAAAAATCGAAAAGATCTTCAAGGAGAAAAAACGCCCCCTTCCGACCCTCCCCAAGAGCCTCGAAGATTTGCGCGTCCCCCTTGCTGAAGGGGGTGTCCCTCTTGGAAAGGAGCTTCTGGATTGATCGCTCTTCTGCAACGAGTGGAGCAGGCGGAGGTTCGGGTTGGGGGAGAGGTCGTGGGGGCCATCGGAAGGGGTCTGCTGGTGTTTCTGGGGGTGGAAAAATCCGATGTGGAAAACGCAGAAGGGGAGAAAACGAATGCTGAGGCCAAGGCTCGGCGCCTGGCGGGCCGAGTGGCCCACTACCGCTGTTTTCCCTCAGAGGACGGCAGTAAGCCTATGGACAAAAGCCTCTTGGACTTGGGGCTCGCCGTCCTGGTCGTCAGCCAATTCACCCTCTGCGCCCAAACAAACAAGGGCCGCCGGCCCAGTTTCGATCCCGCCGCCCCTCCGGACCAAGCAAAGCCTCTTTATGAGTCCTTTAAGCAAGCCCTCATGCAGGAAGGGTTGGGCCAAGTCGAAGGCGGCCTTTTTGGAGCTATGATGAAGGTCTCCCTTGTCAACGATGGCCCCGTGACTCTGTGGCTCCAAGGCTAGCCTGAGAGCCTCGCGAGGCATTCAACGCTTCATGACCGAGAATTCCACGACCTGTTTTCCAGGTTTTGGCTGGATTTGAAGATCCTTGAATGGCCATTTCTTTTTCCTTTTGGGTCGGTAGCCCTTCAGGGTGATGCCCGGGGGAACTCCTGTGAGTTGAAACCTTCCCTTGCTGCACTCAGCCCAATAAACGAAATGGCGGTACAACAAGCGGTCTAGGGTTGGGGACAGTCCCAGGGGAGTCCATTTCAAATAACCGCTCCACGGTTTGCCGTCTGTAGAAACGCAGTTGCCCTCAAGGGTCACGCCCTTCTTTAAAGAGATTTTGATCTCCTTTTGGTCCGGGCCAAGGCGACCCCACCCAAAGACCGAAGGCTGGTCTTGTGTCACAAAGCTCCGAGAATAGAAATACAAAAAGCATGTTTCCGGAGGGAGCCAAAGGGAAAAGGTCAAAGAAGATGTTTGGAGGAAAACCCGATCTTCAAAATAGAAACCCGAGGAACCCTGGGAAAGCTCATACATGTTGAGTTCAATCGGTTTTGCCATTTTCGAAGAAAGATGGATCGTTCTTTTTTGGAGAGGGAGAACCTCGATCCAAAACGGTAAGGCTTTTGCCCTGGGAATCTTGAACTCTGAAAAGTCCCGGGATTCTTCAAC
>Ga0256841_1001940_pt1 | contig 17090 bp, 17 predicted proteins | sample 356308metaG_FD_185971 | JGI IMG/M metagenome (GOLD analysis project Ga0256841, IMG submission 185971) | Hydrothermal vent microbial communities from Mid Atlantic Ridge, Atlantic Ocean - 356-308 | ecosystem: Environmental > Aquatic > Marine > Hydrothermal vents | place: Atlantic Ocean: Mid... | reverse complement strand
GTGACCCACAAAGTGGGCATTTCTAGCGACGGTGAGGGCCTTTTCGAAGGTTTCGGGATCCAGGCCCGAGATCTCCATCGCCTCTTTGATGTTGCGGGGCAGGATGCGGACTTTGCGCTCTTTGACGTAGAGATTGCCCACCTCGTGGAGGGCCTCCAGGACCCGGACGACCAGAGGGTTGAGGGCGTTGCCGAAGGATTCGGGCGTGCCGGAGAGGGCCTGCTTGATCAGCTCACCCGCTTCGGTCAAGACCAGGCCGTCGTCGGGGAGCTGTTCGATGATGCCCCGGGCTTCGAGCTTGTTGAGTCCGTAACTTACCTCTTCACGTAGGGTCTCGTCGAACTCGGCATAGAGGTCCTCGACGAAGGAGCCCCGAGCGGGGATATTGTGCAAAACTTGAAGTTCGAATCGGGTAATGTGGGGCTTGCGCTCTACCGTATAGGCCAGATCGGCATAGAGTTTGCCCGAATGGGTCGCCGCGCCGCCGCCGACGAGATGCTCGGCTTTGGCAGCCTCGTACCAGGCGTAATTGGGCGCGCCAAACTCGCTCTGGCGGATGGTGATCGCCTTGACGGCAGGAGCGCTGATCTCCCGGATCCCTTTTTGGGTCTGCTCTTCGTAGACCATCCGCCCCTCGGGAGTCAGGTCGTAGTATAGCTTGCCTTTTTCGCTCACCTTGGCTTCGACGAGGCTGAAGCTCTTGAGGGTGAAGAGGGACTCTTCGATTACATCCATCAGTTTCTCGAGCCAGTGGTTGCCCTTTTCGTAGAAGCTTTTGAAGAGCTCTTCCACGCTGAGGGCTTCGGCAAATTTTTTCTTGAGTTCCTCTTTTTTCTGATAACCCATATCTTCGTTTAGCCGACGCCCGTAATGCTCTTTGAGGTGCTTATACTCTTTCAGCGGCAGATCAAGCAGATAGTGACGAATCTCTTCGGGAGTGGGCAAAACCTCGGGATTGGAGTCGTGACGCTTCATCACCTCGACGATCCCTTTGAGGATTTCGATGTCCAGGGCTTCGAGGTTGAAGGTCTTGGCCGGGAGATAGGCTCCCTCCCGCAGGATATGCAGGACCTCTTCGAGCGCTTCTCCCGCCGGGATGAGTGAGCCTTCGGCATCGACGAGCGCCAGGGTTTCAAGGAGCTCCTTTTCCGTGTCGCCGAGTTGCTCGAAGCCCTTATCGAGATAGAGCGCGATCAGATGAAGGTACTCCTCACTCAGCACCGTGTCGTAGGGATAGGCCATGTGGGTAATTGCCTCTTTGACGGCCAGTCCCAGGCGGTTGAGGGTAAAGATCTCCGTCTCGGGCATGCTGTAACTGAGTAGACGCATCGACTCCAGAAGCTCGGCTTCGCGTCCGTCGAAGACTATCTCGTTCTTTTCGGCAGGCCCTTCGGGCATGGAGACGATGAAATTGGCCAGATCCTTGTCGATCTCCAGTTTGGGGTGTGCGTGGAGATAGATCTCATAGAGTGCGTGAGCATAGTCGTTGAGTTTGACACATTCGCCACAATGGTCGTCTCGGACCTTCTCGGCAAATCCGCGCGTCATGAGAGCATCGGCGACTTTTTCGCCTACATAGTCGTTGTTTTTGGCGGCGGCCTCGATCATGGCAATCACTTCGCTGCCGATCCAGCGAAATCCCTCTTTCCAGTTAGCGGGAATGTCGAGTTTGCCTTTTTGATTCATCTCATCGAGGAGATGAATCAGGTTGCGACCCCAGTAGGAGAGGCGATATTCGACCCGGCTGCTGCCCAGTTCCAGCATGTTGGCTAGGTCCAGTTCTCGGTAGGGGGCACTTTCGCTTGTGACGGCGATTTGGCAGTGGGCCCCTTTGTTCTCCTCTCCAAGCACGTTGTAGAGTGCGACGGCGTGTTCTTTTTTGATCAGCATTTTTGCTCCTTCTTTTTGTTTTGATGAAATTGTAGGGCTTTGACGAGCGATAGAGTGCAACCGGGGTTGCAATAGGCGGAGCCAAGGAGATTTTTTTGAAAAAACCGATCTATGGCTAGGATGAGGAGAGTATTAGAGTTTTTCGGTCCCGCTGGCAGGATACCGGCGTTGGGAGAGATAGAGCCCCAGGAGGATCAGAACTCCTCCGATAATCATGACAGGGGTAAGCTTTTCGTGAAGGATTACGACGCCGGTGAGGGCGGTGAGAAGGGGGACGAGGTAGATGTAATTTCCCGCGGCGACGGGACCGATGATCTCAATGCCTCTTTGCCAGAAGAAAAAAGCAACCCCGGAAGCAAAAAGCCCCAAAAAGAGGAGATTTAAAGCTACGACGGGGAGAGTCAAGGCCTGCCAGTGCATCGGTTCGTCCCGAAAAAACTGCCAGAGCAGCATCAAGATAATGGCATAGAAAAAGCTCTTTCGGGTGATAAGCATGGGGCTGTACCCCGCCGGAGCTCGTTTGAGAAGGACAGAGTAAAGGGCAAAGACCGAAGCGGCCGCAAGGGCGAGTAGATCTCCTCGGAGTCTAAGCTCGAAGTGACGCCCCTCAAAGAGGATCATTCCCATACCGGCCAGGGCGACGACGAAGCCGAGCAACAGCGGAAGCCGGAAACGTTCGTTTCTGACCGTGAAGTGGGCCAGCAGCGCCGTGAGGATCGGAATCGCACCCATATAGAGTCCCACATTGGCCGCCTGGGTATAACGCAGAGCGTAATTTTCCAGAAGAAAATAGACGAAAATCCCCAAAAAACCGAGGAGTAGAAAGTAGAGCTCTTCCCGGATCGAACGGATCACTCCTTTGAGGGGAGCGACGAGGAGCATCAGTCCCCAGGCGAGGCTGAAGCGATATAGCATCACTTCGATGGGGGTGATATGGGAGAGGAGCACCTTGTTGCCCACGAAGGCGACGCTCCAGATAGCGACGGTGATGAAGGTAAAAAGATGTCCTGCCAGGCGGGTGGCGGGAAGGGTAGGCATGTTAGCCGCCGAGGTACTTTTTGCGGACTTCGTCGTTGCCCAGGAGTTCGGAAGCAGGACCTTCGAGGGCGATGGAGCCGTTTTCAAGGACATAGCCTTTGTCGGCGATTTTCAGGGCGGCAAAGGCATTCTGCTCCACGAGGAGAATGGTAATGCGTTTTTTGAGCTCGGTGATGATCTCGAAGACTTCCCCGACGATCTTGGGCGCGAGACCGAGGCTGGGCTCGTCCAGCATCAGGACCTTCGGTTCGCTCATGAGCGCCCGGGCGATGGCCAGCATCTGCTGCTCTCCACCGGAGAGGGTCCCGGCAAGTTGCTGCTTTTTGCCGGAGAGGCGGGGGAAGAGTTCGTACATTTCATTTCGTAGCCGTTCGAAGTTGGCGTCGTTGTTGAAGGCACCCATCCGAAGGTTCTCATCGACCGTGAGATTGATGAAAACACGGCGCCCTTCGGGGACCAGGGAGATCCCCTCCTGGATGATACGGTGGGTGGGGTGCTTACTGATCTCTCGACCCTCAAAAAGGACGGTACCTCTTTTTTTGACGATGTTGACGATGGCGTTGAGGGTGGAGGTTTTCCCCGCACCGTTTGAGCCAATGAGAGTGACGATGGTATGAGGATCGATTTGCATGTCGATGCCCCGGACCGCCGCAATGACGCCGTAATAGACTTCAAGGTTCTTGATCTCAAGCATGGGTAAAGTCTCCTAGGTAGGCTGCGACCACTTTTTCGTTGACGATGGCTTCGGCCGGGGGGCCTTCGAAGATCTTCTCTCCGTAGTCGAGGACGGTGACGGTGTCGCACATGGCATTGACGAACTTCATGTCATGCTCGATGAGCAGGATGGTCAGATCGTAGTCTTTTTTGATCTTGTGAATAATCTGGGAAAGATCTTCGGTTTCGCTGGGGTTCATCCCCGCCGCCGGCTCGTCCAGGAGGAGGAGTTTGGGCTTGGTGGCTAGAGCCCGGGCGATCTCGACCTTGCGTTGATTGCCGTAGCTCAGAGCTGTTGCATTGTTCTCGGCATAGTCGGCGATACCAAACTCTTCGAGGATTCCCATCGCTTCGGCCCGGATGCGCCGTTCGTAACCGTGATAACGGGGAAGACGGAGGACTGCCTCGAGGTATGTATAAGGGATCTGGTCGTGAAAGCCGATGAGAATGTTCTGCAGCACGCTCATGCTTTTGAAGAGGCGGATATTCTGGAAGGTTCGGGCGATCCCTTTGGCAACGACCTTGTGGGGTTTGGTACCGGTGATATCCTCTCCGTCGAAGACGACGGTCCCCTCCGTGGGCTGGTAGTTGCCGGTAATGATATTGAAAATCGTGGTTTTACCCGCACCGTTGGGGCCGATCAGGCCGTAAATGGCGTCGGAAGGAACTTTGAAGGAGAGGTTGTCGATGGCGGTGACGCCGCCGAACTTCATGGTGACGTTGCGGATTTCCAGCAGAGGGCTACTCATGCCTTACCCTTTTTCTTGAATTTGTCCCGGATGATCTCGTGAATCTCCCGATCTCCGAAGAGTCCTTTGCGGGCAAAGAGCATCATGACGATGAGGAGAATCGCGAAGACGACCATTCGCATCCCGGGATGGGCGCCGGTATGCATTCCGAAGATCACCATGTCGTCGTCGAGGAAGCGGAGCCACTCCATGGATCCCATGACGAGGATCGTGGCCAGGAGCGCACCGGTCATGGAGCCCAGGCCGCCGAGGACGATGATGATCAGGAGTTGGAAGGTCAGGAGGAAACTAAACTGATCGGGGGTGATGGTCGTCAGGAAAGAGGCCAGCAGTCCGCCGCCGATTCCCTCGAAAAAGGCGCTGGTCATAAAGGCCACGGTCTTGATGCGGAAGGTGTTGATCCCCATCGCCGTTGCAGCATCTTCGTCGTCCCGGACCGCTTTCATGGCTCGGCCGTATTTGGAGTAGATGATGTGGAGCATAACGATAAGGGTGATGAGGGCGATGGTACCGATCCACATGAAGTTGGCGACTTCGGGAATATCGTTGAGGCCCATGGCACCGTTGGTATAGGCGGGGGAGTTGAGGGCGAAGATCCGGATGATAAAACCGAAGCCCAGGGTGACGATCGCCAGGTAGTCTCCCCGGACACGGAAGACGGGAAAGCTCAGAAGCAGAGCGATGATCGTCGCGGCGATTCCGCCAATGAGAACGGCGGGAAGAAAGGAAGCCTGCATCTGCAGGACGATCGGGGCGGGATCGACCAGGGCAAACATATCGATCTTGTCGCTGGAAGGGATCAGAAAAAGCGCGGTGAAATAGGCCCCGATGGCGACGAAACCGTTGGGTTCGAGGGAGAACTGTCCCGTCACGCCGTTGATGAGGTTGTAGCTCAGTGCCAGTATGGCAAAGATCCCGATATTATTGAGGATACTTAAAGTGTAGGAGTCGAGGGTCTGGTTGGCCCAGGCGATGAATCCGAGAGTCAGGAGAATCAGCAAAAGTTTCACAATGGCGTTTTTCATTATCATCTCCTTAGAAGCGGCTTCGTTCGAGATCTTCGCCCATGATGCCGGTAGGACGGAAGAGCAGGACCAGAATCAGGAAGAAGAAGGCGAAGGCATCTTTGTATCCCCCGAGCTCCGGGAAGAGGGCGACGACGAAGATCTCGGTAAAGCCGAGGATAAAACCGCCGATTACGGCGCCGGTTACCGAACCGATCCCGCCCAGGACGGCGGCGGCGAAGGCTTTGAGCCCTACGATAACCCCCATAAGCGGATCGATACTGGGATAACTGATAGCGTAGAATACGCCGCCGATAGCCGCCAAAGCCGATCCCAGAGCGAAGACGATGGTGATAATCCGGTCGGCGTCGACTCCCATCAGCTTGACGGTAGGGATGTCGAAGGCCAGCGCCCGGATGGCCATGCCGTATTTGGTTCGGTAGAGTACCCAGAGGACTCCGCCGAGAATCAAAACGGTGACGACGGGGATAATGATGACGGTCACCGGAAGGTAGATCTCCCCTAGATGCAGTACTTTGGTGAGATAATCGGGTGCGGGAAAGGCTTTGGGAATACCGCCGAAGATGACGTTGAAGAGATTTTCCAGAAAAAAGCTGATACCGATGGCGGTAATCAGCAGGGAGATCTTCGGAGCTTCACGCAGCGGCTTGTAGGCGATCTTGTCCGTCAGGATACCGACGATGACCGTTCCGATGATTCCCAGCAACACTGCCAGGGGGAAGGGAAGCCCCGCCGTAACCCCCATCAGGGTCAAAAAAGCACCGACCATCATGATGTCGCCGTGGGCAAAGTTAATGAGGCGAAGCACGCCGTATACCATGGTATAACCGATGGCGATGAGGGCGTACATACTCCCCAGACTTGCGCCGTTGATCAACTGTTGCAGAAAAGTGCTGAAGTCCATTGCGAACCTTAATAACTGTTTTGGGTGGGAAGAGGACGGCAGGAACCCCCGCACCTTAGTGCTTCAGGTCTCCGCAGCACGCTTCCTCTTTGACTCCTTTCAATCTTGTGCTCAGGGTGAGGCACAATACTGAAAGGAAGCAAAGCGACGCTCCGAAAGGAGCGTTCGTCGATGCCGCGATCCTGATTAGGGGTTGACGGTGGTTTTGTAAGCGAACTTGCCGTCTTTGACTTCGTTGATGACCGCAGATTTAACGGCGTTGCCGTTTTCGTCGATGTTGATGACCCCGGTGATGCCCTTGTAGCCCTTGGTGTGGCGGAGCTTGTCGTTGACACACTCTTTATCGGTGGGAGCTTTGCCCTCGTCGATGCACTGGTTCATGGCATTGAGGATCATCCCGTAGGCATCAGCCGCCAAAGCGCCCATAGAGTCTGCCGGCTTGTGGTACTTTTTGTGGAAGGCTTCGACATAGGCTTTAGCTTCGGGAGAGGAAGCCGCCGCTTCGTTGAAGTGGTCGGTGTACATGAAGCCTTCGGCCGCTTTGCCGCCGATCTTGACCAGCTCGGGGAAGCCGACGCCGTCTGCGCCGATGAAGGGAGCCTTCACACCCATGGCACGAGCCTGCTTGACCATCAGTGCCGCTTCGGGATAGTAGCCGGTGAAGGCGATGATGTCGGGGTGGGCCGCTTTGATCGTAGAGACCTGGGCGTTGAAGTCCTTATCTCCGGAGTTGATCAGCACGGTCTTGAGGATCTTGCCGCCGCCGGCGGTGTAGGCTTTTTTGAAGGCTTTGGAGAGGCCGACGGAGTAATCTTGCTTGGCATCGGTGACGACGACGGCGGTTTTCATCCCGTTATTGAGGGCATACTTGGCCATAACCGCCCCTTGGAAGGGGTCGATGAAACAGGCGCGGGTGACGTATTTTTTGCCTTTGGTGACCCGAGGGTTGGTGGAGGCGTGGGTGATCATGGGTGTCTTGGCTTTTTCAGCGATAGGAGCCATTGCCATGGAGTTGCCGGAAGCGACTTCGCCGAGGATAACGGTGACGCCGTTTTTGTCGAGCAGACGCTTGACGGCAGTGGCCGCTTCGACTTTATCGCCGCGGTCATCCAGGACGACGAGTTTGACGTCATCGCCGTTTTTGAGCTTGTGGTTTTGCTCATAGGCGATGTCGAGACCGCCTTTACTGGTCTGGCCAAAGGCCGCGATGGGTCCCGTCAGGGGCAGGACGACGCCGACTTTGACTTCCTTGGCCATGGCGATTCCGCCGGCCAGTGCGATTGCAGCAGCAATACTCATACTTTTCTTCATCTAAACTCCTTGGATTGATTTGGTGTCTCTTATACTATCAGGCTATTTCTTTTCCAAAACTTAAAGTAGCCGTTTTTGGGGACTTATTGTCCCAGGAGGCGCTTGACGGTTTGGCTGATACGCCCGCCGTCGGCCCGGCTGCCGATAACTGCTTTGGCCTTGCCCATGACCTTGCCCATATCTTTCATACTTTCGGCACCCACTTCAGCGATGATCTCTTGGAGACTCTTTTCCAATTCGGCATCGTCCATCGGTTCGGGAAGGTAGGTGCGAACCAGAGCGATCTCCGCTTCGTCCTTGGCAACCAGATCGTCACGGCCTGCCTCTTTGAACTGTGCGATGGCGTCTTCACGCTGTTTGACATATTTCATCAAGATTGCCTCCACATCGGCGTCACTGAGCTCTCTACGCTCGTCGACCTCGATCTGTTTGATGGCGGCACTCAGGTTGCGCAGCGTGTCTCGGCGGACGGTATCCTTGGCTCGCATGGCTTCTTTGATATCATTTTTGATTCGTTCTTTGAGGGTCATTTACGCTCCTTAGTTGATATAGTTTTTTGCATAAGATGGTGTAATTATAGCGGGTCGAACGAGGGCCTTCACTATTATTGAAGGAGAATAAAACCGCCCGAATAGAGCTCTTTGGTGAGCGAGAGAAAATTCCGGCGTATTCCTGGTCTATAAGCGAGGCTCATTCGCCGTCGGCGGCTTCGAAGTCGAGGGAGGCGCTGTTGATGCAGTAGCGCTCTCCCGTCGGAGCGGGCCCGTCGGGGAAGAGGTGTCCCAGATGACAGCCGCAGCGGGTACAGCGGACCTCGGTGCGGATCATGCCGTGGGAGTCGTCGCGATGGGCGCTGACGGCCTCCCGGGTGACGGGGCGGGTGAAGCTGGGCCATCCGGTGCCGCTGTCAAATTTGTCTTCGCTGGAGAAGAGGGGAGCATGACAGCATTTGCAGCGGTAGATTCCGGGGCGTTTGTTGTCCCAGTATTCGTTGCGAAAGGCAGGTTCGGTCCCTTGCTCGCAGCAGACGTGGTACTCGAAAGGGGTCAAACGACGACGCAATTCTTCATGATCGAGTTGGATTTTAGGCATAGGCTTTTCTTTCCTGTTTTTATTAAGGGCACTTATCATACCATATAGCCAACTTGTTTATCAAAAGGAGCCCAGGTGAGTCTTTTGCAGCTGATATTGCTGATCAGTGCCGGCGTGATTTTCTATCTCTTTTTCCGGCAGCTCTTTTCGGGCAACTATCCCAAGCGGGGGATCGATTATGAAGCGAAACGGGCCGATGTCCAAATCGGAGAAATCAATCGCCCCGACAAGACCTTTTCCCGTGCACCGGAGTCCAAAAGCCGGCTGCAGGAGCTCCTGGAAATCGCCGATGCATCGTTGGAGAAGGGGGATAATCTGGAAGCCAAGAAGGCACTCCAGAGCGCACTGATACTGGATGAGCGGAATATAGAGGCTCTGCGTCGGCTCGGAGTGGTCTATATGAATATGAACGACTATAGCAACGCACGGAAGATCTATGAGATGCTTCTGCAGATTGACCCGCGGGATGATCTGGCCCACTCCTCTCTGGCCAATGCCTTGCACAAGCTCGGAGAGGATGAGGAGGCACTGGCCCATCACAAAGAAGCGATTGCGATCGATCCCGATTATGCGCCCCATCACTACAACTACGCCAACACCCTCTACGATCTGGGACGAAAAGAGGAGGCTTTGGAAGAGTATCGCAAGGCCTATGCCCTGGATCCCGAGCTTCATGAGGCGAAAAAGATGATTGAGAAGTTGGAAGCATGAGCCGGATGGAAGAGCACTGCTTCATCCGAGAGGAGGCGACGAGTCGGATACTGGAGTGCGTTTCCCGGTACTGTGCCCAATGTTACCGGGAGTTTGGTGAGGGGGAGGAGATTTTCTACGATACCCAGAACTATCGCTATCTCTGCAAAGCGTGTGCCGAGGAGCAGGCACGGCATCTGGACGAAGCCTGTGAACGGATCGACGAGGAAGAAGAGCCTGGCGGGTTATTTTAAATTCAAAAAAGGAGTTTTTCACGATGGAGAAAGTGATCGTTTGGCACAATCCTCGCTGCAGCAAATCCCGCAACGGGATCAAATACCTGGATGAGAAGGGGATCGACTACGAAATCCGACGCTATCTCGACGAGCCGCCGAGCGTGGAGGAGATTCGGGAGGTCCTGAAGAAACTGGGAATGAGACCTCGGGAGCTGATGCGGACCAAAGAGAAGCTCTACCGGGAGCTGGGACTAAAAGATGTGGAGGATGAGGAGAAGCTCATCGAAGCGATGGCTATGCATCCCAAACTGATCGAGCGTCCCATCGTCATCCGGGGAGATCGGGCGGTGGTCGCCCGACCCGAGACGAAGATCGACGAACTCTTTGAAGCCGAGGAGCCTTGATGCACTTTAAGCTGGAGCGTTTTGACAGTATCGGCGACGGACTGCGCCGGGAGATCGAGGAGGTGGGACGGATCGTGGCTTTTGAAAAGCACGATACGCCTTTGGATTATGATGAGACGCTGAACTATTTTTTCATCTTTCTCAGCGGCAAGGTCAAGGTCTTTGAGATGAACCTCTCCAACGGGAAGGAACAGACCCTCTACCTGCTGGGCCGGGGAGATATGTACGATACGGTCACGCTTCTCGACGGCAAACCTCATGAATTGATGAACGAAGCTCTCGAAGCGGGAGAGATGCTGAGGGTTCCTATCGGCAAGGCCCGAGAGTGGATGTATGACTATCCCATCTTTGGCGAGATCGTCCTCAAGTATGTGGCTTCCCAGATTCGCCGCGTGGAGGAACTTGCCGCGGATCTGACGCTGCTGGATACCAAAGAGCGCCTTATCAAACTGATCATCGAGAGTATCGAGAAGAGCCGCTCGACGGGACAGAATATCCTCGAAAATCTCTCCCATGCGGAGATCGCGAAGCTTATCGGAACCGTCCGACACGTCGTCGACCGTCACATCAAACAGCTCAAGGCCGAGGGAATTTTGGAGAGCGGCCGTCGTAAGTTGGCGTTGAAAAATATGGAAAAGCTCCAGGAGAAGCTGGACGATATAGGCTTGTGATTCCAAGGAGTTTTTTACTCTTGTTATAATGGATCGTCTAAAAAACCAATAAGGAGCCAAGATGGGGTACTTCTCAAAAGCCAAGGTGGGAGACAAAGTCTACGGGTTGGTTTTCGGCAAGGGGAAAATCGTCGCGGTCTATCCCGACAGCCACTATTCGATCATGGTGGAGTTTGACAACGGCTACGAAGTCCCTTATACGGAAGACGGCGTACCCGGCTGGGGGCGCTTCAAAAAGCAGACCCTATTCTATCGCAGCGATGTCGATCTGAGCAAGGCGGATTTCTCCCCGGTGGAGAAGATCCTCTCTCCCAAGAAGATCATCAAATTGCGTAACAAAGGACAGCTTCAGGTACGTCTGCCGTCGGGGCTGTGGAAGAGCGTCAAAAAGGCCGACCCCGCCTATGTAGAGGAGCTTTTGGAAAACGAGCAGTATCACCTCTTCCGGAAAAAGCCCTAAAGGGACGGTAGAGCGCTTCGACGCCGCTATCTTCTTCAAATCCTGTAACGTTCTGCAACACTAAAGGTAGCAAAGCGAGTCCTGAGACTCCTTCGTCGAGTTCTCTTTATCCTCCTTCTGCTACCATCGTGTTACCCAATCCATCACTTAATAGAGGGAGATATCTATGTCTTTGATCGAAGAGTATAAAAAACATACCCAAGAGCGCGCCAAACTGGGCGTCCCTCCGCTGCCCCTGACGGCGCAGCAGACCGCCGAACTGGTGGAACTCCTCAAGCAGGACCCCATTCCCGAGGAGGCGTATCTCCTCGACCTGCTCAAAAACCACATCAATCCCGGCGTGGATGATGCCGCCTACGTCAAGGCGGCCTTCCTCAACGCCATCATCACGGGTGATGCCCACTGCAAGGCCCTGAGCAAGGTCGATGCGGTGAAGATCCTCGGTATGATGCTGGGGGGCTACAACGTCGGTCCCCTGGTCGAAGCCCTCAAGCACGAAGATCCCGCCGTCGCCCAGGCGGCCGCCGATGAGCTCAAGCATACGATCCTGGTCTACGACGCCTTCAACGACGTCAAAGAGCTGATGGACGAAGGCAATGCCTTTGCCAAAGAGGTCATCGAGTCCTGGGCCGAAGCGGAGTGGTTCCTGAGTCGCGAGCCTCTCCCCGAAGAGATGAAGCTGACGGTCTACAAGGTCCCTGGCGAGACCAACACCGACGATCTCTCTCCCGCCAGCGAAGCCTTCACCCGTTCCGACATCCCTCTCCATGCCCAGTCGATGCTGATCAACCGGATGGAGAATCCCTTGGAGACGATCAAAAAGCTCAAAGCCAAGGGCAATGATCTGGTCTACGTCGGGGACGTCGTGGGAACGGGAAGCTCTCGAAAGTCGGGAATCAACTCGGTACAGTGGTGGTTCGGCCACGACATTCCCGGCGTGCCCAACAAGCGCACCGGCGGCGTGGTCATCGGCTCCATCATCGCGCCGATCTTCTTCAATACCGCCGAGGACAGCGGCTGTCTGCCCATCGAAGCTCCCGTCGACGCTCTGGAGACGGGTGACGAAATCGTCGTCAAACCCTTCGAGGGCAAGATCTACAAAAACGGCGAAGTGGTCAGTGAATTTATTCTCAAGCCCAATACTCTCCCCGACGAGATGCGTGCCGGAGGGCGGATCCCCCTCATCATCGGCAAGGGATTGACCAACAAAGCCAGAGAAGCTCTCGGGCTGGGCCACAGCGAAGTCTTCGCGCAGCCGGAGCAGCCGGCCGACAGCGGCAAGGGCTATACTTTGGCCCAGAAGATGGTTGGTCGCGCCTGCGGCGTCGAGGGGGTGCGTCCCGGTATGTACGTCGAGCCGGTCGTCAGCACCGTTGGGAGTCAGGATACCACCGGTCCCATGACCCGGGACGAGATCAAGGAGCTGGCGGCTCTGAGCTTCGGTGCCGATCTGGTGCTTCAGACTTTTTGTCACACCGCAGCCTACCCCAAACCCGCCGACGTGGAGCTCCAGCATACGCTGCCTCCTTTCTGGACCAGCCGGGGCGGCGTGATTCTCAAGCCCGGCGACGGGGTCATCCACAGCTGGCTCAACCGTATGGTCCTCCCCGATACCGTCGGGACCGGCGGCGACAGTCATACCCGTTTCCCCATCGGTATCAGCTTCCCCGCCGGATCGGGGCTGGTGGCCTTTGCCGCGGTGACGGGGATGATGCCCCTGAATATGCCCGAGTCGGTTCTGGTCAAGTTCAAAGGCGAGATGCAGCCGGGGATCACTCTGCGGGATCTGGTCAACGCCATTCCCTATGCGGCGATCAAAGAGGGGCTCCTGACTGTCGAGAAAAAAGGCAAGAAAAACGTCTTCGCCGGTCGGATCCTGGAGATCGAGGGCTTGGAGGATCTGAAGGTCGAGCAGGCTTTCGAACTCTCCGACGCCTCCGCCGAGCGGAGCGCTGCCGCCTGTACCGTCAAGCTCAACAAAGAACCGGTCATCGAATATCTGCGCTCCAACATTACGTTGCTTGAGGAGATGATCAAAAAAGGGTACGAGGATAAGCGCACTCTCCAGCGCCGGATCGATAAGATGAAGGCGTGGCTGGAGAATCCCGAGCTCATGGAGCGGGACGAAGATGCCGAATATGCGGCAGTCATCGAGATCGATCTCAACGAGATCACCGAGCCTATCGTCGCCTGCCCCAACGATCCCGACGATGTGGCGACCTTGAGCGAAGTCCTGGCCGACGAGAAGCGCCCCAAGAAGATCGACGAAGTTTTCGTCGGCTCCTGTATGACCAATATTGGGCTCTTCCGGGCTCTGGGCGAGGTTCTCAAGGGCGAAGGAGCCGTCGATACCCGTCTCTGGGTCGTTCCTCCTACGAAGATGGACGAGAAGGAGCTGATCGAGGAGGGCTACTATGCGATCTTCGGTGCGGCGGGAGCCCGGACCGAAATTCCCGGTTGCTCGCTTTGTATGGGGAACCAGGCGAGGGTCCGGGACAATGCCGTGGTCTTCTCCACCTCTACCCGAAACTTCGACAACCGCATGGGCAAAGGAGCCCAAGTCTATCTGGGAAGCTCCGAGCTGGCAGCGGTCTGTTCTCTCCTGGGGCGCATCCCCACCAAAGAGGAGTATCTGGAGATCGTTAACCGCAAGATCACCGAGGATAAGAAGGAGAAGGTCTACAGTTACCTCAATTTCGATCAGATTTCCGAAGAGATTCTCGACGAGATGCTGGAGTAATCCCTCCGGAATCTCTCTTCTATTTTTCTTCTTCTCTATTCAAAGCTCTTTTTCTTCCAATTTCTAAGGGAAGCTGACTATAATGGTATAGCTTTCCCCCCTGACTTCATAAAAAGAAGGGCTATAGCGGATTTTTTTAATTGAAGAAGGATGATTAATGTATAAAAAGAGTGTGATGACCTTGTTGGCGGCTGCGTTGAGTATCAATTTTTTATGTGCTACTCCTCCGGAGCCGGCGGTAGATATCGTCAAACATCTTGAGTTCCTCGGTTACAAAGCGACCATGGACAGTAAAAATATTAAGGCGAAGCATCCAAAATATTTCAATATCTTCTTGAAAAAATTCCGAGGGGGGATTCTTGTGACGGCCTATTATGGGGCAACCAGTTATGCAGCTTCTCACCGCGGTAAGTTCCTCGAACTGATCAATACGCTCAATCGGGAGGCGACGGCCGGACGCTACTATCTGGACAAGGACGGGGATCTGGTCATCGAGGGATACTATCCGGGGACGTACCATCGGACCAACTTCGGTACTTTTCTCGAAGCCTTTAATGAAGAACGCAATCACCTGGCAAAGCATATCAAAGAGCTTGAGCCTTTCCTTAAATAATCTCTACAATCTTCTTTTCTTCCCCTCTTCGGGGATCAATCTTTTTTAAAATATGCTTTCCCTCCATTTCGAGAATACGACTGCAATCACCTGATACTAGAACTTTTCAGAGAGTTGAGGGCTTAGATTCATCTGCTCGCGGATCACTTAGATATGAGGAGAGCTTGAGCATCTGCGTGACAATGAGTATGGTTGGGGATTGGAGAAACTGGTGGGTCCTCCGGGACTCGAACCCGGGACCGCCCGGTTATGAGCCGGGAGCTCTAACCAACTGAGCTAAAGACCCTCTTTGTCCTGGCGAAGTTTTCGCTCACGGATACTGCGGGGAAGGTAGAGATCTTCTTTGGAGACCTTTTTAAGGGGGCCCTTCTCCTGCATTGTAATTTTAGCGTCGGCATTATACTGGAAATAGCGTTTGAAGGCAATGAGATTGATGAGAATCCCAAAGAAGACGGCAAAGATGATGAAGCTGGTCCCCCCGTGGCTGAACATGGGTAAGGGAACTCCGACGACCGGAGCCATTCCGATGATCATGAACATATTGACATTCATATAGATGAAGATGAGAAACGCCAGACCCCCGGCTACGGTTTTGATGAGGTAGTCTCTGCCGTAAATATGGGAGAGGATCAAGAGATGAATGATCAACAGAATATAGAGGACGATGACCGTGAGCATTCCCCGGTAGCCGAAGCGCTCGCCCAAGTAGGCAAAAATAAAATCACTGGAAGAGATGGGAAGAAACTTTAGCTGGGTTTGGGTTGCCTCCTCTTTGGGCTTGCCCGTCACGCCGCCGGACCCTATGGCGATGAGAGCCTGCTGGACATGGTAGCTGGGTTTTCCCAGGAAATCGGCGATACGTTTTTTCTGATAGTCGTGGAGGTGGTCGTAGAGTATCGGAGCCGAGAGTGTGGCCAAAAGCAAGACGCTGATCCAGACGCGCCATTTCACCCCGACGAGGAAAAGCACCCCGTAACCGGTCAGCAGCAGCACCAGTGCCGTCCCCAGGTCGGGCTCCTTGGCAATAAGGAGAAAAGGAATGAGGATGACGACGGAGAGCTTGGCAAAATCGATAAAGCCGTAGCCCTCTTTGGGAGGAGGGTTTCGATGGATGAGCCAGGCGAGCATGAGGATGACGCTGACCTTGATGAACTCCGAAGGCTGGATCGTCAGGCCGGTCCCGGGTATCGGGAGCCAGCGTCGGGCGCCGAGGATCGTTTTGCCGGCGACATCCACCGCGGCAAGGAGCAGAAGGTTGAAGAGGTAGCTCAGGGGTGCGAACCACCATAGAATCTTCTGCCACGGAATAAAAACCGCCAGAAGAAAAGCCATTGCACCGACGACATAATAGGTCATCTGCTTCGTAAAAAGAGCCGGATTGATCTCCTTGACCAGAATGGAGGAGATCACCAGGAGGGGCAGAATCTGGAGCACAAGAAGATAATTGAAATTTTTCGGGAGGGTTTTGAAGTAATTCGATACCTCTTTCCAATCCAGATCCATGACGCCCTTTTCGCCTTTCGGCTCTGAGATTTTGCGCTATTATATCAGATCGATCTCATGCAAAAGAGGGAGGGGGATGCGAAGGTTTCAATTCTCGGGACTTCAAAAGGTCAATGGAGTACTTCATACCGTGACGATGCGGGATCCCGAGGCGATCCTGGAGGGATCGATGGCGCTGCATACGGGGCAGGATGCCGGGGCGGTTCTTCGCAATCGTCGGAGCCTGGAGGAGTATTTCGGGTCCGACGCTCTTTTCGTTTCGGCTCTGCAGGTTCATGGAGACAAGATCTATCGGATTAGGGACCCTCAAAGTCGTGGCTGGGAGAGCCTGGACCGAAGGCTTCAGGCCGATGCCCTCGTGACGGCAACTCCGAAGGTGGTGCTGACGATTCTGACGGCCGATTGCGTTCCGATTCTCCTGTGCGATCCCGAGGCAAGGGTGATCGCCGCCGTCCATGCGGGCTGGAAAGGCAGTCGGCTGGGGGTCGTCGCCAAAACGGTTCGTACGATGTGTCAAGAGTTCGGGGCCGAGGCGTCGCGGATTCTGGCGGCGATCGGTCCGGCCATCGGAGGCTGCTGCTATGAGGTGGGTGAAGAGGTCGCCGGCGCATTCCGTTCTATCGAGGGAGCGGTGACGCAAAGAGAGGGTGCTCGCCCCCGTCTCGATCTCAAAGCGGTCAACCGCTTCCAACTGCTGGAGGCGGGGCTTTTGCCGGAGCGGATCGAAGTCTCCACGGTCTGCACGGCTTGCGAGAGGGAACGCTTTTTCTCCTATCGGGCCGAAGGGGGCTGCGACGGGCGATTTTTGAGTGCAATCATGTTGAAATCTTGATGAAAAGGAGGAAGAAGATGAGAGTTAGATCTTTTCTCAAAGTGATGGGATTTATTGGAATATTTTTTGTATTGACAGGTTGCGCCCCGTCGACTCCCGGCACTGGAATTCCCAGAGAGAATACGCACATAACGAAAAGCCCGGAAGGGATTCGATGGATGCTTCAGAGCTTTGATTATACGAAACAGGCGGTACCCACCGGAGCCTATCTTTTCCTC
>Ga0256841_1001939_pt1 | contig 17091 bp, 19 predicted proteins | sample 356308metaG_FD_185971 | JGI IMG/M metagenome (GOLD analysis project Ga0256841, IMG submission 185971) | Hydrothermal vent microbial communities from Mid Atlantic Ridge, Atlantic Ocean - 356-308 | ecosystem: Environmental > Aquatic > Marine > Hydrothermal vents | place: Atlantic Ocean: Mid... | reverse complement strand
CGGGGATATTTGTGGAACAAAGATGCGGGATGTGTGATCAAGCCTGCATGCAAGGAACCAGATATAATCCGCCGCAGGGGGGTTTGGCCATTCTGCATCATGATCACGAATTGCTGCTGGTGGACAAGCCGAGCGGTTTGTTGAGCGTGCCCGGCAAGGGCGAGCATCTGGCCGATTGTCTGCTGGCGCGGGTGCAGGCGGTATTTGCCGAAGCACTGCTGGTGCACCGTCTGGATCGGGATACATCCGGGGTGATGGTGTTTGCGCTGACGCGCCATGCGCAGCGGCATCTGGGGTTGCAGTTTGAAAAACGGCAGGTGAGGAAAACCTATATCGCGCGGGTATTTGGGCGGGTGGCCGAAAAAACCGGCACGGTGGATTTGCCACTGATTGTCGATTGGCCGAACCGCCCCTTGCAGCATGTGGATTTTGAAAACGGCAAGCCGGCGGTGACCGATTGGCGGGTGTTGAAGTACGAGGAAAACGCCACGCGGATGCGGCTGTTTCCGCAGACCGGCCGCAGCCATCAGTTGCGGGTGCATATGCGGGAAATCGGCCACCCGATTCTGGGCGATCCGTTCTATGCCACGGGCGAGGCGCGCAAAGCGCCGCGGCTGATGCTGCACGCCGAAAGCCTGCGCCTGCGCCATCCTGATGGGGGCAAGGGGCTGACCTTCAAGGCAAAGTGCCCGTTCTAGGGGTTGACCTTGGCACGTCTTCCGGGCCTTTTAATGGGATTGTATCAGGAGGATGTCATGTATCAGCCGGTTATCGCGGGAAGCGGAGTGTTCACCCCGCAGAAGGTTATTACCAACAAGGAACTGGTGCAGGCATTCAACGCCTATGCTGACCGATACAACGCGTTGCACAAGAGCGAAATCGCGGCGGGTGAGCTGGAGGCCAAGGCGCATTCCAGCGAAGAATTCATCGTGGCGGCAAGTGGTATCGAACAGCGGCATGTGCTCGACAAGGACGGTGTGCTTGACCCGGGTGTCATGCATCCGCTGTTGCGCCAGCGTAGGGATGAAGAACCGTCGATCATGGCGGAAATGGCGCTGGATGCCTGTGGTAAGGCATTGAAATCGGCGGGAAAAACAGCTGATGATGTGGATGCGGTGATTGTCGCGGCCTCCAACCACGAGCGGGCCTATCCGGCGATTGCGATCGAGGTGCAGGATCTGCTGGGCGTCAAGGGCTTTGGCTTTGATATGAATGTGGCCTGCTCAAGCGCAACCTTTGGTATTCAGGCGGCGAGCGACATGATCCGCACCGGTTCCGCCCGGGCCATTCTGGTGGTCAATCCGGAAATCTGTTCAGGGCACCTGGAGTGGCGCGACCGCGATTGCCATTTCATCTTTGGCGATGTCTGCACCGCCACATTGCTGACCCGCAAGGAAGATGTAACCGGGCCGCATTTTGAGATTCTGTCGACAAGATGCCTGACGCTGTTTTCCAATAACATACGGAACAACAACGGATTTTTACGCCGTTGCCGCCCTGATGGCATGGTGGACCGACGCGACATGCAGTTCATGCAGAACGGGCGGAAAGTGTTCAAGGAGGTGTTGCCTGTCGTGGCAAAACACATGCTGGAGCATCTGGAGGACGAGGGCATTGCGCCGGGAAATCTGCGCCGGATGTGGCTGCATCAGGCCAACAAGGCGATGAATGATTTCATTGGCAAAAAGGTGCTGGGGCGGGTGCCGGAAGCCGGCGAGCAGCCGAATATTCTGCAGGATTACGCCAACACTTCATCCGCCGGGTCGATCATCGCATTCTCGAAATACTCGGATGATTTCGAGGCCGGGGATCTGGGGATAATCTGCTCGTTCGGGGCGGGGTATTCGGTGGGGTCGGTGATTGTGAAAAGGGCCGATTGACAGCGTATGGATTGCGTATGGAAAACGTATGGGTTTTGTATGGCTCTCCACCGATCCCCGTTTTGCCCACAGAAACCTATCCGCCCTGGCTTCGGCTTTTCTGGATTTCCTGCACACGTCGGGGCCAGGTTGATTTGATATAGGCGAGCACATCGAGAATTTCCTGATCGGAAAGGATCTCATCAAAGGCCGGCATGCCGCTGTTGAAATTCGCAACGCCGCGTTTTGACAGCGCCCCGGCGCCACCCAGTTTTGTGTATTCGAACAAGAGCACATCATCATGGTGCCAGGTGTGGCCGGTCTGATCATGCGGAGGTGCGGGCAAGGTTCCGTCCGGGTTCTGGCTCTGCCAGTCAGGCTGGCCCTGCAGGCTGGCGCCGTGGCAGGATGCACAGTTCTCGGCATAAAGGCGCTGACCGTTGACAATATCCGGGGCATTCTCTGCCTTGGCCAGGCCGGTTTCGTCACTGAAAGAGATCAGGGCGCCCCCGGCTGTCAACAGGGCCAGAGCGGAAACTGTCAGGGTCAGTTTATGGTTTGGCAAGGCTATTTCTCCTCGGGCAGGCGGCAGGGCAATCAGGCCGCCTATGGTGCAGGCGAACCTTACACCCTGCGGCCGGCAGATGCACCACATGCTTGCCCGGTCAACCGGTCCGGTCTGTAGTCCGGCCCGGGCGGAATTCTTATTCGTCCCAACCGCTGATGGCTTTCAGGACGAGGAAATCCTCGATGCCGAATTTTCCGCCCTCGCGGCCTGATCCGGACTGGCGCACACCACCAAAGGGTGAGCCCTGGGCAAAGCTCCGGTAGTTGGTTTCAACCATGCCGGATTTCAGTTGCCGTGCGGCGCGTTTGCACAGATCGGCATCGGCGGACTGCACATAGTTGGTCAGCCCGTAGACCGTGTCGTTGGCTATCCGGATGGCTTCCTCCTCGGTCTCGAAAGGAATGATCGAGAGGACAGGCCCGAATATTTCGGTCTGGGCAATGGTCATGTCATTGCTGACATCGGCAAACACGGTGGGGCGTACGAAATAGCCGCGGTTCAGCCCCTTTGGCCGCCCCGGACCGCCGGCCACAAGCCGGGCGCCTTCGGCAATGCCTTTCTCGATCAGGCCCTGGATTTTTCTGAACTGAACTTCGGAAACAACCGGGCCGATGTGTTTGCCTTCAATGGAGGCAGGGCCGACCGCGGTGGCTTCGGCCTGGGCCGCGGCCTGTTCCACCGCCGCGTCATAGCGCGAGCGATGCACCAGCATCCGGGTGGGGGCGTTGCACGACTGGCCCGAATTGTTGAAGCATTTGATGGCGCCGATCTTTACCGCCTTTTCCGGCGCGTCGGCAAAGATGATATTGGCGCCCTTGCCGCCCAGTTCGGTTGTGACGCGTTTCATGGTGGGCGCGGCAGTCTTGGTGATCAGAATACCGGCGCGGGTCGAGCCGGTGAACGAGATCATGTCAACATCCGGATGGGTGGAAAGCTGGGTGCCGACGCCGGGGCCGTCGCCGTTGACCAGATTGAACACACCGGCGGGAAAGCCGGCCGCATCCATCATCTCGGCAAACAGAAGCGAGGACATCGGCGCGATCTCGGAAGGTTTCAACACCATGGTGCAGCCCGCAGCCACGGCGGCACCCACCTTGAGCACCACCTGATTCATCGGCCAGTTCCACGGGGTGATCAGGCCGGCCACGCCGATCGGCTCCAGAATGTGATGTTCGTCTTTGGCGTATTGGTACTCAAACTCGAAATCCGGCAGGGCCTCGATGAACCCCTGCAAATGCCAACTGCCGGCACCAACCTGCGCGCTGCGGGCCCAATCAATCGGCGCGCCCATTTCCTGGCTCATGGCCTGGGCCATTTCCTCGGCGCGGGCGTTATAGGCCTCAAGCAGTTTTTTCAGAAGCTCCAGCCGTTCCTTTTTAGACGTTTGTGACCAGGCGGGAAAGGCGGCCCTGGCAGCGGCAACCGCTGCATCGGTATCGGCCTGACCGCCGAGCGAGATCACCGCATAGGGCTCTTCGTTCGAGGGGTTTATCACCTCAAGGTCATTTTGGACGGCCGGGTTGACCCATTGGCCATTGATATAGAACTGACGCTTGTCAAGCATGGAATCCTCCGTGATGTTTGGCCTCACCCTGTCATTGTCACAGGGGCTGTGCAAGAGGGCAGAGGCATTGTAAAACCGATCGTCTGGTGAGACTATAGGCGCGGTGAAATGAAATGCCCGCAGGTTGGGCGGATGGCTGTGCAGCCCGCAGGAAAAGAGGGTCCTGATGGACAAGATACTGGTCTTTGGTGGTGCCGGATATATCGGCAGCCATACCTGCAAGGCGCTGGCCGAAAACGGTTTTGAACCGGTGGTTTATGACAATCTGAGCGAAGGCTATGCGCGGTTCGTCCGCTGGGGAGATCTGATCGAGGCGGACATTCTGGATGCGGGGGCTGTGGCACAGGCACTGGAGCGCCACAAACCGGTGGCCATCATCCATTTTGCAGCCTTTACCTATGTCGGGGAATCGGTGACGGACCCGGCGAAATACTACCGCAACAATGTCGGCGGGTCTCTGAACATTGCCGAAGCCGCGCACCGGGCCGGCAATATCCCGGTGATCTTTTCCTCAAGCTGCGCCACATACGGTGTGCCGGCGCGGGTTCCGATCCCCGAAACCGCGCCGCAGGTTCCGATCAACCCTTATGGGCGCAGCAAGCTGATGGTCGAGCAGATATTGCAGGATTTGGCCGCGGCTTACGGGTTGCCGTCGGTTGCGCTGCGGTTCTTCAACGCCTGTGGCGCCGACAAGGACGGCGAGATTGGCGAGGCGCACCGGGTTGAGACACATCTGATCCCGCGGGCGATTTTTTCGGGGCTTGGCCGGATCGACGATTTCTGCATTTTCGGCGGTGATTACGACACGCCTGACGGGTCGCCGATCCGGGATTATATCCATGTCACCGACTTGGCGGATGCCCATATCCGGGCCTGCCGGTATTTGCTGGATGGCGGAGAAAGCGCGCAGTTCAATATCGGCACCGGCAATGGCTATTCGGTTTTTGAACTGATGCGGGAACTGTCACGCATTCTGGGCAGGGAGGTTCCGGCGCAGGTTGTCGGCCGACGCGCGGGCGATACGCCTGTTCTGGTTGCGGAGGCCACCAGGGCCCGGACGGCTCTGGGATTTTTGCCGCAGCATTCCGAAATCGGAAACATTCTGGAAACAGCGCTGCGCTGGCACAGGAACAACCCGTGACCTCTCCGCAAGCCAGGGTGGTCAACGGTTGCGATGGCAGGGCTTTGAGCGAAGATGCGCAGGTATCCACTGCAACGGCAAAGTGTATTTTGAAGAAAGCGTGATCAAGGGCTGGAAAGCCTGCGTCACCCTGACTAGTTAAGAACCATTCTAAACGCTGTCTGGATCCCCTATACAGGGATTCGCAGAAAACGCGCGCCGGGTGGGAAATGTCTGGCGTTGTCATGAACCAATGGAAAAGGAACACAACCATGTCTTTGCGTATCAATGACGTTGCCCCTGATTTTACCGCAGACACATCGCAAGGCGAGATCAATCTGCACGACTGGATCGGCGACGGCTATGCCGTTCTGTTTTCGCATCCGAAAGATTTTACCCCGGTCTGTACCACGGAATTTGGCGCTGTCGCCGGGCTGTTTGACGAGTTTGCAAAGCGCAATACCAAGGTGATGGGCATTTCCGTGGATTCGGTGGAAGAGCACAAAAAGTGGATCGCGGACATCGAGCATTTCTCGGGTAAACCCGTCAAGTTTCCGATCATCGACGACAGCAGCCTGAAAGTGGCCAAGCTGTATGACATGCTGCCGGCCGACGCCTACCTGCCCGACGGGCGTACGGCCGCGGATTCGGCCACGGTACGCACCACATTCATTATTGGCCCGGACAAGAAAATCCGGCTGATGCTGATTTATCCGATGTCGGTTGGCCGCAATTTCGCGGAAATTCTGCGGGCACTGGATGCGGTGCAACTGACCGACAAGCAGCCGGTTGCAACGCCGGCCAACTGGGTTGAGGGCCAGGATGTGATTGTCGCACTGGGACTGGACGACGAGGAGGCCAAGAAAAAGTTTGGTGAAGTCGACATCGTCCTGCCTTATCTGCGGTTTACCAAAGATCCGGAATAAAAACGGCGCCTGACTTTGGTCTGGCCCCCACGGTTTGTGGGGGCCATTTTCGTTTTCAGGCTTTTTTCCGGGCTTTTTTCACGACGTCTCCGAAGGCTGCGAAATCCTGTGCCAGAGGCGAAGATTTGCGCCAGGCCAGGCCAACACTTCTGGATGGCACCGGATCGGCCAGCGGAACGAGATCAATATCTGACGACCGTCCCTCGACCTGTACGGCCATTTCGGGCAGCAGGGTAAACCCCATGCCGTTGGCCACCATCTGCACCAGCGTTGCAAGGGTTGAGGCACCAAACGTATCGGTTCGGTCGGTGTTGCGCAGGGCGCAGACAGCCAGGGCCTGATCGCGCAGGCAGTGACCTTCCTCCAGCAACAAAAGCTGTTCGTCCTGCAAAAGATCGGGCAGGCATCTGGCCGGATGCGGTACATTGTGCCCCTTTGGGGCGGCCAGCAGAAACGGGTCGTCAAACAGATGGAGCGTATCAATCGCCGCGGTGTCGATGGGCAGGGCCAGCAATAGCAGATCAAGCCGGCCATCAAGCAGCTCTGCGGTGATCGTATCGGTTTGGGCCTCGTGGATATTGAGTGTGAGTTCTGGAAAGGTCTGCCGCAGCAATGGCAGGAGCGACGGCAGCAGATACGGGGCAATCGAGGGGATGACCCCCAGCGACAGATCTCCGGACAGCGGGATGGTGCGGCTTTTGGCGAAATCCGTCAGATCACGCACCTCGGCCATGACGCCTGCGGCACGCTCGGCAATGTCGCGCCCTGCGGCAGTGAGGCAAACCCCGTTCGGGCGGCGCTCGACCAATGGCAGGCCAAGCCGGGCTTCGAGATCCCTGATTTGCATCGACAGGGCCGGCTGGCTGATTGCACAGGCGTCGGCGGCACGGCCAAAATGCCCCAGACGGGCCAAAGCATCAAAATAGCGGAGTTGTCGAAGTGTCAGCATAAGCAAATCTTATCGTATGGGCAAGATATTCAAATTAGACCTTATTACATCCGCAGCGTAGGGTCGAGTCATTGCAGACTGCCAATGATGGAGCAAGATGATGACCTCTCGCAAAACCCTGACCACAAGTGCCGGCGCACCGGTGCCGGACAACCAGAACAGCCTGACCGCCGGGCCGCGCGGCCCGGTGCTGATGCAGGATTATCAACTGCTGGAAAAGCTGGCGCATCAGAACCGTGAACGCATCCCGGAACGCACCGTGCACGCCAAGGGTGTCGGCGCGTTTGGCACGCTGAAAATAACCGGCGACATTTCGAAATACACGCGGGCAAAGGCGCTGCAACCGGGCGCTGAAACCAAGGCATTGCTGCGGGTTTCCACCGTGGCCGGCGAAATGGGCGCGGCCGATGCCGAGCGCGACGTGCGCGGCTTTGCCCTGAAATTTTACACCGAAGAGGGCAACTGGGATCTGGTGGGCAACAACACCCCGGTGTTTTTTGTCCGTGACGCCTACAAGTTCGCCGATTTCATCCACACCCAGAAACGTCATCCGCGCAGCAACCTGCGCAGCCCGACGGCGATGTGGGATTTCTGGTCGCTGACGCCGGAATCGCTGCATCAGGTGACAATCCTGATGTCGGACCGGGGTCTGCCGATCGACAGCATGCACCTCAACGGCTATGGCAGCCACACCTACAGCCTGTGGAACGACGCCGGAGAACGGTTCTGGGTAAAGTTCCATTTCAAGACCGAGCAGGGCCACAAGCATTACACGAATGCCGAGGCTGAGGCGATTGTCGGCAAAAGCCGCGAGACCTCGCAGGAGGCGTTGTTCGGCGCGATCGAGGCCGGCAATTTCCCGCGCTGGAAATTCATGATGCAGATCATGCCGGAAATGGACGCGGAAAAAACGCCCTACAACCCGTTTGACCTGACCAAGGTCTGGCCGCACGGGGATTATCCGCTGGTCGAGGTCGGTGTTCTGGAGCTGAACAAGAATCCGGAAAACTATTTTGCCGAGGTGGAAAATGCGGCGTTCAGCCCGTCCAATATCGTGCCGGGGATAAGCTGGAGCCCGGACAAGATGTTGCAGGCGCGCATTTTTTCCTATGCGGATGCGCATCGCTACCGGCTGGGGACACATTACGAAACGATCCCGGTGAACCAGCCCGTATGCCCGGTGCATCACTATCACAAGGACGGGCAGATGAATACCTACGGTGGCCTGAAATCCGGCAACCCGGACGCCTATTATGAGCCGAATTCCTTTGACGGGCCGGTCGAGGACCCCGGCGTGAAGGAACCGCCCCTGAAAATCTCGGGTGATGCCGACCGCTATGATCCGCATGACGGGCAGGGGGTGGATGATTTCCAGCAGCCCGGTGACCTGTTTCGCCTGATGAGCCCGGAAGAACAGGGGCGGCTGATGGATAATATCCGCGATGCGATGCAGGGCGTGCCGGAAGAGATCGTGCGCCGTCAGGTGGATCTGTTCGCCAAATGTGACCCGGCCTATGGCGCCGGCGTGGCCAAGCGGATGGGGCTGAGCTGATCAGGCTGAAAATGCAACGGAAACCCCGCTATCGGTCGGGGTTTCCAATCCTTCGCCGGGTCAGGAATGAACGGCCAGGCCATCGCCTTTGGGATAGAGGACCACTTTGGCCTTCATCGGGACACGATCGTAAAATTCAATGATCTGGTCATTCACCAGCCGGGCACAGCCGTTGGAAACGGCCACGCCGATGGTGCGCGGGTTGTTGGTGCCGTGAATGCGCAGGTATGTATCCCCGCGTCCGGGTGCAAAAAGATACAGGGCCCGCGCCCCAAGCGGGTTGTTGATGCCGCCGGGCATGCCATCGGCAAACTTCTTGTAGGCCGCCGGATTTCGCTTGATCATGTCCGGTGTCGGGGTCCAGCTGGGCCATTCCTTTTTGGCGCCAACGTAAAAGCTGCCGGAATGGTACAATCCGGCGCGACCGATGCCGACGGTATAGCGAATGGCCCTGTTGTCGGGCAATGTCCAGTAAAGGGCGTATTTTGTCGGATCCACGTGGATCTCACCGGGCGGGAGCATCGTTTTCAGTTTGACCTCACGCGGCAGATATTCCTCGGGGAGCACATAGGTGTCTTTGGGCTGATGCGCCTGTGCAGGTGAATAACCCAAAGTGCCCGCGGCAAGACCGGTCGCCAGAAAATCACGTCTGTTCAGCATGTTATAATCCCTCCGTTCACAAATTTTTCGTATCTTGTGCCCTGCAAAAACCGCAGAAACCGTCACCTGAAACAAAGGCTAGCCGGAAACTGTGCCTGTTGCCAATAACGATAGCGTAAGAAAAAGGCCCCGGCAGTATCTGCCGAGGCCCCGTTTTGTTGACTGCAGGTAAAAATCAGCTGTCGGATTTTTCCTCTTTGGTGATTTCCTTGCCGGTTTCCTGATCGACCATCTTCATCGCCAGGCGCACCTTGCCACGATCGTCAAAGCCCAACAGTTTGACCCAGACCTCCTGGCCTTCCTTCAGCACATCCGAAGGATGGTTCAGGCGGCGGTTTTCGATCTGGGAAACGTGGACAAGCCCGTCGCGTTTGCCAAAGAAGTTCACGAAGGCGCCGAAATCGACGATTTTGACAACCTTGCCGCGGTAGATTTTGCCTTCTTCCGGTTCTGCCACGATCGAGTTGATCATGTCATAGGCTTTCTTGATCGAATCCGCATTGGCCGAGGCGATCTTGATGACACCGTCGTCGTTGATATCGACCTTGGCGCCCGAGACTTCGACGATCTCGCGGATCACCTTGCCGCCCGAGCCGATCACTTCGCGGATCTTGTCAGTGGGCACCTGCATGGTTTCGATCCGTGGCGCATGATCCGAGAACGAACCGGCGCTGCTGATCGCCTTGTTCATTTCATCAAGAATGTGCATCCGCGCGCCCTTGGCCTGTGCCAGGGCCTTTTCCATGATTTCCGGGGTGATGCCGGCCACCTTGATATCCATTTGCAGGCTGGTGATGCCGTCTTCGGTCCCAGCCACCTTGAAATCCATGTCGCCGAGGTGATCCTCGTCGCCCAGAATATCGGTCAGGACGGCATAATCCTTGCCTTCGAGAATCAGACCCATGGCCACGCCGGCCACGGCGGTTTTCAGGGGCACACCGGCATCCATCATCGACAGGGACGATCCACAGACCGTTGCCATCGAGGAGGAGCCGTTGGATTCGGTGATTTCGGAGACCAGACGGATGGTATAGGGGAAATCGGTGGCGGCGGGCAGAACCGCCTGAAGCGCACGCCACGCCAGTTTGCCGTGGCCGATTTCACGCCGCCCGGTAAAGCCGAAACGGCCAACTTCGCCAACCGAATAGGGCGGGAAGTTATAATGCAGCAGGAAGTTGGAGCGAAAATTGCCGTGCAGGGCGTCGATGATCTGTTCGTCATCACCGGTGCCCAGCGTGGTTATGGCCAGCGCCTGTGTTTCGCCGCGGGTAAACAGGGCCGAGCCGTGGGTGCGGGGCAAAAGCCCGGTTTCGCAATCAATCGGCCGGACCGTTTCCAGATCACGCCCGTCTATCCGCTTGCCGGTTTTCAGAACCGCGCCGCGCACGATTTCGCTTTCCAGCTTTTTCAGGGCTGCGCCCAGGTTGGGATCTTCCTGCTCGTCCTCGTCCAGCTTTGCCATGATGGCTTCGCGGGCGGCGGCAACAGCGGCAGTGCGCTCTTGCTTGTCGTGAATTGCAAAGGCTTCGCGCATCAGCTTCTCGCCAGCTTTCTTGACCTTTTTGTAGAGCGCGGAATAATCCGGTGCCTCGAAATCAAACGGTTCCTTGGCGGCGTCTTCGGCCAGGTCGACGATCAGATCAATGACAGGCTGCATCTGCTCATGGGCAAAATTCACAGCCCCCAGCATTTCGGCCTCGGACAGTTCGTAGGCCTCGGATTCAACCATCATCACGGCGTCTTTGGTGCCGGCAACGACCAGGTCGAGTTTTTGCTCCGGGTTGTTGCGCAGGTTCTGCATATCATCAACATCGGGGTTGAGGACATATTCGCCATTCGCATAGCCAACGCGGGCGGCGGCAATCGGGCCGCGGAACGGGACGCCGGATATGGTCAGCGCGGCAGAGGCCGCGATCATCGCCACGATATCGGGGTCATTCACCAGATCGTGGCTGAGCACGGTGCAGATGACCAGAACTTCGTTCTTGAAGCCTTCGACAAACAGCGGGCGAATGGGGCGGTCGATCAGCCGCGATGTCAGGGTCTCTTTCTCGGTCGGGCGCGCTTCGCGCTTGAAAAACCCGCCCGGAACCTTGCCGGCGGCATAGTATTTTTCCTGATAATGAACCGTCAGCGGGAAAAAATCCTGCCCCGGTTTCTGCTGGCGGGCATATGTCACCGCTGCCAGAACCGTGGTTTCGCCCAATGTGGCGATGACGCAGCCATCAGCCTGACGGGCCACTTTGCCCGTTTCCAGTGTGAGGGTCTCGTCCCCCCATTCCATCGTTTTCTTTGTTACGTTAAACATCTCGTTTCCTATCTGGCCGTCGGGGCGTATCCCCTGAGGTCCTTTGCGTACGGGCCGTTTTGCCCGTGGCCTTGATTTCATGCATCTTGCCGCCCGGTAAGGCCCGATGGGGCGGCGTTCTCTGGCCCACGACCGGGCCGAAAAGCAAGAAGCGCCCCGCAGGGCGCAACTTTTTCAGTTTAGCGGCGCAGGCCGAGGCGCTTGATCAGATCCTGATAGCGCTGTTCGTTCTTGCCGCGAAGATAATCCAGAAGTTTGCGGCGCTGGGCCACCATCATCAACAGACCACGGCGGGAGTGATTATCCTTTTTGTGGGTCTTGAAGTGTTCGGTCAGCGTGGCAATGCGCGAGCTGAGGATGGCAACCTGTACCTCGGGCGACCCGGTGTCGCCCTCCTTGGTTGCAAATTCCTTCATCAGCCGCTGTTTTTCTTCTTTGGTAATCGACATCGTGGTCTCCTTGTTCAAGAGGTGAATGGGCACAAGCCGGGATGTCGTCCAGCAGGGTCCGGGAATTGCCCGCCGAAATAAAATATCCGGCGGATGCGCGCGTATAAGAGGATTCTGCCCAAAAGAAAAGGGGAAATGCGATGCGCAACCGGTCGGGCCGGGTGGCGGCTATTTCTGCGCCTTGATTTCCTCGATAACCTTGGTGGCCCAGTCGCCGATGATCGGCACAAGTTCGATGGTGGAGAGAAAATAGACCAGCAGGGAAACAAGGATGGTGGCACCAATAACCGTCCCCAGACCAAAGGCAATTCCGCGCAGAAACTGAAATGCCGTCAGCCGGAAAAGCGACCGGTGAACCCGCACGAAACGGTGGTTGTTCAGCCGCGCCAGTTCCGTGCGCAGGGCCCTGACCTCGGTCGTCAGGTTGTCTGGCTGGTTGTCTGCTGGTTTCTGCTCTGTCACGTGTTTCTTGCCTGATTGCGGTCCTTGCCGGAAAAGCTACAGCCAATGCTACCGGGGGCCAAGCGTTATTCCCAAAGCATGGGCTGCACCGCATAACCGATATAGAGCGGGTGCCGGGGATGGCCTGCCCTGGTCAGGCCCAGATGGTATAATGCAAGCCCGGTATTGCGCATCAGTGTTTCAACAGCCGCACCGCGTGAAAGGTGTTCGCCATGGGTGCCCCAGGCGCAGACAATCTGGTCGGCCCACCGGCTGGCCTCAAGGATGGCGGAATCATTCTGCGGGCCGACAGGATCGGCCGCCGCGCGCATTTTACGCGGGTCGGTATCGCGCCAGGCGAAAATATTGCAGACCCGAAACGCCCCGAAGCCGAGCGCCCGCGCGCGGCGTTCGCAGCGTTCAACCGTCGGGTCGTTCTGTACCTCGGTTGCGGTCGAGGGGTTGAGCATGATGAAAAGTGCCCTGCGGCCATCGGCCTGCCATACGCGGGTCAGGGCATAGCGGTAGCGTTCGCAATCCGAATAGATCGCGGTCGAGGGTGCATCGCCTTTCTGGTGGGTTCTGGTAATCATGATTGCCTGTAACGGGGTTTACGGGACAGGGGTATAGGCTGAGGTATAGGCTGAATGCCGTCCCGATCAAGTATTGAATACCCGGCTGGGGTGCAGTTCTCCGGCCTTGTAGATGCCCACGGCAACGGCGCGCCCGTCGAGCGAGGCCCATGCCTCATCGCCATATTCAGCCGTGGAGGTGAGCACCATGCCCGGATTGCCGTTGCGCAGGCGTGCCGCTCCTTCGGCGGTGCAATGCAGTTCGGGAAGATAGGTGAGCCCCTCTTCCAGCGGCCGCAGGAGCGCATCTATTTCCGGTGTTTTCGCCAGCTTTTCAATCTTGTCCATGGTGACACCCTCCTCGGCGTCAAAAGGGCCGGACCAGATGCGGCGCAACTGACAGACATGGCCGAAACAGCCCAGTTGTTCCCCCAGATCGCGGGCGATGGCGCGCACATAGCCACCTTTGCCGCAGACCATGCGCAAGACGGCATGATCGGCGTCAGGACGTGTCAGCAGGGTCAGTTCCTCGACCCAGAGCGGGCGGGCCTCGATTGCAACGTCCTCACCCGCGCGCGCCAGCTTGTAGGCGCGTTGGCCATCTATCTTGACGGCCGAGAACCGGGGTGGAATCTGCATGATATTGCCGGTGAAACCGGGCAGGGCTGCGCGGATTTCCGCATCGGTCGGTCTGGTGTCGCTTTCGGCGGTTATTTCGCCTTCGGCGTCGTCGGTGTTGGTGGCCTGGCCCAGACGGATGCTGAATTCATAGGCTTTCAGCGCGTCGGTAATATAGGGCACGGTTTTGGTGGCCTCGCCCAGAGCCACGGCCAGAACGCCCGTGGCATCCGGGTCAAGCGTGCCGGCATGCCCGGCCTTTTTGGCGCCAAAGGCCCAGCGGACCTTGTTGACCACCGCGTTCGAGGTGATACCAACCGGTTTGTCGACCACAAGCCAGCCGGAAATATCGCGTCCTTTGCGTTTGCGTGCCACGCCTCTGATCTCCGGTTATTGCGCAAGATCTGCCTGCTATCGCCCTTGTCGGCGCAGGTCAATATTATGGATCGGGAATTGTGGTGCCGACAATCGGCCCCAGCGGCAGGAACCCGCCATCGGCGCGCCCCAGATCACGGGCAAAGAGCCGCGATATGTTGCCATCAAGATACAACGCATTCGGCAGTTTCAGCTTGTCGCGGAAAAGGCTGCCGAATTCGTGAAACGTGACCGGATCGTTGGAAATGACGAATACGGCGCGCAGCCCGTCCTCGCTGACCCCGACGCCGTTGCGGATATAGCGCGAGGTGGCATCAACCAGAAACCGCGGGTGCAGTTTGCCGTTTATGACAAGCATCGGCCCGGACTGGGTGGCAAAGCGGCAGGCAGGCCCAAGGCGTTGAAACTGCCCGGTTTCAATCACGCTGAAATGATCCTTGTCAAAGCAGAAAACCCCGTTGGGCTTAAGCCCGAAATTGCCGAAATTTCCGCCATCGGCCAGCGGTGTTATCTGCCGTCCGTCCTCGATATACAGGCCCACCGGCCGGCGGTCGGAATGAAACATGCCGGCGTTCATGGCAAAATCCAGTTTGCGACCGGATTTTGCAAGGGTCTTGTTCAACTGGGCAAAACCCCCCAGCAGATTGCCGTTTTCATCGGAATGCCAAAGCCGCAGGTCATCGCCGGCGGCGACTTCGCACAGGGCATAGCCCTTACCCTTGTAATCCATGGTCCGGCAGGCGGCCTGTGATGCTTGCGGTAGCAGTGCCACCAGCAAGGCGATAAGAAAAAGATGCCAGGCTTTGAGCTTCATTTTGCCGCGTCTGGATGGTCACCCGCCACGTCCCGGCGAACATCCTCGTCATCAAACATGACGCGGGCCTTGTCCATCAGATCAAAGGTTTCGTCGATTTCATAGCGGATGTCCGGGATATATTTCAACGTCAGCGCCTTGCCGACCGTGCGGCGGATTTCATGGCGGTTGCGGCGCAGGCTGGCCAGGGCCTCTTCCCTGTGCTCGCCGCCCAGCGGCAGCACATAGGCGGTGGCCACCTTCAGATCCGGCGAACAGGTGACCTCGCCAACCGTAATGGACAGGCGATTGAGATCGGGGTCATGAATATCCCCCCGGATCAGAATATCTGACAGGGTGCGGCGGATCAGCTCGCCGACGCGCAATTGCCGCTGCGACGGGCCGCGGCTGCTGTGTGTGTTGTGTTTTGCCATGTTGCCCATCTAAGCGCGATCCGTGCGTTTCGCAACCTCGGCTTTGCCAAACCGGCGGGCGGGCGCTAAACCAATGCCGAACATGACAGGAGACAAGCAATGAATGATCTGCCGGGAATAGTGGTGACAGGGGCATCGGGACGTATGGGGCAGATGCTGATCAAGGTGATAGAGGACAGCCCCTTGGTGCGCCTGGCGGGGGCGGTTGAGCGGCCGGGCCATGACTGGATCGGCCGGGACGTTGGTGAGGCGATGGGCGGTGTGCCGGTGGGTGTCCGGGTGACGGATGATCCGCTGGAGGTTTTTGCCATTGCCAAGGCGGTGATTGATTTCACGGCGCCGGCGGCAACCATGGAATTTGCCGCGCTGGCCGCGCAGGCGCGTCTGGTGCATGTGATCGGCACCACCGGCCTGTCCGACGATGATCTGGCCCGTCTGAAACCGGCGGCGCGCCATGCGGTGATCGTGCGGGCCGGCAACATGAGCCTGGGCGTGAACCTGCTGGTGCAACTGACCAGACAGGTGGCCGCCGCGCTGGACGAGGATTTCGATATCGAAATTATCGAGGCACATCACAGGCATAAGGTGGATGCGCCCTCGGGCACGGCACTGATGCTGGGGCAGGCCGCCGCCGAGGGGCGGGGCGTGGATCTGGCGCAGGTCAGGGACAGCGGGCGCGACGGGATCACCGGCGAACGGGTGTCGGGGCATATCGGTTTTGCCGCCGTCCGGGGCGGGGATATTGTCGGCGAACATGATGTTCTGTTTGCCGGTGCGGGCGAGCGGATCGTGCTGCGCCACATGGCCACCGACCGCGGCATTTTCGCCCGCGGGGCGCTGAAGGCGGCGCTGTGGGGGCTGAAGCAGAAGCCGGGAGAATATGATATGCTGGACGTGCTGGGGCTGTGATTTCCGGCGTATGAAAAACGTATGGTTTCCGTATGGATTCCGTATGGCCGGCCCGCACCGCCACCGCGGCCGGAATCCACCGCGCTGCCACCGCTGACCTGCGGCAGGTGCACAGGAGGAGATGATGACAAATCGCGACAGTGATCCGGAAAACGACGCGGCACAGGCGGCCTATGCCGCGGCACAGCGGATGATTGCCGAGGCGGCCAAAAGCGGGGCGAAGCGGTTAAATTTTTCCGGAATCAGAATCGTTGGCTTGAATAAGATACCCCGGAGATTTCAGAACTGACGGAGTTAACTTCGCTTGATCTTTCTGGCAGGCGCAATCTTTCAGGTTTGCAGGTGAGCGATATTGCGATGTTGGCTGGTCTGAAGGGCTTAAAATCGCTTTCCCTTTGGAACACGCAGGTGCGTGATCTGCGGCCTATTTGCGGGGGCTGGCCCCGGCTGATCCGGCGGAAATGGCGCCGCCACCGGACAATCCGGCCGCGCCGGCCTATGTTCTGCCGCCGGATGCACCGATGCGATCGGTTGCAGAGCCGCCAGAGGGTGGGGAGGCAGGGCAACTGGACCTGCTGGAAGAGGTGCGCGAAAAGGTTCAGGTGTTGCTGGAGGATATCGGCGGCCATAATGAACCTGCGGTGGTGCGCCTTAGAGCATGTCGCGTCAAATCACACTTGCTTCGCCCGGGTCGCGCAAGCGGCCCGGGCATGCGCCCGCCCGCCCCATGGCGGGCGCATTCGCGCCCACCCGGGCAGCCGCCTGCCCTCTGTTGTGTGCCACGCTGAATCCAATCATATGCGACATGCCTTAAAACCAGCGCCGGGTGGAAAAACCGCTGGCGGAGATCAACATCACCCTGTTGTTGTCGGCGGCAAACAGCCTGCGGCAGGCCTGTCATGCGGATGACAGGGCCACGGCAACCGCGCGCGACAGTGACCAACTGCCGCCACGGGTTGCCGCGGCGCCAGGGTCAAAACCCATTCATCCGGCC
>Ga0256841_1001938_pt1 | contig 17092 bp, 13 predicted proteins | sample 356308metaG_FD_185971 | JGI IMG/M metagenome (GOLD analysis project Ga0256841, IMG submission 185971) | Hydrothermal vent microbial communities from Mid Atlantic Ridge, Atlantic Ocean - 356-308 | ecosystem: Environmental > Aquatic > Marine > Hydrothermal vents | place: Atlantic Ocean: Mid... | reverse complement strand
GACCGCCCCAACACCGAGGTCCACCCCTTCCGCCTGCCCGACGGCACCTACGCCATCCCCGGCTCCAGCCTCAAGGGCATGCTGCGCTCGGTGGTGGAAATCGCCGGGTTCGGGCGGATGCGGATGGTGGATGACGTACGTCCGGGGCTGCGGGACATTTCCGGAAAATATGTCGCCAAGTCCTACACCGACAAGGTACGGGGCAAGGTGAAGCCGGGCTTCCTGCGCCTGCACGCCGACGGCGGCCGGGAGATCGTGCCCTGCCGCATGGTGCGCCTGGATCACCGGACCATTGAGAAGGATCTGGGTGCACAAAAACCTGTTTTCAGAAAGGGGCGGAACGTCGCCGAGAAATACCAACGCTGGCGTCAGTTGTGTGAGCGGAAGGGCTGGGATCCGCTGCGGATTCGTTTCGACATCGGCAGCAACGGCCTTGCTGAAAACCTGGGAAGAGGCGCACACACCGGCTATCCCGTGTTCACCGGCCAGATCAGCGACAGCAGGGACGACAAGGGCAAAAAAAGGGATTTCATCTTCTTCGAGGCAGACGAGAGCCGCTCGATCCCGGTCACGGACGCCGCCTGGCGCGATTTCCTGTACATTCACGGGGATGATAGCAACGATCCGGCCATGTCCTGGCCGGGTTACTGGAAAGCACGCTTTCGAGCCGGTGACGATGTTCCGGTGTTCTACCTTCAGGATGGTGGTTCTCTGAGAATCGGTTTGGCCTATATGCCCAAACTGGCGGGTGACTTCTCCACTCACGACGCCATCCGCCATGCCAGCGAACAGCACCTTCAGGAACCAAGTCCCGAGGGCGGTTACGACTTGGCGGATTTGCTGTTCGGCGCCATCAACAGTAAGGATCAGAACGCCGCCTTGCGTGGCCGGATCAGTTGCGAGCTGGCGAAGGCAGAAAACCGTCCCGAGGTGCGAACTGCACCGGATACCATTCTCAATGGTCCCAAACCAAGCTATTTCCCCAATTATCTGGTGCAGAACGCCGAAGACGGCCGACTCAGGGATGACGCCCAATATGCCACCTATGTCGCCTCGGCGGCCAACCCAAAACCGATCATACGCGGCTTCAAGCGTTACCCCGCCCGCCCGGACGAGAAGGTGGGTGTTCAGCAATTGACGGCTGATCAGCAAGGGAACAGGGCGGTCCAGATCCGCCTGCACCCCCTGCCGGCAGGCACCGTGTTCAAGGGCCGGATCGTCTTCCACAACCTCAAGCCCGAGGAACTGGGCGCCCTGCTGTGGGCCATGACCTGGGGCGGCGACGACGGCCTGCGTCACAGCATCGGCATGGGCAAGCCCTTCGGCTTCGGCCAGGTGCGCTTCGAAATCGATGCCGAAAACAGCCGCGCGCTTCCCAACAATCCGGAAAAGCCGGCCTTCTCGCTCGATCCGGAGCGGATCGAGACATTCTGCCGCCGTTTCACCACCCACATGAACGAAGCGGCGCGAGCCCACGGCGGCACCGCTTGGGAAGACAGTCCTCAGATCCGAAACCTGCTGGCCATGGCCGATCCCGAATCGGCGGATAACCTGCCACATGGCATGGAGCTGCGGCACATGTGCCTGAACGCGGCAAACCGGATCAACGAATTCCTCTGGGCCAAGCAGGAGGCACTGGTGTTGCGGGATTACGCGCAGGCCAGCACCTGGCCCACGGACGCCACCCGCAAACGCTGGCTGAGGCGGCAACGAGCCGGACTGGCCGATCAAGTCACCGACGCCGGCCTGCATCCCTGGCTGGAGGATCAGCTCCGGGCGATCATGGCCGGGAGTCAAGCCACCGACATCGACGGTCTGATGCGCCACAAGAAACTCTTCAAAGCCTGGAAAAACATCGAGGAACCCGGGCTCAAATCGGAGATCCTCGAGGCGATCAAGGCGCACTGGCAGGAACGGGGCTGGTGGGATTCCCCGCCCAACAAGACCATGCGCCAGCTCAAGGCCAATTACGAGCGGGAGGGGAAAAAACCATGATCAGCCTCCCCTTCTCCCGCTATCGCTTCCACTGCCGGGCGGTCACGCCGGTGAGCTTCCCCCAATACGCCGGCTCCACCTGGCGGGGAGCCTTCGGCCACGCCCTCAAGCACACCGTCTGCGTCACCCAAATGCCGCAGTGCTCGGCCTGCCTGCTGTGGCGCACCTGTGCCTACAGCGAGATCTTCGAGACCCCGCCGCCCGAGGACGCCCCGCTGGTGGCGAACTATCCCGCCGCCCCCCATCCCTTCATCATTCACCCCGAGGCCACCAACGGCGGCGACTACCAGCCGGGGGACACCTTTTCCGTGGATCTGACCCTGATCGGCCGAACCGCCACCCAACTGCCCTACGTGGTCCACGCCTGGCGGCAGATGGGGGACAAAGGAGTCGGGCGAGGCCGCGGCCATTATCAGGTGGTCGGCATCGACCAGTTGACCGGCGATGGCTGGCGGCCGATATACCGACCCGGCGGTGAACTGACCCCGCAGCCACCCCTCGCCCCCGCACCACCCCCGGCGCCCGAGGGCGACTGCCGCCTGGTGATCGAAACCCCGCTGCGTATCCGCCACGGCGAACGGCTGATGGGACCGGCGGCGTTCCGCTTCCGGGGGCTCGTCGCCAGCCTGCTGCGGCGCCTGTCGCTGCTGCACCACTTCCTCGGCGGCGGACCGCTGGAAGTGGACTTCCGCGATCTGGTGGCGCGCGCCGACACGGTGGTACCCAAGGAAAGCGACCTGGGCTGGTACGACTGGCAACGCTATTCCAACCGCCAGCGGACGGCGATGAAGATGGGTGGTCTGACCGGCTGGTTGACGTTCGCCGCCGACGACGTGCGCCCCTTCTGGCCCTGGCTCGCCCTGGGCCGCTGGCTGCACGTGGGCAAGGGGGTGAGCATGGGGTTGGGGCGCTACCGCATCGAAACCGCCTGACCGGCAAGCTTGCCGATCCGTGCCGGCGGCGGAACCGGCGTCTAAACTGATTGGTGGAATGACGACACCGGAGAGAACCCATGCCTGATCCCCGCCATCCCGAACGCTGGCCCCGGCGCATCCTGCTGGCGGTCACCGGGCTGTCGCCCCAGGTGGTGACCGAAACCCTCTACGCCCTGGCGGTGCGGCGCGATCCGCCTTTCGTGCCCACGGAAATCGCCCTGGTCACCACCCGCAAGGGGGCCGAGCACGTCCGCCTCGATCTGCTGTCCCAGGAGCCGGGTTGGTTCCACCGCCTGCGGCGCGACTACGATCTCCCGGAAATCGCTTTCGACGAAAGCCGCATCCACGTCATCCGCGACGCCGCAGGACGACCGGCCGACGACATCCGCACCCCGGCGGACAACGAGGCCGCCGCCGATTTCATCGCCGAGACGGTGCGCTCGCTGACCACCGATCCCGACAGCGCCCTGCACGTCTCCATCGCCGGAGGCCGCAAGACCATGGGCTACTACCTGGGTTACGCCCTGTCCCTGTTCGGCCGCCCCCAGGACCGCCTCAGCCACGTGCTGGTGACCCCGCCCTTCGAATCCCACCCCCAGTTCTTCTATCCAACCCCGGAGCAGCGCATCATCCACTCGTTGGATCGCCACTCGACCCCCCTCGACTGCAGCCAGGCCGAGGTGACCCTGGCGGAAATCCCCTTCGTCAGCCTGCGCCACGGCTTCGACGACCGCCTGCTGCGGGGCAAGATCCACTTCAGCGAGGCGGTGGCCGCCGCCCGGCGCGCCCTCGGGCCGCCGAGCTTGGTCCTCGACCTGGCAGGGCGGAAAATCCGCGCCGCCGACCAGATCGTTCCCCTGGCGCCGGCCCGCCTGGCCCTGCTCAGCCTCTTCGCCCGCCGCGTTCTGGCCGGCGAGCCGCCCCTGGCCGGGCCGCCCAAGCATGTTCCCGATTCCCAATGGGCCGAGTGCTTCCTGGCCGAATATCGCCGCATCCGCGACAACGAAATGGACGGCTGCGACGCTACCGAACAAGCACTGCGAGACGGCATGGACGGCGATTATCTCTACCAGGCCGTCAGCAAGCTGAACCGATGCCTGGAGGAAGCCCTGGGCGCGGCGGCCGAACCCTACAAAGTCAAACACGACAGCCGCGGCTACCACCTGGACCTGCCGCGCAAGGCGGTCCGCTACGCAGCCATCGGCGAAAATCCCGACGGAGAAGAGGCGTCATGAACGAGGTCCGTGGCACCGTCTGGTTCGTCAGCCGCCATCCGGGGGCGGTGGCCTGGGCCGAGCGGCACGGCATCGCCGTGGACCGGCAGGTCGCCCACCTGGATGTCGAAGCGGTCCAGGCCGGCGACGTGGTGATCGGCACCCTGCCGGTGCATCTGGCGGCCGAGGTATGCCAGCGCGGCGCCCGCTTTCTCAACCTGTCCCTGGACATCCCCCCCGAGGCCCGCGGGCGGGAACTGAGCGCCGACGAATTGGAAGCCTTCGGCGCCCGACTGGAGGAATTCCATATCGAGCGCCGCTGAGGCGAAAGAACCTGTATGGGAAGCCTGCCGTTCTTGTTACCTGGAAGCGGACTACTACACTTTCCCATAAATCGTTTTTCTCCAACCCATCCGAGGTCGAACCGATGATCACGCGCCGCTATACCGTGGCCTTCCTCACACCGGCGTTCCTGGGAGACGCCAACCAAAACGGCCACTGGCGCACGCCGCCGTTCAAGCATCTGCTGCGGGAGTGGTGGCGGGTGGCCTGGGCAGAAGAGCACGGCTATCCGACGGACGTTTCCCAAATGCGGGCGGAGGAAGCGCGGTTGTTCGGCGCCGCGGCCGACGGCGCCGGCACCCGGAGCCGGGTACGGTTGCGGCTGGACCGATGGGGCCCGGGCAAGGCGCACCGATGGCCGCAGGATCCCCCCGTCTTTCACCCCGAGGTTGGGAAAGCTGGAAGAAAGGTCGGTTCCCATCTGTATCTTGGCTATGGACCGCTGACCTATGACAGGAGCTCCAGGGGCACCAAACTCAAGGCCAATGCCGCCATCCAGTCCGGCGAAACGGCGGCGTTTCGCATGGCATTTCCTGACGAGGACTCGGCCTTGCTGGATCGAGCCCTCGGCTTGATGAGTGCTTTTGGTGCCGTGGGCGGCCGCTCACGCAACGGCTGGGGGTCCTTCGAGCTGATGGATGAAAAAACAGCCATCGCACCGAGTCTGCCGCTTCGGGACTGGCAAGACTGCCTGGCGCTGGAATGGGCGCACGCCATCGGCCGGGATGGACAGGGCGCCTTGGTCTGGCGCACCGGGGAGTTTTCCGATTGGCGCACGCTGATGCAGGCGCTGGCGAAAATCAAGATCGCATTGCGAACCCGATTCCGATTCCATTCGGGACGGAACGCACAGCATCCGGAGGATCGCCATTGGCTGAGCTATCCCGTCACCCACCATAACGTCCGCCCGTGGCGCAACTACCGCCTTCCCAACGCCCTCCGCTTCAAGGTGCGCAAGAATGAAAACGGCAAATACTACGGCGTGATCTTCCACATGCCCTGCCAGCCGCCGGCGGAATTCAGGCCGAACAGAGCGACCTTGATCAGGGTTTGGTCCGCCGTCCATAAGTTTCTGGATGGTCCTTCCGGCGTGGAAAGGGAGAAACCATGCCATCCGTGAATCACGGAACATCCGCAGGCGTCCACAACCGCAGGCCGGGTTCGATTTCGGCGATGCGTTCGAAATCCCGATCCTCATGCAGCAAAGGGGTATCGTGTTCGATGGCCAGCGCGGCAATCAGGCAGTCATGGGGGCTGCGGATGGTAACGCCCTGCCAGCGGCAACAGGCGTACAACTCGCCGGCCAATGCGTATACCGCGAGTGTCGGCATCAACATCGGCAACGCGGAAAACCGCTCGCGCAGCCGCGCCAGCGCCGCGGGGCTGCGGGCGCCTTGCAGTATTTCCTGGAGGATGACCGGAGCCAGAACCATCTCTTCCGCCTCCAGCAACATTTTCAGCGCCGCGACCGCCGGACTCTTCCGCTTTCGCAGCAGGTCTATCCAGATACAGGTGTCAGCCAGTACCACGGTTCATCCCGCGGCGCACGGCCCTGACATCGTAGTCGGGATCGATCAGGTCTTCCTCGGGCAGCTCGAGGATGTCTCGCTGGCGACGTCGCCTGACCAGCTCGACGAGCGCCAGATGGACCACCTCCCGCTTGGTCTTGGCGCCGGTGAGTTTCATGGCTTCGGCCACCAGTTCATCATCGAGAACGATATTGGTACGCATGATACACCTCCTGATGTGTATTGTAGCACGACAAAAAGGGACGACCGGCAATGAATGACGATAGGCTCTGGCAGACCAAACTGGCGGCGCGGATTCACGACCCCTTCGAAAAGGCGCTGGTGTTGCTTCGTGACCCGGCCGGCCACGAAGGCGGTACGACCCGGGTACTGCGTGACTTTCTGCCACTTGAGCAGGCCGATGAACAGGCTGTGAAACGCGCCGACTGGTGGGCTTCGGCGGCCGACCGGCCGCAATGGCCGGGAGCGCTGGCCGACCGGGTGCGCTGGTTCGACCAACCCGTCCTGATCCACCCCCTGAGCGGCGAAACCATCGACCTGTCCCGGCAGGGCGGTCTGGCCGACATCGATCCGACCACGCTCAAGACCCAGAGCCTGAAACACTTCCAGCGGCTGGCCGAGGACGTGGGCCGAGAGCCGCGCAAGACCCTGTTGGCCTTTTGGCGTTTCGGGGGCGAACTGCGGGAAACCGATGACAACAGCAAGCTCGGTGCCCTCTGGTCCTTGTTGCCCGCCGATACCCGGGTGCCCGACCACAGCATCGCCGACCATCTCGATCTGACCTCCGCCTTCGCCGGCGCCTTTGCCGCCGATCCCGCCGGCGAAGCGGCGCTGCTGGCCCTGTCTATCGGCCCGGTGCAGCCCTTCATCGCCGCGGCCCGTTCCACGTCGGACTTGTGGGCCGGCTCCCACCTGCTGTCGCGCCTGGCCTGGGAGGCGATGAAGCCCGTGGCCGAGGCGTTGGGACCGGATGCGATCCTGTTTCCCCGGTTGCGCGGCATTCCCCAGGTGGACCTGTGGCTGCGCGACGAAATGGGCCTGCCTGCAGCCTGGTTCGAGGATTGCGAGTGGCAAAAAAGCGGCACCGACGCCAACCCATTGTTCGCCGCCGCCCTGCCCAATCGTTTCGTCGCCGTGGTGCCCGCCGGTCGTGCAAAGGAATTGGCGGTACGGTGCCGCGACCATGTTCGCCGATGGTTGCAGAAAACAGGCCGTGAGGTGGTGGATCGGCTGCTCGATGCGATCGGTGAACGGAAAAATCCCGATCTGTACTGCTATCAGCAGATGGAGGCGCAATTACGGGGCTTCCCCGAGGTGCATTGGGCGGCGGTGCCTTTTTCCCTGATCCATCCACGCAACGCGGAAAAGCAGACCGACCTCGACACCCTGCAACTGTCCGAAGCCATGGCCCCCTTCTTCGGCGTCGAGCCGGGACGGCCCGCCGGCTTCCTCGACACCGAAGCCTGGAAAGTGCTGAGCCAGGCAATCCGGTGGGAAGACGGTATCACCTTTTTCGCCCCCAACCCCGGGGTACTCTATCCGGCCGTTTACGATCTCACCGAGCGGGTGCTGGCGGCGGCCAAGTCGGTACGCCCCTTCGACCCATTGGAACAACGCGGCTGGCGTTGCTCGCTCACCGGCGAAACCGAATGGCTGACCCTCGATGCGGCGCAACTGGAAACATCCTACCGCCAGCAAACCGATACGCTATGGGCGCGGGTGGCCGACAAGCGTCCCGCCTGGGCGAAAAAAGGCGAACACCTGGGCGCACTGCCCGCCATCAAACGGCTGTGGCCGACGCTGTTCGCCGAAGCGGTGGGCAAGGCGTTGGGCAAATCCGGCAGACAGGCCCGCTTCGTGGTCTCCACCCACACCATGGCGCTGGCGCACCAGCTCGACCGCTGGCTGGAACACGGCAGCCTGACGGCGGACGGAATGCCGGAAGGCTACGGCAACATCGCCCTGCCGAAAAAACTGGTGAAGAAGCACCATGCCAATCCCGCTCTGGCCGACGCCAGGCGCCTGCTTTCGCTGCTGGAAGAGGCCGGTGACAGCGACGACCCACAAGCGGCCGAACAGGCCCGGCGCAAGGTGCGCGACACGCTGAAGCAGGCCGGCGATTTCCGCCTGGAAACCTATTACGGCCTGTTGCTGATGGACGGCGACCACATGGGGAAAATTCTCTCCGGCGACGGCGATCACGCCATTTCCTATCTCGAAAGCTTTCATCCGAAGATTCGCAAAAGCTTCGAAGAGAAGGCAAAAAGCAATGACCGCCTGCAAGCCTACGGCCAGCAGAAACGGGCCGTATCGCCCAACCGCCACCTGGCCATCTCGGGGGCGCTCAACGATTTTTCCCAGCACATCGTCCGCCATGTGGTGGAGGAGGAACACCTGGGCAAGCTGATCTACGCCGGCGGAGACGACGTGCTGGCCATGCTGCCGGTGACCGATCTGCTGCCGGCGGCGCGACGGCTGCGCCACGCCTATTCCGGCGTCGATCCAGTGCGCGAGGGTGGTTTTCGCCTCAAAGGACTGAGCCTGGCCAGGGGCTTCGCCTTCCTCGACGGGCGCCTGTACCGCTGCATGGGCAAGAACGCCACCGCCAGCGCCGGCTTGGTGGTGGCCCACCATCGGGCGCCACTCCAGCGGGTGCTACGGGAATTGCGCGCCGCCGAGAAAGCCGCCAAGCAGGCCGGCCGCGACCGCCTGTGCCTGCGGGTGTTGAAACGTTCGGGGGGTACCCTGAACCTCGTCTTGCCCTGGGACGAACCCCTGGACGTGTTCATCGCCCTGCGCCATTTTCTGGCCGACCCGGCCGTTTCCCGCCGGGTGGTGTACAACACGCTGAACTGGCTCAAGGATCTGCCCGAACCGGAAGGGGATGGCGACATGCTGACGCAGTTGCTGGCGTATCAATTCACCCGTCAGAGCGACAACAAGGCAGCGGCCGATCACCACGACGTGCCGGGATTGTCCCGCCGGATCGTGGCGACGGCCATCGCCCAGGCGGAACGGGGCAAACGCCTGGACTATCTGGCCAATTTGCTCGCCGTCGCCGAATTCCTGGCCCGCGAGGTCCGCTCGAGCGCCCATGAAAATTCCGATCAACCCGACACCCATGCCGAAGGAGCCACCCCATGACCACCTGTTTCATCGAACCGGTCGATGTGCTTTACCTTCGGGGCAACAAACTGTTCGGTGACCCCGGCAGTTACGGTGAATCACAGATCCCGCCCTGGCCGTCGGTGGCGGCGGGCGCGATTCGCTCCATGCTGCTGGCCCGTGACGGTGGGGATTTCGACGGCTTCGTCCGCGGTGAAAATCCCCATCCCGCCCTGGGCACGGCGGAAAAACCGGGTCGTTTCCGCATCACCGATTTCGGTCTGGCCCGGCGTGTGAACGGCAAAGTGGAACGCATCGTCAGCCTGCCCGCCGATCTGGTCTTGAGCGAATCGCCCGAGGGCAAGAGCCTCTCGCGCATCCGTCCCCAGGCACCACACCCCGCTGTCCGGTCTTCTTTTCCCCTGGAAAAACTGCCGGTGCTGGCCCAGCGGAAGCGAGGCAAGCCGTTGACCGGTTACTGGTTGAACGAAGCGGGCTGGCGACGCTATCTGGCCGGAGAAACACCGGTGGTCGAAGATCTGCTCGCCAGCGTCGATCTCTGGGTCAGCGATGAACGAGTGGGTGTCGGTCTCGATCCCGCCAGTCGGCGCGCCGACGACGGCAAGCTGTTCACCGCCCAGGGCGTGGCGTTTCGCAACGGCGTCGGCTTCAGAGTCGAGGTGGAAGGGGTGGAACTGCCCGGGCGCGGCATGCTGCGCTTTGGCGGCGACGGCCGGGGCGCTTCGTTTCAGAGAGCGGAAGACCGGCCCGTGACCATCGAACTCGAAGCGCTGTGTCAGGCCGGGCGTGGCCGCATCGTCCTCACCAGCCCCGGCCTGTTCGAGCACGGTTGGCGCCTGCCCGGCATGGCCGAAGACGGTCGCTTCGAGCTGGCCGGCGTCAAGGGCCGGGTGGTCGCCGCCGCGGTCTCCCGCGCCGAAGTCGTCTCCGGCTGGGATCTGGCCCGCTGGCGTCCCAAACCGGCGCGGCGGGCGGCGCCCACCGGCAGCGTCTATTGGCTGGAAGACTTGCAAGCCACGCCCGAAACACTCCGCAAGCTTGCGGATCACGGCCTGTGGCCCGAGCGCGGCTACGATGCCCAACGGCGGGTGGAAGGCTTCAACCGTTTCGTGTGGGGAATCTGGTGATGGAGAAATCAATCCCAAAGCGTCTTGATGGGATACTGGCGGATATGGTCGTCGGGGGTGACGATGGCCAGGCCGTACTCGATGGCCTGGCAGATGAGCAGGCGGTCACCGCAACGAGCTTGGCGACAGGTTCGTTGCGCCGAGCGATGATGATGGTTTCGCCGCGCTCGACGGCGGCCAGATATTCCGACAAATGGGCCTTGGCCTCGTGAACATTGACCGTTTTCATTGGATTGTGACCTTATACTTGACCAACTGACAGGGTTATAGACCATGTTCGAAACGCAGGCAGCGATGTTTCTGTATGCCGTCAGCCCGGTACACATGGGCGCGGGCACCGCCACCGGCATCATCGACAACCCCATCCAACGCGAGCGCCACACCCATCACCCCTGTTTCGCCGGTTCGGGGATCAAGGGCGCGTTGCGACACGGCTTCGAAGCCATCGGCGGCGACAAAGAGCTGATCGACACGCTGTTCGGTCCCGAATCCGGAAGCGACAACCTGCACGCCGGCGCCGTGAGCTTCGGCGACGCCCAACTGGTCGCCTTCCCGGTGCGCAGCCTCAAGGGCGGCTATGTCTACGCCACCTGCCCGCAGGCGCTGGCGCGGACGCAGCGGCTGTTGAACCTGGTGGGTGAAACGGTGGCCTGGGATATCCGCGATCCGGGCGAAGGTGCGTGCTTTCTCGCCAACCAAAACCTGCTCAGCGATGGCCGCAAACTGCATCTTGAAGCTTTCGAATACGAGGGGCTTCAAGACGAGTCTCTCAAAGCAACCGCCGAAACACTGGCGGCACTGGCGATTCCCGAGGGCGAGGCCTATCAATTTTTCCGCGAAAAACTGAAATCCGATCTGGTCATCCTGAGCGACACCGACTTCGGCTACTTCGTCGAACACGCCACCCTGGTCGAGCCCCATGTGCGTATCGACCCGGACACCGGCACGGCCGAAGACGGTGGCCTGTTCTACACCGAGAACCTGCCGCCGGAATCGTTGCTGATCGCGCCGTTGATGGCCAGCCGGGCACGCGACGGCAAGCAGGCGATGGATGCCGACGAAGTCTTCCTGAAGATCAAAACCGTCCTCGGTAACGGCAGGGGCAAATTGCTGCAATTGGGCGGCGACGCCACCACCGGGCGCGGTCTGGTCATGGCCAAAATCGTGGGAGGTTGACCATGAGCAAACTGACCATGGAACAAAAGCGTGCCAGGGATGCCTGGGAAAAGGCGGAAGCGGGTCTGCGGCAACACGGCAAGGACTACGCGAACGACGCCAAGGGCCTGCCTGCGCTGATCATGAACAGCGGCCTGATGCAGGTGATGGCTTTCCTGGAACAGAAAGGCGGTCGCCACGCCACCCTGGGGCGACATTTGCGCCAATGGCTGCATCGAGCCCGCGGCACGCCGGAAGACTTCGACGGCTTCATGGAAGCCATGATGCAGGCCGACAGCCGAAAGTTCCAGGCCGTCACCACCGAGGCTTTCGCCTGGCTGCGCTGGCTGCGGCAGATGGCGGACGCACGACAGGGAGGGAACGACTGATGCCGATCGCCGCCGTTCCCGCCTATCTTGGCCAGGTCTTCGAAAGCGCCCCTCCAGGTATGCGGTTCGGGATGTATCTGAACCTCTGGACCAGCCGCACCGATCAGGAAAACGAGGTACGGAAAAGAGCCCGGCAAAAAAGCCACGAAGGCCAAGAAATCCGACGCCACCTCGAAACCCACGGCATGGACCACACCATCGTCTGGTTGTGCAGTCGGGAACGGAATCCCCTGCCCCGCCTGTGGCGGAAAAACGACTTCGCCGCCCGGCAGGTCTGGCAAGACGTTTGCGCCCTGAGCAAGTCCGACCGGCACACCCTGACCGGATTGATCCAACGCCAGGCTGCTTTGGCCGCCGCCTTGCCCGACTGTTTCATCCTTCCGGCCAAATCCACCGCCCCCTTCACCACCGGCCTCGGCAACGAACATCCGCTGGAAAACGGCTTTTCCTTCCTCTGGCCTTACGGCCTGCCATACCTGCCCGGCAGCGGCGTCAAGGGCGTACTGCGCCAGGCGGCCCGTGAACTGGCGAGCGGAGCGTGGGGCGACGATACGCCCTGGTGCCGACTTCCCCCGCCCTCCGGCCGAGGTGAACATTCGACGGCCCTGGACATTCTTTTCGGCCTCGAAAGCGCAGACCGCCAGAGCGAACATTTTCGCGGCGTGCTCAACTTTTGGGACGTCATTCCCGACATCCGGGGCGACCGGCTCATGGTGGAGATCATGACACCGCACCAGACCCACTACTACCGCGACGGTCGGCAACCCCACGACTCCGGCCAGCCCACGCCCATTCCCTTCCTCACCGTGCCGCCCGGTTCCGGTTTCACCTTCCACGTGCAATGCGACCGTGCCCGGCTGGCGCACCTGGCACCGGAACTGGCCCGGGACGACCGGTGGCGAACGTTGCTGCGATCCGCCTTCGAACACGCTTTCGATTGGCTGGGCTTCGGCGCCAAAACGACCGTGGGTTACGGCGCCATGCAGGTAGATTCGCACGCGGCAACGAAAAAACGCCGCCAGGCGCAGCCGGATGAGAAAACGCCTCGTGAGGCAACGAGCACCCTTCCGGCCGATGCCGCAGAGATCGAAAAAGCGCGTCCGAGCTAGCGCAACGCCATTTTGAAAAACCCAGACGCCACACAAGGAAAAAAGCACAAACCGAAATTCAAACCACGGCCTGTCGCGTTGGCCAAACGACTGATCGACATGGGACTGTGAGGAAAGCATGACGACACGATCGATTCTCGTCACCTTTCTCGGGCGCGTTTCACGTACCGAAAACGGCTACCGGCCCACCCGTTACGATTTCGGTGACGATTCGCCCGAAGAAGAAACCACCTTTTTCGGTTGGGCGCTGCACAAGCGGCTGAAACCTGGGAAAGTCATCATTCTCGGCACCACCGGAAGCATGTGGGATCGCCTGTTCGAAGGCAATGACGGGATTGCCGACGACGACCTGATGAAACTGATGGAGTCGGTGGACGCCCAGAACGTCACCCAGGATCAACTGAACGAGCTGACACCCGCCCTCGAGGACTCCCTTGGCTCGCCGGTCACCTTGCGCCTGATTCCCTACGGTCTCACCGAAGCGGAACAAATCGAATCGCTGAAAATCCTGGCCGCCGAGGTCCGCCCGGGGGATCGCGTCCATATCGACGTCACCCACGGTTTCCGCCACCTGCCCATGCTGGCCCTGCTGGCGGCCCTTTACATTCAACAGCTCAAGCAGGCGGACATCGCCGGCATCTGGTATGGCAGCTACGACCCGGATACGAAGAAAGCACCGGTCTATGATCTTTCCGGCCTGCTACGCATCGCCGGCTGGCTGCGGGCTTTCGCCAGTTTCGACAAAGACGGAGACTATCGCGTCTTCACCCCGCTGCTGAGAGCTTCGGGCCTGGACGGGCACTCCTGTGAGTGGTTGGACAAGGCAGGCTACTTCGAGAACATCCTCAACGTGGGTGAAGCGACCGGAAAGCTGAGGCAAGCGCTTCAGGGACTCGACGGGTCACAAGGATCGCTGACCTCCGATGCGCAATTGTTGATGCCCGCGCTGCGCGAACGCCTGGATTGGATATCCGAATCGAAACAGTTCGAAAAGCAACGGGAGCTGGCCGAACATGCCCTGGAGAAAGCGGATTATCTGCGCGCCGTGCTATATGCCTACGAATCGGTGATTACACGCCTGTGCCAGCTTGGCGGCAAAGACATCAACAGCTTTGAAGGCCGCGAGGCCATGCGCAAGCATTATGAAAAAGTCCTTCGTGAAGCCAGATCGCTGGAAAGAGAAAGCTATTTTCTGTTGAAGCAAATCCGCAACCAGGTGGCTCACGGTTCCCGAGGATCGAAGGGAGAGGTTCAAAAGACCATTCTCGACGAAACCAGGATGCGCGAATTCCTCCGCCAGGTTTTGAAGAAGGTGGATGAAGGAAAACTGCCCGCCGCCGGTACGGTGGCGAAGATCGCACCGTGACCACCTACCACCTCGAAGCCTTCCGCCAACCGACCGCCGCGCGTGCTGGTTTTCGCCATCGACAGGGGGCTTGCGACCGTCTCTCTCCTTCCTCCTCCACAAGGAGAAGGCCCAGCGAGGGAATTGATCACCACTCTTAGGGATGCACTTCCGCCGAGAATATGCTAAAAGTTAAATCTAGGGTTGCTATGACGGAGCTGACTCCTTATAACAAAAAGGCAAATTCATATAACCACATGAGGTTTCCGGCGACGGAAATTTTCTTTATGGCACCTTGCAAGGCATTGATTTTGTTGAAGAAAAAATGGCGGTGCAGTCCAGAACGTGACCTGATCTAAAAGGGATTAAGACCCTCAGATTGGACGAATATTGACGGTTACAGCGGTGTCCAGAACGTGACCTGATCTAAAAGGGATTAAGACCCCCAAGGCGATTTTTGATGATACGGGCTAGGGTTGTCCAGAACGTGACCTGATCTAAAAGGGATTAAGACCGGTCTTGCACGAACTGCTCTTCAGAGAGGCGAAGTCCAGAACGTGACCTGATCTAAAAGGGATTAAGACCGAGGTTCAGGATTTGAGATGCGATATACTCCACTGTCCAGAACGTGACCTGATCTAAAAGGGATTAAGACGGAGCAGCGTCACCTGCCGGGGTGAAGGTTCCTCGTCCAGAACGTGACCTGATCTAAAAGGGATTAAGACTCGGGAATCTTCACTGGAGTTTGCGCCCGCACCTGTCCAGAACGTGACCTGATCTAAAAGGGATTAAGACATCCTCGACGATGTCCTCTAGAGTTCTTCCGGCGTCCAGAACGTGACCTGATCTAAAAGGGATTAAGACGTAAAACTAACTCTTTCTTCCCCACTCCTTGGCATCGTCCAGAACGTGACCTGATCTAAAAGGGATTAAGACCTCCAGCAAACACATCGTTCGACGGGCCGTAGACGTCCAGAACGTGACCTGATCTAAAAGGGATTAAGACAAACGCTTACTCAACTCCCTAGCACGCATCCATGGTCCAGAACGTGACCTGATCTAAAAGGGATTAAGACCAAAGAACCTGATTGATTCTTGATCAGTTCACTTGCGTCCAGAACGTGACCTGATCTAAAAGGGATTAAGACGTTCCAGAACTTAGACAATACGATTCGGGCGTACCGTCCAGAACGTGACCTGATCTAAAAGGGATTAAGACTACATCTGAGGAGCTGGGACCCCAGCCCCAAATGGTCCAGAACGTGACCTGATCTAAAAGGGATTAAGACTCCTGGCGGTCGGCGGTGTACGGCTCCTCTTGCAAGTCCAGAACGTGACCTGATCTAAAAGGGATTAAGACCGGGTTGCGGTTCTTCGACCACTTCCCGTTTACGTCCAGAACGTGACCTGATCTAAAAGGGATTAAGACGGCGAGTGCCAATCACAAGCTGCGGCCGGCCGAAGTCCAGAACGTGACCTGATCTAAAAGGGATTAAGACGGAACTACTCCGCGCAATCGCGCCAAAGCCATATAAGTCCAGAACGTGACCTGATCTAAAAGGGATTAAGACGCAGCAAATCAATTCCGCCTTTCAAAAGGCGCTCAGTCCAGAACGTGACCTGATCTAAAAGGGATTAAGACATCTAAGAGGAATTAAGATGATTGAGAAAATTGGGTCCAGAACGTGACCTGATCTAAAAGGGATTAAGACGCGGAATTCCCAACCCATGTTCGCCAGGATATCCCGTCCAGAACGTGACCTGATCTAAAAGGGATTAAGACCGCTCAAGCAGTGCTTGGGATACCAAGACCTCAAGCGTCCAGAACGTGACCTGATCTAAAAGGGATTAAGACAGTCGAGAATCCCCGTGCTTGCGGGCGAATTGGTCCAGAACGTGACCTGATCTAAAAGGGATTAAGACGAGTTCCTCGATCGCCTTTTTCGGATCGAGGTCGTCCAGAACGTGACCTGATCTAAAAGGGATTAAGACGCAATATGAAGCTCCTTTTTTTCTTCGATAATAGGTCCAGAACGTGACCTGATCTAAAAGGGATTAAGACATTCGAATGCACTAAGACCCAGTGAATATCTCAGCGTCCAGAACGTGACCTGATCTAAAAGGGATTAAGACGCACCTCCTAATTATGTTAACGGCCGAAGATCATAGTCCAGAACGTGACCTGATCTAAAAGGGATTAAGACGGAGTGTAACCCTTTTCGAGAGATTTCCTTATAAATCGTCCAGAACGTGACCTGATCTAAAAGGGATTAAGACGCTAGGGTTATGTAGTGGCCACGGTGAGAGGGTTGTCCAGAACGTGACCTGATCTAAAAGGGATTAAGACGAAGGTCCGAATTCGAATACCTCGAAATCCGGTGAGTCCAGAACGTGACCTGATCTAAAAGGGATTAAGACCGGATGGAAGTCGCTCGGTATGTTAACGCATCACGGTCCAGAACGTGACCTGATCTAAAAGGGATTAAGACTAGGAGGACTTATGGAAAAATACCGATTGCCGGATCGTCCAGAACGTGACCTGATCTAAAAGGGATTAAGACCAAGACCATGAGGAGGCTTTACCCAAGTTAATAAGTCCAGAACGTGACCTGATCTAAAAGGGATTAAGACTCGCCTGGGTATTCGAACGCCCTGAGATGCGCTAGGTCCAGAACGTGACCTGATCTAAAAGGGATTAAGACGAGCCGCCGCTCGCGAACGGCAGCTTCGAGCGTTTGGGTCCAGAACGTGACCTGATCTAAAAGGGATTAAGACCCGGACGGGAGCCACACCCGCAGGTGACGGTCCCGGTCCAGAACGTGACCT
>Ga0256841_1001937_pt1 | contig 17095 bp, 10 predicted proteins | sample 356308metaG_FD_185971 | JGI IMG/M metagenome (GOLD analysis project Ga0256841, IMG submission 185971) | Hydrothermal vent microbial communities from Mid Atlantic Ridge, Atlantic Ocean - 356-308 | ecosystem: Environmental > Aquatic > Marine > Hydrothermal vents | place: Atlantic Ocean: Mid... | reverse complement strand
ATCCATTGGCGGATGACACTCCAGTGTTCACTCCTAGTGGATGGACCACACATGGGTGTCTGAAACCAGGGGATTACGTGTTCGGTGTTAATGGATACAAGACTAAAGTAATTGCGGTTTCTGAACCTGCTGTAATGACGCACCGGGTGATGGTTGGAGACGAGAAGTTCGACTGCGGCCCTGGCCACTTATGGCCAATACACATTGACAATAGTGACGACTGGGTTGTGAAAGAGACGGAGTGGTTAGCACATCAGCCGTTGTTATACCTTGATGGAGGATGTCGCAGGCACCTGTTCAGGGTTCCTGAGAGAGCAGCACCACCCTTAAACGGTGACCAGTACGCCAAAGTTAGGAGGGTGCCCATTACGTACGCCGGCGAGTTGCCTAAGAACGAGTGGTCGACTGGGAGGTGCATAGAGGTGGAACGGGAGGACGGGTTGTATCTTGTGGGGCATAGCATGGTTCCGACTCATAACTCAAAGAGTCTCACAGTCTCTCAGCTGTTTCCTCCATGGGTGTTAGGGCAAGACCCTACCTTGGAGATTGTAGTGGCCTCGTACGGAATGTCACTACCTGCCAAATTCAGCCGGAGGGTGAGGGAGATTGTAAGGTCTGATGCTACTTATCAGAAGATGTTTCCGGACACACGTCTCCACAGTGATATCCAGGCCGTGGAAGAATGGGAGACTACCTTAGGAGGAGGCTTCAGACCTGTTGGTAGAGGTGGTCCTTTGACTGGTAAGGGGGCCCACATACTGATTGTAGATGATATCTTGAAAGATGCAGAGGAAGCCGACTCTCCTACGGTGCGGGAGACTGCCCATGACTGGTACTCGTCCACGGCCTATACCAGACTCTACCCCGGAGGAGGGGTCATCATCGTTATGACGAGGTGGCATGTTGAGGACCTGGCCGGGGTGCTCGTTACTCAGATGGAGGAGGCCCAGAAGGCCAAGGCTGAGGACCGACTCGTACACGGCGACATAGACCCGGACGATATCGACAGCTGGGACATCCTCAAATTGCCGGCCATAGCCGAGCAGCGGGAGTGGGTGTCTGAGGACTCCACGGAGTTATACTCTGGAGACAACCCACCGGATGGGTTCGTACTTGCAAGGAACATGGGCGAGGCACTGCACCCTGAACGGTATAGTCTGCTGATGTTGAAGCGCATCCAGGCCACACAGCAACCACGACATTGGCAGGCTCTGTATCAACAACAGCCTATGCCAGAGGGTGGGGCCTTCTTCGAGGTTGACTCCATAAGATATGGCTCACCTCCGATGGTCACCAGTACGAATGTTGTTATAGCAGCTGATACTGCAGCATCAACTGACCAGTCTGCGGATGAATCGTGTATAATGGTAATGGCTATGGACGCCGGCCGGAACGTATGGGTGTTGGACTGCTTCGCGGACAGAGTCAATGTGTTCGCGTTTGTGGATACCTTGATTGATATGTACGTCAAGTTCCCAGAGGCTATGTCTGTTGGGATTGAGGCTGGACCATTACGAGAGGCTATTATGCCACTGCTGGAACAACGGATGCTGGAGCGAGGGGTGTTCATGCCACTGGCAGACAAGAAAGAGATGCGGGCTACTGTTGCCAAGGACATACGGGCCAGACCATTGCAGGGGGTGATACAGACTAAGAGGTTTTGGCTTCCGCCAGCTAAGAGCCAATGGGTGTCAGCCTTTATGAAACAGCTTAAGCTGTTTCCCCAGGCGTCGCATGATGATATGGTTGACGCAGCGGCTTGGGGGGTTCGCCTGTTGTTGTCCAGAGGGGCACCTTTGGTCCAGGTAAGAAAACCAGTCTCGTCCTGGAAGGACAGGCTTAATAAGATGGGACGCAAAAACAGAACCTATATGGGTGGATGATGACAACTGATGAAGTACTAGAGGCCGTTCGCAGACTTACCCGCGATACAGAGGCCGATTATATAAACACGGATGATGAGGTTTACGCAGCCATTGCCACAGCTCAGGACACAATGGCAGTTGAGACCGAGGTGTTACAGAGGGATGTACCAGTTACATACCTGGCGACGGCCACTAGCGTTGCTTTGCCTGAGTTTATTTTACGGCCTCTTCGAGTTAAGTACATGAACAAGATTTATGATGTGCTTAACATAGACCGGGCCCTGGGGTATCCACCTCCAAAATTTTCACATGACCTGGGCAACCTTTACATGGACCCTATTCCACAGGTTGACACCCCTATCAATGTAAAGGCGGTTACTCTTCCAGAGCACCAGCCATCAGAAAGCAATCAAGTACTTGAAATACCAGAGAGATTGCATTATGCTCTTGCAGTGGGAGCGTCAGTAATCCTCATGAGGATGTTGGACGCTGACACCGAAGATTACAAACGCCTTGCTATGCTTGAGGCTGAGTGGTCAAAACACTTGTTGGAGGCGCGTAGGTACGCGGCCCTTCATAACCGAACCCAAAAACCTATTAGATATGGAGGGCTATAATGGCCAATGCGTTATATGACAGAGCCAGGAAATTGCTCCTGGATTCACAGCTTAACTGGACCACGGACACAATCCATTGTTGCCTCGTTGAGCAGGGGGTGTCCCCAAATTTAACCTCTTCCACGGCCTCAATCGCCGATATAGCCACGACCAACCGGAATTACGGTGCCGCTGGAGCGGCTGGGGTAGCGCTCACAAATAAGGCATCGACTGCAGCCGGGGCCGCCGACGCGGACGACGTTACGTTCACTACCGTTTCAGGAACAGCCATAGGCGCGGTTGTTCTATACAAGCGGGTTAGCACCACTGATGACACGCAGAACCCGGCCATATTGTGGCTTGATACTGCTACTGGGCTGCCGATTACGCCTAACGGAGGCGACATCATCATAACGTGGGATAATTCTACAAACCGCATCTTCAGACCATAACGTAAAAACTGATTAAAAAACAGTAACTTACAAAAAAGCCACCTAATATTAGGTGGCTTTTTTGTGCAAAATGGCAGGGGCAAGACCCAGAAGCAAATTTCTGCTATAGTAGGAGTATCTCAGTCGTAAGTAAAATTCTAAGGGGTATGTAGGATATGGCCAATAATTGTGGGGCACCAGTTAGATACTGGAGAATAGGTATAATCCAGAGAGAGCCAGCCATAAATGGTGCTTTCTCAATATCAAAACTGAAGGCGTTTGATAGCTCTGCAACTGGAGCCCCCAATGCCCTGGTTGGGAAATCAATCTCCGTAGACCATGTCCCGGGCACGTACGAAGTGACAGCCCCGATGGACACTGCTACGCCCCCAGCTCCCATACTTGACGGTCAGGTGCTACTGGATGATGACCACTTAACTTTTGTCACATTGAATGTAGTTAACCATGTAACACCGTCCCCATGGTACATTAACGTCGATGCTGGGGTGGGAAACACAATGACGATAATAAGGGTAGGCATCCAATTCGAGGCGATACATAGAACCTCCCTAAGCGATTATATTTTGTCTATAGAGAAGTCAGCGGACAATACTAACTGGGTTGTGGCTGATAGGTTCCAAGTTCCAGGAACGGCAATTGGAGTTATAGCGTACCAAACCTTGAACCTGCATGGTGACGTAGACGCACCACCTAGGCCACTTGCAATCGGGGATGGGTTTATCCCAGGTATTGTTTCTGAAGACTCAGTGATTAAGCCAGATAACCGGGTATATTGTTTTGAGAGGGACAGTATGCGGTTGGTCGCCAGGGGGTTATCAGATGAAAATGGTGTTTATGTATTCAAAGGACTCGACACCTCCAAACAGTACCTGGTTATGGCTGTGGATGATGATGGGGCTCCTATGAAGCAACCGTCTGTTTGGGACCACGTTGACGCCACTCCTGGAGGCACCCCCTCTGCTACTATGGCTAGACAGACCTATCAGAACAGGTGTGCGATAACAAACTGGAAGTGTAATGGCGTGTATCTACCAGGAATGTACCCATGGCAGGTCCAGGCTGTGGGAATGGGGGATATATTCAATTACACGGATTATTCAGAGGACCCATTTTCAACGCAATCCGGGGTGTATTCATCCGATAATGTGATTACTGCGGGGCAGGCGACGGTACTTAGAGCGGACCAGCATTCAGTAAGTTACAACGCTGTTACCTTCGACCGAAGGCAGGCCCTGTGTATAAACCAGATGGCCTCCGATGTGTCCTCAACGGGTCTAACAATCGAGACCATTGCTACGGTAACGTCTGCTACTGGTGATGTGTATATAGGGGTCAGAGGTGGTGGTACCAGGTCAGGCGATGACCTTTCCCAGGGTTGGGACTTGTTTGAAATGGACAACCTTAATGCAGGTACCAGGGGATATTTAATTTCCAGTCACTACAATGCCCGCAGAGTAATAGAGACGTGCTACATAAGAATACGACAAGCCGACATATCGATTTACCTAAAGACAGCCAACCTAGGAGCTGTAGAGTATACTGTTACTCTGACTACCCCATTAAACGCAACTTCTTTATATCATATTGTAGTTAGCATTGAGCCAGGGAATGCCACTGACCTGTATATAGACGGGGTGTTGATAGACTCACATGCTTTGGTTGGCTCTGGAGAGCTCAGAAATTTGAGCAAATGGTGTACTGGTTATCAGGGGAATGGGACGCTGCCAGTTGCGAATGGACCTGTTTTGATTGCCAGCAACCCATATGATGGTGGCAATGGCTCAGGCCATTTCGAACTAAAAAATTTCGAAATGGCCATGTTCTCTACCTACAATGGACCTTTGACACAGGCTGAGGTAAGTGATTTGTATTCAGAGGCAACCGGGACTTACACAAACGTGAGCCAGTTGCCGAATGTTATTGGGCACGAGGCCGATGTACTGTCATTAGCACCTACCTTTTACCACCCTATGCAGGACACATCTGTAACCAAAGAGAACCCTGCGGTCACATATCCAGGCAGAGACAGAACCGTTAATCCACTAGAGAACTTTCAGTCCAACCTGCCTGATTTGTTAACAGCTTCAGTAATGACCATTGCAGCAGTGGTGAGTGGTGACAGCCGGCAATGGTTCAGGATAGCTCCTGGGGTATCAACTGAGTATAAGCACGCTTATATGGCAGGCCCTAACTTCTCTTCCACACGGGAACTTACGTTTGGTATTGCTGCTAGACTGACAAGCTACCCGCCTACTCAAGCAACACTCGTCAGCACACATTTCGAATCTCCTCACTCAGGAAGCTCAAGGGTTGACCTGTACGGTATATTGGTTGATTCCTCAGGAGTGGTGAGAATTAGATACAGGCTATATACCACTACCGGGAACCCTGTCGATATTTCCACTGGGTATACCCTACCGCTTAACACTAACACGACTCTGGTTGCCAGATTAGATACTAACACAGCCGAGATAGCTTTATTCGCCAATGGCACTAAGCAGTTCTCGCAGCCGTTTGGGGGAAACCTACACTTAGGCAGGGCTAGTTATGTTTATCATCAGAACGATAGCACGGATGTGTACATAAGGGACTACTTCGTGTACAACTATGCCCTAGCAGACTCAGAGATAGCAACTATCTCCTAAGCCGATGCCTATCTCTCAGCAGGTTTCACCAGCCACTATTGGCGACCAGCTGCTAATAGGAGGCACAGTCGTCCATAACGCATCCGGTACCAGCGTGGTACTTGGTGTCACGGCTGGGGATGTAGCTTTACTACCCACGCCAGCAACCTTCGTCACTCGGGAGCCACCTGTCGAGTTTCTGCTGGTCAGCGGAGATTGCCCAGGACTAACATTACAAAATTCGTACGGGGCCAAGGTATCGTTTGTTTACATTGAAGCAGGAAGTCAGTTTTACTCCGGACAACACCATGTTTATAACTATAACTCGCTGGTTAGCTTTGGAGGAGTTATTTCCCAGGATGTGGGGGCCAACTACGTATCGCCGCGTCTCTACAGTAATGAGAGTGCAGCGATTTGCTCTGGGGGGTTCAGTGCGTTACCACATTTTTTAGGACTTACTATAGACACCGGTATTGTGTCATGGTCTGGTATATCAACTACTGAGTATGGGGATTTAGCCTCTATCCTGTCCCAGTTACTTACTGATGTTACAGCATTTGACCAAAGCCTGATATCTAAACCAGATTACATCTCTTTTGGAAAGCTGGATAGTAACCTTGGACTTTCTTTGTGCGGCAGTCACACACTTACTCTTGGTGGACCATATTCAGAACAGCGGGCCGTAAACAATTTTGAACACACTTCCACAGCGTATGGGGCGTCCCTGGTACAGAACTATAACACCATTGTAAGACCAGCAGGAGAAATATTAAGTGAAGTAAATGAGTCATTGTTCGTAGACTTTGACGACTTGTACCTACGGCTATCCCTATATTCAGTGGAGTGCTCCGGTGGCACGGTGCAGTCATCTATGGGGCTTAATAAAGGGGCCATGGCTTCTGGAGTGCCAAGCCTTGAGATAGGGGTATGGGGTTACAACCAGGGGCCTCCAAAGGTTTTCCTATCAGCGAATGACCAGCTAACAGTAGGGGTATGGGGGTATAGTCAGCCTACTCCTACTAATTTCCATGCCCCTACCATACCCACAGGTTCTATAGGCCAACATAAGGTTTATAATCAGCACGTGTTTGTGCATTTCCCCGGGTTAACCGACACACAGATTACTGGGTCTGTGTTATCAAGGCGAGACCCTCCACAACCACTTGGGGAGGACCATAGTGAGTTTGGTACGTTGTTTATTAGTCACTGGCGTAGGTTCCCTGGCCCTGCTACTGTTGGGGAGACCCTCGATATACCTGACTATCACTGGGTATCTTCATCACCGCGTTACATAACCCCTGACTCTGATGTGCTAGGCGGGGTTGGCCAAGGCTTGGTTGAGGAACGCATCTTTTCAGCTGGTGACCTACTAGATTACGGAATAGCCTTCGTTTATAACCTTAATAAATTCGCAGGCCCTATGGGAATTGGCACTGTTTCTGAGCATACTAATGGAGCTACGATTTACTTTGGAACCAGGTATCTCTCTGATTTCCAAATATTGAGCTACGATTTTGGTCTAACAGAGGTTATAAACAATAATTCGGTAGTATCCCCTTACACAGGTCTGCTGGACACGTTTATGGACGGAGCACCATTCGTCCACAATGCTGAGGTGCCGGTGTTTCCAGTACCATACGAAGCTACAGTGATTCCTTTCACTCATCTGATTCACCGCAACCCCTACCAGCAGCTGCACCAAGGCCAGGACTACTCCAGGGTTGGGGCCATGTATGTTGAACTTGGGATACGACGAGTGTATCCAGGAGTGGTCTCCAACACTGAAGTGTTTAACCCGGGCATGCGGGTTACTAGAGAGATTGTGATTGCCCCCGTAGGTAACCAGTTCGACGCTTATGGAGTATGGGATACCTATCTGCTAGACCTGCCTTATGCCATGAGCTCATACGAAGGCTTTGAGCCTGGAGTGGCAGATGTCGGGTACCTTAACAGACATAAGCAGATGCACGGAGAGAATTTCTTAGAGATTCCCCAGCCGTCGGTTAGGAACGCCGCTGAGTTTGTAGCTCCAGTGGGCCAGGAGCACTTTGTGCAGCCATACCAGACTACGTATATAGTTGAGCATTTTTCCATCATTGGGCCGACAATAATCCCATCCACTAAGTACGGTGCTACCTACGTTCATAACCTCAACCAGGAGCCACTTATAGGAGGTGGGGACCTTAGCCAGGTTACATTCGGGCATAAGGTGGAGTTATTTACCCGGACTATTCAACTGGTAGGGTTAGGCACAGAATTTGGGGATGCCTATGTCCATGATGCCAGGCAGGGCATTTTATTTCAAAACCCAACAAACTACTCATATTACGGCAACCTAACTATTTACCTTGGACAACCGTGGTTGCCGACTAACCAATCTGTGTACGCGCCATCCATTGCCAGAGTTGCTTCTCCGGGACTAGGTGATTCTTCTGATAGTTTCTGGATAGGTGGTTTAGACATGGCTACTAATCCACGGTACATGGCCGCATATGGGGAGGTGCATACTCGCCTAGAGGTTCCTGAAGTAGCTTATTCTGGGGTTAACTTCTCACTGCAGCAGTTGTATACGCTGATATCCACACCAACTATATTAGCGGCTACTCCACAAACAGTGTCACTTGTAGGAGAGGCCAAAGACCATTCTCGGGTAGGGAACGCCACTTTCCGTCCTAACTGGGTGTATATGACAGCCCCACCAGTGCCAAACCCGTACCCTAATACTCATGGATGGTATGCCCCAGACTCCTCCATATTCAATCCCCCATATAGGAGGTACAAGATTGGGAGGTTCCTCATCGAGAACTTTAACCGAGAGTTTAGTATAGGAGGTACAGATTACAGCTATATTAGTGTAGGCACCCAGGTAGGGTTCCCAGAGAGCGCCCCGGCTATAGTCCCTAGGGGTGTACAGACTAGTTTTATCCCTATGTTTGGGTTGTTAGGTGGAGTGCGAACTGTGATGTTCGGTGACAACCCTTCACTAGGACCTATGACTACCAACATTGGAAGCTTGAAAGTAACTGTTACAATACCAGCGGTGGATACCTTTGTGCCATTCTCTGGGGTTGGGTTAGACGCCACCAAGTTTGGCACCACCAGAGTAGAGAATTTTATAAGGTATTATACCTTGGGGCTAGATTTAACCACAGAGGAGGTAGGATTAGCGTGGGTGTCACGCAGTCCGAGATACTTAGAAGATGTATCTGCTGCAGTGCAGTCACACATAGGGTACCACTGGGTTTCGTTCCTGGTTCGTGAGTACAGTATGGTAGGGGATGATACCCTTATAGCTGACACCTTTTCACCAGTTGGGTACAGTGAGAGGATGAGAGTCCACCGGACAGCAGCAGTTGACGTTGATAGAGTTCATCCGTATGATACAGACCTTAGTGAAGTGGGTGAACCATACATAAAGCGGGGTGGAGCGTGCGAGTAATAGACAAACATCTTGGGCCTTGGCCCAGGGGTATGGACAATGTCAACACAGATGATTACGCTGACGGGTTTACGCCGGTAGCTGTCAATACTGTATTCTCTACTTCTGGTGAGGCATACGCTTTGAACGGACTGTCTCCAGCAACTGGGACAGCGCCTGACCATTTAGCCGAATTTGGAAGCGTATACTCTGGTAACCTGGTACTAGAGAATGCCCAGGCTTTGGCCTCAGGGTTAGAACCACCCATATATTCAGATTATTACGGGTTTGAAATAGTATCTGGAGGTGGTATACTAACAGTCACGTACCCTGAACCAAGGGTGCTGACCAGGATGCCCCCGGTGGCAAGAGTTACTAATTTAACCATCGGGACTTTAACTTCTCGCACCGGGGTGCTCCTTTCCAAGGACGGATTATTCTCCGTACCTCAGTACTTTGAATCTCCTGGAATATCTGTTGCCGGCCCTGTTGGAGCAGGAGTTTATCTTACCAGGCCAGACGGTAAGGACTTTTACCGGGTGGGGTCAATTGGCCCTTCTGGTACTTCAGAGGTAACCTCACCTGAGTTTGGGGCGGTGCTTCCAGACCGCTCTCTAAGAATCAGACCAATACCTCTTCGAGGCCCTATAACACTGAATAACTCCAGACTGTTTTCAGGTATTGGCTCGTCGGTGTATTACTCAGAACCATTCGTGTTTAATGCCAGCACAGTAATGAGCTTTTACCAGTTCCCAGGACCAGTGATTATGGTCGCAGGTATTGATAAGCACTTGTTCGTAGGTACTCGGCGTGGGGTGTGGTTCGTAACCAATGCTGGCAGCACCAAGCAGGCATCCGTTCGGAAGGTGTCAGATGCTGGGGTATTGTCCCATAGCTTTGTGCGCCCCCCAACGAGTGAAATGGGTATGCCCGTGCCAGAAGTAGTTGCATGGATGTCTACAAGCGGGATACAATTGGGGAGCGCAGATGGGTCAGTACTTACACCAAAAGCCGGCAAGGTAAAACTGGAAGGTCCTGTAGATGGAGTTCTGACCTACCACCAGCGTAAATTTTTTTACTATAAACGAGGGTAGATAGATATGTTCAATGTCGAGAAGCTTATTGCAGGGCTTACCAAAAAAGACAAATCAGCCTTTCGGAACGCATTTAAGCACGAGAAAGTAGAGTTTAACAAAGACGGTCTTTCTGCGGTGGTCAACAACGTGTTCGGTATCCGGGGCGGGTACATTCTGGAAGATGGTACCTACAGTCCCAATGTTATCACGCTTGAGGGCCAGCTTTATCTGTTGTCAGTTGGGCTAGCAGGGGCTACTGCCCAGGCTGCCTGGTACTTGGCGCTATGGCAGAATGCAGTGACCCCAACCGAGGCCTGGAGTGCAGCATCCTTTCCTACCGATGCTACAGAGAACACCAGTACCACCGAGGGGTACACGGGTACCCGTCAGGTATGGACCCCAGACACGCCATTGGCGGAGCCTATGAAAAACGCAGCGTCCCCAGCGGTGTTTAATATGGTTACGGCGTCCAGCTTAACTACTCAGGGAGCAGCATTACTCAGTACAGCCACCAGAGGTGGTACATCTGGCATCTTAATGTCAGCAGCACCATTCCAGGGAGGGCCTCGTACTCACTATAATGGCGACGCATTTAGCGTCGTGTACGAAGAAGCTTTACAGCCAGTATAATGCTACCTTTCGTCAGGGTTGTTGGGGAAGGAGCCCCGTCTCATGTAACGGAGGTGGCTAACAACCTTGGGCGGAAGTATGCTGGTAGTCTTGACGTCGGTGTAACCAGACCAGGAGACCAGAAGTATATACCAGCTACGGAAGATACTGACGGGTATGGGTTTATAGTGCGACCATTCGAGAATAGAGTGGACGTTATTTTGATGCCTCCTGTCAGGAAGCTTCCTGAGGTACCTTATGTTAACACCCCTGTGCTGCGACTTATACATGGGGTAGTTCATAACGTGTTCCTGAAACACGGAAAGAAGGTAACTGTGTACGATACCCTGGACGAATACAAGGAGTACCCCCACTCGCAAATAACCAAGGATGTTGCGTCTGAGGCTGGAAAGCCAGTCAACTTTAAGATGCCACTTGACGACTCCGAGCATGCCAGCTTGTGGTCACATCTTACCCGTGTACGCCCTTCGATGTACACAGGACACCTGCGCGAGGTGGTCCAAGTAGGTCTTGGGATTGGGTACGGGTCGGACGTCAAGGACGACCAGCATGAGTTTAAGTCGGTCACGTATCGCCTTGATGGGCTAGAATCTGATGGAGTAGTATTTGTCAAGAACGAGTTTCCAGAGACTAACTATAAGTCTGCATACGAGGCGATTAAACCTGTAGCTGTTAGGGTAGACGGATTAAAGAAACAACTCCTGGTATCTGACTTAATCTACTGGGATGAGGCCATAAAAAATATACCCTCATACTCTGACAATAAGCCACGCCATCAGGTTTGGATGGAGTATGCGGCTCTCGCCCAAGCAGATGGGGATACTTTAGTTAAACGAATTATAGAAGTATATGGAGGTATTCCTACTCCTGAGTCACCCTTCGAGTTGGCCACCAACTTGACAAAGAAGGTTGGCAGTGAAAAGGTGCCTGACAAAGCCAAGGCTAGAGAGCAGCGGATTAAGGCGGGCGTGTACTCAAGGTTTGACCTGAGTAGTGTCTTCGACGGTTGGCACGCCACCGACACTACCCGTTCCTGGGCCTTTGCATATGACTCCCCTAAAGTTGTACAAGTTCAGACAAAACCAGAGGGTGGTTTTCCGGAGATGCGTCTAACGACGCTTGCCATAAAGGTAACAGAACAAAAACCTAAGGCGTCTCAGGCTCCACTAGATGTTATTAGAGCAGTTCGCGATAACGTCATCCTTAATAAGCTAGACGCTTTGGCAGCAACTTACAAACTAAATTACGCTGGTGACCAACTACAGGCTCTGTCTGGACACTTTTCCGTAGCTGCGTTCGATGCCATAGAAGTTCCACCAGAATCCAGGAAGTACAAAGTTTCAGTGGAGGTGTCCTTTAGCCACCAGATGCCATTGGACAACCCGGTGGCCTTCACCAACGAAGGGACCAAGCCAAGGGTCCACTATAAGTTCCCGGCTTACAGCGGAGCCTATATCGGATGTAACACATGGCTGCCAACCCCTTTTGTTGAACTTGGCTCTGGTAAGCGCCCGCGTAAATATGGGTCAGCTCCAGTAGATGCGTTCTACTCTAAGGACGGTGACCTAGTGTTGGTTGAGCATGACTCATCACCTGGTAGTGGGGAAGATTCTGTTGTTGAGTCTGGGGAGAACCCAGGCTGTGAGGCGGTTCCATGGACATATCGGAGGGAGTACTCTACTAACCAACACGTGTGGAGAGCTGGGCTTAACCGGCATAGTGTCTATGATAACAGTGTTACTAATTCAGCGGATGAAACAAAGTACTCAACTACTCTAATCGGGGGGTGGATTGTCACCCGCAACGACAGATTAGACCGACCTGACCTCGGGTACTGTGGGAGGAAAAGACACTACCGCAAGGCCACCGACGTGAAACGGTGGGACGTAGTGCCTTACTCATCAGCACACTGTGCTCCAATGTATGAGCGAGAAGTTGCTTATCTAGGAGAGCCTCGTCGAGGAAAGACCTATACCCACGCTAGTAAAGAGTACAGTTATGGCATACTACAACATCCGGTCTCGTACGGTTACGGGAGGTGCTTTCCTGGGTACTGGCAAGTAAACCCAGAGTATTTCCAATGTGGAGGTGCAAACCCCGAAGGAACCTGCCCCCTATATCCAGGCCAACATTCATGGTGGCAAACTCATCATTATCGAAGAATAGTAACAGACGGTCCGTACAGCAGCCCCCCATCTCCGTGTGACCAGATAACAGGAACGTCGTCATGGATGCAGATGTGTGACGACGTAGACCTGGTAGCTGATGCTAATCAAGAGTTTACGTTACCTCCTTTGCCATCTGGTGGGCCAGTGGTTGTAGATGATGAATATACCGCGGCTATTTACGCTGCCGGTACAGGTCTTGGGGAAGGAGCTCGGCCTTTATTTTTTGAAGAAAGCCCTACCGCCTCTATAACCGCTATGTGGGACTCATTAAGCCCTGACCCGTTAACTGGATTTACTGCCTGGGCGTATGTGTCTAACAACTGTAGTGGGCTGCAAGCCACATCAATAGACGTGAGCTTAAGTGGCAGGCGTGGAATAAAACAGCTGGGAGCTGCCACTGAAGCCCCCATGAAAGACTTGAAGCACCCAATTTATGTGGGTGTGGCCATTAAAGGAAAAGATAATGCCTAGTGCTTTGATACGTGAGTGTATAGGGTCTAGTCAGACATTGACCACCCAGGCCACCGCTTCCGCAGTGTCCGCTAGCAACATTACTGAGTCTATAATTCCTCTTGTACTAGAGCACGTTTTAGACCTGGTTTCAGTCGGTGAGAACCTCACAGCAACAAGCTGGACGTATGCTACTGACACAATACGTTCGGCAGAGGCAGCAGCCGGGCGCACCGACGTGTTGGCGGAGGTATTATCTACAAGCCTGGGCAAAGACAGCGTCCTGATTATCGACAATGGACATACTGTTGACATTGCATCCGTTGCAGAAACCGTAACCTTTTTTCAGACTCAGAACATTACTGAGAGTGCAGCCTCAGCTACTGCTGCAGCAGAGGCGGTTAGTACGCCTTCGCTACACGTTTCCGTAGCAGATTCCATTAAGGCTATTACTACGGTAGCTACAGGCAGCAGCACCTTAGTACATGACACTGCCCTATGTTCAGAACAGGCCATTTCTGTTGGAGTTGTGCACGCCAAGGACCTGATAGATGCAGTGGATACCGCAGTGGGCTTGGAGTTAGCCAGAATAACTGATATGATACAAGCATCAGAAACAGTGCTCATTGGCAACAGACAAGCTGCAGCAGCGTGTGTTAGCCGGGCTGGTTAAACCCATGACAGAAACAGTTTACGTAACTACCGACCAGACTGCCTTAGCAGTAAGCACCAGCTCAGTTGCTGAGTACGTAAGCACATCCGCGGGGTTCGGGGTTGCTGTGTCTGTTACTGATGGAGTTGTGAAAGGGGCTCCTGTAGGGTTAGACTTTGCCCACTCCCTGCATACCCTGCCTGCGGTAGTTGCAGCTCACCAGGACAGAGTGGGTTTGCCAAGCGGAGAATCTAAGTCCCAGGGAGGGCAGCCTCTTGTAAGCAAGCTAGGCTTAGGTAAAATTGAAGCTGGCAAACATGGGTTCCAAGTGAGCCTACGAATGCTTTGGGTGCCATACAGAGTTACCAGGAAGACCCGAGTGGATGACGGCCACCACCTACGTGCCCCTCTATTACGTGGGGACGAGGCTAGGTTTAAGTTCGGTAGAGGGAAGTGGTCCCATAAGTGGGAGTTAACAATACAGGAATTTCTTGAGGTGCCATACGCTGAGGTACAGACAGTTATTTCCAGGAGACGATATTAATGGCTGACGTAGATAATGTCCCGTTCAAACCCTATGACGAAAGTCAGTTTGAGGGATACGACCGGTTCGACCAGGCTACTGAAAGAGCGGTAGACTCTGTCGATAGCTATACGACGTCGTTCACTAACGCACTGCGGGGATTGGACTCTGTAGCGAACCAGGCCGCGGGCTTAAACCTCAACGCTCCAGAACCATTCTCACCGCCCCAGTCGTTGAGTTTGCCGAACCCACCTGATGTTAGCATTCAACACGACCTCCCGTCGTTGCCGAACCAGGCGCAACAGGGTCAGTTTGTTCCACCTGCACCAGTGACCTTGCCAGAGCTGGACCTACCAGATTTGGGAAGTGCCCCGGGAAGTGGAGCTATAACTCCGAGTTTCCCTGGTGCCCCAAGCATAACCAACCCCAATACCAATATTGACCTGCCGACGATACCCCAGTTCACGTCGCCAGTTACTATTTCGGCACCCCCAGCAATGGGCACCGTGAATGTGCCAGCCACTCCAACACCATCAAATTACACGGTCAATCTACCAACTGCGCCTGATGTATCTGGATACATACAGCCGATGCCGTCTGTGCCTACCCCGAATTTACCAATACTGCCTAACGATTTTTGGGATGTGCCTGCCTTTACTGGCACACCTGTTACTATACCCACTCCGCCGGCTTTCAACTTTGTGGCGTATGTGTTAGACGACTTTGTCTCCAACATCAAACCTGTAGTTGAGAACTCGATTACGGAGATGCTGGCTACTGCGGCCTTAGACCAAACCTACGAGCAGGCCTCTTACGACGCCATCTTGTCGAGGGAGCTGGAGTCATCCAGGTTAGCCATGGACAATGTCCCAGAAGAGTGGGCTGACCGAGGATTCGGAATGCCCCCTGGAGCGTTATTTGATATGGAGCAAGAGGTGCGGCGTGAGGTAGAACGTAAGGCCAGGGAAGGTAGCCGGCAGATTTACGTTACTCGTAAGGAGCAGGAGTTGGCAGTTCGGAATGCTGCTCTTCAAGCTGGTACACAGATGGTTTCTGTTGACGCCCAGATTTATCAGATTATAACCTCGGCCCAGCTTGAAGCTTATAAGTTCAACGAGGACCAGGTTCTAAGGTCATACGACCTGGCTCTTCGTGCTGCAGGGATTGCTGCAGAGCAGGTCAAGATAGATGCGGATGTGTTTAGAGCGCAATTGGACGGCCTCCGGGCTAAATGGTCTGGGTACACCACTGAGATATCAGCAGAGGTGGCTCGCATTGAGGCAGTTAAAGCTCAGATTTCAGCAATTGCATCTGGCGCAGAGGTTGGCCGCTCCCTGGTTGGAATGTACACTGCCCAGGTAGACGCAGAGACCTCTGTTGCTAAGCTGTACTTCGAACGCGACCGCCTCCTGTTTGATTCCTGGAAGGCCCAGGTTGATGTGGAAGTAGAGAAGCTTAAGGCCAATGCAGTATACGGCGATATTATAAGGGCGCAGGCCTCTGTTATTGATGCCCACGCTAGAGCGTACCAGGCTGAGGTCAACGGACTCATCTCTGCAGCACAGCTACAAGGGACTGTAGCCCAGATAGAAGCCGACATTCAGAAGCTTTACGTAACAGTGTACGAGGCTGCGGTTCGTGGTGAAGCTGCCCGGATATCTGCGTTGTCACAGCTGGAACAGACCAGGGTCCAGGTCTACACCGAGCAAGCCAGGTATCAGATAGCTAAGGCCAACGCCATAGCTCAGAGATATGCGTCTACTAACTCTATAAATGCTTCAGCTATACAAGCAGCTGCAGCTGCGTACCAGGCACAGGCCAATGCTCAGGCGTCTACCAACAACTCAGCAGCGGCATTGATGAATGCACACTCCTCACTCATCAATGCTAAGCGTACTAAGAACGAGGCCTTGGTTACAGCGTATAAAGCTCAGGTGGACACACTGGTCCTGGCGTACCGAGCCCAGGTTGATACCGCAAATTCATGGTATAGTAGGTCCTTAGCCACATGGTCTCAGGTAATAGGCAAGGCATTAGCGGCTTTACAGGGGCTCATGGACAAGCATGCAGCAGCTGCGCAGGTGGCTGGTCAGGTGGCATCATCCGCGCTGCAAGGCACGTTTGTGTCATTACAGGTTAGCGAACAGAAGACCAAACAACAAGCAGAATATTGGAACTACCAATTGATGAACTCTCTATCTGAACAATACTCGGTGAGCTCGTGAGTGACACAATAACAGAACTATGGGTAGCGTACCGACGGGCCCGGGACAACGGCCACGAGGACTTCGTAGAGAAGGCAGAACGCTGCGAAAAATATTTTAGGGGCGAGCAGTGGTCAAGGGCTGACTTGGCCAGACTTGGGGACCGCCCTGCGTTGTCAGTTAACATGGTATTGGCCACAATGGCGACCGCCTTCGGTCAGATGCTTGAGAACTACACCGAGACCATGTTCTTCTCCAAGGACCCAAGGCAGGAGGAGATGAACGAAGTCCTGCGAAAAGTGTTCAAGCACGTCTATAATGAGAACAAACTTCGTTGGGCAGACATGGACATGGCCATGGACGGGTTCATAACCTCCAGAGGCTTCCTCGATGTGCGTATGAGTTTTGACGATAACCTGAAGGGGGAAGTGAGCATA
>Ga0256841_1001936_pt1 | contig 17095 bp, 17 predicted proteins | sample 356308metaG_FD_185971 | JGI IMG/M metagenome (GOLD analysis project Ga0256841, IMG submission 185971) | Hydrothermal vent microbial communities from Mid Atlantic Ridge, Atlantic Ocean - 356-308 | ecosystem: Environmental > Aquatic > Marine > Hydrothermal vents | place: Atlantic Ocean: Mid... | reverse complement strand
CGACGGAAACGGTGCTGGTTACGCTGAAACTCATCATCGGACCCGGTGATGCCGGTGAACCGGTCATCACGATCCTGTTACCAAATGAGGACTGAAGCGTAGTACCTGTGCTGTTCATTCAACCGATCAAGTCAACGACTTGAGTGCTTCGCCATACCCACCGGGGAGATCGTCTCCCTGGTGGGTGATGGTCTCCCCTGTAACCAACCAGAAGGAGATCATGATGAAATATGTTGTTCAATATACCTTGCCCTACGAGCACCGGGTTATGGTCGGCATCGAGGCCGACAGCCCAGACGCCGCAATCACGAAGGCCGAGTCCCTGTTCGACGAGGGTGACATTTGGCAGGACACGGCGACGGTGCCGTTACTGTTCGATGATTTCGATGAGACGGGAGAGGACCCGTTGCACTTTACAGTCGAACAGGTGCTGGCCGATGAGGAACCGTGGCCAGAACCGGACGCAAGCGTGGTGACGATCCGCCGCAGGGATGCAGCATTCCAGGCATCGCGGTTGCTGGTCGAGGCCTACCGTCGTGGAGAGGCCCGGGGTGGCAGTATCGACTGGGAAGATCTGGATGAAGCCTATCAGGCTGCGCTTCAGGCATCTGGCGCCGGTGTGGATCAGATGCATACCTCATCGATGAAACAGTGTATGCGACTGGCCGTTGTTCTGGAGGGCGGTATCGTGCAGGCGGTGATTGCCGATCAACCTGACGTTGCTCCGGATGTTGCCGTTGTCGATTACGACACAGACGGCTACGAGTCCGACGAGTTGCGCCACATTTCGCAATCGGACGGCAGCCGGTCGATTGCGCTTGTGGTCGAGCATTATGTCGAGCCGGCGGGCATCAATCTGGATGAAGTATTCCAGGAATCCGAGTAGTCACTCCCTTCAACGCCCCGCCATGAGCGGGGCTCCTTTTTCTGTTCCTTTCTCCCATGCATACCGTCCTGGCTGGCGTACGAGCAGGCCAGATATTGGCGGATCCTTTCCAGCCCTAATATTTTGTAGCTGTCCACTGAGTCCACAGGTCTTGCCCGCCACGGCAACGCGAGCCTCTAACTCGCGTGCCAAGGGCGGGGCCGCGTTCAGCGGCGCCTGTGGACCCCAGTGGGCAGGTACCGACGTTCCGAAGGATTGCGCCAACCGATAGCAGCAGGCCCTGTGACAGGCGAATGCCTGGCGCGTGGCGTGCCTGAACCGAAGGCGCCCTCGTCACTGGCGAGCGCAGCGGGTAGTGACGAGGGCGGCATTCCCGGAAACCGCGCGCGTTATCGGCAGGATTTAGCAGTGCAAGGTCAGTGATGGAGCGCGATACTGCCGCCCTCGATCCACGGGATCCAACAGATTTAGCCGTGGCCACTGCGGATACAGTGGCAACAGAGCGCACCCGAACCCTTCGATGCGCTGCGGCGAAAGCCGTGGGTTCATTCTCAAATCCGAGCCGACCACGAGATCGGTTCTTTCTCGCAGGCACCGGCCTGCATTGACTCGTCGATCCGAGACGCCCGCCCCTGGTGGAGCCGTCGACGTTCATTCTTTAATCAACCGCGGAGATGTTCCGCCTATCTGAAAGGAGGTGATGTGTAACCACACTTAAATCGCGCTCGTAACGGCGCACGTTGGTCCACGCCAGACCATTCCCTCCGGGGAGAACCGGCGTTGCCTAGACCAGGCAGCTTTAGGTCGTATTGGGCGTAGTGTCCCATGACCGTACCGCATACGCGGGACCGAATGGCTATGGCCACCGGTTGGGTCAGAAACACTTACCGAAATGCGAGAACACTTTTGAGAGATCTGAACTACCAACTCAAGCAAATTTGCCGTCGAAACCGGGACGGCAGTTATACCACCCAGCGGGACCGGGAGCGGCTGCTCACGCAGATCGCCGATCAGCTTCATGAACTGGGTTACCGTCACATGAGCGCGCAGTCACTCAAGCCCAAGCACATCGAGGCTCTGGTGAAGAGCTGGCAAGGCCAGGAGTTGTCGGCCGGTGCGATGAAGAACCGGCTGGCAGTTATTCGCTGGTGGGCCCAGAAGGTCAATCGTCAGAACGTCGTTGCCCGATCCAACGATTACTACGGTATTCCAAACCGGCAGTTCGTGACCAATACCTCCAAGGCCCGTAGCGTCGGGGAGGAAGAGCTGGGCAAGATTCGAGACGCTCGTGTCCGGATGAGTCTGGAACTACAGCAGGCCTTTGGATTGCGCCGTGAGGAGGCGATCAAGTTCATGCCAGACTACGCCGACCACGGTGACCATATCGTCCTCAAGGAAAGCTGGACCAAGGGTGGTAAGGCGCGAACCATTCCGGTGCAGACCGAGACCCAGCGTACTGCTCTTGACCGTGCGCGACAGTTGGCCGGCAAGGGCTCATTGATCCCCAGCGCGAAGAACTACCGGCAGCAATTGCGGTTGTACGAAGCCGAAACTGCACGTGCTGGCCTATCCAGAATGCATGGTCTTCGACATGCCTATGCCCAGAACCGATACGAGGAGCTGACCGGATGGTGGCCACCGGCAGCAGGTGGTCCTACCGTAAAAGCGCTCACCCCGGAGCAAAAACAGATCGATCAGCAGGCACGCTTGACGATAAGCCTCGAACTCGGGCACGAGAGACCGCAAATCGTCGCGGTCTATTGCGGGACGTGAATGCAGTTCCGAAAACGACGCGCCGGTGAGAATGGATTATCCGTTTTCTGCATCAGAACGCCTCGTCATGATACCGGCCAGGTTGTACCAAACCATTGAGGCTGAATTAACCATGAGACGTTCCATCTTTCATCCAACGCATCCGGTCGCGGCGACGGCGATCTGTGTCGCGGGCATGTGTTTGGTGGCCAGCGTGAACCTGCAGGCAAGCGATATTCAGACAGGCCGGTATTCGATGTTTTCCGCGGCTCCGACCAAGGCACAAGCCGAGCTGTTGGAAACGACGGTGACTGTCCAGTTGCCGGTGCGGATCCAGACCATCGGAGAGGCGGTGCGGTATCTCCTGCAGCGCAGTGGCTACCGGCTGGCCACCATTGAATCTACAGGCCCGGATACGCTCGCCTTGTTTGCGCTACCGCTCCCAGCTGTCCATCGCCACCTTGGGCCGATGACCTTGCACGATGCGCTGGAGACACTCGCAGGGCCGGCCTTCCATCTGGTACAGGATCCCGTTCACCGCCTGATCACCTTTGCGCGTTGTGTACCCGAACAGGTGGCTGTCCACGAGTCTATGAACAAGGCTGGTGCGGAGGTAATCCAGGATGACGACTGAACAGCAACCGGAACAGGTTACTTCCTCAGAAGAGGCAGCCAAGCTGGACGAAACAGCGGTAGGGCCAACGCCTCGCCGGATGGCGTACAAGTCCGTTCTGACTGCCGTCGTGGTCGGCATCATCGCAATCGGCGGGCTGTCATTTTTCATAGTTCAACAGCAGGGGGATCCGATTGATGACATTCAGATGCAGGAGTCCGATACACCGACGCTGGAGGTAAACAAAACCCCTGGCCCGAATGCAAGCTTGACCGAGGACAAAGTCGAGCAGATCGATCGAAGGCTGACATCTCTGTCCGGCCGGATCGATCGTGGCTTCGAAACACAGCTTGCCCATAGTGCGGATGTGAAGCAAAGCCTGGCATCCGTGGCCGAAAGTGTTCGGGCGATCAACGTGGCCGTTGCCGATCTCACGGAAAGTAACCGTGCCCTTGGCCAGCGTATCGATGCGTCCATTTCACGGCTGAATACCCTCATCAAGGAGACCCGGAAGCGCAAGGTCGCCCAGCGCAAGCCGGTGGCCAAGCCGAAACCACGACCCGCCAAGATTCCACCGTTTCATGTCGATGCCATCGACGTTTGGGATGACGTGACATACGTGGCCATCTCCCAGGCAGGACGGGTGGCGTTTTTGAAGTCGGGGGAACAGCAGTCGGGCTGGACAGTGGTTCGTATCAACCGCCTCAAGGGCATGGTCGAATTCAAAGGCCCGGTTGGCCAGAACCATTCTGTTTCATTGCAGAGGTAGAACCGATGGAAATCGTATTGGCCGTGTTGTTGATCTTCGGTGGTTTTGCGCTGGGATCTGCCACCGCAGACAAGAATGATGATGTTGAACCCTCCAGCATGACGGTATCCGCCACGCAGGACATGCGTGAGTGCCTGTCTGACAAGTCCGGTATTTACCGGGATCTAACGGTGCCTTATCGCGGCCGGAATGACAGGCCCGTATTCGAAGCCGACACATGCGAAGGAGAATGTCTCGATGAATAGACGATGGAAGCCGGTCATTTTGCTGGGTGTCTTTGTCGCTTCGCATACCGTGATGGCCGTTGAGTTGTCACATACACAGACCACGGAGAGCGGGCAGGGTAGCTCGCAGAAATCCACGAACGTCTTGTCAGCCACGGATCGGGCACGTGCCCGGCTCTGGGATTTGTCAGAAACGGAATGGCGCCGCTACAAACAGTTGATGCAGGGAATTCGCGGGAGCATCAGCCCGGCAACGATATCGCCCATCGAGGTGCTCGGTATTCATGCGCGGGATAATGCAGAGCGACAGCGGTACGCCGAAGTGTGGGTGCGCGCCATGTACGAGGATGCCGACCGTATTCTGGCGTTCCAGCGGGCCTATGATGCTGCAGCCAAGCGCCTGTATCCGAATATGTCGCTGATCGATATCAGCCGGTTGCCGGAAAAGGCCGAATCAAAAAATACCTTTCAGTCTATAGATCGCCTGTTGTTCTTCACGCGCCCCGATTGTCCGGCCTGCGATCTGCTGCTGAATAAGCTACTGAAACGGATCGATCAGGTCAGTGGTATCGATGTCTATCTCACCGATGTGGACAAGGGCGATGATGATGCGGTGCGTGACTGGGCTACAACGCACAAGATCGATCCCGATTGGGTACGCAGCCGGCGGATCACCCTCAATCATGATGCCGGTGCCCTCGACAAACTGACCCAGGGACAAGGTGAAGTCCCGACCGTATTGCGTCGGCGGGGTGAGGACGTCTCAAGGCTCCCGGTTTCGGATCTGTAACCCATGGATGTGTTGATGCGTGTTTTCGGCTGGCCGATTGCGTTTGCCGCCCTGATGCTTCCTCCCATGAGCTGGGCAGACGAATTCGTGCCGGCGGGTTATCGCATGATTGCGGCCGAGCACGGAATACCCCAGAGCGTTTTGTTCGCGGTGGCACTCACCGAAAGCGGTAAACCGACGGGGCAGGCCGGTACCCTCCGGCCCTGGCCCTGGACATTGAACGTTGCCGGGCGGGGTTACTTCTTCGATTCCCGGCAAGCGGCCTGGCAGGCATTGACGGCGTATCTGAAGGAGGGGAAGCGTTCCATCGATATTGGCCTGATGCAGGTCAACTGGCGTTATCACCAGGATCAGCTCGGAACACCATGGCAGGCGCTCGATCCCTATCATAACCTGCGTGTCGGTGCCGGGATTCTGCAGAGCTGTTATGTCACTCGGCAGGACTGGTGGGCCAGTGTGGGTTGCTATCACGCACCGACGGACACCCACCGGGCCGATCGGTACCGTCGCCGTGTCGTCTCCCATTGGCAGCGCATCGTACAGGCGGGATAACACGATGGGTCGATTCAGTCTTTATTGCCGGAAGGTCATGGTCATGGGTTGCCTGCTGGCGCCCGTCATGGCCCGGGCCGAGCTGACCGTGATCTATGACAGCGGTCATACTCAGCCCATCGCGCCGTTCCTCGAGGTCTTCGAATCGGCAGAAGGCATGCCGCAGCAAAACCCGATCCCGACAAAACCGCGACTTGGTGCTGCCGATCCTAAAGCCTGGTTGCCCATCCAATCGCCCGGCTTGTCACTGGGTCCGGTGCAGGCACGCGCGCATGATCGACCGTTTACTCGACCTTTCTTTTTGATGGGTTCCGATACGCGATCCCGGCAATGGTTGCAGACGCACCGCGAGCGGTTGAAAGAAATAGGTGCGGTTGGGATGCTGGTGCAGGCCGAGACGATGGAGGATCTGCGAATGATCGCCAGACTGGCCGATGGGCTGTCCATCCTGCCCGCGTCAGGCAGCGACATCGCAAAGGCGCTGGGTGTTTCGCATTATCCGGTGCTGATCTCGGCGCACGGTATCGAGCAGTGAGTACCCATCCCATCGAAGCCCTGCTGCGGCCCCCGGTCGAACTGTGGTCGACGTTGGTGGCGTTCGCCACGGCCGCCATCGCCATTTTGGCTCCTTGGGCGTTGATGATGCCGCCGGGTGTCGCCTATGGTGCCGGCATCGTACTGGGCCTGATTGGCCTGATCCGGGGCCGGCAGGCCTGGCGGGTGCTGCGCTACCAGCGCAATATGCGTCGACTGCCTGTATATAGAGTTCGTTCCCGCAAGATCCCCCTCAGCCGCCGCAAGCTCTTTCTGGGTAGGGGCTTTCGCTGGACCCAGAAACACACCCAGCGCCTGCGCGATACCATCCGGCCGGAGGTCCAGCGTTATGTCCAGCCAGGCACACTCTACCAGTGGGCACGTCGTAAGGAGGTTGCCTGGGAATCGGTTCCGATCCTGAGTTTGTTGGCGCGGTTGCTCCGGGTCCGGGCTTGGTGGAACCCACTGGCCCCGTTGCCGGCCGTCGGTGGCAAACCGGCCCTGCATGCCGTCGAGCCGGATGAGCAGGACGTGTGGATGGACATTGGCGAGCGGGTGGGGCACACACTGGTCTTGGGAACCACCCGGGTCGGCAAGACCCGGTTGGCTGAGATTCTCATCACCCAGGATATCCGCCGCGGGGATGTGGTGATCGTCTTCGATCCCAAGGGAGATGCGGGTTTGTTGCGGCGTGTATATGCCGAGGCCAAGCGGGCCGGACGAGCTAAAGACTTTTATATGTTCCATCTGGGATTCCCGCTGGTCTCGTCCCGTTACAACGCCATCGGTAACTTCTCGCGCATCACCGAGGTCGCGACGCGCATCGCCAACCAGTTGCCCAGCGAAGGCAACTCGGCCGCTTTCAAGGAATTCGCCTGGCGCTTCGTCAATATCATCGCCCGGGCACTGGTGGCGCTGGGCCGCCGACCGGACTATCAACAGGTGCGGCGCTATATCAACGACATCGAGCCCTTGTTCATGGAGTATGCCCGTGCCCATCTGGATGCACATGGCGCCGAGGACTGGAAGGAGCAGGTCGAGGAGCTGGCCAGCAAGATCTCGGAACGCAACCTGCCGGCAGCACTGCGGGGTCGCAACAAAGAAGCCATCGCTCTGATGCGGCATCTGCAGGCACAGGATCTCTACGATCCGGTCCTCGATGGACTGGTGTCCGCCTTCAAGTACGACAAGACCTACTTCGACAAGATCGTCAGCTCTGTCGGCCCGCTGATGGAGAAGCTGACCACGGGCAATATCGCCGAACTGATCTCGCCGGACTATCTGGACGAGCAGGACACGCGGCCCATCTTCGAGTGGATGGACGTGATCCGGCGCAAGGGCATCGTCTACGTCGGGCTGGATGCCCTGACCGATACCACGGTGGCCAGTGCGGTAGGCAATTCCATGTTCGCCGATCTGGTGTCGGTGGCCGGGCATATCTACAAGCATGGCGTAGACGGTGAGTCCATCGATACACCGCCCACCATCTCCATGCACGCCGATGAGTTCAACGAACTGATCGGGGACGAGTTCGTCCCATTGTTGAACAAGGCTGGTGGGGCAGGCTTTCAGGTCACGGCCTACACCCAGACCTGGTCGGATGTCGAAGCACGCATCGGTAACCGCGCGAAAGCCGGGCAGGTAGCCGGTAACTTCAACACGATGATCATGCTAAGGGTGAAAGAGCTGGCCACGGCCGAGATGCTCACCGACCAGCTACCCAAGGTTGAGGTGTTCACCTTGATGAGTGTCTCGGGTGTCAACGATTCCTCGGATCCGGGTTCCGGGATTGATTTCAGCTCCCGTAACGAGGACCGAATCAGTGTTTCAGAAGTCCCGTTGCTCACACCGGCCGAGTTGATCACGCTGCCTAAAGGGCAGGCCTTTGCCCTCCTGGAGGGTGGCCAGCTCTGGAAGATTCGCATGCCGTTGCCAGCAACGGACTCGGATATGCCTGAGACGCTCACCGAAATCACCAATGAGATGGAGCGCACCTACATCACCAACGATCATTGGTACCGGGTGCAGGAGCCGTGGTGGGGAGTCGCGCCAGATGTCAGCGAACCCGAGTTAGAACCGGAGGCTTCTGATGGCTGAGGCCGTTGCCGATCCACGTCGCCAGGTTGTTCAGCAAGGGCTGTTCTCGAAGAGCCTGTCGGCTGTCGCGAAGATCATCCAGTGGTTGTTGTTTTCGCTGTTGTTCTCGATCATCGTCGAATGGGCTGGCATGGTGCTTTGGTGGCCGGATGAAGGGATAGACCACAGCCGTACCATGTTGGCCACCGAGATCAGTTATCTCGATAACGATTTTCGACGTAGCGTCATCACTTCCGACCCGGCACGATTCGCCAAACGGTTCGCCGATAATACCTACCACTACCTGTTCGAGGTAACACGATTCGTGGATTTCATCCAATGGGTGTCACTGCCTCCGCGGAAGTATGAGCAGGGCGTCAGGGCGACGCTGCACAGGATCTACAAGCCCATAGAAGAATACGTCATCGCCATGATGCAGGTGACCCAGGTGTTCTCGGTGCGTCTTGCTATTCTTACCCTGGCCATGCCGATCTTTCTGCTGTTCAGTCTGGTCGCGCTCGTTGACGGGCTGGTGCAGCGCGATCTACGCCGATGGGGTGGGGGCAGGGAGAGTTCCTTTGTCTACCACTACGCAAAGAAGGCGGCGCTCCCGCTAGTCATCCTGACTTGGGTGACGTATCTCGCTTTACCGTTCAGTCTGCATCCAAGCTTCGTCATCCTGCCTTTCGCGACATTATTTGCGCTGACGGTGGCGGTGACGGCGAGTACCTTCAAGAAATACCTTTGATTTCGTTGGTCTCTTCACAAAGCGGTATCGATGTATTGTCCTGAACCAAACGGTTAGCGGATTCAATTTGTTACCCAGAATCACCAGAGGAAAGGAGCGATATCATCTGGGTTTGCCAATACAAGGCGTTGTTTATAGACGTCCTGTTCCTGGTCAGGATCCACTTGATAGGCCTGCAGGGTGTACATCACGAGAGCTGCGCGCGTATTCACCTTTAGTAGCCCATTCATCATGCCGAACTCGGTTTCAATGAGCGATCGTTCGTGTTCGTTCATACCAGGGTTTGCCATGAAGTGAATATCCACCATCATGTTCCATAGTTCGTCCTGGTTTGGAGTGGCCTCTGGCGGAGGCGCTTTGTTCAGCGCGGTTACGCCTGAGACACGGGAAAGATTGAAGTCCCGAAAGTCCTTCCGCACACAACACCAGGCACGTATATGCCAACGAAATCCTGAGTAGACCAGCGTGTGAGGGAAAAGCGACCTTTCTGTCCCATCAGGGTGTTCCATAGAGCGGTACACGACTGTGACGCCAGTACCTTTGTGTATCGCTTGGATCAGTGGTCGTGCTAGTTCAGGCTTGATTGCAAATTGTGGCTTGTCGACGTATTCGCAAAGAGATGCATCCAGCGTCATCCATTCGTCAATAACGCCTGACGTGAACTGATTCTTGAAAATACTGGTAGCAAAATAGGCTTTATCACTTTTACGGTAGATCAAATTGCCCGGCGCCTGCTCCATGTACCTGTGAATATCGCCGAGCGCCACCACCCTGGAGATGCCGAATGTTTTGGTCAGGTCGCGGGAATTGATCCTGCCCCGCCAGAAGGCGAGGGTCTCGATAGTGCGTAGGCGAGCTTTTTGGTACCAGGTTATTTCACCCATGATGGGCCCTTGAGTCTAGTTGAGTCATACTCAATCATATGTAAAGATACTTGACCTGTAAAGTAACTTAACATATAAATGGGTTTATCGTACTACTGGGAAAGTAAAACATGGAGACACGCCATCTTTTCGAAAGACTACCTGAGGCGATATTCAAGCCTTTGGGGTCCAGTCTTAGTCGCCTTTATTGGCGGGTGCTGGAGCGTCTCCATGTCAAGTTGTTCGAGGAAGACGTGGATGTTTCGGAATATGGACATGCACGCCAGGAAGTCATTCGTGTCATCGAGTCGGTAATTGAATCTTATCCGAGCCTTTGGCTGCCGGATGCTGAGGAGGTTTCAGAGCCGGATACCCCTATTAATGTCCGGGAGAACCAAATGTACTCGAGATTGCTCAGCTGTGGTTGGCTGCAGGAAGAGCGCCGCGGATACCATACCTTTGTCTCCATGCCGCACAACGTCAGTCAATTAATGTCATCGTTGCTGGAGATTGCCGAAGGTAGGCCGTTGGTAATGACTGGCAAGCTGAAGTCGATACGTGCTGCCATACAAGAGGTTGTTACCGACCCGTCATCCCATGCAGATACTCTGATTGAGCTGGCCAAAGACGCCACAAGATTTTCCCGTCACCTGAAGGGGATACGAGGCTCGATAAAAGATCTATACGATCGAATTCAAGGTGAGATTCGAGCAAAAGAAGTCATCCGTACATTTTTCGACGATTTTCTTCGAGAGATTTTTATAAGGGATTACGCGACCATAAAGACAAGCGACAATCCACTTGCTCTTCGTGACTTCCTGCTAGAACAGGTTGCTTCCGGACTCAGATACAACCAGGAAAATTACAAGAAGCTACTCGCTGGATATCGCAATATCTATTCTGAGTCAGAATCAGAGCTGAATCTGCAACGGGATCTCTCGCGTCTTGAGAGTGTCTTTTTCAATATCGAAGCGCAGCTTGATGCCATCGATAGTATGAAGGTGAGGTACGAGCAGCGTGTTGATGCGGTCATTGATTACGCACGCCGATCACCTCGTCAAACGGGGCGACTGATTCAACAAGTTATTAAGGCACTCGCTACACACTCAGATCACAGAAATATAATAGATGTGCCGGTTCCCTGGATTACGGGTGAATCTCATAATGAGATTCGTCTGTTCAAACCCAAACGCCCTCGTAAGCCCCCTGAACCAAGAACCATTCATTCCAAACACGTGGATCCAGAAATGGTTGAGCGTATTAGACAGGAGCGCATGGCTCGCCAAGCAGCCCAAGTGACTGAGGAAGGATTGGTTGAGCTTCTTCAACAACAGCTTGGTAGGAATGTCACTGGAGAGCTGACTCGCTTCCAGATCAATACGATTCGCGATTATTTTCACATACTAGCACTGCATCGCATCGCAAAGCTGGAAACCGTCAAGCAGGGTGCTACTGAAGAGCACTACCCATTGATCGGGCGCAATTACCGGTTATCCGCGACAAGTGAGATGGTTGACACTGAATACCTTGAAATGACAGAGGTCATCATCCAAAGAACCGGACACATTCAATGATCAAGGATCTGAAAACACTACTCAATGCCGATGAAGAGCTCGATGAAGCAGACCTGAAACTGACAGCTCAGATGTTACTCGCCAAGCAATTTCTGCTTAGGGCCAAGCCTAGGCATCGTCGTCATTTCGATCGCGTGGTGCGATACCAGAAATATTATCGAAACCTGATGGATGCGCTGAACCATCAACTTATGATTAATGAGAATCATGGATATGTAGGCATTACCCCGGAAGATTTTGTCTATCGGATGAAGCTTGAGGAAACATTAATTTTACTAGCGCTACGCTATATCTACGACGAAGAGCTAAATGCCTTCAATCTTGAAGAGGATGGCAGTGTACTGGTTTCTGTTGAGGATTTTGAGGATCGTTATCTGCAGCTCACACAGCGTGACATGCCCAAAACATCAACAGTATTTCGAGAGTATCTCAGAGATTTTGCAAGCCATGGAATACTTGATACCGAACAGGATGAATTTGACCCGCGTATTGTGAGAATTCGTATCTATCCAACAATTAGTGAGCTGCTTAGCGGAAATATGATTGAAAAAGTCGCTGGATATCTCATGGCGGAGGATGTGCCGGTAGTAGAAAAATCTGAAGAGGATGGAATAGAAGAGAACGATCCTGAACAAGGAAGTGGTCAGTCATGAAATCATTGGCGCGGATAATTTTCGTTAACTGGTATTTATTCGAAGCAGACGAGTGGGAGATTAGGGGGCACACTGCACTCATTGGTGCAAATGGTGCCGGTAAATCCAGTTTCCTTGATGCTATCCAATACGTCATGCTGGGTGGTAATCGGCGAGACTGGAAACCCAATGCAAAGGCACCGGATAAGCACAGTGAGCGAGATATCCGTGGCTATGTACTTGGCTTGGTGAAAACTGAAGATGCAATCGGGGAAAACTCAGTCTACCAGCCTAGAGATGATGCACTTTGCCGGATTGGCTTAGTCTTTACCGATGACGTCACCGGCGAACCAACCACGGTGGGGGCTGCGATCTCAGCTCGTCGTGATGATGCACACGAAGAGATAGAGGGATTTTTTATCCTGGAAGGCGTTGAATTCACCCTATATGACTTTCTGGATAAAACTGAACTAGGCCATCTCGTTCCGAGGCCTTACGCGCAGCTCAAGGCATTATTTAAGCAACGAACCTCAGAACAGGGGTGCTTTCTTTTTGGTCGTGAACCGGAAAAGTATGTTGACCAGCTGACGAGATCATTGTGCCACCCTGATTATCCGCCAGACACTAGAAAATACCGCCGGGCTTTCAAGCAGTCCATTTCAATGACAAGTCTGGACGGGTCTGTATCAGACTTTGTGAAGACAAGCATTCTGGATGCAGAACCGATTGACATCGCAAAGATGCGAGACAGCCTTGAATCCTACAAGCGAAAGAAGGAGGCGGTATTACGCACGAAGAAACAGATCGAACAACTTACTCAAATTTTTAACATTTTCAAGAATGCGAAATCCAAGGCGACTTATGCGGCAGCCTATGAGTGGTGTGCAGCGGAACTCGAATTTGAGGCGCTGGATGGAAAGATCGAAGCACTCAAGGAAGAAATGTGGGAGTTATACGCGACCTACCGTGCAGAAACAGCGAAGATGCATGCTGCTGAAACGCAGCTTAAGGAAGTAAGAGAGAAACGCGACCAGGTCAAAGCCTTAATTGACGCCGATGAGAATGAGGCACAACGCAAGCTACTAATAGAAAAGAAAAACAACTTCCAAAGAGACATAGAGAGAATCAAGGGAACGCTGAAGGATATTCGCGGTGTGCTTGCCTTGTCCACCCAGGTTGTTCGCTATAAAGATCTTTTGCACTCAGAGTTTGTTCCCTTACTGGATGAGATGACAAGGCATGCGGCTGCCGGAGAAGGACAATGGCCCATAGATCCATCTTCCACTGATAATCTGATAGATGATTCACGAAAGGCACTGGAGAAGCAAAAGAGTGAATTGTTCAGCCGATTGCTTGAAGTAGGAAGTGAACATCAGCAGGCCGAACAGGAGAGAAAGGATAAGCAGGAACGCCTGGAAAACATACGTCAGGGAAAATCTGACCTTAATCGGGATACTTTACTTCTCATCCAAGCGCTTGAGGAACGGAATATTGTAGCCACACCTGTCTGTGAGTTGACTGAGATCACCGAGCAACGATGGCAGCCTGCAATAGAGGCCTTTTTGCGGAACAATGCTGAAGCGCTTGTAGTCGATCCAGATGACGCGGAAGAAGCCGTTTCTATCTATCGAGGCATGAAAAGGCAAGGCCTCTACAATGCGGTGGTCGTGAATACCTGTAAAGTCCAACATTGGGTTGATAAGGATATCGTACGACAGGGTACTGCTGCTGATTTGATTAGAGGAGAGAGTCCGTATGCTGTGGCTTACCTGCAGCGATTACTGCTGAATATCGAACTTGTCGATGAAACAAAGGATCTTGTCGGAGCGGACCGAGCGCTGACACCAGATGGAATGTTTGCTAGGCAAGGTGGTATTCAACGTCTTCATCTACCAGACGTACCAAGGATCGGCAAATCCATCTCACAACGCCAGATAGCGTTACTGGAACAGAAAATCAGTGAGATAGATCAGCAACGTTTAACGTTAGAGCAGTCCAAGAAGCGACACGAGATTGCACTTGGCCAGTTGAATGACCTTTTTTCCGATCTTAAAAAAGTGCCTTCTACGAAAGGCCAGATAAAGAATCTCGTTGAAGCACAAAATAAGGTTGATGAGCTAGAGACGCAAATCTCTGCCATCGATCTTAGCCATACTGAGCAATTGCGTGCTGAATTAACTCGGTTTGAGTCTCAGATATTGGATTTAACTAGGATAGAGCGGGAACATGCAAAACAGAAGCAAACCGCCAGGACAAAGTTCAGCGAAAGGGACGGTCAACGGAAGAATGACGAGCGTTTAATTCCGCACTTTGATATGGCGCGTAAGGAAGCGGCTGCTCAGACGGATTATGATGCAGCAAAGGCCGAGGAAGTCTTGGTTGCGCAACAAGATAAATATTTGCTGAATGCACCAGAGGATTATCAGAAAGTAATTAATCACTGCAGAGAGAATGCAAAAAAACGTGGCGGTGAATCTTCTTCGCTTATGGCAAGCGGGCAACAGCAGGCTGCCACATACAATGCGGAGTACGGCGCAGAGGGCATCGAAATTGGTGGATTTATGGAGAATCCATCATTGGATGCGATTGTAAATACTGTTCAGGTATCCCTCGAGACCCTGGAGGATCTGGGGCTGCACACACGGGAAGATGAGGCATCAAATGCACTCAGAGAAGTAGAGAGAGTTATTCGGCAGGATCTTGCGATTCGACTTCGAAATCAGATCAACAGCATGAAACGAAGAATTCGAGAGCTCAATGACGAGCTGAAGAGCCGACCTTTCTCGTCGAATCAGATCTATCAGTTCCGCTTCGACAGAAAGCCTGAGTACACAGACTTCATTGATTTTGTTGAGCATGTCAATGAATACGATGTGGCAGATTTTGGCGGATTGTTTGATCCACACCAGGGGCAGTTCGAGGTTATTCGTCAAATGCTGGAAGCAGATGATGACGAGGAACTCAAGGATTATCGTAGTTATTACCGGTACGATATAGAGATTATCGATGAAGAGGCGGGAATCAAGGAGATGCTTTCTCGCAAGAAGGGAGCGGGTTCAGGCGGGGAACAAAGATCACCATTTTACGTGGCGATGGGAGCATCCCTTGCAAGTGCATACCGAATCAACCGAGAAGCAGATGGTTCCTTAAAAGGTGGGCTGTCTCTGTACCTGGCCGATGAGGCATTCCAGAGTATGGACCTGAAAAATACCATGCAGGCAGCGAACTACCTAAAATCTATCGGCCTGCAACTTTTCATTGCTGCACCCGACGAATCAGAGCCTCGCATGACGGCGGTTGTGGATACGGTATTGTTTTTTATCCGCGATGGGGTAAAGGTTACCGTTGATGTACAACATCTCAAGGAAAAGCTCCGCAAGCTGGTCACCGACTCATTGATTGGGAGTAGTAACCCAGAATGAGTCAGCAGGCCATTTATTGTCTTAAACAACTGGTGAGGAAGGAAGAAAGACGGCCAGAGCGAAAGCGCGACGTCTTATTGAAACGTCAAGAGTTCACAATGGATCCACAGGATCCTTATCCGTTCCGGAGTGCAGACGTTCTCCGAGATTTTCACGCCTACCTTTCAACAGTGGAGCACAAACAGCTTATATCCCTGGAGTGGGAGAAGCACTACATCGGGACGTCCCTCGAGAGGATTCGTCTCCATGATGCAAAGGGAGTGGCCGGCCTGCTCGATTATGAATACCTTCCAGACAAACTAGCCCAGATTAAGGCTGATATCCGGCGCCCGCCGGATGGGCACTGGCTGAATGCTGTAGTCGATCAAATCCTAGATGCGTGGCGCCATGGCAAAAGAAAATATGGCCTTACAATAGATCAAGCTACCCGTCTCAATCTCCTAGTGAATGCTGTGCAGGCTATTGAAGCGTTACCTGAAGCCAGGATTCTCGATTACCGGCAGTTTGGAGCGCGGCAGCTGGGTGATTCAAAGGCGCTACTGTCTATTGTCTCTGCCCTTGGCCAGATCTATCGCAACAGGCTGGAGAAGCCAGAGTTAAGTTACGAAGATGTCTTGGCCGAGCTCAACCTGGTAAAAATGGTGCATCCCATGTTGATTAGTGGCCCACTAAAGTTTCGAGCGGGCAACCAGGAGATTAACTCAGGTGTCAGGCCATATTTGGGAGTACCCGGGGATCTCTTAGGCGAGTTTTCGGTGTTTAATAGTCCTAGCTACCTTCTTACCATAGAGAATTTATCGAGTTTCCTCGAGTACACGTCGACCATTGAAGATGATGCGATTGTCCTCTACACGGGTGGCTATCCAACCAGACGCTTTCAACGGTTCTACCAAACGCTACTTTCAAGGATTTCGGCACCTGTATTTCACTGGGGTGATTCGGATCCACATGGATTCCAGATTCTGAAGACCTTGCAGAACTTAGCTGGAGAAAAGACCGTTTTGCCACACGAGATGGAAATCCAGAACGGGGATCCATTTAGTGAAGAGCAGCTCAGGCATCTTGAGCGGTTAATCCCCGTCAACCCCCCAACAGACGCAATATTGTTGAACTACCTGGAGAAGGGGGAGGGTATCGCTGAGCAGGAAACACAAACAGCACATCCTCCGATCAAGTAAATATTGTAACTAGCACATATCACACCCTTCAAAGATCATCCAAGTCGTTACGGCACTGGAAATTTCTGTTCAAAAAAACCAAGCACCACGTTGAGTTGATTATCCATATCTAGTCCTCCCCGAATCCCCCACCATGCGCGTCATGCGCAACAAGGGGAGGACATCCATGCAAATTACTAAACCGCTGGTTTCAGGACTGTTGGCGGCTGTATTGCCGATTCAGTTTGCCATTGCTGATGTAGACGGTGAGCGGGCAGCACTTGTCCGGATTATCCACGAACTTCAGGCTATCGATCCGCTGATTACGGAGGCGGCTTCGCAAGCCAATCCGGATGCTCGTGTTCGGTTTCAGTATGACTGGTTGCGCCAGGACCTCGACCGCATTCGACTCGGGATTCAAGAGCACATCGATACCCCGCGTTCAGAACCCCGGACATTCCCGCCACTGCGTGGCGATTACCGCCGGTGAGTTGGTACTCCCT
>Ga0256841_1001935_pt1 | contig 17097 bp, 17 predicted proteins | sample 356308metaG_FD_185971 | JGI IMG/M metagenome (GOLD analysis project Ga0256841, IMG submission 185971) | Hydrothermal vent microbial communities from Mid Atlantic Ridge, Atlantic Ocean - 356-308 | ecosystem: Environmental > Aquatic > Marine > Hydrothermal vents | place: Atlantic Ocean: Mid... | reverse complement strand
CTAATAATATATTTAAAAAGGATGTCACTCCATTAGCACTGACTTTATCGCCCAACATATATTCCAGATGATAACCTTGTGGGTATTTTCCATGTGTAACATATAAATATATCAAAACAATAATAATATAGCTATACAATAAGTATTTTATACTCCTAAAAACATCATATAAATTATTATTTTTAAAAAAAACTATTGCAAGCAATATTGACCATATGGTTAGCAAAAGATATATTGGTGTTGAAAAATTTGTAAGCATTATAAATGGCATTGAAAAAACAATCACATAAATAAACAGCATATATATTGACATCTTATTTTTTTTGATTATTTGATATATGTAATTTTTTTCCATATACAAGAGAACTCCTGATGTAATTGAATAAAAAATAAATATCCATTGGTTCATTATTAAAAATGAATAATACATACTAAAAATAGTCAAAACTATAAGATTTCTTTTATTTAGCATACTTGTTTCGACCGAATTTTGACTATTAATTTATACACATAGGCACTTCTTGATAATATTAATAGTGGATATAGATATACTAAATCAATTTTTAACACATAATAAGTCAATATAATAAAGAGCATAGTAAATGTTTCAATAATCATAGTACCTAAAATATACTTTTCGAATTGATCATACACATATATATATACATCATATACATATTTGTAAGATGAAAATAAAAAAATTACTGCACTTATTACAAATAGGTAGTTAAATTTTTTTATAACTGGATACTCTAAATTATTTATTAATCCAGAAATAAGAATTACGCTAAGAAAAATACCAATATAAAGATATAGAATTTTCTTTGAAAAAATTATTGCAAGATTAAAATTATCATGTATTAATTTTCTTACCTTTGGTGTATATACCTGATTTATCCCATTAGCAAGTAATAAAAATGGCATTGAAAATGTGATAATATACCCTATATTAGCTACATCATTTTCTGTTCCAATAATTTTTGTAATATAGCTAAATCCATATCCAAAAAACCATGAATAGATAGAGAATACAAATAAATATTTCATTCTACTTAGATAATCAGCAAGCAAAGGTTGTGAAATATATAATTTAATTTTTACTTTATAGATATAAAATATGAAATAAGCAATAAAGCCAAGTGCTTTTCCAATAAAAAAAGCCATAATTTTATCATCAAAAATAAATAAAAATGAAATCATTCCAATATTAGCAAAACCAAAAGAATATAACATTATTTTAATTGCTTCATTATGTTGAAAATTCAACTGGTACTGTGTTCGACTAAAACGCATATATGAGTTAATGAGTGCTGAAAAAATGATTGCGATATAAACATATATATTATTATAATTATAAAAACCTGTTAGTTTATCTTCTGCTAATAAAGCAAACATAATTAGTAACGTAACTACTATTACATTCATAGTTAATATAGTATATGCCAAATCATTTTTATTTTCATTGTTATGTAATTTATAAAGAAGTTCAATATAATTACTTGGCAAAAGAATCACGAGCAATGATTCTAATCCATACAATAATGTCAATATTGCAAAATTATTTTTTGCTAATGTAAATGCTAAATATAACAATATGACTTGAGGAATACCTCTGGATACACCTTCAACCAACATATAAAGCAAAGATTTTTTCATTATTTTAATGTCTCTAATAATTTATCTATTTCATTTATGTGAATAATTCTTTCATGCTTTCCAAATACTAATTCCGGTTTATTATATTGTGTTTCAACTAAATATGTTATTCCATATGCTTGAAAATCATAATATGCAGTTGAAAATAAGGTAAAAAAAATAGAGTTTTTCATTTTTTTATTATCATCTAATAATAAATTTGAATTAGTTTTAGAGCATTTGTATTCCGTTATTTTTGAATTTGGGTGTAGTTTAATATAAAAATGAAAATTCTTGAAGTTTTTCAATGTATCTATTAATTTTATCTCTTCATTTGACACAAATGAATCATCATTATAGTCTAGTGATTGACTAATCAAGATTATATTTCCATTAAATTTAAAATCATGAACTACCGGTGTTTTTATTGTCTTGTATTCTATATTGGAAGATAGATACTTATAATATTCTTTTTGTGCATTATTAAAAACATAAAAAGCATCATAGGCAACATATGGTGAATATTTTCCTGTACCATGTGCGCTATTAGTTATATATAAATTTGACATTAAAGTAGCATGCATGACAAATGAAGCTATTTCAAATTCATCTGTTGTAAATAACTTTGTTGCACTGAACTGTTTTAAGAGCAATTGAGCATGTTTTTTGTTGGCATTATATTCCATATTAACATAGTCCAAGTCACTAGATGAATAAAGCCATTTTAATAAATCAATCCAAGAGTAGTTTAAACCCATTAAAGAATAGTGTAAATTTCTTTTTTTTAATTCTTTAATAAATAATAATTGTCTTTTAAGTTTTATTGCGAAAGGATATACCAAGAAAGTACAATTTTGATTAATATCTTCTTTAAACAACTCTAAACAGTCTTCAACCCAACTCCTAATGATTATTGTATTATTTATAGAGTTTTTTGTTTTAAAAATCAAAAATATTTTATTTATAAGAACTTTCATAAATGTCTTAATTTTAAATTTAGTATTACTAATTCGGATATTAAGTTTATCTAATGAATCTATGTCTTGTTTTAAAAATTTTTTTTGTGTTATTTCAAACAATATTGAAGACTCTTTCCTATAGAGGTTAACTAAAATTTTTTTAATATCTATATCAAGATATTTATATTTTATATCAACATATTTGTAACATGTGTCAACATGCAAATAAGTCTCTCTTAAATATGGTGGTATATGAGATGAATTCATTTTATATTAGTTCCACAAGTTTGTTTAATTGAATCAAAATACTATCAGCCATCTTAAAATCAGTTTGCTCTTCTAAAAAATTATCTGTTCTACAAATAGAACATAACCATAGAAAACTATAATCCATTTTCAGCAAGATACTAATAATGGCATCATATTTTTTGTTTCAAGCAATTTAATTGCTTCTGTATATAACATGCCACATGTAAAAGACTTGCGAACCGTAATAATACAATGTAGCAGAAATATACAATATTATCTATTGTGTATTTTACAGTACCAAAAGCTGAAGTAGTATTGCCGGCAAACTTATTGAAACATTTAATTATTTTATTTCCACAGTAATTTTCATTGCTACCAATATTTCTACTAAAAATTACTAAATGTAATCTTTTCATAACATATATCCCTTGATTTTCTCTAAATCCTCCATATTGTCAATATCTAAACTTTTTATATCTTTCATGATATAAGAAATTGTTTTATCAGTAAAAAAGCTATTGCTTTTATTAAACTCAATTACTTGTATAATATAAATAGCACCATTACTCATATATACTTTGGGTAAGTCTTGTCTTCTTGTAAATGGATACTGATTATTTGATATACCTTCAATAAACCCATTTCCTTTTTCTTTAAAAGCTTTTAATATTTTATTATTGTATTCCTTTACACTTATAAGTGCTGTTGCATTCTTTTTAAATAAAAATTCGAAAGCATTGTCTATGTCTTCGAAACTTCTCAATGGTGATGTTGGTTGAAGTAGTACTATATAATCAAATTTTTCATTGACACTCTCAATTGCATGTTTAACAACAACTTCACTAGAAGCTAAGTCTGTTGAAAATTCATCTGGTCTTCTTATAATATCTGCGCCATATTTTTTTGAAATAGCTAGTATCTCTTCATCATCGCTACTTACAATAGTTTTATTAATATATCTTGATTTTAAACTAGCTTCAATTGTCCAAGCTATTAATGGTTTCCCTGCTAAATCTAAAATATTCTTTCGTGGTAATCCCTTTGAACCACCGCGAGCAGGTATGATAGCTAAAATTTTTTTAGTCATCGGTTCCATCTTTTGATACTGTGTGTCTAAGTTTCCATTCTCCATCTACTTCTTTCCAAATGTGTGGGCTTCTATGTTTGTTCATTGTTTTCCAAAATTCCTCTTCAGTTGTATCTATATAAGCTAAAAATTCTTTAAAATATTTAATTGGAAATTCAGTATCATATTTTTTAACAAGATATGCGGCTTCTTCTCTAGTAATCTTATCATTTCTTACTTCTTGTGCTGCATCATAGGTACATCTGCCTATTCCAAACTTTATCAATGTAGTAAGATAATGAAAAGGATCAATTTTATCATCTATACTGCTATATTTAGAATATGTTCCTTCTGTTCTTTCAGAATTAGCTTCAAAACCAGTATTTTCAACTGCATAATAATAACATTCCTGAGGATCCCAATTTAAATAATAACCTAAGTAATGCACTTCGACACCTGCATCTATTAAATCATTTTTATTTGGTGCGATATAAGGAGCAAAATCATCTTTTGTGTACTTACCACTATCAATATATTCTTGCATTGATACACCACCAAATTTCATAGATAAAGTATCATCAGAAGAAAAAAAGTCCATATTCATAATTGGATTTGTATTTTCCTCTATAGCATTTCCGTATTCCGCTTGATTTTCACCATACATTACTAATTTAACATTGAATTTTTTAGCCATTACAGGACCAATAATTCTTTGACCAACTATAAATGGTTGAAATGGGTGAAGTAAATTATGAAAAGCATTTCTGGTCATCTCTCTATGTAGTTTGCCATTTGGAGTATATAAAATATTATCCAATCCTCCAGTATGCATCCATTCTTGCATGTTTTTCCAACCAATATCAGTATAGAGGTGTGGTGCCCATGTAACCGTAAGTGGATTCATCCCATACTTATATTTTAAAATATGAGCCGTATATGCACTATCTTTGCCACCACTACCCGGCACTATTACATCGTAAGACCCATCAGTACTTCTAAATTTTGCTAATAGTTCCCGTAATTTTTCATCTCTATCTTTCCAGTCAATACCTGTTTCTTTTTCTTCATGGTATACACAGGCAGAACAAATACCATCTTCATTAAAATTAATAACCTTTTTCTTTTCACCTTTTTCATTTTTAAATTCAACTGATGAACTTGGTCGTTGATTTGAAATTACACATTTTTTACAAAACTTTACTTCTCTTGGCAAACCATAGTATGCATCTAGTTTTTCACTCATTTCATATTCTCCTTACAAATTTTAATAAAATTTTCTATTATTTTTAAGCCTATTGCTCCGCTCTTTTCGGGATGAAATTGACAACCATAGATATTTCCTTTTTTCAATAATGAACAAAACTCATAATTAGAATATTCTGTAATAGACAATATCTCATTTTGATTTTCTGGGCAGGCAATGAAACTATGTACAAAATACATATCACTTTGAGGTTTTATTTTATCCAAAATAGTACCATCCCATTTAATATTTTTTTCTTTAATTTCATTCCAACTTACATGTGGAAGTTTTTCACAATTTAAATTTTGTACTGGTAGTTTTATTACTTTACCAGAAATCAAACCTAATCCTTTAGTATTTGTAAATTCTTCACTTTCATCTAACAACATTTGCATTCCTAGACAAATACCAATAAATGGCTTATTAGTGTTTGCATATTCTTTAATAATTTTTACTAAATTATATTTATGCAGATTTTCCATACCATGAGCAAATGCTCCTACACCAGGAAGGATTAGACCATCAGCAGACATTATATCGTCTTGCTTATTTGATAAAATTGGATCTATACCAATTCTATTTAAAGCGTTTATAATACTTCTAACATTTCCAATATTATAATCAATTACAACTATTTCCATACTCGAACCTTAATATTGTTCTGAATTAACTTACGTTTTATATTGCCTATGGATTCTAAATTATAATGTAAAGTAGAAGCTGTAGCAATAGCATCAATATTTGTATTCACGAGTAGATTAATCGCATCATCACTATTTTTCATTCCACCACTTGAAATAATTGGCATTGAAACAGCTTTAGATACTACTTGATTCAACTCGATATCAAATCCTTTCTTTGTTCCCTCTTTATCTATAGAAGTAAGCATTATTTCACCTGCACCCAATTTTTCAACTTCTTTGGCCCATTCTACCACATCTTTACCAGTTGGCTCTCTACCATTGTCAATATATGCTTCCCATTTGTTGTCAAATGTTTTTTTTGCTACAATTGAAGAAACTATACATTGCGACCCATATATCTTTGATGCATCAGTAATAAAATCCGGAGTTTTAATGGCTTGTGTATTTATCGCAACTTTGTCAGCTCCTGAATTTAAAGCTGTTTGGATATCTTCAAGATTTCTAATTCCACCACCTACAGTAATTGGAATAAAAACCTCTTCACATGCCTTTTGAATAATTTCACTTAAACTATTCCTATCATAATAAGCAGCTACTGCGTCCATAAATACAATTTCATCAATACCATTCTCATAGTATTTTTTTGCTAGTTCATTTGGATTACCTACCTTCCTGAGACCTTCCAAATGAATTCCTTTGATCACATGTGCATTTTTCACATCTATTCTAGCAATTATCCTAATTTTATTCATATCATTTTTCCCCAAAAATATTGATATATTCTATATTCGCTTTTCTATATTCTTCAATCTCTCCAATGTCTAACCAATATTCTCGAATAGGGAAAGATAAAACATTTTTATTTTTTTGTATTAACTTCTCAAAAAGAGTAGGCATATCAAAAAAAATATTATCTGGAATATCAACTAGTACACTTGGTTTTAACATATAAATTCCAGCATTTACAAAAAACTTATGCAAAGGTTTTTCATCAATTGATGTTATATGTTGATTCTTAATATTGACTACGCCATAAGGTATTTGAAAATCATATTCTCTTACACACATAGTTGCAGTCGAATTATATTCTTTATGATATTTTAATAAATGTTCATAATTAATATTTGTTAATAAATCTCCATTCATAACAAAAAAATCTTCTGTTAATTTATCTCTTATTAAAGATAGAGCACCAGCAGTACCCATTCTTTGATCTTCATGAATGTATTCAATATTTACACCAAGTTGACTACCATTTCCAAAGTAGTCCTCAATCATCTCTGATTTATAATTAACACTTAAAATAAATTCTTTGAATCCATAAATTGAAAAATTTGATATAATAGTCTCAAGAATAGGCTTATTGCCAACCTTTAATAATGGTTTTGGTACTTCATCTGTCAATGGTCGAAGGCGGGTACCCAATCCGCCAACCATTAATACAACTTTATTTTTATATTTATTAGTTGCAATTAAATCATTTAATTCTTCAATACCAACTAATATTAAATTTTCGTCAAGAATAGGGATTTGATAAACTTGATTAAATTTTGCTAATTCTATAATTTTTTCTCTTGAGTCACCAACTTTTGCATAGATAAAGTCTTTATGTATAATATCCTTGATACTATCTTCAATAATTAAACCTTTTAAAAAAGCTCTTCTTATATCTCCATCCGATATAGTTCCTATTAATTTGTTATTATCTTCTACTATTAAAGCAATTTTCATATCTCCATCATCGATAATTTTCAATGCTTCTTTAATAGTTGAATTTTTATTTAACAATATTTGGCTGAATGATTTCATTTTAATAAGCCTTTGATATAGTTTTTCATATTTATTTCACAATTGAATGATATTTTACTATATAATTTACTACACTCTATAGTATCAATATTTTCTATGGAAGGAACCTTTTGGTACTCAACTTTAAATTTAAAATTTAGAATACTTTCAAACATTGCAATCAATTCTTTAATCGTAAATTGTTCATTTCCGACAATATTGTATGTACCTTTAATATTTTCTTTAATCACTTTATCAATTACCATTGAAAAGTCTTGTGCGTGCAAATAATACCTCTTTAAACTACCATCATTATTAAAATATAAATTTTTATTATTTGATAAATAGCTTTTTTCTAAATAATTAACAATTCCTTTTTTTTGATTTTGACCATACAAATTAGATACTCTTAGCAAGATGTGATCTTTTACTCTTTGTTTAATTAAATAATCTGCAAAATACTTTATTGCAGCATAAGGTGTTTCTGGATTTAAGTCATTTTCTTCATTCACATACTTAGCACTACCGTATACAGATACAGATGAAATATGCACAAGTTTCTTATTGTGCATATTTACAGCATTAATTATATTTGTTATTCCCTCAGTATTCAAAGATAAACATTGACTGATTGGATTTGTAATTTGACCTGTGCAATTTATAATTATATCATACTTTTCAATAACCTGTTCTAATAATTCATAATCAAGTATATCAATATTATAAGTAGTAATATTGATATCTGCATAAGATAATGATTTCCTAGAAAGAGCACCAATAATATATTTTTTTTGTTTAAAAAATTCTACTAATGTTTGTCCAAGTAATCCACTTGCACCTAAAATCAGTATTTTTTTATTCATAAAATCTCTTTTGCACTATTCCTTCCAGTGAAACAGTTTTTAAAATTTTAACAATTTTTTTAGAAGATTTACCATTGCCATATGGATTTAATATCTTTTTGGCCTTATTTCTAGTTTCTTGATCATAAAGTGCTTTTATTATGCCTTCTTTTATCTCAAATTTTTCGTATCCAACATCTATAACATTATCTGCTCGTTCTCTATCTTGTTGTCTGGTACCAATATTAACGGCAGGAATTCCGAATGTTGACGACTCATGAATACCAGAACTTGAATTTCCAACAATTGCCCAAATATTTCTATAAACATTTATAAACTCTTCAGTCGATAAACTTGGATACCAGCTTAACCCTGATTTTTTAATTTCATCTATAATATCAGAAGAACCAGCATCATTGTTTGGCAAAGCAACTAAAGCTTGAATATCAAGCTCTTTTATCACTTCTATTGTTTTTAAAATTTGATCTCTTGACTCATCACTTTCTGTTGTAACCGGATGCTGAATCAACAAAATAGTAGGTTTGGAAAAATCTACATTAAACTTTTTTTCTAATATCGTCTTATCAATGATTGGGGTTTGCACTATTGTGTCAATAGAAGGGCAACCAACATTAAATACATAATCAGGGTTTTCCCCTAATCTAATTAATCTTTGTCTAGCATTTTCAGTCGCAGGAAAATGAATATGTGCAAACTTGCTCATTGCATGTCTAATACTCTCATCAATACTTCCAGTAACTTCTCCACCTTGAATATGCGCAACAGGTATATTCATATGAGCTGCTGCTATTGTTGTTGCTAGGTTTGCACCAATATCAAATCCAGTTAATACTAAATCCGGTTGAAATTTTTCAATTTCCGTAGTCATGCCATCTAACACCTTTGCCAAAGCATGAACCATAGAAGCATTTGTATTCTTTTTCCCATCTTCAAACATTGGAATTTCTGCATTTATTTTAAAACCATCATCTTTAATATAGTCTATATCTTTACCATGTATATTCAACAAGCAGATACCAGTTACAACTAAATAAATTTCAAAAAAAGAATCACTATATAACTCTTTTAATATGGGTCTTATCCTGCTATAATCTGCTCTTCTTTCCACTAATGTCAAAATTTTCAATTTATTTCTCCTTTACATTTTACCATCAAGGTATTTACCAGTTTCTTTATGTCTAAAATCTGGAATTACTTTAAAAAACTCTTTTAATATATCTTCTTTACTCCATGAAAGATTGCTTTTAAGTTTAGAAAATTTATATTCAAAATTATTAAGAAGCTTTTCATCAAAATCAATCTTATTTTTAATTATTCCAAGACTTTGAAATCTATCCATATCTAAAGTTTCTTTATTTGTAAAAAATTCTTCAAAATCTTTCTCTCCGGTTGTATCACTTTGAGTGAATAGACACGGATATCTCCCCTCTTTTGGCAATAATTTAGATAAAGCTCTTGCTTCGTCTTCACTCTTACATAAATATGGTTCATATCCTAATTTTTTTAGATATTTAACAGCAATATCTGCAAAAGATATAAGGTGTAAATTTTCACTAAGTTTTGGAAAAAATATATCACGATTTTCTCCAAAAATACAACTCATCAAACAAAGCTCACCAGACTCTTGTGGTGTTACGAAATACCTTTTTATATCATTTGGTGCAACAATTGGTTGTTGCTTCTGAATTCTTTGGTTAAATCCATGTAATAAACTACCATCACTAAATGCAACATTTGCAAATCTTGCCATAGATACAGTAATATTTTTAGAATTTCGATGAACAAACATCTCCATTATCCTTTTACTTGCACCCATCATATTAACAGGATTTGCAGCCTTATCAGTGGAGACGCAGAAATATTTTTTAGCTTTATTTTCAATAGATTGTTTTATGGTTTTATCAGTATTAAAGATATTAGTATTAACCATTCTCATAAGAGTAAATGGATCTTTTTCACTCCTGACATGTTTTAGTGCAGATAGATTTAAAACATAATCATATTTTCCATCACTTTCTATAAAAGCATTATATTCAATTGAGCCAATATCAAGTGCAAAAGTTTTAAACTCCCCATCTATATATCCAAAAGAACTACGAATATCACGAACAAGCTCAACTACATTATTTTCACTAACATCTACAACATGAAGTTTTTTAGGATTTCTCTTAAAAATCTCTTTAGTCACTGCTTGACCGATTGAGCCTGCTCCACCTATTACTAAAAAAGAAGAGTTTTTGACCATACTTTTTAACTTATCACCATATTTTTGTATATCTTTAGTAAAAAGTTCTTGTTTTCTTCCTACTAAATGTAAAATATCATTCATTAATATCACTCCAACTTAAATGTTTGTCTATATTAATATCTTTATTTACGATTTTACCCAAAATATCATTATAAAATTCTGCTTTAATTTCACCCGTTCCTGGTCTTTTAACCCAAATATTTTCTTTTGTAAATTTTTCACCTTTTTTTATGGATTTAATAGTTACAACGGTAGCAAATGCAAAATCTATAGTTACTTGCTCTTCTTTTACCGCTTCTTTTTTCCCACCTCTCATTTTACTTATCTCTTCACTCCCTATAATTAGCTCTTTTAAAGCTATAGGATCCATTGAATTTATAATATCTGGACCACTTCTATCCATTCTGTCTGTAAAATGACGCTCAAGTATAGAAGCACCAAGAGCAACCGCTCCAAAACAAGCTAAATTTGAAGTAGTATGATCAGATAGTCCTACAATAGCATCTGGAAACTCTTTTTGAAGTTCTTGCATTGCTCCAAGTCTTACAAGACGAGATGGAGTGGGATATAAATTTGTTGTATGAAGTAAGCTATAAGAGACATTATACTTTTCTAAAATTTTAACAGTTTTTCTTACTTGTTCTATATTGTTCATCCCTGTACTTATAATCATAGGCTTTTCAAATGATGCAATATATTCTACAAGAGGATAATTATTACATTCACCTGAACCAATTTTATATGAACTTACACCCATTCTTTCAAGCCTATCTGCTGCAGCCCTCGAAAAAGGAGTGCTTATAAATATCATATTTTTAGATTCAACATATTCTTTTAATTTAGTTTCGTCTTCTTCGTTTAATGCGCATCTTTCTATAATTTCATATATTGATACATCTGCATTTCCCGGCATAACTTTTTTTGCTTCTCTGCTCATCTCATCTTCAACAACATGCGTTTGATGCTTAATTACTTCTGCCCCTGCTTTCCAAGCAGCATCAACCATCTCAAATGCCGTTTCTAAACTTCCTTCATGATTAATTCCAATTTCCACAATAACCAAAGGTGGATAATTTAAACCTATTCTTCTGTTTTCTATTTTAAATTCATTCATCTAGTCACTCCACAAAAATCTAAATTTGTCTTAATATTTAAATCTTTAAACTCATTATGAGCAACTAAAAAAACAACTAAATCAGCTTTTTTAATAGCCTCATCTGTGGTTATTAATTGAGAATTGAGAATTGAGAATTGAGAATTTTTTGGTAATGTTTTAATGTTTGGTTCAACACAATATATATTTTCTAATTCTTTTGTTAGTCTCTGAGCGATATATAAAGCTGGGGACTCTCTTAAATCATCAATATTTGGTTTAAAAGCAAGTCCCATACAGACAACCTTTGCTTTTCGTCCATTTTTAACCTTAAACTTTAATGCTTCATTTTTTATCTTCTCTATTACCCATTCAGTTTTATAAGTATTTACTTCCCTAGCAGTTCTTATTATCTTTGCATCATCTCCACCAGCATTAACTATGAACCAAGGATCAACAGCTATACAATGCCCACCAACACCCGCGCCTGGTTGAAGTACATTTACTCTTGGGTGTCTATTTGTAAGTTTTATGAGTTCCCAAACATCTATATCAAATTTATCACATAATATACTAAGTTCATTTGCAAATGCTATATTTGTATCTCTAAAACTATTTTCCGTTAATTTTGCCATCTCTGCTGTTCTTGCATCTGTACTTAATACTTCTCCACTTACAAATGTTTTATAAAATTCTACTGCTTTGTGTGTAGCTTCGGATGTAATGCCACCAACAATTCTATCATTTTCTACTAACTCTCTCATAATTTGACCAGGCAATACTCTTTCTGGGCAATATGCTATAGAAAGCTTCGAGGTATCTACACCATTCTGTTCTAATACCTCTTTAACTTTTTCTGTTGTTCCAACAGGAGAAGTCGACTCTAAAATAATTATATCATTTTCTTTTACATATGAAGCAATAGATCTAGTGGCAGACAGCACATAATCCACATTTGGAATAAATCCTTCATGGAATGGGGTGGGAACTGCAATGATGTATATATCTGCTTCCACTGGCTTCAAATCAGCCTTTAATTTGCCACTATTTACAGCTGATTTTACAAAAGTATCAAGTTCTGGTTCTATTATATGTATTTTCCCTTCATTGATAACATCTACCGTTGATTGAACAATATCCACACCATATACTTCATATCCCCTATTAGCCAACAAAGCTGCCGTTGGCAACCCTATATATCCTAAACCAATAACACATATTTTTCTATGACTTGTCATTTAGCAACTCCTGCATTTAACTTTAGTTCTTGTTTCCATTTAGAGGTTTTCCTTTAAAAAATTTATTATTTTTTCGCAAGCTTTGCCATCACCATAAGGGTTGTGTGCTTTGCTCATTTTTTCATATGATATTGTATCATCTAACAACTTTTGTGCTTCTTTAGTAATTAACTCTTTATTTGTTCCTACAAGCTTAACAGTTCCAGCTTCAAGCGCTTCTGGTCTTTCTGTAGTATTCCTCATAACCAATACTGGTTTACCGAGAGATGGTGCCTCTTCTTGCACGCCACCACTATCTGTAATAATAAAGTAAGATTTATACATAAAATATATAAACTGTTCATATTGAAGTGGTTTAATTAAATAAATATTTTCTATATTTAAGAGTATCTTTTTAACAGGTATTTGAACATTGGGGTTTAGATGCACCGGATAAACTATATCTACAGTTGGATTTTGCAAAGCTATTTCCTTTAATGCTTCGCAAATATTTATGAAACCTTGTCCATGATTTTCTCTTCTATGCCCCGTAACCAAAATAATCTTTTTATCGTTTTGAATAGTGTAGTTTAAATTTGCTAATTGTTTCACGATTTTATTTTCTAATTCAATATCATTTTTAATTTTATCCAATGCTAAGTATAATGCATCTATAACAGTATTCCCTGTTACCAATATATTTTTACACTCTTTATTCTCCTTTAAAAGATTTTGCTCAGATGTTACAGTTGGTGCAAAATGATAATTTGCTAAAACTCCTGTTATCTGTCTATTTGCCTCTTCTGGCCAAGGACTATATATATCCCCTGTACGAAGACCAGCTTCGATATGTCCTATTTTTATCTGTTGATAAAAAGCTGATAATGAAGTGGCAGATGTAGTAGTTGTATCACCATGAACCAAAACAATATCTGGTTTAAAATCGTATAATACATCTTTAATACCTAGCAATACATTTGATGTTATATCGTATAAATCTTGCCTAGGTTTCATCAAATTTAGATCATATTCTGGCAGTATTTCAAAAAGTTCAAGCACTTGGTCTAGCATCTCTCTATGCTGAGCAGTTACACAAACTTTTGTTTCAAAAATTTCTCTATTTTTTTTAAACTCTCTAACCAATGGTGCCATTTTTATAGCCTCAGGTCTTGTTCCAAATACTAATAATATTTTTTTCATCTTTTTTGCCTTTATAACATCTACTTTCTTCTTTTAGCTCACTTTTTTATATTTTTTTAGAATCACTGCATGCTACCAAAAGCATTAACATTATTAAGGCTTTTTTTATTTATTTTTTTCATCATTTGATTTTATATTAAGTAATCATATTTGTCTAAAAATATAAATAAACAAAAATGTGACATAGAGATTACCTATAATATTTAAGAATTTATATATTTTTTCATTTGCCAAGAGTTTAGTTGCATCTTTTTTATCTATAAATTCTTTATATTTGAAAATTACGATGCTCCCTATTTTTATGGATTTTTTCTTTGCTTTACGCTAAATCCGCTTCCTGTATTAAAAGTTGTGTTGTTGTCTGGTTTATATATCAATGAGCCTAACATACCTTTAAACTTTCCTGAACCTGATTTATAACCCATCACCTTACACTCCATATCAAAAAATGATTTGACTTTTAGTTCTTTTGGTAATGCATGGAGCATTTGGACCACACACTACTACCTCTCTACCTTTTAGCTTCAACCTTCTAACTCTCTTTACAACTCTTCATATTCAGCCTTTTTTCTTTCTATAAATTTTTGAGTGAGTTTAATTTTTTGATTTACGCCCTCTTTTGTAAGGAGGTATTTGTATTGATTTTTATGTTTATTTTCAAAAAAATTTTCTGCTTTTATAAGCCCTTTTTCTATAAGTGCTCTGAGGACATAGTTTACTTTTCCTACACTCATGCTCAGTTCATTAGCAAGATATTTTTGGCTTTTGGAAGTTTCTATTTTTCTCAAGATATGCAAGGTAAGTTCTTCGTTTTGCAAAAGCTAGACTCCAATCTAAAATTCAATATTAAATATTACTCTTTTGTCAGTTAAAATAAGCTTTATTTATTGTTTTTTATTATATACTTATTCAAATCATTTAAGGATTGCATATCAAAAATACAAAAGTTTGGATTTACATTGGCTTAGCATTTATATTTAGTATTGCTATTCGTCTTATATGGGTATATCAATTTAGAGGTTTCGAAAACTTTATGTGGAACGGCCAATTTATGATAAATACAAATGACGGTTACTATTGGGCAGAAGGAGCTAGAGACATACTCAGGGATTTATTTGCAGAACATAGTCGCTCTCCAGTATACACAAGTCCTGCTTGGCTTACAGCAATATTTACATACATATTGCCTTTTTCATTTGAATCCATTATCTTTTATATGCCTGCACTTTTAAGCTCTTTAATTGTTGTTCCTATGATTTTGATTGGTCACAGCTTCAAAAGAGTTGAAATCGGCTTTGTAGCTGCTCTTTTAAGCTCAATCACTTGGAGTTATTATAATCGCACCATGGTTGGATATTATGATACTGATATGCTAAATATCGTACTTCCTGCTTTTTTACTATGGTCGTTAATACTCGCAATAAAAACACATGAGGAAAAATACCTTTTATTTACAGCTCTTGAAATCATAGCTTATAGAGCCTGGTATCTTCCAAGTTATTCTTTGGAGTTTGCTTTTTTTGGACTCATCTTTCTTTATACTATTATTTTTGAGCGAAAAAATATTTATAATCTAAAGCTACTATCTATAATGCTTTTTGCAATGATTGGCTTACCTGGTATAGTAAGATTTGTTATTGTTGCAATAGTTTTTATAACTTACAAAAGCAAAAAACTTGACTCTTACATGTATTATCTTCTAGGTATAGCTTTTGCTCTGTTTATGCTAACAGGTGGTTTTAATCCTATTTGGATACAACTCAAGGATTATGTTTTTAAAGACTCGTTAGAACAGGGAAATTCCATCCTAAACCTGCACTTTTTCTCAGTCATGCAAACTGTTCGTGAAGCAGGGCACATTCCATTTACTACTTTTGCGAATCGTATAAGCGGGAACACTATCACATTTGTTTTGTCGATTATAGGCTATATGTTTATGATTATCAGATATCCACTCATGTTGCTTGGTCTTCCGTTAATCGGGCTTGGGTTTTTAGCTTTAGTGGGGGGACTTAGATTTACTATTTATGCAGTGCCTCCTTTGGCTTTTGGTATCTCTTATCTCATATTTGCCTGTAGCGATTATCTTAAAAAGTTTTTAGTTAACGGCAAAAGTAACTCTGTCATAAGAAGTGTCTTTGTGAGTATATGCGTGGTAGCTGTTTTGTATCCAAATGTACTACATGTAATAAGATACAAAGTTCCGACAGTTTTCACAAAACAAGAAGTAAAGATTTTAGACAAACTAAATAGTATATCTAGCAGAAAAGACTATGTTGTTTCTTGGTGGGATTACGGGTACCCACTCAGGTATTATGGCGATATTAAAACTCTTATAGACGGTGGTGGACACAGTGGTGCTATGAACTTTCCTGTGAGTTATATGCTTACAAACCCACAAGAAAGTGCCGCTAAACTTGCACGACTTGATGTAGAATATACAGAAAATCGCTATGATTTAAAAGAAGATAATCCCGAATATAATCGTTCAAATATAGCAAATATGACTTTAGACTATGGATTTAAAGATACAAATGATTTTTTAGCTTCTCTTAGCACTGATATAAAACTACCAAAAAAGACAAGAGATATCTATATCTATCTGCCTTTTAGGATGATGGGAATATTTCCAACTATTACAAAATTTAGCGATTTGGATCTTATGAGTGGCAACACCGTAAGAAGACCATTTTTTTATCAAACAAATAGATTTAGAGATGGTAAAAAAGTGATAAATCTAGGTAGTGGAGTTTTGTTTAATAAAAGAACAGGCATGTTAAAAGTGGGTGCACAAGAGGTGCCTGTAAAAGAGTTTTATATAACTGCCTACGACAAAAATAAAAAGTTGATACGACAAAAGCAGTTGCTGCACAAAGATGCAAATATATCCGT
>Ga0256841_1001934_pt1 | contig 17104 bp, 17 predicted proteins | sample 356308metaG_FD_185971 | JGI IMG/M metagenome (GOLD analysis project Ga0256841, IMG submission 185971) | Hydrothermal vent microbial communities from Mid Atlantic Ridge, Atlantic Ocean - 356-308 | ecosystem: Environmental > Aquatic > Marine > Hydrothermal vents | place: Atlantic Ocean: Mid... | reverse complement strand
GAAGGAGGCTTGGGCTAAGAGAAATCTACATCTCTTTCCTGTTGAGCTGAACAGAGCTGAGTACGAACTCCTCCTGAGGGTACCCGGCATAGGTAAGGAAGGTGCCAGGGAGATAATGAGAAGAAGAAGGGAGAGGAAACTAACCTCCCCAGAAGACCTCAGGGGATTCAGGAACCTGAAGAAGATCTTAAGGTATGCCACCTTAGATGGCAGGTATTTCGGAGAAGGTTTTAAAACATTGTTTGATTGATATAATGTTAGGACATACATAAGGGGGAAGGATGAGGTTTCTGGTCAAGCTCAGACCTGTGGAGGGTAGGGCGATCACCGTCAGACTTGACTACAGGAGCAGGTTTATATCTCTCATGAAGACCATCTTTGGCGAAGATTTTTTCCAAAGGAACGGTGCAAGACCCTATACCTTTGCGGTTTACTTCGGTAAGGGTGCACGTATAAGGGGTAGCTCTATTGAGGGCGTTGAGCTGGTGAACCTCAGGTTTTCAACGGGCGATAGCTCCCTTGCCGTCAAGTTTTACAACGGTGTACTCAAACTAAAGAAAGTAGGATACACCCACAGGATAGGAGAAGGAAACTTCAGGGTTGAGTGGATAAGAGAGGAAAGGGAAAGGCGTATAACAGGAGCATTTAAGACCCTGTCTCCTGTAGTTGTGGAAAGGATAGGTTTTGGAGATTCAAGGGATGTTGAGGAGAGATACACGGTGCCGGATGAGGAGGGATTTGAGCTCTCCTTTCTTGAGAACGTGATGAGAAGATATGAAGCTATATTGGGCAAAAGGCTGGAGGTTAAGCATGTATCTATAGTCAGCCTTGGTATTAAAAAGGAGTTTGTAAAGCATTATGGGGGCGTTATAAAATGTTTTGTGGGGAGGTTCAGGGTAGAAACTGAATCGGAAGAACTCCTGAACTTCATATATAAATACGGAGCAGGGCTAAGAACAGGTCAGGGCTTCGGCTTTCTGGAGGTGGAGGATGAAAAGGCTTGAGTATGAGCTTGAGTTCATCACTCCCGCTTTCATAGGCGGTGCTAATCCTCAGGAGGCTGAGCTGAGACCTGCAAGTATAGTGGGAATGCTAAGGTGGTGGTTTAGAGTCCTTGTTGGTGCTTGGGTAAATAACACGGAAGAGCTTTTCAAGCTGGAAAGCGAGCTCTTCGGGAGTCAGGAGAGAGCTGGTAAGGTGTGGGTGAGGGTAAAAGGACTCCATAAGTTTACTATAGAGGGATGTGAAGAGTGGGATGTGGGCAGACCGGATAGAGGAAGACCCGGTAAAGATAGCGGAAAGGCATATCTTGGCTATGGAAACATACTCTTTATAAACTTGCAAAGACAAGAGAATCTGAAAAGATATCCTTTCCTTCAAACATGTTTGAATAAAGGTAAAAATAAGGGAACTTTTACCGTCAGAAGTTATATACCCACAAACAGTTCCTTCGGGGTCAGCGTTCTGGTTCCAGAAGATAAAGTTGACTTTATAGAATCACTGCTTTTTATAGTTTCACAGCTGGGAACCATTGGCAGTAGAAGCAGGAGAGGATGGGGGAGTTTCATATTGAAGCCTAAGTATAAAAGCGGGTATGAAATCTGGGATAGGTTTAGTCCTGAAGAGCTCAAAAAAGCTATAGCAAAACTTTCAAAAGAGAAAAACAGCTTAGAGATCTATATCTATGGTAGTTACAGTGACCCAATGTCCGCACTTGAAGATATAGGTATGCAATTCAGGGCTTTCAGATCAAGAAGAAATCCGGATTACACATTGCTTAAAGATTTCCTCAGTAAACCTTCAGATAGTAATAAAGAAAAACTTAAACGGGTAGGTGTTTTGAGAACATATTTCGGTCTACCAATCAATTTCAGATTTAGCAGTTTAGAAGGGAAGCAAATATCAATAACCGCAAAAGTGGGTAAAGACGACACCAGATTAGCAAGTCCGGTTAGATTTAAAGTTATTCCAAATAAAAACAGCTTTAGTGTATTGATAATACATCATAAGCTCAAGGAGTTCCCATACATAATAGTAAAAACCCAAAGTGAGAAATTTAAGATAGACAAAAACCCTGATAGTTCAATATTTTATGACTTTCTAAATCATTTAAAAAATGTAAGGAGGGTAATGTAGTATGACCCACCTCCTCATCTTCACATTCTCTCCCGTTCAGGGATTTATAGCAACAGCAAGGAGGACGAGGGATCTATTCACGGGTAGCTTTATACTATCTTACCTTACAAGAGAGCTGATCAATTTCCTTCATCAGGGTGGAAAAGCTGAAAGGATAATATACCCTGTATGTAAAGACAATTCAGAATCAAAAGGAGACCTTGCAAATTGTCCAAACAGGCTTGTTGCGGTAGTAAAAGATGCTGAGGTTTGCAAAGATCTTGAAGAAAAGTTTAGGAAAGTCTGGAAAAACCTCTGTAATAGGACATGGGAAGGTTTAAAAAACAGTTCTAAGGATAGAAGCATTCTTGAGAAGGTTGAAGACCAGTTTAAAAGTCATGTTGAAAACTACTTCTCATGCTTTTGCTGGGCAGAAAAATACGAGGAAAAGGACAGCTACGCAGAAGTCTATGATTTGGTGGAGAGGAGACTGGGAGCTTTAAAATCCTGGAGACCTTACAGAGGATCTGTTGACTGCTATACCTTTGAGGATAAAGGAGAGACGCTTTACCCAGATGGCTGTACCATGTGCGGTGAAAGATTCCATCTTGCCATAAACTGGAAGGAGAAGGACAAGATTTTCAGTGAGGAGATCGCGCGTCACATAAGGGATGGGGAAAAGCTCTGCGGTGTCTGTCTTGTCAAGAGATTTGCGGTAAAGTTCTGCAAAGATGAGCTTGGTCTTAAAGATGACAGGTGGCACTATCCCTCTACGGAAGAGGTAGCAGGTATAAAGTTTAAGGAAAAGCTTGTGAAAGAAATAGAAAAATACCCAGAGCTTAAGGAGAAGCTTAAAAAGCTCAGCGATAAATTAAAGGATTCACCATATAGGGTTGAAGTTCTGCCCATTAAAGTAAACGAAGAACAGAAAAGCTATATTTCCTTTGACTCCGAACTGTTGCGAAAAGAAGCTTGGGATGTGCTTTTTAAAGAAGATGAAAACTTAGAAAAGTTAAAAGATAACATAGAAAGCATACACAATGAGTTAAAAAACAAGAAAATTGAACACGGGAATCCTTTCTTTGCGGTTCTCATATCGGACGGAGACAGCATAGGGGAGTGGCTCGGAAAGAAGAGTGGGATAAGGAGGGGTCCTCTGACAGAGGACTTTCACAGTGAGTTTTCAAAAAGGCTCTCCGAGTATGCGAAGGTGGTATCTCAAAAGGAGCAAACTATCTCAAAGGTCGTTGTCTACGCTGGTGGCGATGACATTCTCGCACTCCTTCATCCCCACGATGTTGTTGGTTATGCCAGGTACTGTGCGGAAACCTTTGAGCGGAAGTTAAAGGACCTTGCGGTTGAGGGAAGGAAACCCTCCGTGAGTGCGGGGATACTCATAGCCCATGCAAAGGCAAATCTACAGATGGTTCTTGACAGGGCAAGGAACTTGGAGCGGAAGGCAAAGTCAGTCAAAGGGAAGGGTGCTGTATGCATTGGTATTATGACGAGGACAGGACTCCTTACAGACTTTGTGGCTAAGTGGGAGGACCTTGAACTCTTTGAAAAACTCCTTGAGGAGTTCAAAAAGGGTGAGGAGAAGGGAGGTTTAAGCTCAAGGGTAGCCTACGATCTCAGGCTTTTGGCTGACTTATCAAACCTGGAGATAGCTGTTTCCCTGATAAAAAGAGCTTTCAAAAGACATACAAAAAGAGAAGCTCTTGCCAAGGAACTGTCCGAACTCTCTGAAGGGTTTATCAAGAAGACGAGGATCTATTGGGAGGTGGATGAAAAGGGTGAGAACTCTGAGCTGGAGAGGATAAGAAGGAGCATCAACAATTACCTCAATCTTTTCCATGTTGCGAGGACTGTGGCTGTGAGGATAAAGGAGGTGTGAGGTGAGGCTTTTTAGGGTAAAAGGCTACAACGCCTTCTGGTTCGGGGGGCTAAAGCACTTCACAGAAGAGGAACATTACCTTCCGGGCCTTGAGCTTCCCAGCATAATGAGGACCTTCAGACTTATTAAAAAAGGAACTCCCTGCTACGGTGTTTTCTTCTGGAAGGAGGATGAAAAGGACATCTTCATTCCCGTTCCAGCGGATGTTGTGGGAGAAAGGAAGAAAGGACGCTTTGAAAAGGGAGATCTGAAGATCTCCTATTACAGCGAGGAAAGCTGTGTTCCTGAGATAGATGAGAAAGAGAAGGCTTACGAGCCTCTTGACAGATACTTTATAAGCTCGGAAAACCTCAAAACCGCATGGGCTGAAGGTAGGGAAAAGGACCTTAAGGTAATCCCCGCGGATGAACTTTTTGCCAGTGAAAACAGGGTGGGATTGAAGCTTAACAAAAATACCATGACAGGAGAAATAGGAAGACTTTACTTCCACGACAGAATGAGACTACAGAGTGGTGTAAGTATCTGCTTTCTTGCGGAGGAGCTTGACACTTCAAGAGGTGAGTTCTTCGGAGGTGAGAGGAACCCGGCAGAGGTGGAGGAGGTTAACCGCCTGCCCGAAGGGTTCTCAGGTCTTGTAAAACCCAGAGAAATTAAAAAAGGTAAACGCTATAAGTTTTACATTCTTACACATACCTTTGTAAAAGGTGGACTTCTCAAAAATAGGGATAGTGGAAAGAAACTTACCCTTGAGGACAGAGACAAAAATAAAGTGGAGTTCGAGCTCCTCTGGGTCTTTTCAAAGGGTTCGGAGCTTGTCTCCGGCTGGAGAAGACCGGCTCTTGAGATGCTGAAACCCGGAACGGTTCTTGTGCTGGTAGCCTGTGAGGATTCCAAAGATTTTGGATCACTCTGTCAGATCAGAAGCTCACCACAGGTTCTTTATATAGACTGGGAGGATGGAGAGGAGAAGGTTTTGGACGATAAGACCTTCTTTAAAAGGGGCTGGAACTCCGGGATACTTGTTGAGGATAAAAAGGGAGGTGAGAAAGATGAAGAAGGACCTTTACTACCTTAAGGTTCTTACACCCCTTCATGTCGGCACTGGGCAGGGGGTGGGGCACATAGACCTGCCCATCTACAGGGAAGCCTACACCGATTTCCCCGCCATACCCGCCTCAGCGATAAAGGGGACAGTGAGAACAGAAGAAATACTCAGGATAGCGAATGAAACAGGTATGGATCCAAAGAAAGTAGAAGAGTTTATTGAAAAATTCTCAGAAGAATTAAATGGAAGCCTATCTGAAGATGTAAAGGAAAAAGTGAGTAAAGTTGCTTGTTATTTCGGAAGCCAAAACAGGGAAGGCAGTATAACCTTCACGGACGCCAGAATACTGCTCTTTCCTGTCAAATCCCTCAGCGGTATCTATGCCCTCATAACCTGCCCTTATGTACTCAGAAGGTTTGCGGAGGAAACGGGCAAAGACATACCAGAGATAAGAGTCTCTGATGAGGGAAAGTGTATCGTTTCCAGAGAGACTATCAACAAAATAAAAGGTAAAGAGGCTGTTGTTCTTGAAGAGTTCACCTTTGAAATTGAAGGCGAGGCTGGGCAGGATGTCTTAAATCTGCCGGATAACCAGAAGATAGACAAAAGCAGGGTGGTTATAGTCAGCGATAATGTTTTCACTCACATGGTAAAGTCCTATACTGAAGTCCAGACCCATATAAAGGTTGACATTGAGAAGGGAACGGTGGAAGAAGGTGCCCTCTGGACAGAAGAGTATGTCCCTGCGGAGGCGGTCTTCTACTTTTTCGTTATCAGGCAGGAGGATGATGAGTTTTCAATAACAAACAGAGAGAACGGAAGCATTCTGCAACTTGGCGGAAATACAAGCACAGGCAAAGGCTTTGTGGAGGTGTGTAGGGATGGTCCTCAAGAGTCTTGAACAGGAGAGGATGAGGATAGCTTATGAAAGTGTGATGTGTGTGAAAAACAAACCCTTTGAGGAAAAATATAGTTCTCTTGTGAAGAAACTGCCAGCCATGATAACACAAAACGGGCTTCTGACCACACTTGCCTTTTTAAAGTCTAAGGGAAAGGATGAACACAATGAGATAATAAAAAACATCTGTGAGTATTTAAGCAATCGCTTCGGTGAAGAGATAAACTCTTATGAAGTCTTGATAGACAGGCTTTTGAACTCTGACATGACCCTTTACCTGTTCTACACACGGGAAGTTCTATCGTTTGCTGTCTGGCTAAAAAGAATAGCAGAGGGTGAGCTTAAAACTGATAAGGAGTAGAGGCATGAAGGTTAAAGACACGTTAGATATACTGATAAAGGAGCCTTCCAACCTTGCACTTGCTTTTTATAAAATAAATATATTCGTATATCTTAGAGGCAAAGCTGGGAAAGATAGAACCATTACCGAACTGCTCAAGAGCATAGGCGATAAAAACTCTAAGGTAAAAGATATTGGAAAGAAAGATTATTTGGAATGCTTGATAAAAAGCATTGAGCTGAAGGGTGTTAACGATGTTTTGGAAAGACTTAATAAACTACCTGAGAGATTTAAGGATAAATACGATGTTAAAGCCGTAAGGGCAAAAGTCGGCTACCGCTTCGTATCCGGCATGGGACACCCATCTCCAGTAGAGAACGGCTTTTTACTGCACCACACATATGGAGTTCCTTACATTTCTGGAGAATCCATTAAAGGACTTGTAAGGTATATGTATATATACAGGCATTTTGAACTTGAAGAGGACTCTTCGGAGGAGAAACTAAAGGAAGTTAAAGAGTATATCAAGAAAATAGAAGCTGGAAAATACAAAGAGAATGAACTGCAAGAAAGAGAAAAGCTCTTTATTATGCTCTTCGGAACCCAAAAGGATGAAGGTAAGGTCATCTTTTTTGACGCGTATCCAGAATTCTTCAACAATAAAAATCTATCTGTAGATGTTATGAACAACCACTACGGTGAGTATTACTCCGAAAAAGGGAAGAAACCACCCGCGGACTGGTACAATCCGAATCCTGTGTTTTTCCTGACCCTTAAAGATGTGACCTTTATCTTTCACATTGGAGTGGAAAAACATATTGAAGATGGGGAGGATCTGCTCAACGAAGCTTCAAAACTTCTCAAGGAAGGGCTTGAGCTATTCGGGCTTGGAGCGAAGAGGAGGAAGGGGTATGGGTGGTTTGAGGTCCTCGGGTGAGGTAACACTTATAAGCTTTATCGGAAAGGCACGTAAAGAAGGTGAGGGGAGAAGGTATCAGAAGACCCCTTACAGGTTTGAAGATGGAAGGGTTTATGAAGCTACCTTTTTCGGAAGCGCCCTCGCAAAGTATTTAGGGCAAGCTCTGAAAAGGGCGGTGTTCGTCGGAACAAAGGGCTCCACATGGAGCGAGCTTGTGGAGCTTCTGCCGGAAGAAGCACAAGAGGATCTTTTGGAGTTCATGGAGCGTATAGACAGTCTCGGTGAAAACGTTTCCGAGGAAAATCTCAAAGAGTTTCAGCATGTTTTGGAAGAGAAGCTCTCTTATGGAGTTGATCTTATCTGTGTAAGTAGCTCCCCTGACAATGCTTACGAAATTAAGGAAAAACTTTTTTCTGTGCTCGATCCTGTTCCCGAGAACATAGCCTTTGATATAACACACGCATACAGATACATGCCTTTTGTGGCACTTCTTACGGTCATACCCCTTAAGCATCTGGGGACTAAAAGTATAACCATTTATTACGGGTTCCTTGAGATGAAAGAAAAAGAGAAACCTGTCCTCAGGCTTGATATATTGAGCGAACTTATCAACCTTAATGAAGCTCTAAGCGTATTCCACAATACAGGGAACTTTGCTGAGCTGGGTTCTACACTCTTTCCAGAACATGCAGAACTGTTCAGGGATGCTAACTTTAAGATAGAGATAAACCAGAGACCGAGGAAGGAGATAGACCAGATACTTGGGTTAGACCTCTCTGGTGTCTATGCAAGGAGCCTCAAGGAAGAAATAGAAAGGCTAAGCAGTGAGAAGTACCTTGAGGACAGACTTGTGAGGAGAGCTGAGTTCTTTATTGAGAGAAAACAGTATCTCAAAGCTATAATACTGCTCAGCGAAGCAGTTCTCATAAAGCTATATTCGCTTTCAGGAAAAACACATAAAACAGGTTATAAAAGCTGGGAGGAAATAGATTTAAATAGCCTTGTTCCAGAACAAGAGGACAGGGATATAATCAATATCTTCAGGGTTTTGAGGAACACAGTAGTCCACTCTTCGGAGCCGACCCGAAAACATGCGGGTGAGGTGAAAAGCCTTATTTCCAACGAAGATAAGCTAAGATCCTTTCTAATTGAAGTTATATCGGTTTACAATAAACTTAAGAGGTGAGGAATCTAAAAGCTAGTGCTAAAAACTTCATATTTGAGCTTGCACCGGTTGTTATATTTGGAGCCTTCTCCTATATAACCATGCATTTTCTGCCGAGCTACATTTCATTAATACTGGCCCTGTCCGCACTTATCTTTTTCTGGTGGTGTTATCAAAGGGATAAGCCTCATTTAGACCTCAGGAATGTTGTGGGTTCAGCTCTGACAGGAGCCTTTCCCGCCCGCTCAGCTATAGCAATTGCCATACTCTTCATAATCTACACCTCCTGGCTGGCAGATCTCCTTGAACCCCAGGGGTGGTCAGCAGAGCTCCGGACTCAGATAGGATCGTTGAATACTTTACTGTATACTCTAACAATCCTATCCTTTATATTCTCATTACCTTTTGTCTTTGCCATATCCTTGCATGAAACCACACCAAAGACTTCAGAAAAGAGGGAAAAGAAGAAAGTATTTATAGGTGCCCTTTCAAGGCTTGGTCCTGTTAGAAACGCCGATGAGAGAGAACAGATGAAGGAACTTTATAGCAGGATTGAAAGAGGATTAGGAGACCCTGAAAGTGAACTTAAGGATATAAAACTGACCTGGGCTCCGCTTCTCAGGGCCATTCTTTTTCATGTCCCTGTACTCGAAAGGGTTTACATACTGATCAGTCCTCAATCTGGAGAACGTAAAGGAGAATTCAAAAAGATACTTGATAAATATCAAAACAAAACTGGTTCCAAGTTTGAGATAATATTTTCCAAAGAAGTTTCTTTTGACAACTATGAAGAGATACACTGCGAACTTAGAAGGATCATTAAAGAGATAAAGAGGGATGGCTACAGAGATGAGGACATATCCATATACATATCTGGCGGGACTTCCGCGGTTACCCTCGCCCTCACACTGCTTGCTGTTAAGGAGGGAAGACAGGTTGAGTATATGGAGCAGACCTCAGTAGATGCGAAGATACTCAGCATAAACGTGAACATTGAGGATCTCTTTTCACTTGCACCGGAACTCAGGACAAGGGAGGTGTCAGGATCCTGAAGATTTGAACGTTTATATAAGATAGGAGGTGAAAAGATGGGTGGACTGACGCTCACTATCATCACAAGCAGGGCAAGCAGTCTTAACTACGGTGAGACTATGGGGAATGTCTCTGTTCTGAAGAAGGTAACCCTCGGGGACGGGGTCCAGAGAACTTTCGTATCCGACAAGGCTCTCAAGTACGATATAAGGAGAAAGGGGAAAGAGGAAAAGGGATGGAGGCTACTTGATGAGAGGCTGAAGGAGTATGTAAAGGGGAACTTAAGCGGGACAGCCCTCAATGTGGATGAGTTCGGAAAGGCTCTTGTGAAGGATTATGAAGAATTTGACCTGTTTGGCGGTCTCTTTACCAACCTCAAAACCGATAAGAAGGTAAAACTCAGCTACGGAGACAGCGTAAAGAGAACCTGTCCTGTAAAGGTTACCTATGCTTTCTCAGTTTCGGACTTTAAGGGAGATATGAACTTTCTAAACAACATAGAGGCTTACAACAGATACATCAAGCACGTTGAGGAAAAGGCAGAGCAAGCCATAGCACAGACAGAAGAGCATACCTCCCACTACACCTACACACTCACTATTGACCTTGACCGGATAGGTGTATGGGAAGAAGAGGACGGGAGCCATAAAGCGGTTCTGGGCAACGAGGAAAGGGCTAAAAGGGTAAAGGACCTCCTTGACATAGTGATGACCCTAAACAGACAAATAAAGGGAAGATGGGAGAGCCTCGCACCTGTTTTCGTCGTGGGAGGAATTTTTGAAACGAAGCACCCCTTCTTCATGGACTCGCTTGATGTAATGGAGATCGGAGGAAAGCTCTTTCTCAACACGAGATCTCTGAGGGAGTCCATAGAGATGGTGCCCGAATATGATAGGGATAACATCATATTTGCTCTTAAAACGGGTATCTTTGCCAACGAGGAGGAGATAAAACAGGAGCTTGGTCCAGAAACCATAGGCAAAGCCTTTGAGGATCTGAAGAAGAAGGTGGAGGCATATTACGGTGTTACTTCTTAAGTTTGAACTCTTCAGCCCCTGCGCTACCTTTAAGGTTCCCCTATCCCTGAAAGGTATAGAGACATACCCATTACCACCTCCTTCCACGATAATAGGGCTCCTCTACACAGCTGCGGGCAGAAAATGGAAAGGGGAGAGGTTTTCCCTGTCCATACAGGGAGACTTTGAAAGCATATTCAGAGATTACATAAGGATGAGGAAGTATAACAGGAAGGACAAGGAGCTAAGTCCGCTTCCCCTTGAAGTCCCAAGACTCTACAACTTCAGGGCGGTTATACACGTGAGTGCGGAGGAGAAAGGGCTCCTTAAGGATTTTTTAGAAGCTCTGAAGTCACCTTCAAGGTATCTCTACTTGGGAGGCGGAGAGTATCCAGTCCTAGTTAAAGGTGTCAAGATAACAGAAGCTGAACATAAAGACATCTCTCAAGGAGAGCTGAAGATGAATGCCTTTGTACCTGAGAGGGCAAAGGACATATTGTATGAAGTTATTCAGTTCAGGGTATCCACCTTTTGCAGAAGGGAGAACGGAGAGAGGGTATGCGATTGGATAAATGTCTATTATGCCCAGAAGGGCGCGGATATCGGAGGGAAAGTCCTCATTGACGAAGAGGTAGATACGGTATGGCTCTTAGATTCTATGTAAGGGACTGGCTCAGTGCTTCAGCAGGAGTGGGTCTTTTGAAGGCTCTTTCGCATACAGGTCAAGATCCCGATTCAATTATAGAGGGAACCTCCCTAGTCTTTGAGGAGGAAGACGTCAAGGATAGGTTTCCCCTCGCTCTTGCAAGAAAACTGACAGAGGATTTGAAGCCTGAGACTATAGGGGATAAATCTCTTGTGGATGTAGCCTTTGCCAGATTGCTTTCCCTTAATGACTTTTACTCCAACAGCCCCCTCAGTAATCCTTCCTCTGTGAAGAAAAAAGTTATGGAAAGAAGTAAGGAATTTGAAGAGTTGTTCAGCCTTGACCCGGTCGGTGCTGTCAGACAGCTCATCGGTACTTTCGTCAGCGATGTGTTTGCTGAGCTCCTTGGTCGTGAACTTTCAGATCGTACCTGCTTTTTCTGCGGAGAGAGAAAGGCATACCTTTACAAGGGCAAGCCCAAAACCTTTGAGGCAGTAAACTTTACACCTCTGTCCGCAAGCACAAGCACAGTTGAGAACTTCTTCTACAACGGCAAAAACAACCTGTATCTGTGCGCACACTGTGAGATAGTTTTTTACTTTGCGGGCTTCGGCTTTACAAAAGTAGCACGGGATAAATACCTTTTTGTCTATGTTCCCGATCTCAAAGAAACCGTAACCCTAAACTCCCTTCTTGAGGACCATAAAGGCATAAACAGGGGTTGGCTCGGTAAGGCTGTTGCTGAGATCCTGAAGGAGACGGAAAGAAGGAAGGCGGAGTGGATCCTTGAGAACATATATGTAGTTGAGATTGAAAAGGTCTCTGAATCAACATCAAACATATACTCCTTCTCCATACAGCCGAGGGTTGCGAGGGCTATAGACGCCTATCTTGACAAATATCCAAAGCCCCTCAATCCCCTCTTCAGCCAGTTCCTTGAACACCTTTATTCTGGCAGGAGTCTTTACACTCTTTTGCTTGAGGTCTTCTACGGATACTTCTACGAGGAAGGCTTAAGGAGATCGGGGCGAGGTAAGGTGTCCGACGCGCTTAGAGTGGGTATGAATTTGGCAAGAAATAGTAAATATTTGCCCTACTCACTTCTTTTCCTCTCAAAATTTCAGGAGGTGGTTGATATGAAGGACAAAAGCCAAGTAGAGAAGCAGGTAAATTGGGCTTACTCGGAGGGTTTGAAGCTGAAAGAATCCCTTTACAGAGAACTCGGGGAGAAGGCATCGGACAGAATAAGGTCGGTATCCTACAGCATCCTTGAAGCCATAAGAAGAAGGGACATAGACGCCTTCCAGCAGAATCTCATACGTGTGTATCTGAGCGTGGAGAGGGAGATACCCTATCTCTTTGTTGAAGCCCTCAAAGACGGAAGCTTTAACCGAATAGCCTACGCCTTCCTTGTGGGGCTCAACGGAAGAGGAAAAGGGGAGGAATATGGAACAGAAGCTCATGACCCTTTGGGCTAAGTCTGACGGGACGACCATAAGGGATCACACCGACAGACTTCTTGAAAATCTCAAAAAGCTCAGAGAAGAATACGGAGACCTTATAGAGGGAAGAGTCCCAGATAGTATGAAGGATATTTTCTGGAAGACCCTTGAGCTTGCATGTGAGTATCACGATTACGGAAAGGTGCACTCACACTTTCAGAGTAAAGTCGGAAACAAAGCTGTAAAGCCACCCAAAGACCTACCCGAGGCAAGGCACAACCTTCTCTCTCCTGCTTTTTTGCCCCAAGAGATTGATCCCTTTATCAGAGACATAGTTTCCCTTGCCATAATTCACCACCACGATTACAAACCCAATGAAGAGGATGTGCGAAAGGTCAAGGAAGTCCTCAAAAAGGAGTTCGGAAAGACCTTGACCTACAGGGAGCTTATAAAGAACAGGGAATCTGCTGTTGTCCGCAGGATAGCCATCAGGAACCGATTGGATGAAAAGGAGGGAAGGAAGTTCTACACACTGATAAAGGGCTTTCTGCTCAGGATAGACCATGCGAGCAGTAACAGGTTTTCTCCTTATGTTGAGACAGGCAGGGAAAGGAGACCCGAGGAGAAGGTTGAGGATTTTCTTCATAGAAAGAGGAAATCAAGTCTCAACGACCTCCAGAGGTTTGTCCTTGAGAACAGGGAAGAGAACCTGCTTATATCCGCTCCCACAGGATACGGAAAAACGGAGGCGGGTTTTGTATTCCTGAAGGACAAGGGTTTCTTCACTCTACCCGTAAGGGTCTCTGCAAACGCAATTTATGAGAGAGCAAAGGAAGTCTTCGGGGAAGAGGAAGCAGGACTACTTCACAGTGGTGCCCTTGTTGAAAGGACCATGGACGAGTTCCGGAGCAACGCAGACCTGAGAACCCTCGTCCTTGACCACTATCTAACCCGAAACTTTGCCAGACCCGTCATAATTTCCACACCCGACCAGATACTTCCCTTTGTCTTTAGACACGGCGGTTATGAGAAGATAGCATCACTTTTTACCTACTCCCGTGTGGTTGTGGACGAACCCCAGCTCTTTGAACCCTACACTATGGGCTTTCTCGTAAAGGCTCTTGAAAAGATAGGAGAGCTGGGAGGGAAGGTATTGGTCATGTCCGCAACCCTTCCTCCTTTCGTGGAAGAAGACCTGAGTATGTTTGAGTTCAAAAGGGAACTGTTCCTTACAGATGAAGTGAGACACAACCTCAGGGTAATTCCCCATTCAATACTGGATTTTGTCCAAGATATAAAGAAGCTGTCCGAAAGGGGGAAGGTCCTTGTTATATCTAACACTATCCCGAGGGCTGTTGAGCTCAAAAAAGCTCTTTCTGGTGCAGAGCTTCTTCACTCCCAGTTCATACTCAGGGACAGAAAAGATAAAGAGAGGAAGATAAAGGAGTTCTTTGATGGTGAGGAGAAGGGCGTGTGGATAACTACCCAGCTGGCAGAGGTCTCTCTGGACCTTGATGCGGACTTTTTGGTAACAGAGCTTTCTACCGTGGATTCTCTCCTTCAGAGGATGGGAAGGGTAAACCGAAGGGGCGGGAAACCTGCAGATGTTCCGAACGTATTTATCCTCACCGAAGACTGCTCTGGAATAGGACGCGTTTACAGAAAGGCTATACACGAAGAGACTAAAAAGCTTCTTAGAGACGGCAGAATCACCGAAGAGGAAAAGTTAGCTCTTCTGAGGAAGGTTTACGATAGAGTGCAGGAGATAGACTCCAAGTATTTGGAAGACTACACTAAGGCAAAGGACTTTATAGATAATCTCTGGAAGACGGATCACTTCAGGGTGAGCAGGAAGGAAGCTCAGGAGCTTTTCAGGGACATACACACCGTTACGGTGATCCCGGAAAGGTTCAGGGATAAGCTCGGGGATATCTTAAGAGAGTACAACCACAGCAGGGATACCCTTGAAAGGGTGAGGCTTCTTGCAAGTATCCTTGATTACACGATTACGGTGCAGAGCTACAAGGTGAAGGAGGCATCCCTTGAGCCCGTTGAGGGTATAAGGGGCATATACTGGCTCAGGGCGGACTACTCCTCGGATACAGGTCTGGGGAGGATTGAAGAAGGAGGAAACATCCTTTGAACATATCTAAACTGCGCTACAAGGGAACTCAAGTAGCTTACGCTGTGGTCTGTGAGAGAAAGCTATGGCTCTTCTCAAAAGGGATAGCCCTTGAGCACACCTCAGACAGGGTAAGGCTCGGAAAGGTTCTTGATGAGACGAGCTTCCGGGAAGAGGAACACTTTATTGACGAGAACGTCGGTCTTGATTTTGTGAAGGTCGGCAAGGAAGTAGTAGTTCATGAAGTAAAACTCTCCCGCTCCCTTGAGTCTGCCCACAGGCTTCAGGTTCTTTACTACATTTACTACCTGAGACATAAGGGAGTAAAGGCTTCCCGCGGAGTGATCCACTATCCGAAGGCAAAGAGAACCGAAGAGGTAAGGCTTACGGGAAAAGATGAAAGGCTCCTTGAGGAGGCACTCAGGAAGATAGATAACATCTTATCTCTTCCTCATCCACCGAAGGTTGAAAGGAAGCCCTATTGCACAAAGTGTGCCTACTTTGAGTTCTGCTATGGGTAGGGTATATTACCTTCTGAGGAACGGAACTCTGAGCAGGAAGGAAAACACCCTGTGGTTTGAAAACTCCGAGATCAGAAAGTTCATACCCATTGAGGACGTTGATGAGATATTCGCCCTGTCGGAGATAAATCTTAGCTCTAAGGTTCTGAAGCTTCTCTCAGGTTATGGCATAGCCCTTCACCTGTTCAACCAGTACGGCTTCTATGTGGGCAGTTTCTATCCTCTGGAGGAAGCAAAGTCGGGTTACCTTACGATCAAACAGGCGGAACACTACTTGAATAAAGAAAAGAGGCTCCTTCTTGCAAAAGCCTTCGTCCTCGGGGCTATGAAGAACCTCTCTCATGTTTATAAGCTCTCCACCCGCTCCTATGAAGAGGAACTAAGGGAAACAAACACAGTTGAGGAGGTTATGAGCATTGAGGCATCCTTCAGGAAGGAGTGCTACAAGAAGCTTGAAGAAGAAACAGGGATGAGCTTTGAGAAAAGAAGCAGGAGACCACCCCACAATCCTCTTAACGCACTCATCTCCTTTGGTAACTCTCTCGTCTATGCCAAAGTTCTGGGTGAGATATACTACACACCCCTCAACCCCACCATCAGCTACCTCCACGAACCTTCCGAGAGGAGGTTTTCCCTTTCCCTTGATGTTGCGGAAGTCTTCAAGCCCATACTATCGGACTACCTTATCATAAAACTCGTCAGGTCAGGAAAGATAAAAGAAAAGCATTTCAGCAAGGACATGGCTATGGCTTATCTGAACGAAGAGGGCAAACGCATATTCCTATCCGCCTTTGACGAACGACTATCCCAAACACTGAAGCACGGAAAGCTAAAAAGAAAGGTCTCTATCAGAAGGTTGATACGAATTGAGCTCTACAAGCTCGTAAAACACCTCCTCGGAGAGGAGGTCTATCAACCCCTTGATCTAAGGAGACTCTCATGAGGGTAATCCTTGTGTATGACATAGCAACCGAAGAACCTACAGATCAGAGCAGGCTGAACAGAGCCCGTAAGGTGGTGAGAAAGTACCTCCACCACATTCAGAAGTCTGTATTTGAAGGCGACATAACACCATCAAGGCTTGAGAAGCTCAAGGCTGAGATACTCCGAGTGATAGATAAAAAGAGGGACTCGGTAATCATATACGAGCTCGGAGAGTTCAGGGATTACAAGCGCCATATTCTTACAGAAGGTGAAGACCCGCTTACGAACCTAATCTGAACCCTCTTCAAAGGCAGACATTTTAGACTTAAGTTCCTCAAGTTCTTGAATTTTCTCCACTATCAGCTCTCCCATACTCTTTCTCTTATTAATACCCTCTATCCTGAGCCTTTTCCACAATCCCTCCGGAAGGGATATGGTGGTTCTAACATACTTCCCCCTTTTCCTCTTTGGTCTTCCCGGCTTTCCCATGCCCTTTATTATATGTCTTGACCTGCAGATATGGAGGTATATAATTTTAGGGAGCGGGATTTAGAAGAGCCCGCACGGCTCCTTGGCAATTGAATAGGAAGGGTTGTTTTGAATTAGAGGCATAAAAGCACTGTTATTTTTTTATATCAAGATGAGGGTGCTCCCAAAGTTATTGTAACTCAAGTGTTCTAAATGTATATCTGAAAGGCTTATTTCGGGCTACCGAGGATTTTCCGAAATTAACTTAATTTGAGCGGTGCCTGTATCTCGGGAAACTCTTGACTCTCAAGTATCCCCGTGGTAGTTTACTTTAGTGTTCCTAATGTACCGTGTGGAGTTGAAAGACGTTCACAAAGTAATCGGCTCATGTAGGGAATCGGGTTCCTAATGTACCGTGTGGAGTTGAAAGTTGATTATCAAATCATAGACGATCTGAAAAGAAGCCTGTTCCTAATGTACCGTGTGGAGTTGAAAGATATCAAAAGACACTACCGTTGTATTTGCAGTCCCAGGGTTCCTAATGTACCGTGTGGAGT
>Ga0256841_1001933_pt1 | contig 17105 bp, 12 predicted proteins | sample 356308metaG_FD_185971 | JGI IMG/M metagenome (GOLD analysis project Ga0256841, IMG submission 185971) | Hydrothermal vent microbial communities from Mid Atlantic Ridge, Atlantic Ocean - 356-308 | ecosystem: Environmental > Aquatic > Marine > Hydrothermal vents | place: Atlantic Ocean: Mid... | reverse complement strand
ATCTTCTCGACCTCCGCCCGGTATTCGCGCTTGAGCCGCCGGACGAACGCGGGGTCGAGCCCCTCCTTCGGCTTGAAGACGACTTTGTCGTACACCGCATCGACCATTCCTTTCCGCAGATCCCGCGGAAGGAGCGCCTTCACGGCTTTCTTGATCGGGGCGGCCCATCCATCGCCGAAGGTCACCTTCCGCACGAGCCGCTGCATCCGCTTCGAACGAAGCTCCGCGCCCTTGTTGTGCGTCTCGAAGCTCGGCGTGAACTCCGGATCGACGCCGAGGAATTCGAGCACCCGCCGGTAGACGGCTGCGTTGTCCCGCCGGAAGTCGTCATAGATGATTACGAGCACCTGCGAGGGGTCGAAATGGGCGTACAGCCGTTCGAGCTGTTCGGCGTACCGGATGCGTTCCGAATAATAGAGCAGTTCCGGCACGAGACACCCTTTCGGGATGCGCCGCCCCGCCTTCCGTTCCGGTTCGAGGGCCAGCGCCGTCTCGAAGTCGGGCGCGTCTTCCCCCTCGGTAATCGGGTTTTTGAGTTGTTGCAGGTAATACGAATACAAGAAATCGACCGGCTCGCGAAGCATCGCAAGGAGCTTCGCCTCCGGATTGAACGCGTGGATCTCCCGCGCCGCCGCCTTCGAGTACAAATAGCACGCGCTCGCCTCGCCGCAAAGGTCGTCCGGGCGCGCGCCGGCGAAGAATGAGAGGTACTCGTCCTCCGTGCGCGGGTGGAAAGAACCGTTCGGATCGGGATCGCGGCAGAAGTCCTTCGCGAAATAGTTCGGCTCCTTCGGGCGGCTCATGTAGATCTGAGGGTGCGCCCGAAGGAAATGATAGAGCGCCGTCGTGCCGCTCTTCGACTGCCCGGCGATGAAAAAATCCGGTCCTTTCATAGCCATTGGGCGACGAGATCGCGGTCGATGAGGGTGCTCAGGCGCGCGACGTCCTCGCGGAAGTGCTCCTGAAGGAACGCGCGCGTATCCGGGTGCATCGGGTGGCGCGGTTTGTGTTTGACGTTATACGCCATGAGCACGCGGTGCACTTTTTTTCGGAGCGGCGCCGGCACGAGCGCCCGTCCCACCACGCGCAAAACACCCATCGAGTCGTGCGTCCGGAGGAGATAATGCAGCCTGGCGTTCTTGATGTGCCGGTTGCTGTTGACCACCTCGAAATCGAGGTCGAAGTCCGGATCGACGTCGAGGAACCGGAGGAGTTCGCGGAAGGCCCTCCGGGGGTTGGCCTTGAAGTCGTCGTAGAGGATGAAGTGGACGCGCTCGCGCCCGAACACGTCGAGGTAGCGTTTCACCTGTTCGGCATACATCGCCGCATCGGTGTGGAAGAGGCGCATCTCGATCTCCGGGTCGCGGTCCGGGTCGGGGTTCCGAAACTGCCGTTCGAACTCGACCTTTCGCCGTTCCTGCGACTCGAGCGCCTCCTCGAAGAAAAGCGCGCGCTTCGTTTCCGCCTCGATGACGCCGCCCGGCGTGAGGTCTTTCACCCACACGAACATGTTGTAGAGCGAGTACATCATGTCCACGGGATTGCGGAGCATGATGACGATGTCCGCGTCCGGGCTGAAGGCCTTGATCTCTTCGGCGGCCTTCTTCGAGTACAGATACCACACCGACGTCTCGCCCGTGCGTTTTTCCCCGTTCCAGTCTTCGAAGAACGACAGATACCACGCCGGATCGGAGTGCGGACCGTCATAGCCATCGGGCCGGAGGTCGCGGCCAAAGAAGTGGCGCTCTTTTTTCGCCATGAACACGTCCGGATGCTCCGAGAGGTACGTATGCATGGCCGTCGTGCCGCATTTGGGGGCGCCCACGATGAAAAAATCCGGTTTATGAATGGCCCCCGCCGTCGTTTCGGCGGTCGCGGAGCGGTTGGGGGTCGACGCCGATGCAGACATTTCTAACGTGCGAAGATTTTTTTGAAGCTACGATAAACGGACCGGGCCGGCGGCAGTACGCGGGGCGCCACGGCCTCATACCACCGGTTGACGGTGTTGAACGCATGAAGCGCCCGCTCGACCTCCCCGCGCCGGGCCTCGAGGCGCTCCTCGAAGAGCGTCCGGGCGTACTCGTAGAGTTCGAGGTCGAGGCGGTTGTATTGTTCGACGACCTCGAGGGTCTGGGCCGAGAATTCGTCGCGGGGCTTGCGGTTCGCGCCGACGTTGGCGCGGTAATATAAGAGCTTGCGCCAGTCCCACCCGAAGGCGTCCCGCAACATGATGAGGGACTCGTCGAAGCGTTCGGTCAGGCCGATCACCGTGTGCCGTTCGAGGTTGCGTTTCGCCTTTGCGAGCATCTCCTCGTCGAACGCTTCCGGCGCGGGCTCCCGCCCGGCGAGGTGGCATTCGAGAAAATAACCGGAGAGGAAGGACGTCTGCATGTTGCAGCCCGGCTTGAGGAACGTCCGAACGAAGTCGTCGAGGGGCATGCCTTTCGGCGCTTTTCCCTGCCGGAGGAACATGTGATACCCCGAGATGACCCGATCGATCGGCTCGCGAAGGAACGTGATGTACGGATACGCATGAGTGTCCGGCAGCGTCTCGTGCACCCCGTACCCCGCGTGGGTGACGAGCACGTCGACCCCTTCCCCCTCGCCTTCGAGACGGCGGCGAAGCTCGGCAAATTTCTCCGCGTGGGTGGCCGGGGTCATCGAAAAGAAGACGCGCTCCGGATCATACTGTCGCCAGAGGATCATCTTGAACGTGCTGCCGGCCGTCTTCGGGATATGTCCGAAGATGATCAGGCGCGGTTTCGATGAGGGATCGCTTTTCATAAACGTGCTCGGGTTCCTTCACGGAGTTCAGGCGACCGGCGTTTCCCGGTTTTTCACGACGCTTCGGCCCCGCACTCTGGCGAGCACCCGGTCCTTCTGGGACAACACCCGCTTTTTCATCCATTTAGGACCGACGAGCCAGCTGACTCCCAGATAGGCAAGCCCCGTCACGGCCGCGGCCAGGACCGCTTCTCCGGCCAGGTTCAGTTCCATCAGGCGCACGCCGTACCCGGCCACGATGGCCGTCAGGAGCGGGGCGAGCACCCAGGCCGAGGGCAGGAAGATCCGGCGGATCGAGCTTCGCCCGAGGCCCCGCGCGAGGATGGGCACGGTCACCACCATGCTGACCACCTCGGCGATGGGCACGCCGATGAAGCCGACGGTGAGCACCAGCGCAACGCTCAACCCGACGCTGATCGCCGTGGTGAGCATCGTGACGTACATCACGTATTTGACGCGACCGGTGCCGCTGAGCGCCGTCTTCACGATCCAGCTCACCGCATTCAGGTTGAGCAGGCCGGCATACAGGATGAGCGCCGGCACCGCCGGAAGCCACTTCGCGGTATAGACGAGTTCAACCACCGGATACCCGGCGGCGGCAATCACGGCAAACCACGCCCCGCAGAAAACGAGAAAGTACATCACGTACTGGGACAGGATGCGCTTCACTTCCGGCAGGTTGTCCTGAATGCGGGAGAAGTGCGGGAGCGACACGCGGACCACGTTTTGCACCACCGTGAGCGGTTTGCGCCCGTTGCTGGAGGCCCACATCAAAAAACCAACGGCGTCCGCACCGATGAGCGAGGCCACGAGCGTCGGCGTGACCCATGTGCGCACGTTGCCCACGACGCGGTGAAGCTGAAACGGCAGCCCGAAACGGAGCATATCGAGGGCCACTTCGCGGTCGAAGTCCAACCGCACCTTCCACGGCGCGACGATGTAGACGAGGATCGTGCCGAGCAGTCCCCGCATGAGTACGGCGGAAATCAGGCTCCACACCCCGAATCCGAACACGGCCATCCCCACGGCCACGATCTGATAACTGAGGCTCTCGACCACCTCCACCACGGCAAGCTTCTCGTATCGAAGGGTGCGCTCCAGTTGTATGGCGCTGATCGAACGCCATGTGTTCAGATAGAGACTGAAGCCCATCGCCCGCACGAGCCAGATCAACGCCGTGGTGTCTTTGGGATAGAAGCTCGCCAGCCACGGCGCGCCGAACCACAGCATGACCACGACCACCGAGACGAGCACCTGCTTCATGGTGAAGCCGATCTGCAAATCTCGGTCGCTGATCTCCTTTTTGCGCTGAATCAGCGCCGGCGACATCCCGAAGTCGGCAAACAGCGCCAGAATGTTCACGAGGAACGTCGTGATGCCGAAGAGCCCGAAGTCGGCGGGGTTGAGCACGCGGGCCAGCACGATCCCTCCCAGAAAGGTAAAAACCTGGAGGAAGCCCTGACGAACAAGCAACAGCCTGATCCCTTTTCTGGCCTGCTTGTGCACGTCCCGCATGCCTGGCACCCGTGATCTCTTGTTGATGGCCGCCATGCCGGGCGGCATGCCGGGGGTTGATTCATTCAGACGCGCGGCTCTGCCCTATGCGGTCCCGGAAGACCGGAGACGCGTCGTGCGTTTCAGGGAGCGGAGGATGACCGTGCGCGCACCGTCCATGGTGGCCCTCCCCCCCGGAGTGTCGATATCTCACGCCGCAAACGACCTCTCGATACTATCGAAGCAAACGTCAACGGAGGATCCGGTCGCCGATCAAGGCCAGGGTTCCGACCGTGCCGACGATCGTCAATACATCCCTCCAACTGAAGCGCTGACGCACGTACGTTTCCACCTTGATGATGTCGTCGTCCTGAAGCACCGGTTCGGGCTGCCGCAACGCCATCAATTCTTCGATGGGCGCTTCGTACGCCGTCGTCCATCCATCGCCTACCTTGCGGGAGACGCGAACGATGGACCACCGCTTCTCACGGGAATCCCGAACGCGTTCACCCGGTCCGCCCGCCAGAAAGAGCAATTCGATGAGGCCGGTTCCGAGCCGCACTTCATACCTTCCGGCAGCGCTCACGTCTCCCCACACGTTCACCTCGATGGACGACTCGCCGGGCTCGACGTGCCGGAAGAAGGTGACGGGCCGCGAGAGGTCTCCGGTCGTTTCCTGGGCCTGGCCCGCGAGCGGGGTGAGCAGCGCAAGCGCGAGAACGGGAAGGAGGCGTTTCAAGTTCTTCTCCGGCAAAACTCTCATCTATCCAAACACTTTTTTGATGACGCCGCTCAGCCTTCCTGTCGGCTTCCCGTCGTCGTAGCCGTAATAACCGTATCCGTATCCATAGCCGTAGCCGTACCCTCGACCGGCCTCCCGCACGTCGAAACGGTTCAGCACGACCCCGATCAGAGGGGCGCCCACGTCTTCCATGCTCTCCAGGGTTCGTTCGATTCCAAGCCTGTGTGTTTTGTTGGCGCTGGTGACCAGGATCGCGGCGTCGCACTGGGTGGAGAGCAGCACCGCGTCGGTGGCCCGGAGCACCGGCGGCGAGTCGACGACGATGTAATCGAAGGACTCCCGCAGCTTGAAGAGCAACTCCCGCATCTTTTTCGAGCCCATCAACTCGGACGGGTTCGGCACTGCCTTCCCTGCGGGCGCCACGTACAGGTTCTCGATGTCGCTGGCGAACCGTTCAATGTCCGGGTCGGTGTCGTCGAAGAGCAGATCGACCAGACCCGGCTCCCGTTGAATGCCGAGGAAAACGTGCCCGGAGGCGTTCCGCAGGTCGGCGTCGATGTAGAGCGTCCGCCGCCCGGATCGCGCCATGGTGATCGCGAGATTGAGCGAAGTGACGGTTTTCCCCTCATTCGGCTCCGTGCTCGTGATCAGAATCGACTGGATGAGCGCGTCGGGCCGGCTGAACTGAATGTTGGTGTGGATGCCCCGATAGGATTCCGTGATGGGAGAAAGCGGGTTGTATAGTGTGATCAGAGACGTGCTGTACTGCTTCCCTTCGATCGTGATCGTCTCCTGATCGCCGAGCTCCGTTTTGATCACCCGGTCGAACTTCGGCACGACTCCGATGAGACTGAGTCCCATGTTCCGGATGTCCTCCGGCTGATGGATGCGATGATCGGCGGCCTGCCGCAAAAAGGCGAGCCCGACGCCGAAGACCAGGCTGACGAGGAAGCCGAGCATAATGTTCTGCGTCGTATTGGGCCGCACCGGGTTGATGGGCACGAGCGCGTCGCGCACGAGTGCTACGTAACCCAGTTCGGATTCCTCTGCCACCTGCGCTTCCTGAAGTTTCTCCAGGAGGAACCCGTACAGCTTTTCCACCGACTGGCTCGCGCGCTCCAGCTTTGCCAGTTGCACCGCCTTGCGCGGGAGGTCCTTGAGCCGGCCCTCCCGGGCGTGGACCCGCTCCTGGAGCACCTTCAGCTTGGCCTCCAGCCCCTGGATGGCGATGTTTTTCTTGACGATCTCATCCTTCAGCGTGATGACCCGCTCCAGTCCTTCCCCTCCTACCTTGGCGCTCACGAGCCCGACCGCCAGAATCTCGGCGGTATATTCTTTTGCCCTCTGTTCAAGCTCTCTTTGAAATTCAGCCTTGCGTTGTATGATCTCCAGGAGCTTGGGCTCGGCCGCCTCGTTGCCCCGGAGCGAAGGGTTCCGCGCGTAAAACTCCTCCGCCTCCGCGGCCAACGTGACGATGCGGCTCTGCAAGATCGAGATGCGGTTTTCCACGTCGGAAGCGATCCGCCGGGCCAGTCCCGGCGCGATCCGATCAAGCTCTTTCTCCATCGCCGCAAGCGAGGCGCGTTCCAGTTCGAGGTCTACGCGGGCTTCTTCCACTTCGGCATCGATTTGCGAGATTTGCTGAACGAGAAGACTGCTCTCCGTCTCCAGCGCAACGATGCCCTCGTCTTTCTTGAACTGCGCCGTCCGCGTCTCCAGCGAATCCAGCTGCCGCTGCCGCTTCTCGAGCTGACCCTCCAGAAAAACACGCGAAGCCGTAATGCCCTGCCGGCTGGATTCCCGGCTGTAGTTCTTGTATTCCTCGGCATAGAGATTCGCGATCAACGCCGCCTCTTCCGGCAGCGTACTGTTCGCCGTGATGCGGATCATGTCTACTCGTTCTCCCTGCAGCGCGAAGATGACGCGCTGCCGGAGGAGCTTCCCTGCGATCTGCTCGGCCGTATTGGGCTCTCCCGCCGCGTTCGACAGGATCGGCAACGGTTGGCCGGACTGCGGGCCTTTGCCGGTCTCGATCAATCTATGGGCCACGCGCCCGGCCAGCCGAAGGGACTGTTTCAGAAATTCCAGTTCGTTGTAAAGTCCACGATCGTCCGTGCCGAACGTGATCACGCTGCTCAAAGCCGAGGACGCCTCCGTATCCACCTTGACGATGCTGAACGTCTCGTATTCAGGCGTCACCAACAGCGTGTACGCCGTCACCGCGCCCATGACGAGCACGAAGGAAAACAGGATGATCCACTTGCCCCGCCGGATCGCATTCACAACGTCCATCAGGTTGACCTGGCTTTCCTGCGGAGCTGCCTTATGCGGCAAACTGTTCCGGGTCCCGGCGCCATTAAGCGGCCTTTCCATAGGTTACCGGCGAGCCTTTAATGAAGAATTCTGACTATTTGACCACACCGTGCCGAGAAGTATCCGTTTAGATCCTGGCTGTGCGAGCGATCGGCACGGCTATTTACACAACCTGTGCCAATATCACAACAGCCAGTGGCGTAGCGGAAGATAAGCATACTGGAATCTTCCGGGATCCATACGTCCGGCACTGTCGATCCACTACGCGAGGAAGGGGTCGCCGGATCCCGGGAAAGGCCATGGTGGGTAAGAGGAGCCTGCTCAACCGGAGCCCATCCCGGAGCCACATTGCCGGGATCGACCTTCACGGAGAGTCGCGCAGATCGCAGAAGCAACTTCGCCCGGCTGAGGATGCGCGCCGGTCAACTTGCCCCCTCTCCACGCAGAATGACGGGGATCGTCCTCCAGAGCAAACGAACGTCGAGCAGGAGGGACCATTTTTCCACGTATTCGACGTCGAGTTCCAGACGTTCGTAGAAGAGCAGCTTATTGCGGCCGCCGGTCTGCCACAGCCCCGTCAAGCCCGGACGAACGCTCAGGATCGTGCGAGCGCCGCGCCCCCGCATCTTATAGAGTTCGCTCGGCATATAGGGCCTTGGACCCACCAGGCTCATCTCTCCTTTGAACACGTTCCATAGCTGGGGCAACTCATCGATGCTGTACTTCCGGATGACGCGACCAACGGAGGTGATCCGGGGATCGTTCTGCAGCTTGTGAAAACGGGCATACTCTTCCCGCAACTCGGGATCGGCTTCGAGAATCTCCTTGAGCAACACGTCGGCGTCCGCATACATGCTGCGAAATTTGAGCATGGCGAAGCGGCGCTCGCCTTTGCCCACACGGATCTGCTTATAGAGCAACGGTCCGCGCGAGTTGAGCTTGATAAACAGCGCCACGATCAATCCTACGGGGAGCAACAATATCAGGCCGAACAGAGCCCCGAGAATGTCGATGGTTCGTTTGAGCACGACCTGCCAGAACTTCAACTGAGCGCCCCAGAGTGCCAGAGACGGCCTTTTGACTCGGGATGAAGCCGCGCTCTTAAAACTCTGCGTAGGACGAACTATGGAATCCGACTCTTGCGTGATAGCCTCCATTTGAGCAATATAGGGGGTTGACTATGAATGCAGACGGAGATCAGGGAAGGATGCTGTCGAAAGGCTTGGTTCTTCCGTAATTATGGCCCACAACAGTTCCGGCTCCCTGGAGCCGATCTCTCTCCCCGGCGGCTTTGCCCAGAATGATCTCAGGTCGACTCAGCCCTGAATATCGATCAAAGGGACGGCTGCACGCAGGCGATTTGAGATCAGATCGGCATTTGTATGACAAGGTGGCAAAAGCTCGCAGCTCACTCTGTTCTTAAAAAGCGGAACTTCCGCAGACACAGAGATGATAGTGGTCTATCGGACAAAGCTCTTCACTTCTTAAATCCATCTCTCCAAGAGGTGAACACAGAGAGTGACTGCGAGATAAGGGTTCGCGCAGGCTCGGCTGCGCGCGTGGCATGAATATTAGAAGAGCGTTTTCATACGTACACACGCTCCCCTCTTGTAATCAAGATACGGAAAAGATCGATTCTTTCACAAAAGTGTCACAAAAATAATTCGGCTCGGATCCTCGGCCCTTCCGTCCCTCCCAGGGTTTGAACCCGTCAACCATTCGAGGTTGAGATCGAGGTCGCTTTCGTACGGCGCTCGCGCTCAAAAGCCGTCCATTCCTTATCTACGATGGCGGCCATCTCCGCCCGGAACCGCGCCTGAGAGAAGCCTTCGGCATGTGTACGGATACGCTCGGGAGAGAACACATGAGCGTTCGCTTCCAGTGCCTGAACCGCTTCGATGAGCGCGGGCACGGTCTGTTCCTCGAAAAACAGGCCCGTTTCGCCGGGAAGGACCGTCTCGGTGGCTCCGCCCCGCCCGAAAGCGATCACCGGCGTGCCGCAGGCCTGCGCTTCCACGGGCACGATGCCGAAATCCTCTTCGGCGGCGAAAACGAACGCCCGCGCGCGCGCCATGTGCCGCTTGACGACTTCAAACGGTTGGTAGCCCATCAACGCGACGTTCGGACCGGCTTTGCGCCGAATTTTCTCAAACTCCGGCCCTTCTCCGATCACGACGAGCTTCTTGTCGGGCATGCGGCTGAAAGCCTCCACGATGAGATCGATCTTTTTGTATGGAACCATGCGTGAGACCGTGAAATAGTAGTCCTCTTTCTGCGTCTCGAGCGAGAAGCCTTCCGTATCCACGGGCGGATAGACGACGTGAGCCTCGCGCCGGTAGATCTTCCGGATACGCCGGGCCACGTAGTTCGAGTTGGCCACGTACACGTCCACCCGGTTGGCCGTGGCCACATCGTAGAGGCGCAGATAATGGAGCATCATTTTGACGAACTTCGCCCGCAGCCCCTTCTCCAAATTCGCCTCCCGGAGATATTGAAAATAGAGATCCCAGGCATATCGAACCGGCGTGCATACGTAGCTGATGTGCAACTGCTGTGCGCTCGTCAGCACGCCCTTCGCGACCCCGTAGCTCTGAGAAACGACGACATCATAGCCCGTCAGGTCAAACTGTTCGATGGCCAGGGGCAGAAACGGGAGATAATACCGATATTTACTCCTCGCGAAAGGCATCTTCTGAATAAAAGACGTCGTCACCGGCTTGCCCCGAAGGAAGTGACGTTGATCGTCCGGCAGAAAGTCGAAGAGGCTGAACAGGTCGGCCTCCGGATAGACGTGAATCAGTTGTTCCAGCACGCGTTCGGCCCCGCCATAGACGGGCAGCCATTCGTGCACGATGGCCGTGCGCATAGTACCTTGCCTCTGTGAAGATGCCCGGACCCGAACACCTTTGCCGTTTGATTTCTTCCGCGTCAAGGGTAGCAACCTAATGGATATCGTCTTCCAATCACAAGCCTAAATGACGGAATTGCTCCTATGATTCAACGCATCGCCCTTCTGGGCGTGGGACTCATCGGCGGCTCGCTGGGGCTGGCCTGGAAGAGAAACCGCCCCGACCTTCACATCACCGGCTTCGACGCCCCGGACGTGCTGGACCGAGCCTCCATGCTCGGGATCGTGGACGAGAAGGCCGCCACGGCCCGAAACGCCGTGATGGGAGCGGATCTCGTGGTGCTCGCGGCGCCCATCGGCGCGAACCTCCGGCTGCTCGAGGAGGCGGGGCCACATGTGCGTCCCGGCGCCCTCATCACGGACGTCAGTTCGGTCAAAAAGCCCCTCATGGAGCACGCCCGCCTCTTCGTCGAACCGGAGAACCTGTTCGTCGGCGGTCATCCGATGGCGGGCGCCGAGCACAGCGGCGTCGAACATGCCGACGCGCTGCTCTTCGAGAACGCGACGTACGTGCTCTGTCCGCCCGAAGATGAACCCGACCGGGAAGCGCTCGGCGAACTCATCCGCCTCATCGAAGCAACGGGCGCTCGCGTCCTTCTGCTCGACGCCGGGCGTCACGACCGCATCGCCGCCGTCGTGAGCCACCTGCCGCAACTCCTTGCCGTTGCCCTGATGAATCAGACTGCCGAAGAACAGGCCCACGACGAAGCCTTCCTCCACCTTGCCGCCGGAGGCTTCCGCGACATGACTCGCATTGCCTCCTCTCCCTTCCGGCTATGGCGGGACATCCTTCTCGCCAACGAGGGCGCCATCCTCGACGCTCTCGGACGCTTCACGAGCCTCCTGCGCACCCTGCGCAACCGGCTCATCGAAGAAAACCTCGATGCGCTCGAAGATGCCTTCGAACGCGCCCGAACCCTCCGCGAGACTATCCCGCGCGACACGAAGGGCTTCCTTCATCCCCTCGCCGACGTGTACGTGTACGTCGAGGATCAGCCCGGCGCGCTCTTCGGCATCACCCGCGCGCTCTTCAACGCAGAAATCAGCATCAAAGACATCGAACTGCTCAAGATCCGCGAGGGCACGGGCGGCACCTTCCGCCTCGGCTTCACCGACGAAACGGCGGCCGAGGCGGCGCGGGAGGCGCTCGAGCGGGCTGGCTACCGGGCGCATCGCCTCTGAGGCGGCGTCTCCCGGAAACCCGGCGCAATATGAACGCCCCTCGAAAAAAGCTCCCGAACGGCATTCTCCACCCCCGCGCCCGCCGGTTCCATTGACACTCCATTCGATCCGGTGTATCATGAAAATTCCGGGGCCGCGGCGCGCATGCGCAGGGCGGACAACCATTTCGGACGATCCCAAACGGTGACCTACATGGCAGTTTCGGAAACGCTCAAAAAAACCCCCCTCTACGACGTTCACGTGGCCCTGGGCGCACGCATGGTCCCCTTTGCCGGCTTCGACATGCCCGTGCAATACTCCGGCATCATCGACGAGCACATGGCCGTCCGCACCGCGGCGGGGCTCTTCGACGTCAGCCACATGGGCGAGGTTTATGCCCGCGGGCCGCGCGCCTTCGACTTCGTGCAGAACCTCGTCACGAACGACGCCGCGCGCCTCACCGACGGGCGCGCCATGTACACGGTCATGTGCCGACCCGACGGCGGCATCGTGGATGATCTCCTCGTCTACCGGATAAACGCCGAGGAGTACATGCTCGTCATCAACGCCTCGAACATCGAGGGGGATTTCGCGTGGATGCAGGCCCACAATCCCATGGGGGCGGAACTCACGAACGTCTCCGATGAGATCGCGCTCCTCGCCATTCAGGGACCGGAGGCCTTCGGGATCGTGCAATCGCTCGTCGGCGACGCGCTCGACCTCGACGCGATCAAGTTTTACCACTTCGTTCCGATGGCGCCGGGCGCTTTCCTCGGCTGTTCGTGGGCGATTCTCTCGCACACCGGCTATACGGGGGAGCGCGGCCTGGAGATTTATTGCCAAGCCGGAGACGCCGTCCGGATATGGGAGGCGCTCATGGAAGCCGGTCGGGCGCGCGGCCTCAAACCCGCCGGTCTCGGCGCACGCGACACGCTCCGGCTCGAAGCCGGGTACTGCCTCTACGGGAACGACATCACCGAGGAGACCAACCCGCTCGAAGCCGGACTCGGGTGGCTGGTGAAATTCGACAAAGGCGATTTCGTCGGGCGTGAGGCGCTCGTGAAGGTGAAGGAGGAGGGGCCCGCGCGGAAGCTCGTCGGCTTCGTCGTCGAGGGGCGCGGGCTGCCCCGGCACGGCTACCCCATCCTCGACGCCGAAGGCGCGGAGATCGGCGTCGTCACGAGCGGCACGCAATCGCCCGTCCTCCGCACGGGCGTCGGCCTCGGATACGTCCCGAACGATCCCGCCTTCACCCGTCCCGGCACGCGCCTGGGGATTGCCGTGCGAAAGCGCCCCCTCCCGGCGACCGTGACGAAACCGCCTTTTCACAAAAAATAGCTCCGGACCCGGAGCAATCTATAACCTCCGGGTGTACCTTTACGCAAGCAGTCAAACGCAGTCTTCTTTTCCACGCCCCAGTATTGATGCCCGGGGCACACTGTTTGTTCACCCACAATGTGCCGACCGAACCCTTCCTTTCCCGGCATCCGGACGTTCCCGGTGGAACGAAGCGGCTGAGGGATGCTGCCCGCCGGTCGCGCTCACCCAGTCTCTTCGAAGCGATACGGAATTATAGTCTTCGAAGCTTATCCTTGAGTTTTCGGAATGAAAATCGAAGTTTTTTTGACGGGACAGACCCTCACCGATGAAGACGTCAGGGGGTATACCGTCGTCGTGATCGACGTGCTTCGCACCAGTTCGACGATAGCCACGGCGCTGAGCAACGGCGCGCGGGCGGTGGTGCCGGTGGCGGACATGGCCGAGGCGGGCAAGATCGCCGCCAATCTCGATCAGGCGAGCTTTCTGATGGGCGGCGAACGCGGCGGCAAAAAGATCGAGGGGTATCATCTGGGCAACTCCCCCCTCGAATACGACCGGGCGACCGTCGAGGGCAAGACGATCATTCTGAACACGACCAATGGCACGAGCGCGATCCTCCACGCGCGGGAGGCGGAACACCTCGTCGTCGGCAGTTTCCTGAATGCGGGCCGCGTCGTCGATTTTGCGCGGGAGAAAGGGCGGGACGTGGCCCTCGTGTGCGCCGGATGGCGCAATCGTATCTCGCTCGAAGACACGCTCTGCGCCGGTCTGATGCTGCATCGCCTCTGGGAGGGGCGGGAGCCCGCCGCCGTATCGGACTCGGCGCACATTGCCTTCACCCTCTTCCGGAACGACGGCGGCAACCTCCACGAGGCCATCGAGCATTGCAATCACGCCCAGCGACTCTCGGAGATCGGCTTGCACGCCGATCTCAACTATTGCACCCGCGTGGACGCATTGCCCGTCCTCCCCTGCTTCGACGACAGCCGCCTCGTCCTCTATCCCCCTCCCGGCGAGGACCGGCCCGGCCTGACCCGGCCCGCACCTGTCGAGCGGGCGACTCCAAACGCCGCCTGAATCGAACGCGCAACGGATCGCCGCACCCGCCTCCCTCCGGCGTCCGCGGGTTCTCCCGCAAAAATCTGGATTCACCGCCTGTGCTGTCGTAGTTTAAAGCATGGCTAAAACGGCGCGTAAAAAGAAGAAAGGGCACGCCTCCGGCAAGCAGCCCCGGCCGGCTCTCGTGTCGCCGCAACGAAAAAAGGAAGTACTGGGCCTGATCTTGATGGTGCTGGCGCTTCTGCTCACGCTCGCGGTCGTCACCTACAGCCCGGCGGACGACGCCGTGGCGCAACAGTTCTCGCTCGACGCGCTCCTCAATCCCGGCGACAACCGGGCCGAGAACGCGCTCGGACTCATCGGCGCGGCCATCGCCCGGCTCCTCGTGCCGCGCGCGCTCGGCTATTCGGCGCTCATCTTCCCCGCCCTCCTCTTCGCCTGGGGGTACGTCTTCTTCCGCAACCGCACGCCGGTCTACCTTCCGCTGCTGACGATCCTCCTCAGCGTGAGCGCCTTCATCCTCTCGGCCCTCTTCGGCTGGTTCGGCCTGACGATGGAAGTGGACCTGCTGAACTGGAGCGGAGCCTGGGGCCTCGGCGCAGCAGGGTGGATGCAACGCATCTTCGGCGCCGCCGGCTCGCTCATCCTGACGCTCCTCACGCTCGTCGTGACCGTCCTCCTGGTGGTCGACCACGACATCCAGCGCTCGATCGACCGGGTGGAGGAGTTCGTCAAGACCTCGCGGGAGCGTCTGAAAACGTGGCGGGAGGGCAAACGCGGACAGCGCGCCGAACGACGAGCCGAGCGACAACGCGCGCTCGAAGAACGCCGCGCCGAACGGGCACGCGCCGAAGCGGAGCGCGCCCGGAAGCAACCGGCCGAACCCTCCCGGCAGGCAAAAATTCCCCGACAGGCCGAGCCCTCCCGACCGACTCGATCGGCAATCCGTACGCCGGAACGGCCCGTCCTGCCCACCGCATCCCCGCGAGCCCCCGTCCCGGAGCCCCTGACCCCGGAGGCCGAGGCGCGCCCCGCTCCCGAGCCCCAGCCCCCCGCCGAACCTGCCGAGCCGCCGCAACTCGAACTGAAGGTGCGCGCCCGCATCGAGGAAGAGAAAACAGACGCGCTCGACGTCAAGGTCGACGCCGCCCTCGAAGAAGCGCCCTACGAGATGCCGTCGCTCGACCTCCTCGACGACGCCGACGAAAGCGACGTCCGGATCGACTATGACGAGCTCGAAGAGAACAAGCAGATTCTCCTCGACAAGCTTGCCACGTACAACATCGAGATCACCGACATCAACGCCATCGTCGGCCCCACGGTGACGCTGTACGAACTCACGCCCGCTTCCGGCGTCAAGATCAGCCGCATCACGGCGCTCGAAGACGACCTCGCCATGGCGATGGCCGCGCGCGGCATTCGCATGATCGCCCCCATCCCCGGCAAGACGGCCATCGGCGTCGAAATCCCGAACCATCGCCGCGAGCTCGTCCGCATCCGCGACGTCATCGGCACGGCCCGTTTCCGAGACACCGACTACGAACTACCCCTCATCATCGGCAAGACCATCGAGGGGGAGGTCTACATTCAGGACCTCACGAAGATGCCGCACGTGCTCATCGCCGGAGCGACGGGCTCGGGCAAGTCGGTGGGGGTCAATGCCTTCATCACGGGGTTGCTCTACGCCTGTCCGCCGTCGATGCTCAAGTTCGTGATGATCGATCCGAAAAAGATCGAACTTCAGCCGTATGCCCGCATCATGGACCACTTCGCCGCGATGCCGTCCGGCGTGGACGAACCGATCATCACCGATTTCTCGCAGGCGCTGAGCACGCTCAAGAGCTGTGAGAAAGAGATGGAGTTGCGGTACGACCATCTCTCGAAAGCGCGCGTGCGCAGCCTTGCCGAATACAACAAACGCCTTCGGGAGGGCCGCCTGTCTTCCGAGGACGGCCATCGCCCGCTCCCGTACATCGTCGTGGTCGTGGATGAGCTGGCCGACCTCATGATGACGGCGGGGAAAGACATCGAGGGACCGATCGCCCGCCTCGCACAGATGGCCCGCGCCGTGGGCATCCACCTCATCCTCGCCACCCAACGCCCGTCGGTGGACGTGATCACGGGGCTGATCAAGGCCAACTTCCCCGCGCGCATCGCCTTCAAGGTGGCCACGAAGATCGACTCGCGCACCATTATCGACCGGAACGGAGCGGAAGGGCTGGTCGGCAACGGCGACTTGCTCTTCATGCTCGGCAGCCGCCTGATGCGCCTCCAGGGACCGTTCGTCTCGATGGAAGAAGTGGACCGGCTGACCCATTTCATCGGCGAACAACCCGGCAGCGGGCCCTACCTCCTTCCCGACCTCGAAGAGAATCCCGAAGCCCCGGGCATGACGGCCGGCGCCGAAGAGCGCGACGAGCTTTTCGACGAGGCGGCGCGCATCATCGTGCGGAGCGGGCAGGGCTCGGTCTCGCTGCTCCAGCGGAAGCTCTCCGTCGGGTACTCCCGGGCCGCCCGCATCGTGGATCAACTCGAAGACGCGGGCATCGTGGGGCCGTTCGAAGGCTCGAAAGCCCGGCAGGTTCTCGTAGACGATGAGTTTCAACTCGACGACTTGCTCAAGTCAAAGCCCTGATCCAGAGCCCCGGGGACGGGCCGTCGCCCCCCAACCAACCGCCTCTTTCCGATGACCGACTGTCCTTTTTGCGCCATTATCGCCGGACGGCTCCCGGCAAGCATCGTACACCGGGACGACGTGTGCACCGCTTTCCTGGACATCCGACCCGTCAACCCCGGCCACACGCTCGTCGTGCCGAACGCGCACGCGGCGCACCTCGCCGACGTGCCGCCGGAGACGGGCGGTCCGCTCTTTCGCACGGCGCAGCGCGTCGCCGCCGCGCTCCGGACCTCGGGCGTGCGCTGTGAAGGCGTCAACTTCTGGCTGGCCGACGGCGAAGCGGCCGGGCAGGAGGTGATGCACGTACACCTCCACGTCGTCCCCCGTTACCGGGGCGACGGCTTCGGGATCAGGCCCGGCCCCACCTATGGCCACACGCCTTCCCGCGAAACACTCGATGCCCTCGCCGAACGCATCCGCGCCGGGCTCGGCTAAACCGCCGAGGCATCTCTTCACGTAAACTTGGCGCCTCTCTCCGCATGACGTTCCCCGGCCTTCGGCGACATCCCGTACTTTTCCGGCCGAACGTTTCGATGAACGAACCCTCCCGAACATGCCAGGCTCCCCCGACGCTTTCCCCACCATCGGCATCCTCGGCGGCGGTCAACTGGGCCGCATGACGGCGATGGCCGCGATCCGCCTCGGAA
>Ga0256841_1001932_pt1 | contig 17105 bp, 16 predicted proteins | sample 356308metaG_FD_185971 | JGI IMG/M metagenome (GOLD analysis project Ga0256841, IMG submission 185971) | Hydrothermal vent microbial communities from Mid Atlantic Ridge, Atlantic Ocean - 356-308 | ecosystem: Environmental > Aquatic > Marine > Hydrothermal vents | place: Atlantic Ocean: Mid... | reverse complement strand
CTTTATGTTTATAAGAAGTAGTATAGCACTTTTTTATCTACCCAAATGTTAACAGGTTAACAAAAATGAAGCAGGAGAGAGGTGTCTTTATGAAAAAATCGGCAGCCATATGGAAAAGCGTGCGCCGTTCTCTGTATTTTCGGCTTCGAGTTTGCCCTGCATATTTTTTTCTATCATACTTTTGGCAAGGTTCAAACCGAGGCCGGAACCCTCTTTTTTCGTCGTGACATAAAGATCGAAAATGGTATCGAGTACCTCTTCGTCGATGCCCCCGGCATTGTCTTCGATGCGTATACAGGCAAAGTCATTTTCTTGAGCAATTGTAATGCTGATACGCATCTTATCACGGGGGTTTTCCATAAAGGCATCTTTTGCATTTTTCAGCAGGGAGAGGAGAACCTGGTTGAACTCATTGGGGTACCCGTAGGCTGAAAGTGTCTTGTCGCCTTTTATCTTCAGCGAAATATTCTTATGCCGATATGCATTTTCTATCAGCCTTGCAACACTTTGAATACTTTCAAAAAGGGTAAAGAATACTTTCTCTTTGAGCGGATTGAAAAAATTCTGAAAATCCAGTACGGTCTGATCCATATGCCGTACCTGCATAAGAATGTCATCGAGTTTTTTGTCAAACAGCTCTTTCTCGAGAGGATCAACCTCCAGCCTGCTTTTGAGCAGGTTGGCGATCAGGCTGATGACACTCAAAGGCTGCTTCCACTGATGCGTGATCATGCCTATCATCTCTCCCATCTGGGCATGACGCGACTGGATCTCCAATATCTGCTGTTTTTCCCTGTTTTTTCTGATCTCCTCTTCTACGAGTGTCTGCATCTCTTCATTGAAGCGTTTGAGCTGACTGTTCTTACCCGAGATCTCTCTTAAAAGCAGCGCTTTTTCATTGCGTTCCTGTACCAGGTTCTGCTGCATTTTTGCCTGCGCTGTAATGTTTTCAAAAAGGATAATGACGGTTTCATACCGGTTTTGTTCCCCTCCTCCGCATCTTCCCGGATGAATATGAATATCCACATACTGCCCGGGCCCCTTGACGATATAGGGAAGCTCCAGCGTACCTCTCTCTTTTTTGAATATTTTTTCTATCTCTTCTTCCAGTCCATAGAGTTCCGGAACGGTTTCCGTAAGGTTCAGGTTATCACATTCGACAGCATCAACATCACAGAGTTTAAAAGCCTTGTCCGAATATTCAATGATCTTCAGTGTATCGTCGATGACCATATATTCATAAATGTGGTTGGCATTGATCGCATTGAGTATCTCTTGTATGTGCATCCTCTGATCCTTTGTTATCCCAGCATATAGTGTGCAAGGGTATGGAACATTGTTTCAACACCCTCACCGCTTTTTGCAGAAGCGAGGAAAACTTTTTTTGCTTTTTGCCTATATGTTTCCGAAGTATCGGAAAGCATCTTTTCCGCCTGTTCCCTGCTGATCTTATCGACTTTGTTCAAGACGATGACAATAGGAGCAGACGGAGTGATGGAGAGAACCGTTTCAATATACTTCTCTATACTCTCCATGGTTTCCGTACGCGTGATATCGGCGACAATAATACACCCGTGTGCCCCCATCAGATACGTTCGGTTAACCGGTTTTACTTCCGTTCCGCCTTCAATATCCCAAATAAGCCCCTGTACCACTTCATCTTCAAGTGCGATATTTTTTCTCGATATCTTCACACCGATCGTGCTCAAATAGGAATCACTGAACTGATTATCCACAAAACGGCGGATCAAACTTGTTTTTCCTGTTGCAAAATCACCGATCAAAATTATTTTTTTTGATATCATTATTGAGTGTATCCTTTTTGGTTGCCTCTGTTTTCCATTCTATTCAACGATGTAATAAAGTTTTTATTGTCTCTATCTCTTTTTCTGCCTCATCTTCATTTCTAAGATCTGACATCCTGTCACCGGCATCGGTATTTCCCATATTGTAAAACAAACCTTTGAGGGCATGCAGCGTTTTATTGATCTTTTCAATATCCGCAGGCTCTTCTTCTACAAGTGCTTTAAGCTTTTCAAGTTCTTTTCCAAGATCCCGTTTTCCCGATGCAAGAAGCTGTTCTATCTGTTCTTCTTTAAAACCAAACGTCAGGAATTTTTCCGAAGCGATGCGTAACGTTTCATTGATAAGTTCTTCCATTCTCCACTTTCCTTCTCTTGTTTTGGCTTTATTATACTACAAGATATCAGTAACTCTTCTTGTTTTTCTTCAAGTACTGTCAAAGATAAAATGATGTATAGTTATAGCTATCCCAAACAGGAAGGCTGCACAGATGATACGTATTGCCATTGCCGATGACCATGAGATCGTCCGCAATGGGCTTGCTATGGTCATTGAACGCGAAGAGGGGCTGAGTGTCGTACTGCAGGCCTCTTCCTTTGCCGAACTTGTTTCCAAACTGGAACAGACAGAAACAGACCTGCTGATCCTCGACCTCAATCTCGGCGATATGAACGGACTTGTCTCCATCGATAATATCATGGCATTGTATCCTTCCCTTCCTGTTTTGGTCCTCAGTGCATTTCCCGAAGAACTCTATGCCGTCCGTACCTTCAAAAGCGGTGCTTCAGGCTACCTGAACAAAGCAGTCGTCACTGCCGAACTGATCGATGCCATCCATACGATCATGAACGGCAAAAAATATGTGAGCCGCACCTTATCCGAGACACTGGAATACGGCATCGACCTTGGAAAGGAAGAGACAGACCCCGTCAGCCTGCTTTCCAAACGCGAATTTGAAGTCCTCTCCCTTATGGCATCCGGCCATACACCCCACCAGATCGCCGAAGAGTTGGATGTAAGCCCTAAAACGGTCTCAACCTACCGTACACGGATCATGGAAAAACTGATGCTGAAAAATCCTTCCCAGCTTCTTCAGTTCGCCTATGAAAGATTTTCCTCCTCATCCTGATTCTGAGCGTCAGGGAAAAGAAGTCTGAATACCGCACCATCCTTGCCATTTTCCACTTCTATTTTTCCGTCACAGTGGTCTTCAATGATAATCTTCGACATATAGAGCCCCAGACCTGTACCATTGGCATTTTCTTTTGTTGTAAAATAGGGATCGAAGATCTTGTCTATGATTTTTTCCTCTATACCGCCGGCATTGTCTTCGATTTCGAATAGGATCTTTTCATTTGCTTTAAAAATCCGAAGAGTGATCTTCGGCTCCGGTACTTTTTTCATTTCCAGGGCATCTTCCGCATTTTTGATCAGGTTCAAAATAACATGGAGGATCTCATTGGGATAGGTATAGATACTGCATGAACTGCAATGATATTCTTTGGAAAACATGATATTCTTATTCTCCAATGCGCTTTCGGAAAGCATCAATGCATTATCGGCAATCTTTGAAAATTTTAATCTTTTTTTTTCTTTGTCTAGTTTGAAAAAATTTCTGAAATCATCGATCGTAGAGGAAAGATGCTGTACATATTCTCCAATATTTCCAACTTTCTTTTTCAAAAAATCTTCATCATATTTTCCTCTCTCTATACTGAATTGTATAGTTGCGGAGATCGTAGCAATGGCATTAAGCGGCTGACGCCACTGATGGGCGATCATACTGATCATCTCTCCCATTTGCGCATATCTTGCCTGCCTGAAGAGCATTTTTTCGTGTTCTCTGCTCTCTTCTATTTTTTTCTCTATTCTTCTTTCCAGATCTGTATTGAGCTGCTGCAATTCATAGGTTTTGTGTTCCAGTTCCCTTGTCTTTTTTTGTACTTCTTCCGAAAGGATATGTTGCGCCGTCAAAAGAGTTGAAGTGGAACGTTCTTCAATATCTGCATACCAGTAGGAGATCATCAGCACTATCAGCATATTCATGATCCAGATCAAAAAGCTGATCAGATTCAAATGTAGATCGTTGATATGGGAAAAGAACAGGATCACCAGAAACAAGCCCAGTGCAGCAATCCACAGCATCCCCTCTTTTCTTTCAAAAACGTAGAACACCATATACACTATCGTAGAGAACCAAACAAAGCGCATGGGATTCTCAGGATTATTCAAAAGAAGAAGGATCGACGTCGCTGCGGCAGCAAAAAAAACAAAACGTACAATGATCTTATATTTCTTAAAATCTATTGTCAGCATCACATGCCCCAACAAAACGACCAAAAAGAACAATGCATCGATAAATGCCTGTATATAATTTTTCTCTACCAGGCGGACAAAACTCATGGTTCCGACCACGATCATCAAAATTTTGAAGATCTTTAAAAGCAGTTTTACTTTTTCATGTAAAAAATAGTCTTCTTCTATGAGCATTATCCATGATCCTGTCTTATTTTTTTCTATTTTTCACGAGAATATTATGTATACTCGCCAACAATGCTTCCGGCTCTATGGGTTTGCTGAGATAATCATCAAAACCAGCCTCCAAAAAACGCTCTCTGTCCCCCTGAAGGGCATTGGCCGTCAGAGAAATAACAGGGGTATGCGGCAAATGCTTTTCTTTTTCTATCTCCAGAATCCTGCCGGTAGCTTCCATACCTCCCATACGGGGCATATTCTCATCCATTAGAATGATGTCGAATGTTCCGTTTTTGAACTTTTCGATCGCTTCAATCCCATCATTCGCCATTTCATAGCTCAAGCCCGCATTCTCCAGAACAATACTGACCAACATGCGGTTGGCTTCATAATCTTCTACGATAAGCACATGCCCCTGAAGGTCTATCTTCTCTTTTTCAACTTTCAACTCTTCTTCACCAGGCGGTACCGGCACGGATAATCTGAAGACACTCCCTTTCCCCTCCTGGCTTTTGAGTGTCAATGTTCCATTTAAAAGGCGGGAAAGTTCAAGGCTTATGGTCAGCCCGAGGCCTGTGCCGCCATAGATCCTGGCAGTGGAACCGTCAGCCTGGATGAAAGGTTCAAAAATACTTTTCTGTTTTTCCTCACTGATCCCGATACCATAATCTTTCACCATGATATTCAAATATCCGTTCTTGTACCAGACCACACTTTTCACGATGGAACCTTCAGGCGTGAATTTGATGGCATTGGAAAGCAGGTTGGTGAAGATCTGCTTGATACGCAGCACGTCGCCAAAGAGTATTTTGGGCATATTGTTATTGTATTTTATTTTGAAATCGATATGTTTTTCAGCTGCTTTGGCCTGAAAAAGTTCTGCAATCGTTATCAGGTTCTCATAAGGATCGAAATTGCACGGTTCTATTTTCAGCTTGCCACTCTCAATCTTGCTGATATCCAGAACATCATTGATGATCTGCAGCAGAGAGTCCGACGAGTTTTTGATGATATGCAGATATTTCAATTTCGTCTTATCGCGTTCATTCTCTTCAAGAAGTGTGATAAATCCGATAATAGCATTGAGCGGCGTCCGTATCTCATGCGACATGTTTGCAAGAAATTGACTCTTTTGCTGCGTTGCTTCTTCGGCAAGCTTCTTCGAACTCTCCAAAGCTTCATTCATCGCTTTGAACTGTCTTTTATGTTCTATGATCCCTATCACATGGGCAAACACTTTTTGAAAACGATTCATCTCGATAGGCTTTAAAATAAAATCCGTGACTTCAAGATCAATCAGTCTTATCAGATAATTCGTTTCATTATGGGCAGAGATCACAATGATATTTTGGCGTTCATGCCATTTCCTGATCTGCTCGATCATTTCTATACCATTCATCTTGGGCATATTGATATCTGTCAGGACAATATCATAATAGCAGCCATGTTGATCATAAAATGCCTGATACTTTTCCAACCCTTCCTGTCCGTTTTTTGCTACATCGACATTGTTGAAAAAAATATGCAAAAGATCGAAAGTGTTCTCCCTGATCATAGCATTGTCTTCCACATAAAGGATGGAAATATCATCAGTATGATTCAAAAGTATGGTATTGTCTTGTGGCATGGACTTCCTTCAAAATATTCAACTAAACTCAAGTTTCATTATAGCGATTTATTTTTATTTGGACAAAAGAAGAGAGATCAGAACCCTTTATTCAATATCGCTCTGATCTGATTGGGTACATAATATTTGAACTGCTTGGGATAAATGAAAAACTCAAGCGTACCTTTGACTGTTTCAAGTTCACTCCATGATCCAATATCGAAATTGATCGCCACAACACCTGAAGTAGGTATCTTCGCAATATGTTCATCGATAAGAAGGTTGGCAGTATCGGTCAGCTGCGGGTTATGGCCGACAACAAAAATCGTATCATGCTCATCGTCCTGCATCAGAAGCAGCTCTTTGAGTACATCGGTAGGGGTAAAATACAACTCTTGCAAATAATTTGTCCGACAGTCGGATTCCAGTATCTCAGAAAGGATATCGGCCGTTTCCTGTGCTCTGCGTGCACAGCTTGAAAGCATGAGATCAGGCTTCAGCCCGCGCAGTTTCAGGTATGAGCCGATGGTTTTGAGATCTTTTTTCCCTTTTTTCGTCAAAGCCCGTTCAAAATCACTCGCACCGGCTTCGCGCCAGCTTGATTTGGCATGTTTGATAAAATATAATGTTTTGATGGTATTACCTTTATAGTATTTTATCTTGGAAAAAAAGCATTACATTTTCCCGAGTTCTTCTGAAATGGCTTTCGATGCTTTCTCCATGATCATTTTTGCCAAAGCCACATTTCCGTCATCTCGGAAGATAGCAAAGACGTTGATCTTGGTAAAATTGTCATCCGATTCTGTTCCTTTGCTGTTGATAAGGAAGACATGTCCATCAAGTGTTTTGGCTTCCAGTGATGAAGCTTCCGCAAAACCGACATCAAGAGAAGATTCGGATACCATTCTGTAGGCATCGTTAAAAATACTTGCAGAATAAGGAATATCCGTTCCTGTATTGTCATTGTCGAAATAGAGTGTTTCACCTGAGTAGTTCAGTACAGCAGAGCCGAGGTATCCGTTGACTGCACGCAGTCTTTTCATTGCATTGTTAAAATCTATCATTGTCTATCCTTTGTTGTGTCATTATTTGTTGAGCGATGTCATGAATTGGTTGAATGTAGCAAAACTCTGCCCGTTTTCCTGCAAAAAAGCTTCCAGCGCTTTTTCTGATGCTTCCACGCCTTCATTTTTTTCTATTTCCAGCAGTTTTGCATACAGATCACTGATCGTTTTCTTTGCATTATCGGTAATAGCCCTTCGTGTCGATACATAGTTCCTGAAAGAACCATCAGGGTTTTTTGCCACTCTGACCTGTGCGATGACCCAGTAGTAACCGCCGTCCTTGCAGAGGTTTTTGACATAAGCGATCACGTCTTTACCCTCTTTGATGTTGTCCCACAGGTACTTGAAGATCACTTTGGGCATATCGGGATGGCGAAGGATCGAATGGGGTTTGTCCAGGAGTTCGCCCTGCGAATATCCGGATATTTTCATAAATATCGGATTGGTATAGGTGATATTTCCTTCTGCATCCCCTTTTGAAACGATCATATCGATACTGGTTACTTCATGTTCAACGTCTGTTGGTACAGGTCTTTCCATAGTTATGTTCTCCTCTAATTAAATCTTCATCCCGGAATATCTTACACTTTCCAATGCATCATCCGAATTGTACATTTGTTGAGCGCATTTTAGCGTATTGGAAGAGGCTTTGTATGTAGGAATTTTCCTACAGCAAAAATCATTCATTTTGTATATAATGCATTCAAAAATAACAGGGCACCTCAAATAACACAATATCCTCATCATTGGGTTATTTAAGATACCCTATACTATAGGAATAGCCTATTATGCACAAAATAGAGATCAAAGATCTGAAAAAGCTTATCAAACAGACCACACAGGATATCGAAACAGAACAAAACAAAAAGGAAACAAACAGCATTGTTGAATCACTTGTTTCCAAAGTGGTGGATTCGGAGTTTGCATCCTTATGGATCTTCGATAAAGAAAAAGCCGCATTGGTCAGGGAGAGAAATGACAAAACCCTTCATGAAATATCTATGCTCGGACAGCAGGGCATCCTGGCAAAATGTTTTTTTACTCTCAGCAGCGGTATCTATAATTATCTTGCCAGCGAAAAAGGATATGTACCGGCGGTAGACAATCCTGACAATATAAAAATAAAATCGAAGATTATTGTACCCATCATAGACAAAGACCGATTTTTGGGCATGGTCACCGCTTACTCTTCTGTACGAAAAATAAAAAATTTCGATCAGGATGAACTGGAACTTCTTGAAGCAATGATACCTTTCCTCATAGAAGTGATCTATAAAATGCATCCCGAGCTGAAAACTTCCGAAGAAGAGATCTATATGAGTGAACGATTGCTCAGCGGCTCTCAACAGATCGTCAAAAAAGCCGAGAAAATACAGCAGGAACAGGAAATGGTTCCCAATAATGATGAAACCGTCAATTTTCTTGCCAATACCGTACACGATATACGAACGCCGGCCAATACCCTTTACGGTTTCCTCGAACTTCTTGAGGAGCAGCTGGAAGACAAGCGATTGCTGCAATATATACATAATGCCAAAGAGAGTGCCCAATTCATCAATGAACTCACCACATCGATACTTGACCGTGTCTCCTCACATCGGAAACGGAGTACAGTAGATACCGTACAGATAACGCCTGCCAAATTCATTGCAGATATCGCAGAAAATTTTTCTGCGAATATGTACAACAAAGAGATCCAGTTCAATATATACATCGACCCTCTGCTTCCCAAAGAGATCAAAATACAGGATGTGCTGCTCAAACGTATACTCATGAATCTTTTAAACAATGCCTACAAGTTTACACCAGGCAAAAAAAGTGTTGATCTTGCCGTACACTATGAACAAGAGACGAGAAGTGCGTCGTTTACTGTTAGCGATACCGGAATAGGTATTGCAAAGGAAAAACAGAAAGAGATATTTGAAGCATTTTCACAAGCGGATGAGACAACAAAAAAGGAATATGGCGGTACAGGACTGGGACTTTCCATTTGTTCAGAATATGTCAAAAACCTGGGTGGAGAACTTCAGCTTCAAAGTGAACTTGATGCAGGAAGTAAATTCTATTTCACGATTCCTCTAGATATTGTCAACGAAAAACCCCTCTTCCCCGCACTGAAAAGCAAACATGAAAAAGTAGGTATTCTTATGGATGAGGAGAATCTTTCGACCAGTAACAACATTGCACGCTATCTCATAAAAATGGGAATGGATAAAAAACAGATAAGAGGATTGAAAAAAAGTACAAAACTTTCAGAAGACCTGACACATCTGATCTGTTTTCAACATAAATTAAATGATGATATACGTGCTTTCTCAGCACAGACAAAAATACCGCTGATGATAGTCGAAGAAGATTTCCTTTCCTATATTCATGAAGATACCCTTTCAGATATTGCACTTATTTCACAATATGGCTATTATGCGCCGGATCTGTACAAATTTTTAACCGATACTATGCAAAAACGTGTACTGATCGTAGACGATGACAAGATCAACAGTGAATTGATCAAAGCGATACTCTCTAATGAGTTCTGTCAGACGGAAACTGCCCATGACGGCGAAGAGGCATTGAAAATGTTAATGGAAAGTGTAGATGAGGAGCAGCCTTTCTCTCTCGTTTTCCTGGACAGGCATATGCCGAAACTGTCCGGTCCGGATGTTTTAAAAACATTTAGACGCTACGAAAAAGAAAAACATGTTTCACCTGTTTTTTCTGTTTCTATCTCAGGCGACAGTACACCGGACAATCAGGATAATGTTTTCAATATGCATATAGGCAAACCGTTCAACAAGAAAAAGATCAAAAAGGCACTGGAAAAAGCATTCAATTTATAAGCTACAGTACTTCAATTTTGTCTTTACCGGCTCTTTTTGCATGATACAGTGCTTTATCGGCCCTTTCTATAAACGTATAGATATCGTCATCTTCTTTTCTGTCTGTCAAGCCGAAACTCGAGGTTAAACGGCCGATCATGGTGAAGTTATATGCTTTGATCGCCTGATGTATCGCTTCAAGTTTTTCTTTTGCCTCATCCAAAGTGGCATGGCGGAAAAGTATCAGGAACTCTTCCCCGCCCCACCTTGCGAACAGGTCGGCAGGTCCTAGTTTGCCTTGAATGAGAGAAACAAATTCCTGGAGTACCTTGTCTCCTGTCAAATGGCCAAACGTATCGTTCACTTTTTTAAAGTTATCAATATCCAGGACCGCCAAAGCCAAGGGTTCTTTGCTTTTACAATATTGTTTGACGATCTTGTTAAAATATTTTTTATTGTAAATACCGGTCAGGGCATCGCGTCTTACTTCGTTGGAAAGTGTTGTGACCCTGGTCAGGGCAAAAAGTTTATGGACCGATTCTATATCGGAAGCTTCTATGATGAAAACATCTTTGCCTATCTGTATCTCACACTCTTTATTGTATACTTCTTTTGCCAGCACATCATAGTTTTCCAGTGACGCATCATAGTTCTTATAAAGTGTCAGCGCTTTTTTCTGAAGTGCTGACACATTTTCTACATCAAAATACTGCATGAATTTTTTATTGGCAAAGATGATCTTTTTACCTTCTGTGACAAAGATAAGCGCATTTTGATTGTCTATGACCTTTTGCAGGGTATTGTAAAGCAGGGTCGATTCATTGCTGTATTGCAATAATTTTTGCCGCTCTTTGGTGATCGCAGTAATGTTGTGCAGCAGGATGATCGCTGTTTCAGCGTTGGAATACTCGATGGTGATATTGACAAAATATCCTTTTTTGATCACTGCTTCAAGGTTATAGAGGCAATATTTTTGCACAAAGATCTTTTTGATCTCCTCTTCATTCCCTACCAGTTCAGGCAGATAGCGGACCACATCTTCGCCCTTTTGCGGTATTTCGTCAAGATACTTGACGATCTCTGAAGAAGCTTCGATCACATGCAGCTCTTTATCGACCAAAATATATTCGAAGATATCTTTGGAAAGGATCGCATTCAATATCAACTGTATCTGTTTCATTTTTTTCCTTATGTGCTTGAACTGCCGACCTGAATGCCGCTTATTATTCCTGGAGTGCTTTCTGTACCGTTTCGTAGATCGTGTCAGGATCCAGTTCAAAATGGATAGTGACGCGTCTTGAAGCATTCTTGTCTTCCCTGCCGTCTGTAAAAATGGCTTCACTGCTGCCTTTGCCCACCGCTACGACAATATCGGCAAAACCATGCTGTTGCATATACGGCTGCTTGAGCAGATAGGCTTTGACCGCATCGGCCCGCTCCTGGGTGATACGCATATTTTTTTCTTTCTCTCCGCTGCTGTCACTGTGCCCTTCGATCACGATCTTTTCAAGGTACGCCCGGTAGGGAGAAAGCACTTCAAGATATGTTTTTACAGTCTGGGAGAGTGTTTGCATTGCCGGCTCCCGATAGCGTGCCTTGGATGCCGGGAAAAGATGCAAAGGGGCAAAATCCAGGGATTGGGTATCGGGATGATAATAGGGACTGTCCCGGAATGTCTCAAAAAGTGTGGCGGCGATCTCCTCTTTGATATGAAGCGCATGGTGGATCTCCTGCTCTTTTTTTCTCAGAGCATCTATTTTTCCATTCAGCAGGTCGACCCTGTTTTTCAGCAGAACGATCTTTTGCAAAGCAGGTTTTGAGATTTGGGCAAGGTCCTTCTGCATGACGGAGAGTTTTTCATCATAAGCATGTATTTCTGCGTCACGCGCCTTGAGCAGCTGCTCCATCGTACTGACGCTGAAGTGCAAATGATTCACCACCTTTTTGCCTGTTCTCTTTTCGACAAGCTCTATCATGGCGGGTACGTGCGTCAAACTCTTTACGTACCCTTCCATAACGACTTTTCCCTCCTGTTCTTCAAGGTTCACCTCTTGGGCGCTCGCCTGGGCTATCTGCTTTTCAAGTGTGTAAAGGATATACTCTTTATATCCCCAATAGACACCGTATCCGAGCAGTATGGCTGCCAGAAGCAGCAGTATGACCTTTGCCGGGTTGATTTTCTGTTTTCCCGGGGATGGTTCGTCAAGATTTTTCTGTGCAAGGAGGTACGCCTTGAGTTTTTGGGAAAGTTCCTTTACTTCAGGGGTACTGTCATCTCCGTCAAAATGCTGAAAATATTTGGCATATTCTTTAACCACAGAGGCAAAGAAAGCATTGATATCTGAACGCAGTTCATAGTCAGGTTCACTGTCAAGAAAGGCAATAACATAGACCGAACCCGCACTCTCGATATACAGTGTCGCATTTCCGTAACTGAGTATCTGTATCTCTTCCTTGTTCTCCTGATGCTGGTTGATCCAGTCGGTAATGAAATCTTTGATCGCACTTGCCATGGAGGCGACCATATACGGATCATCGATTTCATGATCCTCCAAACTGGCAGAAGAGATCAGCAGACCTGTTTCTTTATGGATAATGAACAACGCTGAAATGATCGCATCGCTGCTCTCTTCAAGCAGCAGTTCCGTTTCGCTGACACCGGAGAGTTTTGCCTTTATCTTGCGTTTGAAACGCTCTACAGAGAAGCCCTGCTCTATTTTCCGGTTGATATGCTCCATCAACTCTTTGATCGCCTGTGTGACATACTTGGAGATCATTCCGCCCATAATAGGATACAGGGCATCGATCATCACGTCCTGATTGTTCGCGATCTCTTTTGAGATAGCCGGGGCGATGACCTTTTGCAGAGCATCACTGAGCTGCGGCAAACGTGTCCGGGAAGCCTCCTCGATGATCCCTGCAAGATGCTCTGCGAGTATCTCTACCGTTTGGCTCTCTTTCCTTTCAAGATTTTGAAGCAATATCGTATCCAAAAGAGGGGTGACCCTTCGGACGATCTCTTCTTTGTCCTCAAGGCGGAGATCAAGTCTCTCCAATGCTGCTGAGAGTTTTTTTAGCTGTTCAAGCTCAGGCTCAAGAAGGAGTCTCTTGAGCTCTTCAAGCTGTGAATCACTTTTTTTCAGTGTTCACACCTTGGGCAAGTACGGTATTGACATCCGTTCCCTGTATTTTCATTGCCACATCAAGAAGCATCTGCGCCATAGTATCTCTTGAAAGCTTGTCGCTTCCGAGGGTATTGAGACCTTCGTTCAGGGAAGCTTCTATCTCGGCTTTCATCGTCTTGACCTGCTCAAGTACCTTTTTGTTCTCATCCGAAACATTCTCTTTGAGTACTTTCAGTTTGGTGGAGAACTCATCTTTCTGGCTGCGCAGCTGTGACTGTGCCGATTCATCCGTCGTATCGATAAGTTCCTTGAGTTTGCTGCGCTCTTTTTGTGTAGAAAGTTCAAGATTGTCGATCTTTTTTTCTACAACTTCCAAAGAACGTTCCGTCTCTTTTCTCAGTTTTTCATACGATTCGCTAAGCTGTTTGGTCAGCGCATCTTCCATCGTTTTTATCGTTTTATTGATCTGGTTGAACTTCTCTTCAAAGTCCTTGATCTGGGAACCGAAAATAAGATCCCTGATCTGGTCCACATTGTTCACATTATGTATATTTTTTTCTGACATTACACTTCCTTCTCAAAATTAATGTATTTTACCGAAATAGACTTAAGTGGGCATCACCAGTCTATTCCCTCCTGAGGGCCTGTATCGTCTGTAGTATGTTCCACTTTTTCGCACCCTTCCGGTCTGGAGGCACAGTATCGGCTGTAAGCGTATTGTGTCAACAACAGAAGTACGGCAAAAAAGATAAAAACAAGTAAAGGTTTTTTCATCTTCTAACTATAGCAAAATATTTTTAGATATAATTATCAGCAATTATCAACTGAGGAAGAGAATATGGAAAAAATAGGCGCATTCATTATGATGCATCAGATGGAAACTTTGCTGCTTGCCTTCGGAGCGATCCTTCTGGCTTTTATTATTACACATTGGCAGGGTGTGAAGTTCTGGTGGCTGAACTTCACCTATAACTTTCCGTTCATTGGAAAAATATCCACTTTGGCCAAAGATATCGAAGGATTTGACGAAAAGCACAAATGGTTCTATTCCGAAGAGCGTCTTTGCCGCGACTACTACAACTTCTACGAAAAGGTGGACAAGGACGGTGAGTCATACGATGAGGCCAAGGAGTACCTCCATGCTGTCGGTGAACTCGGGCGCAAACCGACCCCGACCTTCATCTGGATCATGATCTTTGTTCTGGTCATCGTAGAAGCTTTCGGTTTTGCCTATGTGCTGGCCGGGTTCACCATTCCCGGTGCTTCCGAAGCGACACAGCAGAAAGGTGCCATCGGGGTGGCTGCCATGCTCGCCATCCTGCTGGTATGGCTGACACACATGACCGGGCAGGAGCTGCACAGAAATACGCTTATCAAGAAGATACGCCGCTGGTACAAAAACGACAATGCCGGCGGCAGCAACTGGCGCGATCTCAAACCTGACGAGAAGCTCATCACCATAGACAACACCTTTGACGACAACAGCTCTCCCAACTATATCAGGATGCTCAACCGTCTCGATGTCAATGACAGGGTCAAAACAACCTATACCAAAACCATGTTGACACTTCTTTTCATCTTTGCCGTTGCCATTGGTGCGACGTACATCAGGCACCAGGTACTTACCCAGGAGATCGCGAGTTCGCACGAGACGGCCATGAACATCTTTAACGACGATGCTTCTCCTTTTGCCGGCAGCGACACGGCTTCCGATGACGATATCGGCGCACTCTTCGGGGACGATGCCGCCAAAGATGCCAAGGAGGATCTCTCCTCTCTTTTTGGAGAGGAGGCTGAACACGATGCCAAAGCCGGGACGAAAAGCACAGCAGCCATCGAGGACGAAACGAATCAGAGAGGCGGTGATGCCACTTTCGTCATCCTTGGCCTGATGTTCGTTTTCATCCAGATACTGGGTATTTTCTTCGGAATGCACTGGGGATTTGCCGGGAGAGAATCCAAAGAGGCGTATGAATGCCTCAGAGGTTTCCCGACAAAAAAAGCGTTTCTCTCCTATTACGAAAGGGTCAAAACGCATATTGCCAGAGTGGCGCAGCAGCAGCTGCAGAAACTTCAGCACAAAATGAACAACATCAACGACAACTCCGGTACCGATGCCGAAACGACCGCCCTGCTTCGCAACAACAAAGAGCGGACTTTCAGACAGTATCTGACATTTGAGGACAAATAATGAAACGACTGCTTTTAACCCTGCTTGCCCTGACCGCCCTGCTTGCCGCACGCAACGATGTACCGAGCTGCTACAAAGCCCTGAAGATAGACAATCCTGATGCAGCCGTACAAAAAGAGCTCTTCATTCTTGTCGACCAGACCACACAGCTCGACAAGAGCCTGATGATCTATACCTACAAGAATATGATGAAATTCATCAGGAACGGCGATGCCGTGACCATCGCTTCTTTCTCTTCCAATGCTAATGGGAAATATACCGATGTCGCCTATGCCGGGACACTTGAACCGCTGCTTCCGGAAAGTGCCAAATATGAGATCGCCAAGAAAAAGCTGCGCAAGTATCAGGCCTGCATGAACGGACAGTACCGCTATGCCAAAAAGAAAGCGACCAAAGCCCTTGTACGTACACTCAAAGGGGCGAACAAAAAGCTGCCGCATTCGGACATCCTCAAATCGCTCGACGATATTGCGGAGCATCTCATCAAGCCTGCCAAAGCCAGAGAGAAGATCGTCCTGATCGTTTCGGACATGATGGAACACTCCTCCATTACCACGTTCTATGCCAAAGGATCACTCAAACACATCGATACGAAAAAAGAGATGGCAAAACTGAAAAAGAGCGGATACAGCGCAGACTTTGACGGTGCGAAAGTCTATGTTATCGGCGAGGGAATGGTCGGAAAGAAAAGTTACAGAGATTCAAAAACACTTAAAGCGCTTACCTCCTTCTGGGAAGCATATTTTGCTGCAAGCCATGCCAGACTGCAAGCCATCGGTACACCCATGCTTCTTGAAGATATCGAGTAGGCATTAAGCCGCATAGAGGTACAATACCTCTATGAAAAATCTCAAGAATGCCCTCCTTTTAAAACAGCTTTACCAGCTCAAACAGCTGGGCTACCGCTATACCGACATCACTCCTTTTCAAGAGGAGAAAGTGGATCTTGCTCTGCCGGATACGCTTGAATCGTTGCAAAAGCAGGCTCTGGCCTGCCACCTCTGCGAACTGAGCAAAAGCCGGAAGAAAGTGGTCTTTGGAGAAGGCAATCCCCATGCCGACATTCTCATCATCGGCGAAGGTCCCGGTGCGACGGAAGACAGCAGCGGGAAACCCTTCGTTGGGCGTTCGGGGGAAGTACTCACCAAAATGCTTCAGAATGTTCTGGGTCTGTCAAGAAACGATGTCTATATCACCAATATCGTCAAATGCCGCCCGCCGAACAATCGTGTCCCTACTCCTACGGAAGCACACACCTGCCAGTCCTACCTGCTCAAGCAGATAGCCCTCATACAGCCCAGACTCATCCTCACACTCGGTGCCACCGCCTACCATTACCTTACCGGAGACGATACGGGCATCACCAAAATACGCGGCACCATCCACACCTATGGAAAAGCCACGCTCCTTCCCACCTACCATCCAAGCTATCTGCTTAGAAATCCAAGTGCGAAAAAAGAAGTGATGGTGGATCTGTTGAAAGTGAAAGAGTTGATGGGGAAGTGGTAGAAGTACTGCCTAAAAGGCAGCATACTGAAAAAAGCGTGTTATTCACACTCTTTTTTCAGGATATTCTCAATAATACCAACGATACTCGGATCTTCAAGCGTTGACGTATCCTGCGTGATCTCTTCGCCTTTGACAAGGCTTCGCAGGATCCTTCTCATGATCTTGCCCGATCTTGTTTTGGGAAGGTCCGGAACGAAAGCCATGTCATCACAGAGTGCAATGGCGCCGATCTCCGCTTTGATGAGGGTATTGATCTCTTTCATCACTTCCAATTCATCTGCCACACTGTGCGGATCTTTAAGGACCACATAGGCAAAGATCCCTTCTCCCTTGATGTCATGCGGTTTTCCGACCACGGCGACAGCGGCGACATTGTCATGTTTCTTGACCGCAGCTTCAACTTCTGCCGTACCCATACGGTGTCCGGAAACGTTGATGACGTCATCGGTACGTCCGGTAATGGTGATGTACCCGTCCTCATCCATCATTGCACCGTCACCGGTAAAGTAAACCGCT
>Ga0256841_1001931_pt1 | contig 17107 bp, 16 predicted proteins | sample 356308metaG_FD_185971 | JGI IMG/M metagenome (GOLD analysis project Ga0256841, IMG submission 185971) | Hydrothermal vent microbial communities from Mid Atlantic Ridge, Atlantic Ocean - 356-308 | ecosystem: Environmental > Aquatic > Marine > Hydrothermal vents | place: Atlantic Ocean: Mid... | reverse complement strand
GCATGCAGCTGTAGTATACAGACGCAAATGCCCTGCATCACAGTAGAGGCGGTAAAATCGGCGCTCCCGCAGGGCGGACAATTTTGAAGTCAAAATGGAAGGTTTCCGAACATACCAATGACGCTAAAAAATATCGCGCTTCATCCATAGACAACCATGAGATAACATTACAATTTTATAAGTTTTCAAAATTGTCTGTGCAAGATTCAGGTTACACATTTACCTGCCAAAGAGCTGCATAATTCAGATGCCGGCGTCACCCCCCGCTTTCCGGTTTCGCCGGGTCATACCTTCTGATGATCAGGCGGTTTCCCTTGTCGTAGGTGAAATAGCTCCAGGTCCAGTTGAGCCCGACCAGCAGCTTGTTGCGGAAACCGCTGATGGAAATCAGATGTACGCTGGACCAGAGCATCCAGGCGAAAAACCCGGAAAATCTGAACTTCCCCAGGTCGGCCACCGCCTTGCGTTTGCCAATGGTCGCCAGTGCGCCTTTGTCTTTGTAGACAAAAGCGTCGAGTGGTTTTTTCTGAAGATCCGAGACGATATTTCGGGCCGCCAGCCTTCCCTGCTGTATGGCCGCCTGGGCGACCATGGGATGACCGAAGGGGAATTCCCCCGATATCATAGCGGCGACATCCCCTATGGCATAGATGTCCGCATATCCCTTCATGCGGCAAAATTCATCGACGAGAATGCGGTTTTGGCGGGTGACATTTTGCGCTGAAATACCCACCGGCGGATTGCCGGTCACACCCGCCGTCCAGATCACCGTTCTGGCTTTCAGCACAGCGCCCTTATCTGTTTCGATATGCAGCCCGTCATAGGAGCGCACGACGGTATTGAGTTTGATGTCCACACCGATCTGGTCAAGGCACGCAAATGCTTCCCGCGATGCCTTGCCCGACATGGATTGCAACAACTTGTCGCCGGCTTCGATGAGATGGACCGACATCATGCCGGCATCCAGTTCCGGGTAATCTTTCGGCAGCACGTACTTCCTGAACTCGGCGATGGCACCCGCGGTTTCCACGCCCGCCGCTCCGCCGCCGACGACTACAAAGTTGGTCAATGCGTCTCTTTGTGCTTCGTCGCAGGTGATGACGGCCTGTTCGAGATGCTGGAGAATCAAACTGCGGACATCCAGCGCCTCCTGGATGGATTTCATGCCCACGCTGTGCCGTTGAACATCCCCCAGGCCAAAAAAGTTGGTATTGCTCCCGCATGCGATGACCAGGTAATCGTAGGCCAGTTCGCCGATGTCTGTCAGTACTTTCCTGCTTTCGGGAACGATACGTTGCACATCGGCCATTCTGAAATACACATTCCCGAAACCTTTAAAAAGCTTTCTGAGCGGAAAGACGATGCTGTCCGGCTCGATGCCGCTGGTGGCAACCTGATAGAGCAGCGGCTGAAACTGATGAAAATTATTTCTGTCCAGCAGCACCACCTGAACGGGCTGATTCTTCAGTTTTTTGACCAGCGAAACGCCGGCAAAGCCGCCCCCGATCACAACTACCCTGGGAAACGCGCTTTCCGGTAAGTATATTTCATTTTTGGTTCGGCAGGTTTTCATGGGTCATCCGGGCTGAAAGCAGCGGCCATGTACATTTTCTCCGTTATGGGGCATCGTTACACATTCGGTACGCACTGGGAATCAGACGTTGACCTTCGTCCTTCGCAACCGCAGCGCGTTGGCGACCACGGAAACGGAGCTGGCGCTCATGGCGGCGGCGGCGATGATCGGGCTCAAAAGAATGCCGAAAAACGGATACAGGGCCCCGGCTGCCACCGGGATTCCCAGCGCGTTGTAAATAAACGCGAAAAACAAATTTTGCTTGATGTTGCGCATGGTGGCGCGGCTCAGGTGCCGGGCCCGCACAATGCCGGTGAGGTCTCCCTTGACCAGGGTGACGCCGGCGCTTTCCATGGCCACATCGGTTCCGGTCCCCATGGCGATGCCCACCTGCGCCTGGGCCAGCGCCGGGGCGTCGTTGATGCCGTCACCGGCCATGGCGACCATGCGCCCCGCATCCTGAAATTTTTTAACGGCCGCCGCTTTGCCGTCCGGCAGCACCTCGGCCACCACTTCGTCGATATCGAGCCTGGCGGCCACGGCCTCGGCGGTTGCGCGGTTGTCACCGGTCAGCATCACGATGCGAATGCCTTCGTCGTGCAGCTTGCGTATCGCCCGGGGCGTACTTTCCTTGATGGGGTCGGAAACCGCCAGCAGTCCTGCAAGCTTTCCGTCAGCGGCCATAAACATCACGGTCCGGCCTTCTTTGCGCATCTCTTCCGAACGGGCCGCAAGTTCATCGGTGTCCACGTTGAGTTCTTCCATCAGCTTGCGGTTGCCCAGCAGCACTTGCGAACCATCCACCCTGCCGGAGACGCCTTTGCCGGTGTGAGAGGAAAATTCCCGCACCTCGACCAGTGCAACCCCCCGTTGTTGGGCACCGTTGACAATGGCCGCTCCCAGGGGGTGTTCACTGCCTTTTTCCAGGCTTCCGGCCAGGGTCAACAGGCGCTTTGCCTCCATGTTCTTTGCCGTCACCACTGCGGTAAGCGTCGGTTTTCCCAGGGTCAGGGTGCCGGTTTTATCCACCACGAGCGTATCGATTTTACGCATGGTTTCGATGGCCTCGGCGTTTTTAAACAAGACCCCCATGCCGGCTCCTTTGCCGGTTGCCACCATGATCGACATGGGTGTCGCCAGCCCCAGGGCACAGGGGCAGGCGATGATCAGCACCGATACCGCCGCGATGAGCGCGTGGGCCAGACGCGGGTCCGGGCCGAACAGGTACCAGACACCGAAAGCGATGCCGGCGATCAGGATGACGATCGGCACGAAATAGCCCGCCACCAGGTCGGCCAGCTTCTGAATCGGCGCACGGCTGCGCTGCGCCTTGGCCACCATCTGAACAATCTGGGAGAGCAGCGTGTCGCTGCCCACCTTTTCAGCCTCCATGACCAGAGAGCCGGTGGCGTTGACCGTGGCGCCGATGAGGGTGTCGCCCGGTTCTTTTCTGACGGGGATCGGCTCACCGGATATCATGGATTCGTCCACCGAGCTGGTGCCTTGCAGCACCTTGCCGTCCACCGGTATCTTTTCGCCCGGGCGAACCCGCAGGCGGTCGCCGGCCTGAACGTGTTCCAGGGGAATGTCGCTTTCGCTTCCGTCGGCATTTATTTTGCGCGCGGTTTTGGGCGCCAGGCCCAAAAGCGCCTTGATGGCGGCGCCGGTCTGGCTCCTGGCTTTCAATTCCATGACCTGGCCCAGCAGAATCAGGGTGACGATCACCGCCGCGGCCTCAAAATAGACGGCCACCGTTCCTTCTGAACTTTGCATAACTTTCGGAAAGATCTGCGGGAAAAGCACGCCGATCAGGCTGTAGATGTAGGCGATGGAGACGCCCAGACCGATCAGGGTGAACATGTTGAGGCTTCTGTTGATGACCGATCGGATCCCCCGGATAAAAAAAGGCCAGCCCGCCCAGAGCACCACCGGGGTCGCCAGGATAAGTTCCAGCCATCCGAGCGATCGGGACGAAACCAGGTTTTCAAGGAGCCGTCCGCCCGGGATCAGTTCGCGCATGGCGATGAGCACCAAAGGAACGGTGAGGATGGCGGCAAAGACAAACCGCCTGCGCATCAGATTATACTCGGGGTTCTGCTCCTCTTCCGACAGCGCCACGCTGCGCGGTTCCAGCGCCATGCCGCACTTGGGGCAGCTGCCGGGGCCGTCCTGCATCACCTCCGGGTGCATGGGGCAGGTATACTCGGTGCGGGTGGCGGGTTGGATCGGGCTTACGGGTTCCAGCGCCATGCCGCACTTGGGGCAGCTGCCGGGGCCGTCCTGCACCACCTCCGGGTGCATGGGGCAGGTGTAGCGACGCCCGCCATGCGCTTCGGCAGGGTTTTCATCGCCGGTGGCTCCAGGTTCGGATGTGCCGCCAACGTATGCCGCCGGGTCGTTTTTGAACGTACTCAGGCAGCGGTCACTACAGAAATAGTAGATCTTGCCGTTGTGTTCGTGGCGCACGAATTGATCCTTTTGGCCAGCCGCCATACCGCAGACCGGGTCAACAGGCTTTTGGGGATGATCGTGTGTGTGCCGGCCGGATACATCGTGCTGGTTATGCAACCTGTCGTTCATATTGCCCCCTCCCTGTTTGCCGGATGTACGGGTTGCCGCAACACAAAGCAGGATAAAGCAACGGGTATGCCAGAAACGGGAAAGCGGAGAAATTAATTCACAACGAATTGTTTTTACAATACTAATAATGATTGGCGTTTATCCCGGCATTTTTGGGCCGGCGCTCAACAGCAGGACAGGGGCGCAGGTGCGAAAAAAATATGCAGCCAAGAAAACCACCTGCAGAATCGCCGGCCGCAGGGTCCGGCTGCGATTATAGGCGCGCTTCCAACGGCCGTCCGCCGCTTCAACGCTAAAAGCCCGCGAACTTATTTCTAAACCGAAGTCAGGGCTTGTTTCACGACAGCATGTATTTGCGTACCTCCCGCACCGTTTCTCCCCCCATCAGCATTTCCATCAGGAGCAGAACCACCTCCAGGGAGGCTGCCGGCCCGCGGCATGAAATGATGCGGTTGTCCACAACCACCGGATCATCGACGACAATTGCACCGCCGGCTTGCAGGCGTGTGATGTTGTCATGGCGGCTGTACGGATAGGTGGTCGCGCGTCGGCCTTTCAGCAGCCCGGCATCGGCGATGGGCAGGATACCGACGCACATGGTAACGATGTACCCGCCGTTATGGTGGATGTGCCTGGCCAGCTCGTAAATCCGTGCATCGTAGGCTTCGTCGAAACCGTGGCCGTGAAAGCCGCCCGGCAGCACCAGGGCGCCGTATCGGGCCGGGCGGATGTCGTTGATCAGAAGGTCCGGTTCGGCCAATGTGCCGAAACGGCCCCTGACGCGGCGATGGAACCCTGCCGTGGTGACGCGGGCCTTCAAAATATGCTTACGGTACTGCGTCCAGCCGAAGACATCCAGCACAGTTGCTGCCTCAAGATCTTCGAAACCCTGACATAGGAAAAGTAAAATGTTGACGGGTTCTTTCGACATAAAATAGCAATCCCCCCCGGTTTTCACTGTCTGCCGCCCTTCCAGGGCGGCGTTCAGTTGTCTCAGGTGGAACAGGCCGGCTCCTCTTCGGCGGCTTCACTTTCCGGCTGCAAAGGGGCAGGGCGGTCTTTATCCATGGCGGCCAGGGCCGTTTCGTGCAGGATCTGGATGCGGGTGGCGCCCACGCTCATGGCCAGCGCCATGGTTTCTTTGAGCTCTGCGTCCAAGACGCCCAGTTGCCTTGCAACTGCAAGGCAGTACCGCGCTCACGGCTCGCAGCCGGCGGCAAGGGAGGCTCCCAGCGCGATGAGGTGCTTGGTTTTGCGGTCCAGCGCCCCTTCGGCGTACACGGTTTCAAAAAAGGACTGGTAGGTAGCCATGGCATCTTGCACGGCGGGATCGTTTTTGCCAAGGTCGAAAAGTACCAACTTGCGCGCACGAAACAGCATCGCTTGGGTCGCAGGAGAACTGTCGAAACCGGTTTCAGTCACCTGTTCGACCTCTTTGAAGCCGGCCTTTTGCAGCATTGCCGGGAAATCCTTTCCCGGTACGGCGCCGCCCTCTCACTGCGCCCACTTGTCGATGCGCACCGCCGGATCTCGGGGTGGGGCGTCCGCCAGCATCTGGTCGGCGATCATCAGCCGCCCGCCGGGCTTTAACACCCGCCAGGCTTCTTTAAGCACAGAGGCTTTATCCGGAATCAGGTTGATCACGCCGTTGGAGATCACCACGTCGAAGCTGCCATCCCCAAAAGGCAGCTTTTCTCCGGAGGCCTGCTGAAAGCTGGCGTTTTCAATGCCGGTCAGGCGGCGGTTCTCCTCGGCCCGCGCCAGCATTTCGGGAACCACATCCACACCCACTGCTTTTCCGGGCGGCCCGGCCATCAAGGCTGCGATCAGCGTATCCACGCCGGCGCCGCAGCCGATGTCCAGCACCGCATCGCCGGGGTTCACCGGCCCCAAGGAAAAGGGGTTGCCGACACCGCAGTAAGAAGCTGCCACCGGTTCCGGCAGCCGCTTGATCTGGTCAGGGTCGTATGCCAGGCCTTCCAGGCCGGCTCTTCCCGTGGGATACTTGAACAACCCGCCCGGGCTTTGCGCGACCTTGCGGTACTTTCCCCGGATGCCGGCTTGGATCCGGGTTCTGTCTTTTTGTGTAATTTTTTCTTCCATTGGTGCAATCTCCTTGTGTCAACAATACCACAAAACGCTGATACTGAAAATTGCGATCCATATTTACCCTTTGAGCTGATGGATCATCTGACATGTGGGACGGGAGCATATTCCATCCTCAAAATTGGTCTCGATCGCAGTGGCCGGGCAGTTTTCCACACAGGCAACACGGGCCGGACATCTTTCCATGAAGTGTTTGCACAAAAAATCAGAATACCAGGATCCCAATACCTAAAAATGACAGCATACTCATGGAAATCCAGAAAATCCGCCGGGGTACGATGGAGATCCGCTGATAACACCGCCGATAAAATTTCCTGTCGTGCAGAATGGTGAGCATTTCCGCGAGAATTTCCCAAACTGCGTGCGTGCTGATGATGACGATTATCATCGACAGCCATGCAAGATCCTGACCGACCGCCAAAGCGATCAAACCCACGGTATAGGGCAGGGCCAGCGGCGCAATCTGGAAATGGGCGAATTCGTGGGTAAGGCTGAGTGTGTCATACTCATCTGGCGGCAGTCCCCGGCGCAACAGCCAGTTTACAATGGGCGGGTGGGGGATTAAAAAATGCTTCCAGCCGGCCCGGTGGATAAAACCGGGGCCAATGGTGATGGTGGCGTGCAGGCCGTACCAGGTCCGGCGTCGAACGCTTTTAGCCTTTTTGGAGTGCATAACTTACCGCGCTTTTCCAGAAAACAAAGTGGTGAATTGCGTACCAGCACAGCAACGATTGACCGGCGTTCAAAAAGGCTGCAGGCTCCGCGAAGGCGGCAGGTGCTATGGCCGTCCGGCGGAGCGCCTCCGCAGGGCCTGGATCAGCCAGATGGCGATCAGCACCATCGAGGTGCCCACCGAAAAGATTGCAAGCAAGGTCGTGTATTTCTGCGATACGGCGATGTGACTGCCAAAGGCTGTATAGACAACGGTTGCCGGGAACATACCGATGACGGTTGCCAATAAAAAAGACTTTGTACTGATCGTGCTGAGTCCGGCGGCATAACTGATCAGGTCGAAAGATATCACCGGTATCAAACGGGCGATGAGCACGATTTTAAAGCCGTATTGGCCGCTGATTCTATGGAGGTACGCCTCCGCTTTGGTGCCGCCTATGCGCTTTTTGGCATAACTGATGAAAATCCAGCGCGCAATGAAGAACGAAACCACAGCGCCTCCCAGTGCCCCCAGCAGGGAAATCACGGTTCCCCATACCAGTCCGAACAGCATGCCGTTTGCCGCTGTAATGAGAAATGCCGGCAGGGGAGCGATCACGGCCTGCATGATCATCAGCAGGACACTGATCACGGGCGCTGCGATACCCCATGAACGGATGATCTTCAGGACTTGCGCCACATCTCCGCCGATCAGTATTTTACAGGTGCCTTCGAAATGGTGGTGGACCAGGAAAAAAATACCTAAAAAAAGCACCAGGGCAAACAGGAACAACAGATGGGTCTTTGTACTTTTCCTGTGGATTCCCGCGTATGCGGTGCCGATAATCAGAACTCCCAGAAACAGGAGCAGTAAGCTGTAGTATCCCATCTGGCACTATTTCCATGGTATGCGTTATCGCGGCGGTGTGTGCCGGCTGCGACCGGTACTGAAAATATGGCGCCGCAACACTGTCTAGCGGGTGCTGTGAACGGGCTCCGAAGGCGTCGGGTCGTCTGTCGACAGGTCGATGTCGGCGATCTGTGCGCCGCCCACGTAAGCTTTCAGCACCACGTCTTCAATGCGGGCGATCTTTTTAATCAAACCTTTCAGCGTTTGCAGGGCTTCAATGACCTGGTCCATGTCGGCGCGGGCCTGGGAGCCGGGCTCAAAGTCTTCCTGCAACAGCTGGGCAGTGCCCAGCGCCGCAAAAAGGGGTGTATTCATTTCGTGGGCCACTGCGCCGGCCATGGCGGCAATGGCCCTGCGTTTTTCCGTCTGACGGGACTTTTCACGGTCCCGCAAAAATCCCGAAACGCCGGCCACGATGTTAAACAGTCCGATTTCGAGGATTTTATCCAGGTCATCCGGCGAAAATGCGTTCCAGTGATACAAGGTGTACGGAAGGTAAGCGGCGGTGATGGCCAGCGAAACCGCCAGGGCGCCCCGCAGTCCGAACCAGAAAGCACTCAGGATCAGCGGCAGGAAGTAGAGCTCACGATAGAAGATATGTATGCGTTCAAATTCCTGGGCGGTCCCGAGGTGCAGGCCGGTGATTCCCAGCGCCAGGCCGGTGATTATGGCGATCTTGATCCGCAGTTTTCCGGATTTCATGCGTTCTCCCGTTGCGAAGGCTCCAGGCTGCCTTTCATTTTCAGGTAGTCATCGCGGCTGATTTCACCGCTGGCGTAACGCAAATCCAGTATGTCGGCTGAATCCGCCCGATCCCGGCAGTGGCTGTCCGGTTTTGCCCGCCGGGTACGTCTGCTGATGATCAAAACCAGGCCGGCGGCAGCCAGCACGGCCAACAGGATCAAGAGCAGGCCGCCCGGAGTCATGCCACCGATTCCCCATGTATTGCTGCATCCCCACATTTTCAATGTTCTCCCTGGCCTCCGTTACCGGGGTATTTATGCGTTTGTCGAGATTTTGTCGTACACGTCCTGTTTTAGCAGAACAGCAAGAGATGTGCCAAGCGACGATTTAACACCTGAATCTTGCACAGACAATTTTGAAAACTTATAAAATTGTAATGTTACCTCATGGTTGTCTATGGATGCAGCGCGATATTTTTTAGCGTCATTGGTATGTTCGGAAACCTTCCATTTTGACTTCAAAATTGTCTGCCCTGCGGGAGCGCCGATTTTACCGCATCGACCGTGTTGCAGGGCATTTGCGTCTGTATACGACAGCTGCATGCCCTGCGCCTTGTATAGGCGGCAAACGCGACGCTTGCAAAATTCAGGTAACACCATGGCCGCACGGTCGGCCGGCGCGTTTCCGGCGTTGGCCTGATTTTCCTTCAAGTGACACCTGCCATCCGGCTGGCAAATGTGTCGTTTTTGCACACCCTTGCAGGGTGAACGTCCCGGAGTGTGGGTAAAAAAACCGCATCTCGGACTGCCGCAACCGCCATGCCGGCTTTCACTCCGCATGTGCTGAAAGGCGATTGTATTATAATTTTGGGCAGATATAATGTATTTCGTCGGGCAGCAGGCTTGCTGGCATGCGGTTTGCTGCTTCAAGCAGCCATGTGGCGGGCACCCCTGTCCGCTGCCATGACGACTCACAACGACCGCCATGTACGCGGAGAGGTTGAACGCGATTACACAGGGCGCAACCATGGAAAGGGTGGATGCTGAAAATGAGAAGAATTTTACGAAACAGGCCATTGGTACATCCGGCGGGCATCAGCCGGCGGAATTTTTTGCGCATGGCCGGAATCGGCGCCGCCGGCGTGCTTTCCGGGGCGGCGCTGATCCCGATTGCCTCTGCCGCCAGCACCGGCCAGAAGAAGACCGGCTTTGCACCGGATGTAGAGATTGCCTTAAGCGCCCGGCCGGCCGAGGTGGGCATTCTGCCCGGCAGCCCGACACGTTCCTGGGTGTACCGCGGTAGGGTCGTCCGGGGTGCCGGCAGCAGCCTGGTGTCGGTGCCAAACAGCTACCTGGGTCCCACGATCCACGTCAAAACGGGCCAGAAGGTGCGGATCCGCTTCAACAATCATATTCCCGATGAAAGCATTGTGCACTGGCACGGTCTGCATGTGCCGGCGGAGATGGACGGCCATCCGCGTTATGTGATTCCACAGGGGAAAAGCTATATGTACGAATTCGAGGTCAGAAATCGAGCCGGGACCTACTGGTACCATCCCCACCCCCACGGCCGCACCGCGCCGCAGGTTTACGGCGGCATGGCCGGGCTCTTTCTGGTTTCGGATGACGAGGAAGCGGCCGCCGGGCTGCCGTCGGGCGCTTTCGACATCCCGCTGGTCATTCAGGACCGCAGCTTCGATGCCGACAACCAGCTGGTCTACCTCAACGGGCAGATGATGGGCGGTATGATGGGCCGCATGGGTGGGTTTTTGGGCGACCGGATTCTGGTCAACGGGCAGCCGCGTTTCACGCTGCCGGTGGCCACGCGCCCCTACCGGCTGCGGCTGCTCAATGGCTCCAACTCGCGGATCTACAAGGTTGCCTGGCAGGACGGCCGGCCGCTGGTGATCATCGGCACAGACGGCGGCCTGCTCGAAAAACCGGTCGAGCGAAGCTACGTCATGCTGGCACCTGCCGAGCGCCTGGAATTGTGGGCCGATTTCAGCAGGGATTCCGTCGACTCCCAGGTGGGGCTGGTGAGCCTGCCTTTTGATGCCGGCATGATGGGCGGCGGGATGATGGGCAGGGGTCGTATGATGGGCGGCGGGAATGCACTTCCCAATGGTGCCGGGTTTACCATCTGCAGGATGCACATTCAGCGGCGTGAGCGCGCGAAGTTCAGCCTGCCGGCACGCTTGAGCACCATCTCCCGCTACCGGCCGCAGGCAGCCGTCAATGCCGGCCGGCCGCGCAGCTTTTCCCTTTTGATGCGCCACATGGCCTGGACCATCAACGGGCGCACCTTCCAGATGGAAGCCGTGGCTGCAGATGAAAGGGTGCGCCTGGGGACCATGGAACTGTGGGAATTCACCAACCCGGGCGGCGGCATGGGCATGATGGGCGGCATGGGAATGCCGCATCCCATGCACCTGCACGGCAAGCAGTTCCAGGTGCTTTCCCGCAGTGGCGTGCGCCACGCCGGCTACGTGGATGAAGGCTGGAAGGACACCGTGCTGGTGATGCCCGGCGAACGCGTCCGTTTGCTGGTGCGCTTTGACGATTACCCCGGTCTGTTTCTGTACCACTGCCACAACCTGGAGCATGAAGACCTGGGGATGATGCGCAACTACTATGTCCAAAGCTGATGGTCGCAAACGCCGCATGGCGGCGGGGAAAGTCAGCCGGCGGCAGCGGGAAAACGGTGCCGATATTTCCGGGCCGGCCCTATCGGTACTGCCATGCCGGGGTTGACAGGCAAACGCTTTGTGAGTAACCTTGATAATCCATGGATTTCCAAGCACTCAGAGCCAGACGGCGTGCCCACAAGATTCTTGCGCTGATTTTTGCGCTCGTTTTCTTCTGGGGCACGGCGAGTCTGGCAGCCGCTACACCGGTTGTTGTCTGTGGGTTCGACACGGGCTGCCTGCATTGCCATATGCCGGACCTTGGGGTTCTTAACGGCCCGGCGTGTTGCCGCGCCCCCGGCGCTTTCAGCAGCGTGGCCTGCTGTTGCAGTGATACCGGGATGTCCGCCTCTTTGCAGTTCGTCGATCCCGACAGCGGGATGGATGGGTCCGTTTTTTTGGACCTTGCCGCCGGCATACCGTGGCGCCTCGCGGGCCTGGCCCCTAAATCTGCTCGCGGATCTCAGGATTCACGGTTGTCTGCAACTACCGCCACCGTCCTATATCTGCAAAACCTTTCCCTGCGCCTATAAAACATCCAGCTCTACAGCGCTCCATTTTCCGGCCTGTCATCAATTCGTTCGCCGGCTGAGGCAGGTTTACACATAACACGGTCGCGCTGGATAAAATTTGCGCACCTCCACGACATGGGCTTCTGCCGTGGCTGTTTTGAAATGGTGTGAGTTCGGATGGTTGGAATCCCAAAAGAATATTTTGCAAAACGGCATGTCAATTGCAGAACATGCCAATTGAAAGAAGGCTACAGGAGGTTTCAAAATGCAGAGGCATAAACGCAAAGTCATGACGGCAGGGGTGCTGGCGCTGGTACTGGCCGGCGCTTTGATTTTCCTTTTCATCGGCCCGCCAAGCGCCGCGGCATGCGGTGCCGGTGCGTGCGGATGGACGGGTCAATCCGGCGGCGCGGACTTCGTGCCCCAGCGCCAGACCGGCGGCACGGGCCTGGCCGCCAAATCCGCACTGACCCGGGAGCAGGCGCGTGAAATCGTGACCAACCATATCCACAAGTTGAACCCGTCATTGAAAGTGGGCAAAATCAACGACAGCGGCGGATTTTACGAAGCCGATGTGCTTTCCAGGGACGACGAGGTCATCCAGGTGCTGGGGGTGGATAAGTATTCCGGCCGGTTGATGACGATCAATTGACACCACTGGTATCGGGAAGTGGTGCAGCATAAAACCAACCCCGGCTTGGGGGGGCGAAGGAGGTGAGATCCATGCAGCGATTTATCATACCACGGGTTGCCCACTGTTCCAGCGGCTGCCCTATGCGGTCCCGGGCAAGACGTTAAACTGCCCTTTTGCAATGGGTTAAACAGATTGTAGATCGAGGATGTTGGTTTCCTGATGGTTGCCGGGTTTCAGGAACGGTTGCATGGAATCGCAAGGGGAAACGCTTCCTTGTGCCAAACCGGACAGGCGGATTTTCCGCATGCAGCTTTCCAGCAGGCGTGGGTCTGTTTTCCGTGTTGGACTACACCGGATAAGGGTCGGATGCCATATGCTGACACCCGCATCCGGACGGTAGCCGCCATTTACCGCTTGAATTTTGCAAGCGTCGCGTTTGCCGCCTATACAAGGCGCAGGGCATGTAGCTGTCGTATACAGACGCAAATGCCCTGCAACACAGTCGATGCGGTAAAATCGGCGCTCCCGCAGGGCAGACAATTTTGAAGTCAAAGTGGAAGGTTTCCGAACATACCAATGACGCTAGAAAATATCGCGCTGCATCCATAGACAACCATGAGATAACATCGCAATTTTATAAGTTTTCAAAATTGTCTGTGCAAGATTCAGGTACCAACTGCCGTGAATTAACCCGGTCAAACACCAATATGCGGAGTTCGTGTGCCCCATGAACCAGAAAAGATTGGATGGATTGCTCTTCGTGTTACTGTGTACCGTCATTGTCGGCCTGCCGGCGGCCATGGCGGCCTACGACCACCACCTCTGGCGGGAAAAGATTCCCGCCGGGGCCAAGGTTTTTACGCTCACCGGAAATACCGCCGCAGGCTGGATCCTGGGCGATGTGCCGGCTTACGATGCCATTTTCTTCGGATTGTCGAAGCAGCGCTACCGGAAGCCGGTCATTGAGGTCTCCAAAGGCGATCGCGTGGTGCTGAAACTCAAAAGCAGCGACGTCGTGCACGGTTTCAGCCTAAAGGGTTTCGGTGTCTTCGTAACAGACGGCATCCAGCCCGGCAAAACGGTCCTGGTGTCGTTTATCGCCGACAAGGCCGGCCGATTCACCTTTTCGTGCAACGCCATTTGCGGACCCAACCACAAGAATATGCAGGGGGTGCTCCTTGTCAGGGCCTGATGAAACCGTTACCCGCGAAAAAGGGGCAAAAAGGGACCGGCTTGCGGTCCTGGTGGCACTGCTGTGCGCCGCCATCTTTGGCGGCGTTTATTTCTGGAGCGTTGCCGGCAATGCGCAAACGGGATCCGTACATGACACCCCGCGGCGCATCCGCGGTCGGGTGGTCTCACGCTATGGACCGGTGGCCAATGCGCGTGTGCGGATTGCCGGCGACGAAAAGTACGCCCTGACGGACCGGCAGGGTCGCTACGAGCTGGCCACCGCGCACCTGCCGGCACAGAGCCTGAAAGTCACCGCCGGAAAGGACGGCTGGTTCAACAACGGCCACCTGGCCTATCCCGTGGGCCGGGCCGGGGACATTGTGTTAAATGCGCTGCCTTACCACGACGATCCGGCCTACCGCTTTATTTCACCGGTCACCTGTGCCCGCTGCCACAACAAGCTGGCACAGTACTGGAACCGTTCCAAAATGGCGCACACCACCTCCAACCCCAAGGTGCTGAGCATGTACTACGGCACCGATGCCACCGGCCGCAGGGGTATCGGCCCCGGGTACAGGCGTGACAATCCCAACGATGGCGGCAACTGCATCGTCTGCCACGCCCCCTCGGTGGCCGTCTCGAACTGGCCGCAGGCGGACCTGAAGGCCGCCCTGTGGTCGCCGCGCACCGAATGGGACGGCATCAGCTGTGATTACTGCCACAAGGTCAGGAAAGTCATCGAAAAACGTGACCGACCCAGCCACATGGCGGCGGTGTTCAAACGCCAAGCCGCCGCCCGCGGCAATTCCATCCTGGTCTTCGGGCCTTACGACGACGTGGTCAACGCCCCCATGGCGGCTTCCTACAGCCCGGTTTTCGACCAGGCGCGCTTTTGCGCCACCTGTCACAACCATTTCCGAAAGCTGCCCGCCGGCACCCGCTGGGACCACCGGAAAGTGTACACGGATGCCGAGTGGAAGGGATTCGGGCTGCAGGCCGGCGACACGCTGCCGGTCCAGAGCACCTACCAGGAGTGGAAGCTCTGGCAGAGCAGCCTGCCGGCCGGTGACGCCAACCGCGGCAAGAAATGCCAGGACTGCCACATGAGCTGGCGCAAGGAAATGCTGCCCTACGATCATTTCGTGGTGGACGGCATGGCGCGGAATATGTGGGGAACCCGGCGCTCGCCGCGCAACATCCGGCCGCACCATTTCGACGGCGGCACCGCCACGCAGCTAAAAACGGCGCTGTCCTTGGAGATCGAAGGCCAAGTTTTGGGCAAGAAACTGATCGTCAAAGCGTTCGTCACCAATACCAACGGCGGGCACTGGGTCCCCACCGGCGAAACCCTGCGCAGCATCCTGCTCGTCGTAAAAGCCACGGACTCCAAGGGACGGGCGTTGAAGATGATTGCCGGTCCGCGCCTGCCGGCCTGGGCCGGCCGGGGGGACCCCGCCGCCGGAAATTACGCGGGCCTGCCCGGGGCGCTTTTTGCACGGGTTCTCAAGGACCGCAACGGCAACTTGAATGTGCCGTTCTGGAAGGCGACCGCCATTGCTTTCGATAGCCGCATCCGTCCCAAAAAGACGGTAACGCGTGAATTCGAATTTGCGCTCAAGAACCCTGACGATGAGCCCACGGCCGAGGCCCGGCTCATTTACCGGCCGGCCCCCAGGCCGCTGGTGCGGCTTAAAAATTGGAAGGCCGAGGACATTCTCATCACCAGCAACATCTGGTAGCAAGGAGAGCAGAAAAGTGAGACGCTGCATAAACCGTATCCTACTCGCGATGGCGCTGCTGCTGTATTTTCCGATGCAGGCGGCCGCCGGCACAATCACGGGCGTGGTAAAAGTAAACGGCCTGCGTTCGCCGGCCGATATCCTGGTGTTTCTGACGCACGCACCGGCACCGGTGCTGGATCTGCCCAGGGCTCACTTTGTGATGGACCAGCGCAATTTGACCTTCCTGCCGCATATCCTGCCGATTCCGGTGGGCGCCACGGTGGACTTTCCCAATCACGACCAGGTGGCGCACAACGTGTTTTCGCTTTCACGCACCAAAAAGTTCAATCTGGGAAGCTACAAGCCCGGGATGAGCAAGAGCGTGCGCTTCGACAAGCCCGGCATCGTCGAGCTGCGCTGCGACGTGCATGCCGAGATGCGCGCCTACATCCTGGTCATGAAAAATCCCTACTTTGCCGTCACCGACGCCCGCGGACGCTTTGAAATCCCGGACCCGGCGCTTTTTCAAAAACTGGGGCTGACCAAAGGCCTGGCCGCTGGAAAATACGCCGTCAAAACCTGGCATGAAAAACTGAAGAGCAAGAAACAGGTGGTGACGGTTCCCGCCCAGGGTGCGCTTAGCGTGCAGCTGGCGGTAAAACGCGGCCGGCCGGGGGTTTTGTACAAGTAGGTTCCTGCCGGCGGGCGCCTCGAAAAATGGTGCAACAATCGATTTTATCTCCCATGAAGACGAAACGCAAGAAAACCGCCGGGCTTATTCTGGCGGGCCTGCTGGCGGCGCTGGCGGTTCCGCTGCTGATGCGCGTTATGCCGTTTCAAAACAGCACGCGCACGGTTGTGCTCAAAGCCTCCCGGTACGGCTACAGCCCGGCCAGAATCATCGTCAACCGGGGCGACACCGTCGTCATCAGACCGACCTCGCTGGATGTGACGCACGGGTTTTACCTGGACGGCTACCCGGTCGAATTCGTCATCAAACAGCAGGGCAACGCTTTTCAGAAGTATATCTGGAAAGATGACCAGGGCCGGCCGCACACCGACTGGGACAAGGTCTCCGAAATTCAATTCGTGGCCGACAAAGCCGGCAAGTTCACCTTCCGCTGCACCCGCGTGTGCGGCAATCTGCACCCTTTCATGACCGGCGAGCTGGTCGTTCGGCCCAATACCTTCTATCACCTCGCGGTTTCACTGTCGCTGTGGATGGTGGCCAGCCTTTTGCTCTGGTTTCGCGAAGACGCCAGGCCGCCTGCCGCACCGCGGCGGCAAATCAACCTGCTCGAACATATTCCCACCCTGAAGTGGCTGGTCAAGCGCCGCGGCTTTCAGTTTGCGCTGCTGTTTCCGGGGGTGGTCATCTTTTATCTGTTTATCGTAAGCAGCCTGTGGGGCAGCCCGGTGGGCAACCACAACATCGCCATCATCTTTGTCTGGATCCTGTGGTGGTTTGCCTTAAAAGCCGTTTTCGTGCCCCTCGGCGGCCGGCTCTGGTGCCTGATGTGCCCGTTGCCGGCGCCGGCTGAGTGGCTCAGCCGCAGGGCGCTGACGGCCGTGCGCTATCTCGCAAAACCCATCCGTGGCCTCCACCACCGGTTCACGGGCCTGCAGAAAGACTGGCCGCACAGCATGCGCAACATGTGGCTGCAGAATCTCGTGTTCCTGGCGATGATCTCTTTCGGCATCATCCTGATCACCCGCCCGGTGGCCACGGCAATCCTGTTTCTGGCCATCCTGGCGGCCACCCTGGTGCTGGCGCTTTTTTTCCGGCGCCGGGTGTTCTGCCGCTACCTGTGCCCGGTGGGCGGCTTTCTGGGCAATTACTCCATGGCTTCGGTTACGTCCGTACGGGTCGTCGATCCGCA